>Ga0196974_1000033_pt1 | contig 93665 bp, 87 predicted proteins | sample S1_1013CmetaG_FD_155477 | JGI IMG/M metagenome (GOLD analysis project Ga0196974, IMG submission 155477) | Soil microbial communities from Anza Borrego desert, Southern California, United States - S1_10-13C | ecosystem: Environmental > Terrestrial > Soil > Desert | place: USA: California...
TCGTCCTTGTCTGCGGGATCCGGCGGGCCGGTCCCGGGCAACTGTTCGAGATCGCCAAGGGTTCGGGGCGGGCATCTGGCTACGGACGGCGGCAACGCCGGGGTCGCATACGGTGTCACCGACCCCGCGAACCGGGCGGCCCCTAGGGGCAGCCCGGTTCTCCCTTGGACCCAGCCACTCTACTCAACTCGCAACAGACAAGGTCGCATGGAGGCAACGCCGTAATGCGACATTACTCCACCGGGTTTGTCGCATTGCGCCTACGGCTTCATGCGACCTACGGGTGAAGCTCGGCAGTGGTGCGTCCTTCGACAAGCTCAGGATGAGGGCTGTGGAGTGCTAGGCACTCCTCGTTCCTGAACCACGCGGAGCAGCTAAAACATCCTCATCCTGAGCCTGTCGAAGGACGCACGGCACCAACGCTGCCCATGAGCGGCAGGAGCCCGTAGTCCGACCTACGATAGCCACCGGTCCCGCAGCTTAAGCGCCGGCCGCTCCACCGCCCACCACATCAGCGCGGCGGCGGCGATGCTGGTGGACCAGTAGATTGCCACCCCGGCATTGCCCTGCAGCGCCTCGGCGCCGAACAGCAGCCGGTCCAGCTGCATGACGGGCTTGTGCACGAGGTAAAGGCTGTAGGAGATCAGCGCCAGGAAGGCGACGCCCGGCAGGCGCCGCCGGTCCAAGCCGTTGCCGGGCGCGATGCCGGCGGCCAGCAGCAGGGCGAAGCCCAGCGACAGCAGCGGGAAGGCCAGGATCGAGGCCGCCAGCCCCATGGCCGGCATGGGTGCCGGGGTCCCGGCCAGCTCCGCCCGCCCGGCGCAAAGATCCAGCGCCGCCCAGGTGACGGCGAGGCCCGCCAGCAGCAGCGGCAGCGGCCGGGCGATCCGGTTCCAGAGGTCTGGACGGAAGCGGATGAGCGCTGCCAGCAGCACGCCCATCAGCAGCCCGTCCAGCCGCGTGTAGGTGGGGTAGTAGAGCGCCTCCAGATACTCGTAGAAGATGCCCTTGGAGTCGCCAGCCGCCAGCCGCGTGCCGATCGCCTCCTGCCAGATCACCCCGCGCAGTACCATGCCGCCGATCAGCATCCCGGCGACCAGCGCCACCGCCGGCCAGGGCGTGCGCCAGCGGCGCAGCAGCAGCACCAGGGCCGGCAGCACCAGGTAGAAATGCTCCTCCACGCAAAGCGACCAGGCGTGGGAGAAGGCGCCGGTGACGCGGATGTCCAGCCCGAAATTCATGGTGAAGGTCAGGAAGCGCCAGACCGGCGGAATCTCCGGCTGGTCCCGCGCCGCCGGCACCAGGGCGTAGAGCGCCAGCACCAGCAGGAAGGGCGGCAGGATGCGGGTGGCGCGGCGGATGTAGAAGGCCCGCAGGTCCGGCGCCTCCCCGCGCGCCACCGGCGCCAGCAGCTGGCTGCCGATCAGGTAGCCGCTCAGCACGAAGAACAGGTCGACGCCGATCCAGCCGAAGGGCTTCACCGGCGCCAGCCACTCCGGCACCGCCGCCCGGGGCAGGTGCCAGACCATGACCAGCAGGATCGCGAGGGCGCGGAGAAAGTCGGGCCCGAGCAGGCGCGCCGCCTCGCCGCTGCGGGCCGGGGCATCGGTGCGGGCCGGCAGGGCGCCGTCGGCCGTCGTACTGGTCATGCGAGCGCCCTTTGCTACCGGGAAGGGCGGCAGACTACCAGCTTCGGGGTACCCCCGCCATTGCCCGGGCGCGGGCATCCTTCTACAAAGCATGCCTTGTCACAGTGCCGGACCCCGTCGATGCAAGCCGCCCTCCGCCCCGCCCTCGCCGCCCTCCTCCTGCTCACGGCGGCGGCCCTCGCCGGGCTCCTGTACCTGGGCACGCTGGTCGAGCGGCAGGCGCGGGCGGCCGAGGTGGCGGCGACGGCGTCGGAGCTGCGCTCCATCAGCCGGTCGCTGCAGCGCGACGTGCTGCTGATGGCGCTGGAGGACGAGGCCGCCCACGCCAAGACCGTCGCCCGCTTCGACCGCCGCAATGCCGAGATGGCGGCCATGGGAGAGCGGCTGGACGCGCTGCTGTCGGCCGAGGGCGCCCCCGAAGCCGGCCGCATGGCGGCGCTGCACCGCGACCTGGGACAGGCCATGGCCGGCATGCGCGACTTGGCGCTGAGCCAGGGACGCGACGCCGCCTGGGCCTACCAACAGGCCGAAGTGCTGCCCCGCGAGATATCGGCCGCCCGCACCAACGACCCCATCATCGAGCGCTTCCGCACGGAGGCCGCAGCGCGCGCGGCCAGCCTGCGCGACCGCCTGACATGGATCGCGGCGGGCCTTGCCGTGCTGGGGCTGCTGGGGGTGGCGTGGGTGCTGCGGGCGGGGCGTCGCTGAGGGCACCCGTAGGTCGGGAGGAGCGGAGCGCATCTCGACTTCTTCGGCCGGGTGTCGGGATGCGCTTCGCTCCTCCCGACCTACGGACACCGCAACACGGATTTATTGGAGAACCGGCTGTATGGTGCTCACCAACGGTTTTAACCCTTGACCGTCATCCCGGCGCAAGCCGGGACCCAGGGGTTGTAGCCATGAGCGGTCGATGAAGCTTGCCCGTAGGTCGCATGGAAGCGCAGCCGCAATGCGACACACTGGCCGGGGCATGTCGCATTGCGCCTGCGGCTCCATGCGACCTACGAAAAACACCTGCGCTGCATTTGGCGCATCCCGCTGCAACTCCTGGGTCCCGACTTTTGTCGGGATTACGGGTAAAGGAGCGACACCGCTTGAGCCATTGTCTAACGGACGCTAATCGAACGCCGGCACCTCGCGGCGGAGGTCGCCGGTGCCGGCGGTGAAGGTCAGGGTGATCTGGCCCATGATCTCCGAATCGGCGGCGCCCATCGTCTCCGGCGGCGGCGCCTCGGGTTTGAGGCCGGCGGCGGCCAGGGCGTGGCCGAGCGCGCCGGACTGGTCGGCCGGCAATGCTATGTTCAGGGTCGCCATCGCGTCGGAGAAGAGGCTGTGGTCGACAAGCCAGCCGCCGCAGCCCACCACCGCCTCCTCCGTCGCGGTGATGGCGGCGTTTCGCTCCATCGCCGTGTAGATCCGCAGGCGCAGGAACGGCATGGCGCCCCTCTCACGCCTTCGCCAGCGCCTCGTGCACCTCGGTCGCGGTGGGCATGGATATCCCGCTGCCGACGCGCGTCACGGCGATGGAGGCGGCGAGGTTGGCGTAGCGCATGGCGATGGGCAGCAGGTCGCCAGCGGCCAGCCGGGCCGCCAGCGCTCCCACGAAGCAGTCGCCGGCGCCGGTCGTGTCCACCGCCTTGACCTTGCGGCCGGGCACCAGAGTGTGGCCCTTCTCCGTCACCGCCAGCGCGCCGCGGGCGCCCAGCGTGGCGATGATGGTCTGGTCGGGGCGGCGGAACAGGCGCTTGGCGATGCCCACGATTTCTTCCGCCGACGCCTCGGCCGAGACCTCGGTGCCGGCGAAGTGGCCCAGCTCGGTCTCGTTCAGGACGAGGATGTCGGTATCCTCCCACAGGCTCTCCGGCGCATCGTCCAGCGCCGGGGCCGTGTTCAGGATGGTGCGGGCGCCGGCGGCGCGGCCGCGGCGGAAGAACTCGGCGATGGTGGTGCGCGGGATCTCGAACTGGCTGACCAGCACGTCGCCCGCCGCGATCGAGAGATTGTCCAGGTCGGCCGGGCAGGTCTCGGCGTTGGCAGCGGGGATGACCACGATGTGGTTCTCCGCCGAGGAATCGACCATCACCAGCGCCGTGCCGGTGGCGTTCGCCTCGGATCGGACGATGGCGTCGGTACCGACGCCCTTCTCCTTGAAGAAGGCCAGCACCTGGTCGCCCGAGGCGTCGCGCCCGACGCGGCCGCAGAAGGCGACCTCCACCTGCTGCAGCGCCGCCGCCACCGCCTGGTTCAGCCCCTTGCCGCCCGGGCAGAAGGTGACGGTGTCGCCGTTGACGGTCTCCCCCGCGCGGGGCGCCCGCTTCATGGTGGCGAGCACGTCGATGTTGATGCTGCCGGCGATGACGACCTTGGGCATGGCTTGCTTCCGTTGCGGGATCAGGCGGCGGGCTGCGCGGATTTCTGCGCCTCGAGCTCGTCGAGCAGCGCCTTGCGGCTGAGCTTGCCGATCATGGTCTTGGGCAGCTCGTCGCGGAACTCCACCAGCTTCGGCATCTCGATGGGGGACAGCTTGTCCTCCAGGAACTTCCTCAGCTCCTCTGCCGTCAGGCTGCCGCCGTCGGCGAGCTTGATGTAGGCCTTCACCGTCTGGCCGCGATAGGGGTCGGGCACGCCCAGCACGATGCACTCGGCCACCGCCGGGTGCAGGTAGATCGCCTCCTCCACGTTGCGCGGATAGACGTTGTAGCCGCCGGCCAGGATCATGTCCTTGATGCGGTCGACGATGAAGATGTAGCCGTCCGGGTCCATGTAGCCGACGTCGCCCGTGTGCAGGCGGCCGTTCTTCAGGACGTTGGCCGTCTCGTCGGCCTTGTTCCAGTAGCCCTTCATCACCTGCGGGCCGATGATGCAGATCTCGCCGCGCTCGCCCTGGGCCACCGGGGTGGTGAGGTCGTCCAGGCTGACGATCTCGATGCGGGTGCCCGGCACCGGCAGGCCGATGGACCCGGCCTTGTTCACCCCGCCCAGCGGGTTGGTGGTGGCGACCGGCGAGCTCTCCGACAGGCCGTAGCCCTCCACCAGCTGGCAGCCCGTGACCTTCTCGAACTGGTGCTTCACCTCCACCGGCAGCGGCGCGCCGCCGGAGATGCAGAAGCGGATCGAGGAGAGGTCGTACTTCTCCCGGTCCTTGTGGTTGTTGATGGCGGTGTAGATGGTCGGCACCGCAGGGAACAGGGTCGGCTTCTTCTTGTCGATGGTGGCCAGCGCCTGGTCCAGCTCGAACCGCGGCAGCAGGATCATCTCGCCGCCGATGGCGAGCGTGAAGTTCATCACCCCGCTCATGGCGAAGACGTGGAACAGCGGCAGCACGCCCAGCATGCGCTCCTGCCCCTCGCGCGCCTCGGGGAACCACATGCGGATCTGCGCGGTGTTGGCCGACAGGTTGGCATGGGTCAGCATCGCGCCCTTGGGCACGCCGGTGGTGCCGCCGGTGTACTGCAGTACCGCCACGTCCTCGACCGGGTTCACCGGCACCTTGTCGTAGCGCCCGTCATTGGCCGTCAGGTCCTTGAAGCGGACATGGTGCTGGTCGGCCGGGATCTTCCCCAGATCCTTCGCCTTGACGAAGGGGAAGAGCAGGTTCTTCGGGAAGGGCAGGATGTCCTGCATGCGGCAGACGACGATCTTCTTCAGCCGCGTCTGGCCCAGCATCTTGGCGAGCTTGTCGTAGATCGCGGCCACGTCCAGGCAGAACATGATGTCCACCTGGCTGTCCTCGATCTGCTTCACCAGCTCCTTCTCGGCATAGAGCGGGTTGAAGTTCACGACGGTGCCGCCGGCCTTGAGGATGCCGTAATAGCCGAACACGAAGTAGGGCGTGTTCGGCAGCAGCAGGCCCACCGTCGTGCCCTTGGTCACGCCCAGCCGCTGCAGGCCCCTGGCGACGCGGTCGGTGATCTCGCCGGCCTCGCGGTAGCTGTACTTCTTGTCCAGGAAGTCGATGCAGGGCAGGGCGGCATGCTTCGCGACCCATTCGTCGAAGAGCTCGGGCATCGGGCGGGCCGGGATGGCGGCATGCCAGTCGACGCCGGCCGGATAGCTCTTCTCCCAGATGTGGGTCTCGCGCGCACCTGCCACGGCCATGGTTCCTCCTCCCCGCGGGGCCGGTCAAGGCCCTCAAATTCCTGTTCTATGGGCGCTTCCCCAGGTTCCCGCGCGGGGACGCGCCGCTTCCCCTTTTCTATCCCCCAGCGGGCCCGTCCCTTACAAGGGAAAGCTGCGTCCGCCCAGGTGGAAATAGCCTCTGGCGCACATACGCCTGCGGGCATAGAATTAATCCCACACTTGTGCTGCCGCGGGCTGTGGCCGAAGGGGCCGGAGAAGGTGCGGCGACCGGGAAGGGGCCCCTGCCTATGTCCCACTACGACAGCTACGCCGACGCCCTGCAAGAGTCCGGGACCCGGCACCGCGCCACCGTGAAATGGTTCAACCCGGCGAAGGGCTTCGGCTTCGTCACCCCGTCGGACGGTGCGCCCGACGCCTTCCTGCACGTCTCGGTGCTGCACCGGGCCGGCCTGCAGGAGATCGGCGACGGGGCCGAGATCGAGGTGGAGGTCGGTCCCGGCCCGAAGGGGCCGCAGGTGCTGCGCCTGATCGCCGTCACCGGCACCGGCCCAGCCCGGCCCGCCGCCCCGCGCGGCCCCTCCCGGCCCCGCCCGGACGGCCCCTCCACCAGCCTGTCCGGCACGGTGAAATGGTTCAAGCCGGACAAGGGCTTCGGGTTCGTGGTGGCCGACGACGGGGGCAAGGACGTCTTCATCCACAAGACGGTCCTGCGCCGCTGCGGCCTGTCCGACCTGGAGATGGGGCAGCGGCTGCAGATGCGCGTGGTCGATGCCGACCGCGGGCGCGAGGCGGTGGAGGTGGAGCCGCTCTGACGGCTCCCCTCCCCCGGTCCACACGTCAGTCCAGGGTCCAGCGGTTCATCTGCGGAAAGGGCGGCAGCCCGTTGTCGCCGAAATGGCGGAACAGGCCGGAGAAGCCGGTCATGCCCACCTCCGCCAGCGCCCGCGCGCCATGGTGGGTGCCGCTCTCGATCCAGGCCTGCATCGGGTGCGCGCCCTGGTACTCGTGATGCTTGTACGAGCCGGGAAAGAAGACGGAAGCCGGCGTCACCCCGGCCTGCAGGGCGGCGGCGTAGGACCAGGCCTGGGCCATGAACTCGCCCATGCCGGCCGCCATCCGCAGCGCCGGGTCGGGCTCGCCCGCCGCCGTCTCGTCCGCCAGGGCCGTCTCGACGTCCGCCTGCAGGTCGGGGCCCAGCCGGTGCCAGTGGCGGCGCGGGACGATGGCGATGTGCCCGGCCTCGTGCAGCAGGTCGCCCGAGCCCGGCAGCGTCTCCAGATCGACATGGATCACGCCGCCCTGGACATTCGTGCCCGGCAGGAAGCCACCCCGGCCCCGCTCGCCGAACGCGACCCCGATGCCGATGCCGCCCAGGAAGGCCAGGATGGGCTCCAGCGCCTCGCGGTGATGCATCCACCCCCTCCGCCGATCGAAATCCGCGGCGATGATCACCATCCGCGTGCCGGGAGACAAGCCGTATGGCGAGTGATGTCGGCCCGGACCCTATTGGTCACGGCCCGGGATCGCGCGGCATCTCGTCCACCACCGTCCGCTCCCACAGCCGCACCCCGCTCTGGTGCGCGGCGCGGCCGATCATGTGGGCGGCGATGGGGGCGGAGATCACCAGGAAGGCGATGCCGGCCACGGCCCGGGCGGTCACCGCCACGTCCTGGAACAGGACCGCCACCGCCAGCAGGATCATGCCGCAGCCCAGCGTGCCGGCCTTGCTGGAGGCGTGCATCCGTACCAGCACGTCCGGCAGGCGCACCACGCCCAGCGCCGCCACCAGGCAGAAGCCGGCCCCGCCCACCACCAGCAGCCCGGCCAGGGCTTGCGCGATCTCACCGGCCATCGGCGTTCTCCCCTGACTCCAGGTCGGCGGGCGGAATGTCCTCGTCCCCGCGCCGCTCGATCAGCCGGGCATAGGCGACGGTGCCGAAGAAGGCGACCAGCGCCAGGGCGATGGCGGCGTCCAGGAACACCGCATGGCCGGCCCACAGGGCGAAGAGGCCGATGAAGGCCACCGCCAGCACGCCGAACAAATCCAGCGCCACCACCCGGTCCGAGATGGTCGGCCCGCGCAGCAGCCGCACCGCCGTCAGCGCGAAGGAGGCGCCCAGCAGCACGAACCCGGCGACGAGGCAGCCGGCGAGGAAGCCCGTCATCGCATCACCTCCAGCAGCCGCTTCTCCATGCCGTCCTTGATCTCGGCGCGGATGGCGTCCGGGTCGTCCACGAACATGGCGTGGATGTAGAGGACCTTACGATCCGGAGACACATCCAGGCTGAGCGTGCCCGGCGTCAGGGTCACCAGGCAGGCCAGCATCGTGATCTCCAGATCCGTCTCCGCGTCCAGCGGCACGGCGATGACGCCGGGCCGGGCGCGCAGGCGCGGCGTCAGGATGTCGCGCGCGACCTTGATGGAGGAGACCCACAGCTCCTTCAGGAACCAGAGCAGGAAGCCCAGCCCCTGCCAGATGCGGCCGGCATAGCCGCGCTCCGCCTGGAACGGGCTGGCGATGGACATCACCAGCAGGCCCAGCACGAGGCCCACCACCAGGTCGGTGAAGCTGAAGCTGCCATTGACGGCCATCCAGGCCAGCGCCAGCAGCAGGTGGGTCAGCAGCGCGCTCATTGCGCCCCGCCCTCCCGGGCGCCCAGGACGGTCTGGATGTAGGCGGCGGGGTCGGACAGCTCGGCCGCGGCGCGGGCCGATATCTCCATCAGCGGCGCCGGCCACAGGCCGATGGCCAGCGTCGCCAGCGCCAGCAGCGCCACCGGGCCCACCAGCGCGGCGCGGCCGGCCGCCGGCAGGGACGCGAGGCCGGGCGCGTCGCCGGCGGGCCGGGCCTTCCAGAACATCTCGCCCCATACCCGGCCCACCAGCCACATGGTCAGCAGCCCCATGGCGAGCGCCACGCCGGCCATGACCCAGGCCTCCGCCTCCAGCGCGGCGCGGACCAGCGCGAGCTTGCCCCAGAAGCCGGAGAAGGGCGGGAAGCCCGCGAGCGAGGCCAGCAGGGCGAACATCAGCAGCGACAGCAGCGGCGTGGCGGCGTAGAGCCCGCCCATCCCGGCCAGGGCCGTGCCGCCCGACAGCCGCCGCGCCACGCCGGCGCCGAGGAACAGCCCGGTCTTCAGCAGCATGTCGTGCACCAGGTAGAAGACGCAGCCGGCCAGCGCCAGCGGCGTGTTCAGCGCCACGCCCATGACCATCAGCCCGATGGTGGCGACCACCTGGAAGCCCAGCACCCGGCGGATGTCGCCCATGGCGAGCGCGCCCAGTGCGCCGGCCGCCATGGTGAAGCCGGCCAGACCCAGCAGCACGCCATGGGTATAGCCCTCGTCCCCGGTGAAGAGCAGGGTGAAGCTGCGCAGCAGCGCGTAGACGCCGACCTTGGTCAGCAGCCCGGCCAGCACCGCCTGCACCGCGGTGGCCGGCGTGTGGTAGGCGGCGGGCAGCCAGAAGAACAGCGGGAACAGCGCCGCCTTGATGCCGAAGGCGATGATGAACAGCACCGCCACGGTGCTGACCATGCCCTGGTTCTCCACATCCTTCAGCCGGATCGACAGATCGGCCATGTTCAGCGTGCCGGTCAGCGCGTAGAGCAGCGCCACCGCCAGCAGCAGCAGCACCGTCGCCACCAGGTTGATGCCGGCGTATTTGAGGGCGCCGTCGGTCTGCTCCCTCGTGCCGCCCAGCGACAGCAGCACGAAGGAGGAGATCAGCATCACCTCGAACCAGACATACATATTGAACAGGTCGCCGGTGACGAAGGCGCCGCCGACGCCCACCAGCAGCGCGTTGAAGACCGGGTGGAAGCCGCCGGCCTCGCGCTCGCGTTCCAGATCGGCCGGGGCGAACACGGCGATGCAGAGCCCCACGACCGCCGCCGCCAGCGCCAGCAGCGCCGACAGATGATCGGCCGCCAGGGTGATGCCGAAGGGCGCCTCCCAGTTGCTGAGCTGCAGCGCCACGACCCCACCCTGGTTGACCCGCCAGAGCAGGGCCGCGCAGGCCGCCGTCAGCAGCGCCATGGTGGCGATGGTGACGATCCGCTGGGCCGGCAGGCTGCCGCGCAGCAGCGCCGTCGACGCGGCGCCCACCAGGGGAATGAGGATCGGGCAGACGACCAGCCAGCTCACGGCGCGCCCTCCCCGCCCGAGCCGCGCACCGGTTCGGCCGCGCGGATCTCGTCGCTGTCCAGCGTGCCGAAGACCGTGTAGCCGCGATAGACCAGCACCAGCGCGAAGGCCAGCAGGCCGAAGCCGATGACGATGGCGGTCAGGATCAGCGCCTGGGGCAGCGAGTTGGCGGTGCCGGCCGCCAGGATCTCGGCGTCCGGTCCGATCAGCGGCGGCTCGCCCTCGGTCAGGCCGCCCAGGGTGAAGATGGCGAGGTTGGCGGCGTTCGACAGCAGGATCACCCCGAACAGCAGCCGCAGCAGGTGGCGCGACAGCAGCAGATAGACCGCGATCGCCACCATGACACCCGAGGCGATCGCCATGACCAGCTCCATGGCTCAGCCCTCCTCGAGCAGCGCGCAGATCATGGTCAGCACGCCGCCGACCACGACGAAATAGACCCCGATGTCGAACAGCACGGGCGTGCCCAGCTTCAGCGCCCCGAAGGTGCCCCAGAGGCCGGTCATGTAGGGCAGCCCCTGCAGCAGCGCCGGCACGCCCGACAGGATCGCCAGGCTCAGCCCGAAGGCGATGATGCCGCGCGGGTCCACCCGCAGCAGGCTCCGCAGCGCCCCGGCCCCGAAGGCGGCGGCGTGCAGCGCGAAGGCGGTGGCGGCGATCAGCCCGCCGATGAAGCCGCCGCCCGGCTCATTGTGGCCGCGCCACAGGATGAACAGCGAGAAGAGCAGCATGAGGCTCATCAGCAGCCGGGCGCCGGTGGCGAGGATCAGCGAAGGCTTCATCGCGGGTCCTCCCCCTCACGCCTGCCGGCCAGCACGACCCGCAGCAGCGAGTAGACGCCCAGGCAGGCGATGGCGACCACCGTGACCTCGCCCAGCGTGTCGAAGCCGCGGAAATCGACCAGGATCACGTTCACCACGTTGCGGCCATGGGCGCCGAGATAGGAGTGCTCGCCGAAATAGAGCGACAGGTCCAGCGGCAGCGGCGTCGCCAGCGCGCCCAGCAGCACCAGCGTCACCGTAACGCCGACAGCCACCGCGACGGCGGCGTCGCCCCAGCGCTGCGCCCGCGTGGGCCGCGCCAGGCGCCCCACCGCCGGCAGCCGGCGCAGCACCAGCACCAGCACCACCGTCGTCAGCGTCTCCACCATCAGCTGGGTGATGCCCACATCGGGGGCGCCGAAGACCAGGAAGGTCAGGGCCAGCCCCAGCCCGTTGATCGAGAGCGCGACGATGGCGGCGAGCCGGGTCCTTGCCAACAGCGTGGCGACGGCGCCGGTCAGCATGGTCGCCGCCAGCAGCAGGCCGATGGGCGACAGCGGCCCCATCTCCGTCGGCAGGGCGACGGCGCCGCGCAGCCACAGCGTCAGCCCCAGCAGCGCCGCGATGGCGGTGAAGACCGTCAGCTGGTAGCGGCGCAGCGACCCGCCCTGCAGCTGTCCGGTGACCGCCGCCGCGACCCGGTCCATGCCGGCGAGGATGCGGTCGTAGGCGGCGTCCATGTCGACGCGGCTGGCGCGGATGGTGCCGGCGATGGCGGCGCGGGTGCGGTCGGCCATGAGATAGGCGGCGGCACCCAGCGCCACCGTCAGGACGCTCAGCCCCAGCGCCGGCGTCAGCCCGTGCCAGAGATGCAGGTCGACCTCCACCGGCCGTCCGGCCACCGCCGCCACGGTCGGGCCGGCGAAGGCGCTTCCCAGCAGGCCCGGCGCGAGGCCGGCGACCAGCCCCAGGACCGACAGCACGGCCGGCCCCAGCCACAGCGCCGGCCCGCCCTCATGGGCGTGCGATGCCGCCGGGGTCGCCGGGCCGGTGAAGGGCTTCAGGAACACGAGGCCCGCGGCGGCGACCATGCAGGCGTTGGCGACGAAGGCGGCGAGCAGCGCCAGCATCGGGCCGTGCAGCCCGGCCTCGTAGATCAGCTCCTTGCCGACGAAGCCCACCAGCGGCGGCAGGCCGGCCATGGACAGGGCCGCCAAGGCCATGAAGGCGCCGGTCAGGCGCATGCGGGGCCAGAGCCCGCCGAGTTCATTGATGTCGCGGGTGCCGGTGCCGTGGTCGACCGCGCCCGCCCCCATGAACAGCGCGCCCTTGTACAGGCTGTGCGCCACCAGGAAGATGGCGAAGCCCTGCCAGGCCGCATCCCCGCCCATTCCCAGCAGCAGCGTCAGCGTGCCCAGCGCCATCAGCGTGGTGTAGGCCAGGATGCGCTTCAGGTCGGTGGCGCGCAGCGCCAGCAGCCCGCCGGTCACCGCCGTGACGCCGCCGGCCACCGTCAGCGCCCACATCCATTCCGGCGTGCCGCCCAGGGTCGGCGACAGGCGCGCCAGCAGGTAGACGCCGGCCTTCACCATGGTGGCGGAGTGCAGGTAGGCGCTGACCGGCGTCGGCGCGTCCATGGCGTTGGGCAGCCAGAAATGGAACGGCACCTGCGCCGACTTGGTGAAGGCGCCGGCCAGGACCAGCAGCAGGATCGGCAGGTAGAGGTCGTGGCCGCGCAGATCGGCGCCCGACGCCCTGATGTCGGACAGCTCGAAGCCGCCGCCGGCCACGCCCAGCAGCACGAATCCCGCCATCATGGCGAGGCCGCCCAGCGAGGTCACCACCAGCGCCTGCACGGCGGAGCGGCGGGCCCGGCCATCCTCGTGGTTGAAACCGATCAGCAGGAAGGAGGTGACGCTGGTCAGCTCCCAGAACACGAACAGGCTGAACAGGTTGTCCGCCAGCACCAGCCCCAGCATGGAGCCCATGAAGGCCAGGATGAACAGGTAGAAGCGGCCCTGGTGGACATGGCCGTGCAGATAGCCGCCGCTGTAGAGCACGATGAAGGCGCCGATGCCGGTGATCAGCAGCGCGAAGGTCAGCGACAGCCCGTCCAGCCAGAAGGATAGGGTCACGCCCAGCTGCGGCGCCCAGACCCAGGCCTCGCGCAGGGGCGCCTCGCCGATGCCCGGCACCTGCAGCGCGAACCAGCCGCAGACCAGCGCCGGCGGCAGGGCCAGAAGCCAGTGCGACAGGGCCGGCAGCAGCCGGTGCAGGGCGGGCGCCAGCGCCGCCAGGACGAAGATGAGAAGGACCACCGTCAGCATGGCGCCCCGTCTGTGCGGCGGTACGTCAGCGTGCCCTCCCCCGGCCCCGGAAACGAACGTTCCAGGGCCTATAGGGGAGGATCAGAGCTGGATCAACCCTATTCGAGAGTGGCTTTGGGCCTATTTCCCGACCGCCCGCACCGTCAGGGCGCCGGCGGCGCCCCGGGCCGAGAAGCTGGGCTGGTCGAGGCCGGAGATGCGCGGCGGCGGCAGCACGAAGCTGCCGGGATTGACCGCGCGGGCCAGATAGACCAGGCGGAACTCCGGGCTGGCGGGCGACAGCTCCACCGCCGCCTCGAACCGCTCGTCACGGGCGGCGACATGGGCGGCGGGGGTCAGGCCCTGCAGCCAGGACAGGCCGCCCAGCGGGCCGCTCTCGGCCAGCCGGACATTCTCGATCTCCAGCCCGGCCGGCAATGGGTCGACCAGCAGCGCCTGGCCGGCGGCCTCCGGCGCCTCCAGCCGGCCGGACAGCACCACCACCAGCAGGTCGTTGACCGCGACGCGGCGCAGATCGACCGGCTTGCCGCGCGTGTCCAGCACCTCGCGCTTCAGGGTGAAGCCCTTGGCCTCGGCCGCCGGGGCCGTCGCCGGCACGCCCGCCACCGACACGGTGCGGCTGACCGGCTGGTCGCCCGAATTCACCACCGCCGGCGAGCGGCCGCCGGCCGGCAGCAGCCGCACGAAGGGGCGCATCTCCTCCGCCGGCTTGCCGTCCAGCGCCAGCCGCATCGGGCCGGCGCGCTGGATCAGCGCGTGGCCGGCCATGACCAGCCATGACTGTTCCTGGGCGCTGCTGGCGGCCGGGTCGCGCAGCTGGTCGCGGATCTCCCGCCCCGCCGCCGCCAGACGCTCCGTCTCCATGCCGCTCTCGGCCATGATCGCCAGCGCCGCCGCGCGGTCGCGCAGGTCGGAGCCGTAGTCGCGCATCCCCGGCGTGGCAAGGCGGGGCCCCTCCAGCCGGTCGAACGCGCCGCGCGCGCGGTCGCCGTCGCCCAGCAGGGCCAGCGCTCCGCCGACCTGGGCGCGGGCCAGCCGCGTCGGCAGGCGGTTCCAGAAATTGTCCTGGAAGTAGCGGACGGCGGAGACGTCGATGGCCTTGGCCCGGGCGGCCGCGTAGAGCGCGTAGGCGCGGGCCGGCAGCTCCTCGTCCTCCACCCAGTTGTTGCCGATGCTGCGCGCCAGCCAGTCCAGCCCCTTGCGGTAGGGCACCTCGGCCACGAGATAACCGGCCTCCCGCGCCCGGGACAGGAAGTCCAGCGCGTAGGCCGTCAGCCAGGGCTCCACCGGCGCCTGCGCCGCGGCTTCGGCGCCGCCGGCGGCGGGCCATTGCGAGAAGCTGCCGTCGGCGCGCTGCAGCGACATCAGCCGGTCGATCGCCTGCTGCACCTGCTCCTTCAGCGCGGCGTCCGCCGGCAGGCCCAGGTCGCGGGCGATGTCGTTGACGTAGAGCAGCGGCATGGAGCGGCTGAGGATGCGCTCCGCCCCACCCGCCTGCTGGCGCTGCAGGGCCATCAGGTTGCCGGCCACGTCCAGCTGCGGCAGGCCGCTGACCGCCAGCGCCACCGTCGCCGTCTCCGGCCGCAGCCCCTGGGCCAGGGCCGAGGACAGGATCAGCGACTGGCCGGGCGCCAGGTCGCCGGTCTGGCGGCGGGTGTCGTAGGCGAAGGCGGGGCGCACCGGCAACTTCATCTCGCGGGTCAGCACCACCCCCTCCGGCCCCTTCACCGTCAGGATCAGGCGGCCGGTTCCGGCGCCCGTGGCGGTCAGCGTCCGCGTCGCCGTGACCCGGCGGCCCTTGGTCAGGCCGGCGAAGCTGGCGCTGGGCGTGTCGATGGCGAGAGGCCCCTCGGCGGCGATGGTCACTGTGTAGGTGCCCTTCGGCCCGGTCACGTTCTCCACCGTCAGCGGTACCTGCGCCTTGTCGCCGGGGGCGAGGAAGCGCGGCAGGGCCAGCTCGGCGGCGACCAGCTCGCGCACCGGCGCCTCGGCCTCGGCCCGGCCCAGCCGGTCGGCCGACCAGGCGGTGGCGGTCAGCCGCAGCTGCCCCTGGAAGTCCGGGATTGCCAGCGGCACCTCGGCGCGGCCGTCAGCACCGACCGTTACGACACCGGAATAGACGGCGGCAACGCGCTCCGACCGCTTCGGCACGCCGGCGGCGGGGGCGCGCGGGCCGGTCTCGGCCGTGGCGGCGCGCGGCGCGGGCCGGGCCGTCTCCTCGGCGCGCAGCGGGCCGTAGACGTCGCGCATCTGCACGGCCAGGCGCCGCTTGCCCAGGTACCAGTCCAGCGGCCCGCGCCCGGCTTGGCCCAGCTCCATGACCGAGGAGTCGACCGCCTGCACGGTGAGGAAGGCCTGCGCGCCCGGCTCCATGCCGGCCAGGGTGACGGGGACGGTGGCGGTGGCGCGGGGCCGCAGCGCCTCGGGCAGCTCCAGCTTCACGTCCAGGGTGCGCGCCTCGCGCGACACCGGCAACCAGCCCATGCCGACGGCGCGGCGCGGCGTGCGGCTGGCGCCGTCGGCCGGGGCGAAGGCGGTGGCGACGACATAGGCGCCGCCGGTCCAGCCCGCCTCCACGGGAATGTCGAGGAAGGCGCCCTCCTTGCCGATCTCCTGGATGATGGTGCGGCGCACGGCGCGATCGGCGACCGTCACCAGCACCGTGGCGGGATAGGGCGGGCGCACGAAGACGGACGCGGTCTCGCCGGGCTTGTAGGCCTGCTCCTTGGCGGCGACCTCCACCCGGTCCGGGGTGTCGCCCACCGTGGCGGCCACCCACCAGCCGGCGGAGAAGCGCACGGAGGTGGCGACGCCGCTGGCGGGGTCGAAGACCTCCAGCCGGTAGCGGCCGGCCTTCACCTGCTCCTCCAGCAGCTTCGGCTGGGCGGCGGAGAGGTCCAGCCCGCCGCCGGTCAGGCGCCGGTCGCGCACGGTGGTCTTGTAGTCCCAGCGGCCGTTGGCCTCGTACCAGCTGTAGTCGTACTCCTCCTCATAGAGGTCGTAGGAGAGGCCCGGCCGGTCGATCGGCTTGCCCTCGGGCGACAGCGCCACGATGTCGAAGCCGGCCGCCGCCCCCTCCGGCACGGCGTCGCCGGCGAAGCGCGGGCGGATGCCGATGGCGAAGGGCTGGGCCGGCAGCGGCAGGGCCAGCTCGCGGCTGACCGGCCGGCCGCCGACCTCGAACAGGGTGGCGCGGAAGACGGCCTCCAGCGGCCGGGTGGTCTGCGGGCGCGGGCCGATCTCGACCGTTACGGAAGCGGTTCCGTCCGCGCCCGTCGTGAAGCCGGGCAGCGGCCGCTTCTCCGGCGCCGTCTCCTGCTGCGCCAGGCCGAAGCGGTACTCGGCGAACTCGGGGAATGGCGTCGCGGCCGGGCGCAGCGTCACCGACAGCTCGCCGGGCAGGCCCGCGGCCGGCGCGCCGTAGAGATAGTCGCCCTCGACCGACAGCACCGCCTTGCCGTCGGCGCCCAGGTGCTTCCGGTCGGCGCGGATTGCGAGGTCCAGGCGCGGCGGGCCGAAATCGTCGACCGTGAACTCCGCCTGCCCCACCGCCGGCCCCTCGGCCTCGACATGCAGGGTCACCTTCCAGGTGCCCGCCAGGGCCGAAGCCGGCAGCGCCAGGTCGGCGACATAGCCACCGGCGCCGCGGTCCTCCAGCGGCCGGCGGCTCGATTCCAGCCCGTCGGGACGGACCAGCTTCAGCGTCAGCGGCCGGCCCGTCACCGCGCGGGCGTCGGCGTCGCGCAGCAGGGCGGTCAGGTGGACCGTGTCGCCCGGGCGGTAGACGCCGCGGTCGGTGGCGGCCCAGGCGTCCAGCGCGCCGGGCGCGGGGCGGCCGCCGGCGGCGCTCTCCGCCAGCTCGATCGCGGGCGCGCCCAGATCGAGGAAGCCGAAATCGCCGGCCGGCGTGTAGGCGAACAGCGCCTGGGGTGCCGTGTCGCCGCTGCCGCCGACCAGGTCGGGCGCGAAGCGGGCGATGCCGTCGGGACCGGTGGTGGCGCGGCCCAGCTCCTGGTTGTTGCGGGCGACGAGGCGCAGCTCGACGCCGGCCTGCGGCTTGGCGCTGGCGAGGCTGCGGGCGAAGGCGCTGATCCCGTCCGACCCGGTGACGGCGGTCAGGCCCAGATCGGAGACGACGAACCATTGCGTCGCCTTGGTGTCCCAACCCTGGGACTGCAGGCGGGCATCCTCGGCGACGGCGACGTAGACGCCGGGGGGGAGCGCGCCGGTGACCGCCTCCAGCGGGAAAGGCGTGACGACGGACTGGTTCGGCGTGCTGCCGATCGCCATCTCGCCGCCCCAGACCCGCTCGCCCTTCTGCTCCAGGATCTGGCCGACGTCGAAGTCGGTCAGGGTCTGGTTGATGCGGCCGTAATAGATCTGCTCCACCAGCGCCCGGTCGGCGATGCGCAGCACGGCCAGGCGAGCGCGCTCGACATTGGTGGTGCGCAGCGGCAGCCCCTCCGGCCCGATGCGCGGCAGCACGTAGCCGGCGCCGCGGAAGGCCAGGACGGCACGGCGGTTCGGCACCTCGACCGGCCGCTCGACCGCTTCCGCCAGAAGCTCGCCCGGGTTGGCGGAGGGCAGGCCGGCCTTGACCGACAGGGTGTAGCGCTGGCCGTGCGCCAGCCCCTCGACGCAGAGCTGGCGGCCGCGCACCACCAGCTCGGTCTCCGCCTGGGGAGCCACCTCGACGAAGCGCTGCAGATTGGGGCCGCGCGCGCCGGGCCGGGCCTCGGGCAGGTCGCGGTTGAAGGCGAGGCAGACCTGCGGCCGGTCGCGCTCGGCCGCCACCTCCAGGCCGGTCACGCCGAAGGGCAGGGTCGCGGGGTCGGGCGCGGGCGCCGGGGCCTCGGTCGGGGCCGCGCCCGGCGGGGGACCCGCGACGGGCTTGCCGGCCTCCTGCGCCAGGGCGGGCGCGGCGACGGTCGTGGCGAGGAGAAGCGCTAGGAGGCTGCGCACCATTACGGACCTGGCCTTATACCCGGGAGAGGAGGTGACGGAACGCGGCGGCCGCCCGGCCGGACCGCCGCGCGAGGGGCTTCGCGCGAGGGTTACCGCCCGATGATGGCGCCATCGCGGCCAATTGGGGCCGATTCCACCATCTTTGCAACCCCCGACTTGAGCACTTGCGGCAGCGCGGGGGGTGTGCGATGCCCCGGACACCGCCACCGGGAGCCGATGCCCTCATGCACACCCCCGCCGCCCGCCGCTTCAGCGCCGCTCTGGCGATAGCCGTCGCCGTGGCGCTGCTGCTGGCGCCGGCCATCTGGAACGGCTGGCCCATCGTGTTCTTCGACACGGGCGGCTACATCAAGCGCGCCTTCGACCTGACGCTGGAGCCCGGCCGCTCGCTGTTCTACGGCCTGTTCCTGGCCGGGAGCAGCCTGGGCTGGCTCAGCCTGTGGGGGCCGGTGCTGCTGCAGGCGGCCTCGACCGTCTGGCTGGTGCGCCTCACGCTCCGGGCCTGCGGCGTGGCGCACGGGGCGCTCGCCACCCTGGCGGTGACGGCGCTGCTGGCGCTCGGCACCGGCATCGGCTGGTACGCGGCGCAGTTGATGCCGGACGCGCTGGTGCCGCTGCTGGTGCTCTGCGTCTGGCTGCTGGCCTTCCACCGCCGGACCTTGAGCGGGCTGGAGACCGTCGGCGTCGCCGCCGTTGGACTGCTGGCCCTGCTGTCGCACATGTCCAGCATGGCGCTGGCCGGCGGGCTGGTGATCTGCGCGGGCGCGGCGTGGCTGCTGGCCAAGCGCCTGTCCTGGCTGGGCCGCCCCGCCCCGCTGGCCCCGGCCCTGCTGCTGGCGGGCGCCGTGGTCGGCATGCCGCTGGCGACAGGGCTGATCACCGGCAGCTACGCCTTCACCCCCGGCGGGGCGAGCTTCATCTTCGGCCGGCTGGTGCAGGACGGCATCGCGCAGCGCTTCCTGGACGAGACCTGCCCCGATCCGGCTTACCGGCTGTGCGACTACAAGGACCGGATGCCCCGGACCGCCGACGACTGGATCTGGCACGCCGACAGCCCCTTCCAGATGATGGGCGGATTCGAGGGAGCGGAGGCGGAGCTGGCGGCCATCACCGCCGAGACGCTGCGCCGCTATCCCGGCATGCAGGCGACGACGGCGCTCCGCTCCACCCTGGCGCAGTTCGCCACCTTCAAGACCGGCGACGGGCTGGACGAGTGGCAGGAGGTCACGCGCTGGATGATCTCCGGCTACCTGCCGCACCTGAACGAGGGCTTCACCGCCGCCAGGCAGCAGCGGCAGGAGACGACCCAGGGGCTGTTCGACGCGCTGAACGCGGTCCATGTGCCGGTCGGCTGGCTGTCGCTGGTCCTTTCGCTGGCGGCACTGGCCTGGGCCGTGCGGGAGCGTCAGGGGGAGATCGTCATGCTGATAGCCTTCGTCTGGCTCGCCCTGCTGGGCAACGCCTTCATCTGCGGCGTGCTCTCCAACCCCCATGACCGCTACCAGAGCCGCATGATCTGGCTGGCCACCCTGGTGGTCGCCGTGGCGGCGATGCGCTGGTGGGAGATGCGGCGGCGTAAATCCTTCTCCCCTTGAGGGAGAAGGAGGGACCCGCGCCGGAGGCGTGGGGGGATGAGGGGTGGACCGGCGAAGCCGGGCCTGCTCAACGGTCGTGCCTTTAATATGCGATGAGAACGTCCGCCTGCGGCGTCCGCCCCCTCACCCTCCCACCGCTTCGCGGCGGGGCCCATCCCTCTCCCGCAAGGGGCGAGGGATGTTTCAGCCTCGCCCGAAGAACCGCTCCAACCTTGCCACGGCCTCGTCCAGCACCTGGTCCTGCTTGGCGAAGCAGAAGCGGATGAGGGTCGAGGGCGGCGGTTCGGCGTCCGCGCGGGGCTCATAGAAGGCGCCGACGGGGATGGCGGTGACGCCGGCCTCGACCGTCAGGTGGCGGCAATAATCAGTGTCGGAGCCCTGGAAGCCCAGCCCGGCGATGTCGGCGACGACGAAGTAGGTGCCCTCGGCCGGCAGCACCGGCAGGCCCGCCCGCGCCAGCCCGGCGGACAGACGGTCGCGCTTGGCACCCATCTCCGCCGCCAGCCCGTGGAAATAGGCATCGTCCTTGGCAAGGCCGTAGGCGACGGCGGCCTGCAGGTTGGGCGGGGTGGTGAAGGTCAGGAACTGGTGCGCCTTCGCCACCGGCTGCAGCACGGAAGGCGCCGCCGTGACGTAGCCGACCTTCCAGCCCGTCAGCGAGAAGGTCTTGCCGGCCGAGCCGATGCGAAGGCACCGGTCGCGCATGCCGGGCAGGCTCATCAGGGGAATGTGGGCGCGGCCGTCGAAGACCAGGTGCTCGTACACCTCGTCGCAGACCGCCAGGCAATCGAACTCCAGGACCAGCTTCGCCAGCAGCTCCAGCTCCGCCCTGCCGTACACCTTGGCCGCCGGGTTCAGCGGGTTGTTGAGCAGCACCAGCTTGGTCTTCGGGGAGAAGACGGCGCGCAGATCCTCTTCCGTGAAGCTCCAGCCCGGCGGGCGCAGCCGCACGAATCGGGGCACGCCGCCGGCGCGGCGGATGATGGGGACGTAAGAGTCGTAGAGCGGTTCGAACAGCACCACCTCGTCGCCCGGTTCGATCAGCCCGAACAGGCAGGCGGCCAGCGCCTCGGTGGCGCCGGAGGTCACCATCACCTCGGACTGCCAGTCGACCTCAAGCCCGTAGAAGCGCCCGGCATGGTGGGCCACCGCTTGGCGCAGGGCCGGCAGGCCCATCATCGGCGGGTACTGGTTCCAGCCCTCCAGCAGGGCCGTGGCCGCATGTTCCAGCACGTCGGGCGGGCCGCGGTCGTCGGGGAAACCCTGGCCGAGATTGACCGCCTTGTGCTCGTTCGCCAGCCGCGACATCACCTCGAAGATGGTGGTGCCGTAGCCGGACAGGATGGCGTTGCCGGACTTCACGCGGGCGCTCCCCGGGGTCGTGCTGGATGGGAGGCGAAGGGTCGGCGAGCGGCGGGCCGGCGTCAAGAGGCGCCGGGGGAGGTTCAACGCGCCGCCTGGGCCGGCTGCCAGTCGGTCAGGCCGTAGCGCGCCAGGATGGCGGCGAGGGTGCCGTCGCGGCGCATACCCTCGATCCCGCGCGTCATCAGCCGCGCCAGCTCGGCCGAGCGCGGCTGGCCCTTGGGGAAGCCGATATGGACGGGTTCGCCGTCGTTCAGCGGGTGCTGCGCCACCCGCTCCTCCAGCTTCATGCGGCGCAGGCCCCAGGCCAGCACGTTGGCGTCCTCCGGCACCAGGTCGTAGCGCCCCTCCACCAGCCCGCGCAGGCTCTGGTTCAGCAGCGCGTAGCCGAAGCCGCTGAGCACCGTGACGCGGGACGGGTCGTCGGCATGCTCCTCGATGTAGGGATCGAGCACGCTGCCGTAGGAGTAGTCCTTGATCACGGCCATGCGGTGGCCCGCCAGCGAGGCCGGTCCCTTCCAGGCGAAGGCATGGCCGCGCCGGGTGGCGATGGCGTTCTCGGACAGGCCGAGCGGATGGGCGGGGAAGATGAGGTCGGCGAAGTCGGTCTCGCCGGCGCCGACCAGCCCGTGCACCTTGCCGTCCTCGGCCATGCGCAGTGCCTGGGTCCAGCTCATCAGCCGGTACTCGACCCGGTAGCCCAGCGGCTCGAACACGGCGCGGGCGACATCGACCATGTAGCCTTCCTGGCCGTCGGCCTGGGGATCGCAGTTGTAGGGGCACCAGGGATCGGCGGCCAGCACGATGAGGCGGTCGGCGGGCTCGGGCTTTCCCTCCGCCCGGGACGCCGGATCCGGCCCGGACTGCGCCGGCGCCTTGGCGGCGGCCGGGATCGCCAGCAGCGCCATGCCGAGGACCAGTCCCAGGGCATTCTTCCAGGGGTTCCGCAAGGGCCCTCCCACCGTGCCGCGTCCGGCGCGGCCATACTGAGGGAAGTATTCCCGAAAATCCGCCGCCGGGGCAGGGGAAATCGGCCGGCGGCGTCCCGGCGACGGCCGACGCTGACCCTCAGGATAGGGCGGTCATTTCCAGTCGGTCAGGCCATAGACGGCGAGGATGCGCGAGAGGCGGCCGTCGGCGCGGAGCTTCTCGATCCCCTGCTCCAGGATGCGCATGCGCTCGGCGCCCTTGGGCGCCTTCTTGGAGAAGCCGATGAAGAGGTCGGCGTCGTCGCGCAGGCTGACGACCCGGATGTTCCGGGCCATCTGCAGCCGCGCAAGGTTCCAGAGCAGCACGTTCTGGTCGTCGATGAACAGGTCGGCGCCGCCCGCCGCCACCAGGCGCAGCCCCTGCGGCACCTGGGAATAGCCGTAGCCGGCCAGGGTCTCGATGCGGGCGGGATTGTGCTTGTGCGTGTCGATGTAGGCCTGAATGGCCTTGCCGTAATTATAGTCGCGCACCACCGCCAGCTTGTGCGGCAGGAAGCTCTCCGGCCCCTCATAGGCGAAGCGGCTGTCGGACCGCACCGCCACGCCGTTGGCCGAGCGGCCCTGAGCCACGCGCGGCAGCAGCAGCGCGCCGTCCATGTCGGTGCTGGCCCCCGGCACGGCGTCGGCCGACCCGTCCAGGATCATGCGCTTCATCACCTGGAAGTTGACCAGCCGGTACTCGACCGTCAGCCCGGCGTCCTTGTAGACCTCGCGGGCGATGTCGATCATGTAGCCGTCCTGCCCGCCCGACGGATCGCAGGCGTAGGGGCACCAGGGATCGGACACGATCAGCACATCCGCCGCCCGCGCCTGTCCCACGCCGCCCGGGCCGAGCGCGCAGCCGAGGACGACGCCGAGCAGCGTCAGGAGATGGCGGAGGCGGAGGGGCATTCGTTGACGGCGGCCACCGGTGGAGGGGCGAGGCCGTCACATTAGTGCAACCCGCCGGAGCTCCACAAGTAACTGTAAGGAGAGGATCGCCCCTCCTCTCCATATAGGAAAAGGCCGGCGCCATCGCCGGCGCCGCCCTCATCCTTACCTGCTCAGCCCAACCGAAGCCGGCCGGCCGTCACTCCGCCGCCTGGCTGTGGGCCGGAGCGGGCGGGGTCCAGCGCAGGACCGGCTTGCGGGCCGCGGCCGTCTCGTCCAGGCGACGCCGCGGCGTGTAGACCGGGGCGGCCAGGAAGTGGGCGGCGTCGCCGGCCTTCGCCTTCTCCGCGAGGTGGCGCATGGTGCCGACGAACTGGTCCAGCGACTGCTTGGACTCGGTCTCGGTCGGCTCCACCAGGAAGGCCCCGTGCACGACCAGGGGGAAGTACATGGTCATGGGATGGAAGCCCTCGTCGATCATCGCCTTGGCGAAGTCGAGCGTGGTGACGCCGGTACCCTTCAGGAAGCTGTCGTCGAACAGCGCCTCGTGCATGCAGGGACCGCCGAAGGGCGCCGTCATGACGTCCGACAGCTGCGCCAGCACGTAGTTGGCGTTCAGCACCGCATCGCCGGAGGCTTGGCGCAGGCCGTCGGCGCCGTGGCTCATCATGTAGGCGAGCGCCCGCACGAACATGCCCATCTGGCCGTGGAAGCCCTTCAGGCGCCCGAACGGCTTCAGCTCGGTCTCGCCGTAATGCTCGACCAGGTGGAAGCCGTCCTTGCCGTGCACGACGAAGGGCAGCGGCGCGTAGGGCGCCAGCGCCTCGGACAGCACCACCGGGCCGGAGCCCGGGCCGCCGCCGCCATGCGGCGTGCTGAAGGTCTTGTGCAGGTTGATGTGCATGGCGTCGACGCCGAGGTCCGCCGGGCGCACCCGGCCGACGATGGCGTTGTAGTTGGCGCCGTCACAGTAGAAATAGCCGCCGGCCGCGTGCACCGCGTCGGCGATCTCCTTCACATGCGGCTCGAACAGGCCGCAGGTGTTGGGGTTGGTCAGCATGATGCAGGCGACGTCGGGGCCGAGCTTGGCCTTCACCGCCTCGACGCTGACGCGGCCATTGTCCTCGGCCGGGATCGGGTCGACGGTGAAGCCGCAGAAGGCCGCCGTCGCGGGGTTGGTGCCGTGCGCGGACTCCGGCACCAGCACGCGCTTGCGGTGGGCCTCGCCCTTGGCCGCCAGCGCCGAGCGGATCGCCAGCAGGCCGCACAGCTCGCCATGGGCGCCGGCGGCCGGGCTCATGGCGACGGCCGGCATGCCGGTCAGCGTCTTCAGCCAGTAGGCCAGCCGGTCGATCAGCTCCAGCGCGCCCTGGACCGTGCTCTCCGGCTGCATCGGGTGGATGTCGCCGAAGCCGGGCAGGCGGGCCAGCTTCTCGTTGATCCGCGGGTTGTGCTTCATGGTGCACGAGCCCAGCGGGTACAGCGTGGTGTCGATGCCCAGGTTCTTCTGCGACAGGCGGGTGTAGTGGCGCACCACCTGCGGCTCGGACAGGCCCGGCAGGCCGACCGACGCGCGCGGCTTCAGCTTGCCGAGGCGCAGCTCAGAAGTCGGGAGCGCTTCGAGGTCGACGCCGGTGACGCCCGGATTGTCCATCTCGAAGATCAGCGCCTCCTCATGCACCAGCGCGCGGTTGCCGGTGAAGGTGGCGATCGGGGAGGCGTCGGACGCGACGGCGTCCGGGGTCGTCTTGCGGCCCTGGGTATTCATCACAGCACCTCCTTCAGGCCGGCCGCCAGCGCGTCCATGTCGGCCTCGGTGACGGTCTCGGTGGCGGCGACCAGCAGCAAATTCGCGACCGAGGCGTCCTCGGGATAGAAGCGGGAGACCGGCACGCCGGCCAGGATCTTGCGGCGGGCCAGCTCGTTCACGACCTCGCTGGCGTTCTTCTTGAGGCGCAGCGTGAACTCGTTGAAGAAGCCGCCATTGACGATCTCGACGCCCGGCACGCCCTTGAGCTTGCCGGCCAGCTGCACCGCCTTGGCGTGGTTCAGGCGCGACAGGCCGGTGAAGCCCGCCTCGCCCAGCAGCGACAGATGGATGGTGAAGGCCAGCGCGCACAGGCCGGAGTTCGTGCAGATGTTGCTGGTGGCCTTCTCACGGCGGATATGCTGCTCGCGGGTCGACAGCGTCAGCACGAAGCCGCGCTTGCCGTCGGCGTCCACCGTCTGGCCGCAGAGGCGGCCCGGCATCTGGCGCACGAACTTCTCACGGGTGGCGAAGAGGCCCACGTAAGGACCGCCGAAATTAAGCCCGTTGCCGATCGACTGGCCCTCGGCCACGACGATGTCGGCGCCCATGGCGCCCGGCGGGTCGATCAGGCCGAGGCTGACCACCTCGGTCACCGCGACCACCAGCAGGGCACCCTTGGCGTGGCAGGCGGCGGCGAGTTCCGTCAGGTCGGCGACATGGCCGAACAGGGTCGGGTTCTGCACCACGACGCAGGCGGTCTGCTCGTCGATCTGCGCGATCAGGCTCTCGGTGCCCGTGGGGTCGACCGGGGCCAGGCGGATGTCGAAGCCCAGCACCTCGGCGTTGGTGCGGGTGACGTCGCGGTAGTGCGGGTGCAGGCCGCCGGACAGGATCGCCTTGGTCCGCCGCGTGATGCGGTTGGCCATCAGCACCGCCTCGGCGCAGGAGGTGGCGCCGTCATACATGGAGGCGTTGGCGACATCCATGCCGGTCAGCAGGGCGACCTGGGTCTGGAACTCGAACAGATACTGCAGCGTGCCCTGGCTCACCTCCGGCTGGTAGGGGGTGTAGCTGGTCAGGAACTCGCCGCGCAGCAGCATGTGGTCGACCGAGGCCGGCACATGGTGGCGGTAGGCGCCGGCGCCCAGGAAGAAGGGCACGGAACCGGCCGGCACGTTCTTCGCGGCCAGGGCGGAGAGCTCACGCTCCACCTGCAGCTCGCCCATATGCATGGGCAGGCCCTCGATGGGGCCGGGCAGGCGGGCGTGCCCGGGCACGTCCTTGAAGAGGGCGTCGACCGACGGCGCGCCGATGCTGGCGAGCATCTCGCGCCGGTCGGCCTCGGTCAGGGGAAGATAACGCATCAGTGCTGCTCCTCGACGAAGGCCTTGTAGGCGGCCTCGTCCATCAGCTTGTCCAGGTCGGCGGTATTGGCGAGCTTCAGCTTGAAGAACCAGCCCTCGCCCTCGGGGTCGCGGTTGACCAGGGAGGGGTCGTCGGCCACGGCCTGGTTGCCCTCGGTCACGGTGCCGGAGACCGGCGCGTAGACCTCCGAGGCGGCCTTCACCGACTCGACCACGGCGGCCTCCTTGCCGGCCTCGACGGCGCGGCCGGCCTCGGGCACCTCGACGAACACGACGTCACCCAGCTGGCCCTGGGCGAACTGGGTGATGCCGACGGTGGCGACGTCGCCCTCGAGCTTGATCCACTCGTGGTCCTTGGTGAAACGGATCATGGTCTGGTCCTTCCTGGCGCTTGATATGTCGCTGGCGCGACGCTGTTCCACGGGCCGCCCCTCATCGGGGCGGCGATAAATTTCAGCCCCGGTAGTAGCGCTGGGGCACGAAGGGCATGGGGGCGACCTTGGCCGGCAGCGGCTTGCCGCGCACGACCAGCTGCACCGGCGTCCCGGCGGCGGCGTGCCCGGCATCGACATAGCCCATCGCCATCGGGCCGTTCAGCGTCGGGCCGAAGCCGCCGCTGGTGACGGTGCCGATGACGCGGCCGTCCATGTCCTGGATCTCGGTGCCCTCGCGCGCCGGGGCGCGGCCCTCAGGAACAATGCCGACGCGCTTGCGCGCCGCCCCGTCCTTCAGCTGCGCCTTCACCACGGCGTCGCCGGGGAAGCCCCCCTCCTCGCGGCGGCGCTTGGAGATGGCCCAGGTCAGGCCGGCCTCGACCGGGGTGGTGGTGGCGTCGAGGTCATGGCCGTAGAGGCAGAGGCCGGCCTCCAGCCGCAGGCTGTCGCGGGCGCCGAGGCCGATGGGGGCGACCTCCTCCTGCGCCAGGAACAGGCGCGCGATCTTCTCGGCATCGGCGGCGTCGACCGACACCTCGTAGCCGTCCTCGCCGGTGTAGCCGGAGCGGGTGACGATGACGGGCACGCCCTGGATGCTGCCGGTCAGCGCCGACATGAAGGGCATGGTGGCGGCCTCAGGGATGAAGCGCGCCAGCACGATGTGTGCCATCGGGCCCTGCAGCGCCAGCAGGCCGCGGTCGTCGCCCAGATACTCGATGTCGACGCCCTTCAGATGCTCACGCATATGGGCGATGTCGGCCACCTTGCAGGCGGCATTGACGACCACGAACAGATGGTCGCCCATGTTGGTGATCATGAGGTCGTCGAGGATGCCGCCCGACCCGTTGGTGAAGAAGCTGTAGCGCATGCGGCCCAGGCCCAGCGCCTTCAGGTCGCCGGGGACCAGCGTCTCCAGGGCGGCGGCCGGGTCGGCGCCGCGCAGGATCACCTGGCCCATGTGCGAGACGTCGAACAGGCCGGCCTTCTCGCGGGTGTGCAGATGCTCCTTCAGCACGCCCATCGGATACTGCACGGGCATGTCGTAGCCGGCGAAGGGCACCATCTTGGCGCCCAGCTCGCGGTGCAGCGCGTTCAGCGGGGTGGTGAGAATGGTCTCGGCGGGGTGATCGCTCACGGGCGGGCCTCATGGACAGAGTCGTCCCGCCCGGGACGATCCCGTGCAGGCGTGCCCCCCTCTGTCGCGGCCCCTGAGAGATTCGCGTGCGCCCCGAACCCGGGCCGCGCCGCTTACTCCGTCGGTGGGCGTAAGGTCCCGCCGGTCGCCCGGACGATGGCCTCCGCCTGCTTTCCAGATACGCTTCCCCCTGCGGTCCTTCTGCCTGAGAGTTTCCGGGGGCGGTTGCTCCTTCGGCGCCGGCGGCGGCGCGGTTGCCCGCACCCCGCCGATCTCTCCCGCGAGGGGTCGTCAGCGTTCGCGCCTAACCTAGCCGCAGAGGGCGGAAAGTCAACGACGGAGGGGACGCTCATACGTCTTTGTGGAAGGGCGGCGTGACATGGGCCGTGCGGCCGCCCCACCCCCTACCCGTCAATCCCGCGGAGGCGGGGACCCAGGTAATGAGCTTGCTACCAAGGCACCATAAAGGCGCAAAGGACCGCGTCGCGCCTCCCCTTCCAAGCTGCGGAGCAAGCGGAATGCCTGGGTCCCCGCCTCCGCGGGGATGACGAACAAAGGAGAGGGCGGACGGCGCTCTCACACCTCGCCGCGCCACCAGCCCGGGTCGTTGGCGCGGAAGGCCTCGCGGATGGCGGCGACATGGTCGTCGGGGAGCGGGCCCCGGGATATCAGCTCGGCGTTGCGGGCCAGGTGCGCCTCGTTGCCGGTGCCGATGATGATGCTGTGGACCCCGGGTGTGAAGGCGGAGAAGCGCACGGCCAGCTCCTGCCAGTCCAGCCCGCGCGGATCGATCTTCATGGTGGTCCAGCGCCACCAGTACTCCTCGGCATAGTCGCCCTTGGGGCACTCATTGAACCGCCAGGGCGCGTTTGCCACCGGCCGCTTGGCGATGACGCCCAGCCCACGGCGGCGCGACTCGCCCAGCGCCCCGTCGATGACCCGCTGGTCGCAGATCGACAGCGAATGCTCCACCGAGCCGAAGCGGCCGGAGGCCACCGCCCAGTCCAGCGCGTCGTTCTCGCCGGAATAGGCCATGACCCTGACCTTGCCGGCCTTCACGGCCGCCTCCAGCGCCTCGATCACCTCGCCGCGCTCCAGCACCTCGCGGGGACAGGAATGCAGGTGGCAGATGTCGATCCGGTCGGTGGCGAGCCGGCGGAGCGCCTCGTCCACCCCGGCGGCGACGCACCCGTAGGTCCAGTCCTGGTGCCCCTCGATGCCGTAGCCGACCTTGGTGGAGATCACGAGTCCGTTCCGCCGGTGCGCCAGGTGCCGGCCGATGCGCTCCTCCGACAGGCCGTAGCCGCGCGCCGTGTCGAAGAGCGTCACGCCCAGATCGGCGGCGCGGTTCAGCAGGCGGCCGGCCGCCTCCTCGTCGATGCGGGCGTCGCCGACGGTCCCGGCGCCGAAGCCGAGGGCGGAGACGGTGAGGCCGGTGTCGCCGAAGGGGCGGAGCTGCATGGGGCGGGTCCTTGGACGTTAACCAAGGCCAGGGTGCCCCGGCGCGGCCCGGGAGGGAAGCACCCGATGCGCCTATGACCCGCCGGATGCCCCGCGAGACCGGGAGAGGCTGGAACGTCGTGCGTCCTTCGACAGGCTCAGGATGAGGAAGGGGGGATGCCAGGCACTCCCTAATTCAGTGTGCACAGGCACGGCTGGGAGCAGCAATCATCCCCTCATGCTGAGCCTGTCGAAGCACGCACCCCGGCAACGCTGCCCCGACAAGCCCGCCGCGGTCTCACGCCCCCATCAGCAGCGGCGCGCGCTCGGCGATCTGGGCGGTGGTGGCGGCCACCTCGACGCGGTTGCGGCCGTTGCTCTTGGCGAGGTATAGCGCCGTGTCGGCGGCGGCCAGCAGCGGCTCCCAGGAATGGGCGTCGTCGCCCAGCGTGGCGACGCCGATGCTGACGGTGAAGGCGACGGTGGCACCCTCGTGCGGGATCCGCATCTGCTCCACCGAGGCGCGGATGCGCTCGGCCACGGCCAGCGCCTCGTCGCGTCCGGTCTCGGGCAGCAGCACGATGAACTCCTCGCCGCCGGCCCGGGCCATCAGGTCGCTCCGGCGCAGCAGCGCCTGCACCCGCTCGGTCAGGGCCACCAGCGCACGGTCGCCGGCCGCGTGGCCCAGCCGGTCGTTCAGCAGCTTGAAGCGGTCCAGGTCGAGCTGCAGCACCGCCAGCGGCCGCTCATGGCGCAGCGCCCGGGCGACCTCGACGTCGGCCACCTCCCAGGCGCCGCGGCGATTCATCACGCCCGTCAGCGGGTCGTGGCGGGACTGGCGGAACAGCTCCGCCTCCAGCCGCATGCCGGCCATCCAGAGATAGCCCTGCGAGGCGCTGGCGGCGATGATGATGGCGACCAGCGTCGCGATCTCCTGCACCGGATCGCCGTAGAGCGGGTCGTCCGGGTTCGGGGAGAACCAGGTCCAGCCCGCCCGGAACAGGCAGAAGGCCGACCAGAACAGGTAGGTGACGCCCACGGCCCGGGCCGCCGGCCGCACCGCCGGCTCCATCGAGGTGAACAGCCGCCAGGCGGTGACGGGCGACAGCAGCCCCAGCCCGGCGGTCATCACCGCGACGCGCAGCGCCGTATCGGGCACCACGTAGGTGAACCAGGCGTGCAGCGACAGCACGGCGGCGCAGGCGACGGCCAGCGGCGCCAGCGGGCGCAGGCTCAGCCGGGCGAACTGCAGCACGCCGGCATGGGTCGCCAGATAGCCGCAGAGGATCATCCCATTGGCGGCGGTGATGGAGACGGGATCGGGGATGCGGTCGCGCAGCCCGATCAGGATCAGCCCGGCGGCGTAGCAGAGATTGGCGACGGACCAGGTGGTCAGCCCCTCCACCCGTCGGCCGGTGCGCGCGACCATGTGGAGCCAGAACGCGGCGATCAGATGAATGATCGGCTGCGTCAGGAACAGGGTGCGCGCGTCCAGGAGCGAATCGCCGGTCATCAAGGCCGTCGGTGTTGGGGCCACCTCCCGGTGAGGCGGCTCCCGCAGCCCCATCCTACAACAAAGCCGCGCGGAACCCCACCCGGATGACCTAATTCCTAAGGTTAGGTCACAGCAGGTCGCGCAGCATCGCCACCAGCGGGATGTCGGCCGGCGGCATCGGGTAGTCGCCCATGCGCAGCGGCTTCACCCAGGCCAAATTCTGCCCTTCCAGCCCCTGCGGCGTGCCCTGCCAGACCCGGCAGGCGTAGAGCGGCATCAGCAGGTGGAAGGTCTCGTAGCGGTGGCTGGCGAAGGTCAGCGGCGCCAGGCAGCTGGAGCGGGTGTCGATGCCCAGCTCCTCCTTCAGCTCGCGCACCAGGGCGGCCTCCGGCGTCTCCCCCGGATTGACCTTGCCGCCCGGGAACTCCCAGAGGCCGGCCAGCTGCTTGCCGGGCGGGCGCTGGGTCAGCAGCACGCGGCCGTCGGGGTCGACCAGCGCGACGGCCGCGACCAGCAGGATCGGCAGGGCGCCCGCCGGCTCGGGCCGGCCGTTCCAGCAGGGGGTGTCGGCATCGTCGCTCATCGTGCGGAATCCCATTCGGCTCGGGTCAGGCGGTAGAGGCGGGCGGGCGCCGGGTCGCCCCTGAGGTAGCGGGGATGCTGCGGGTCGATGCCGGTCTGGCGCAGCCCGGCCTTCAGCAACACAGCATGAGAGGCGTCGTTCTCCAGGTCGGTGGCGGCGGTCACCGCGCCGAGGTCCATGTCGCGGAAGGCGCAGCGCACCATGGCAGCGGCCATCTCGGTGCCGTAGCCCCGGCCCCAGGCGTCCTGACGCAGCCAGTAGCCCAGTTCGGCGGCGCCGCGCTCGCGGGCACCGGGCATCAGTCCGGCGGCGCCCAGCAGCTCGGCCGAGGGATCGTCCTTCGGCACGGCCACGAAATGCAGCATGGTCCCTTCGCGGCGCCCCGAGATGGTCATGGCGAGCCAGGTCGCCGCGTCCTCAGGCGTGTAGGGATGCGGCACCCGGATCAGCCAGCGCGCCACCTCCCACCGGCCCAGCTCGCGCACCAGCACGGGCAGGTCCGCCTTCTCCAGCGGGCGCAGCAGCAGCCGGTCCGTCTCCAGCCGGTCGGGCCAGTCGGGGCGCGCAGGGCTCACGAGCGGTAGCTGCCGTTGATGTCGATGTAGCGGTGGGTCAGGTCGCAGGTCCAGACCGTGGCCCTGCCCCGGCCAAGGCCCAGGTCGACGTCGATGTCGATCTCCTGCCCCTTCATGTGGGCGACGACCGGCGCCTCGTCATAGCCCGGCACCTCCATCCCGTTGGCGCAGATCTGCACGCCGCCGATGGAGATGACCAGCCTGTCGCGGTCGGCCTTCTCGCCGGCGCGGCCTACGGCGGCGACGATGCGGCCCCAATTGGCGTCCTCGCCGGCGATGGCGGTCTTCACCAGCGGCGAGTTGGCGACCGTGAGCGCGATGCGCTTGGCCGCCTTGTTCGAGGCGGCGCCGCGCACCGTCAGGGTGACGAACTTGGTCGCCCCCTCGCCGTCGCGCACGATCTGCTGCGCCAAATCCAGGCAGACGGCGTCCAGCGCCTTGCGGAAGGCGCGGGCGCGGGGGTCGGCGGCGTCGGTGACCGGCTTGTGCCCGGCCGTCCCCGTCGCGGCCATGATGACCGTGTCGCTGGTCGAGGTGTCGCCGTCCACCGTCACGCAGTTGAAGCTGCGCTCGTTGCTGGCCGACAGCATGGCCTGCAGCGCCGGGGCGGATATCGCCGCGTCGGTGAAGATGAAGCCCAGCATGGTCGCCATATCGGGGGCGATCATCCCGCTGCCCTTGGCGAAGCCGCTGATGCGGACCTCGACGCCATCGATCTTCGCCGTCGCCGTGGCGCCCTTGGCGAAGGTGTCGGTGGTCATGATGGCGCGGGCGGCGGGCTCCCAGGCGGTCTCGGACAGCTTGGGGAAGGCGTCCTTCAGCTGGCCGCTGATCTTGTCGGCCGGCATGGGCTGGCCGATGACGCCGGTGGAGGCGACGAACACCTCCGACGTCATGCAGCCCGCCAGCCGCGCCGCCTCCTCCACCGTGGCCTTGACGAAGGCCTCGCCGGCGGCGCCGGTGAAGGCGTTGGAGTTGCCGGCATTCACCACCAGGCAGCGGGCCGAGCCGCCCTTGAGCCCGGCGCGGCACCAATGCACCGGGGCCGACGCGGTCAGCGAGCGGGTCAGCACGCCGGCCACGGTCGTGCCCTCCGGCAGCACCGCCAGCATCAGATCGTCGCGCCCCTTGTAGCGGATGCCGCAATTGTGGCTCGCCAGCCGCACGCCCGCGATCGGCGGCAGCGAGGGGAAGCCCTGGGGGGCGAGGGGCGAGACCGGATTGGCCATGCGGAGTGCTCCTGAAGGGGCGGTGGCGCGTCGGGCTGCATGAAGCCGGGCACCGGGTCGCAGGTCAAGTCCGCGCCGCGCCGGGCCCATCCCCCGAAATAGATGGCAGCCGCCCCGGCGCCGCCGGGATAGAAAGAGGTGCTCATCCAAGGGTAGGCGGGGCGACGGCGCCCCGGTGCCCGCAACACGCATGGTGCACGCATGAAGACCCTCATCCTCCCCGCCCTTTCCCTGGGCCTGGCCGCGGGCCTGCTGGCCGTCGGCTCCGCATCGGCGGCCGAGCAGCTGAAGTCGCAGACCGGCTACAAGCTGACGGTCAAGGCGGTGGAGGCCTGCCAGAACGGGCAGATCGCCATCTACAAGGAGGCGGCGAAGAATGCCCGCCTGAAGTCCGAGCTGGAGAACATGCCGGACGCGTCCAACGACGAGTCCTTCGAGCAGTTCGCCGCCTTCATGAAGCAGGAGGCGCCGCTGGCCTCGGCCATCCTGACCAAGAACGGCTGCTCGCCCGACGAGCTGGCGCGCCAGCTGGGCTCGTTCCTGGAAGCCGGTTTCGCCATGATGGCCGAGCAGGCCGGCGGCAAGAAGATCGACATGGACCCGGTCATGCGGGAGAACGCGACCTTCCTCATGCAGAACCAGGCCATGTTCGAGAAGAAGCAGGCCGAGGTCGAGGCCGCCGAGAAGGCCGCCGGCCTGAAGCGCAAGGGCGAGGACGAGGAACTCGGCGACGAGGCCCCCGAGGAGGAGCCCGTCGAGGAGGAACCCGCCCCGGCGCCGAAGAAGAAGTAAGGATCGCGCTTTTATCCCTCTCCCCCTGAGGGAGAGGGATGGGACCCAAACCGCAGGTTTGGGAGGGTGAGGGGTCGGCGGGCGACAGCCCGACGTTCTCACCCGCTGGTCCAGGATTCTCCGTCGAGTGGCCGCTTCGCGGCACCCCTCATCCTCCCCAAGCAGGCTTGGGACCCCATCCTTCTCCCTCAAGGGGAGAAGGATCAGGGTATGCGCCGCCCGAGGACAGCTCCCCCGAAATGACGAAGGGCGCGGTGGCCTGGACCACCGCGCCCTTTTTCATGTCCGGCTTATGCGGCCGGTCAGTTCTTCTTCTCGGTCGTCGGGGCCGGGGCCGACTGGCGGTTGCCCCCGGTGATCGGCGCGTCGCCCGCCGGGGTCTTGGTGGTGGCGGCCGGCAGCGCCGAGCCGTCCAGGCCGTAGACCTCGATCTTGGCGGTCTTGCGCAGATCCTCGACGATGGTGCCGGCGATCTCCTGGGCCATCGCCTCGCGGATCTGCGGGGCGGCCTGCTCGAAGGTCGGCGGGGTGCGCTTGCGCTTGTCCTCGACCTTGATGACGTGGAAGCCGAACTGGGTCTCCACCGGGGCCTTGCTGACCTCGCCCGCCTTCATGGCGAAGGCGGCCTTGGAGAAGGGCTCGACCATCTCGTCGGCGACGAAGTAGCCGAGGTCGCCCTGCTGCGAGGCGGCGGCGGTGTCGATCTTCTGCTCGGCCGCCAGCTTGGCGAAGTCGGCGCCGCCGGCCAGCTGCTTGATGACCGCGTCGGCCTCTTCCTTGGTCTTGGTCAGGATGTGGCGGGCGCGGACCTCGTCCTGCGGCGGGTTGGCCTTGACCCACTCGTCATACTTCTTGCGCATGCCGGCCTCGGTGATCTTCGAGTCGATCTGCTTGACCAGGTAGGCCTCCTGGACGAAGCGCTCTTCCGCCTGCTTCACCTTGGCCTTCACTTCCTTGCTGTCCTGCAGCTTGGCCTTGTAGGCGGCGTCGGCGACCAGCTTGGAGTTCACGATCTGCTCCAGCAGCGGCTGGTAGATCTGCTGCAGCGGCATCTGCTGCACCTGCGGCGGCAGCTGCTCCAGCGCGGCCAGGAACTCGGTGCGGCGGACCTCCTTGCCGTTGACGCGGGCCACGACCGGGTCGGGCTCGGCGGTCTTGGCGGCCGGGGCGGCGGGCGCCGGAGTGGTCTGGGCCAGCGCGACGGTCGCGGCGGAGGAAGCGAGAACCGCGGACAGGGCGGCCACACGCAGCATCGGAACGAGCATAGGGGAGAGTTCCTCAGGGTAGGGACTGGACGAGCGGGGCGACGGCGGAGGCAACCCATGGGTAGGCCCACCTTCGGCACCCCGCCTTAAACCACGGGACGGGGTGCCGGGCAAGCGGCGGCTGGGAAATGCGCCCGCCCCGCCCCGGATAATCACAAGCACCGGAAAATGGCGGGATCGGGGCGAGCCATGCGCCGGGCGGCCTATGACAAGGCGTCGCTGCGCCCCGTCTTGCGTTGACGATCCGGTGCCACGGGCTTATGTGACACGCGGTCCCAACTGTCCAAGGGCCGGCCCCGCCGCGCCCTCGCCCATCCCTGCCCTGAGGTTTTCATGTTCGGTGCCATCGCCCGCAAGCTGTTCGGCAGCGCCAACGACCGCGTTGTCAAGGGCCTGCGGGCCAAGGTCGAGTCCATCAACGCGATCGAGCCGAAGCTGGTCTCGCTGTCCGACGACGAGCTGCGCATGCGCACCGACTGGCTGCGCGACCGGGTCGCCAACGGCGAGAGCCTGGACGACATCCTGCCGGACGCCTTCGCCACCGTGCGCGAGGCGGCCAAGCGCACGCTGGGCCAGCGCCACTTCGACACGCAGCTGATGGGCGGCATGGTCCTGCACCAGGGCCGCATCGCCGAGATGCGCACCGGCGAGGGCAAGACGCTGGTGGCGACCCTGGCCGTGTACCTGAACGCGCTGGAGGGCAAGGGCGTCCACGTCGTCACCGTGAACGACTATCTGGCCAAGCGCGACAGCGCCTGGATGGGCAAGGTCTACAACTTCCTGGGCCTGACCACCGGCTGCATCGTCCATGGGCTGGACGACGACGAGCGCCGCGCCGCCTACGCCGCCGATATCACCTACGGCACGAACAACGAGTTCGGCTTCGACTATCTGCGCGACAACATGAAGTTCCGCCTGCAGGACATGGTCCAGCGCGACTTCAACTTCGCCATCGTCGACGAGGTCGACAGCATCCTGGTCGACGAGGCGCGCACGCCGCTGATCATCTCCGGCCCGTCCACCGACAGCTCCGAGCTGTACATGGCGGTCGACACGGTCATGGCGCATCTGGTCGAGGGCGACTACGAGAAGGACGAGAAGGCCAAGGCCGTCTCCCTGACCGAGGCCGGCACCGAGAAGGTGGCCCAGATCCTGACCCAGATGGGCCTGCTGAAGACCGGCGACCTCTACGACATCCAGAACATCAGCCTGGTCCACCACACCAACCAGGCGCTGCGGGCGCACAAGCTCTTCACCCGCGACGTGGACTACATCGTGAAGGATGACAAGGTCATCATCATCGACGAGTTCACCGGCCGCATGATGGAGGGGCGCCGCTACTCCGAGGGCCTGCACCAGGCGCTGGAGGCGAAGGAGCACGTCACCATCCAGCGCGAGAACCAGACGCTGGCCTCCATCACCTTCCAGAACTATTTCCGCCTCTACCCGAAGCTGGCCGGCATGACCGGCACGGCCATGACCGAGGCGTCGGAGTTCCAGGAGATCTACGGGCTGGAGGTGGTCGACATGCCGACCAACCTGCCGGTCAAGCGCCAGGACCATGACGACGAGGTCTACCGCAGCGCGCGGGAGAAGTACGACGCCATCATCAAGCTGGTGGAGGAGTGCCGGGAGCGCAACCAGCCGATCCTGGTCGGCACCGTCTCGATCGAGAAGTCGGAGCTGCTGGCCGAGCTGCTGAAGAAGAAGGGCATCCCGCACCATGTGCTGAATGCCCGCTTCCACGAGCAGGAGGCCTACATCGTCTCCCAGGCCGGCCGTCCGGGTGCCGTCACCATCGCCACCAACATGGCCGGCCGCGGCACCGACATCCAGCTGGGCGGCAATGTCGACATGCGCATCGCCATCGAGCTGGCCGAGGTCACCGACGAATCGCTGCGCGCGCGCCGCGAGGCGGAGATCCGCGCCGAGGTGGCGGCGGGCAAGGAGACGGCGCTGGCCGCCGGCGGCCTCTACGTCGTCGGCACCGAGCGGCACGAGAGCCGCCGCATCGACAACCAGCTGCGCGGCCGCTCCGGCCGCCAGGGCGACCCGGGCGCGTCCAAGTTCTTCCTGTCGCTGGAAGACGACCTGATGCGCATCTTCGGCTCGCAGCGGATGGACGGCATGCTGCAGCGCCTCGGCCTGCAGGAGGGCGAGGCCATCATCCATCCCTGGATCAACAAGGCGCTGGAGAAGGCCCAGCAGCGCGTCGAGGCGCACAATTTCGAGATCCGCAAGAACCTGCTCAAGTACGACAACGTCATGAACGACCAGCGCAAGGTCGTGTACGAGCAGCGCCGCGAGATCATGGAGGCGGCGGACGTCAAGGACGACGTCGAGGAGATGCGCCGCGAGACCATCCAGGACATGGTCGCCAAGGCCATCCCGGCCAACGCCTATGCCGAGCAGTGGAACATGGACCTGCTGCACGAGGAGTGCCTGCGCATCCTCGGCCTGGACCTGCCGGTGCGCGACTGGGCCAAGGAGGAGGGCATCGGCGAGGCCGAGATCGAGGAGCGCCTGCAGCAGGCCGCCGAGGCGGTCATGAAGGCCAAGGAGGAGTCCTACGGCCCAGAGATCATGCGCTCCATCGAGAAGAGCCTGCTGCTGCAGCTGCTCGACCAGCAGTGGAAGGACCACCTGCTGTCGCTGGACCATCTGCGCCAGGGCATCAATCTGCGCGCCTACGCCCAGCGCGATCCGCTGAACGAGTACAAGCGCGAGGCCTTCGACCTCTTCGAGAAGATGCTGACGCATCTGCGCGAGACGGTCACGACCGTGCTGATGCACGTCCAGATGCGCCAGCCCGAGCCCGAGTTCGTGCCGCCGCCGATGGACATGTTCGAGACGCGCCGGGACCCGGCCCTGGCCCCGGCCGGCGGCGACGCCCTGCCCGAGGGCATGGTCCGCCGCTCCGCGGGCCCGGCCTACGGCGCCGGCGCCCTGCCCCAGGCCCAGGAGATCGTCTCCGGCCAGGAGCAGTGGCGCGACACGCCCCGCAACTCCCCCTGCCCCTGCGGCAGCGGCAAGAAGTTCAAGCACTGCCACGGCGCGATTGTGTGATGGACGCTGGGTGTGAGTAGGTAATGGCGCCGAAGCCGGCCTCTCACATCACCGTTGCTCCGCGGCGAATTCTTCGGCACCTTAGATTCACTCGGTCATCCGGCCGAGCAACTTGCCTCGTCCTCGGGACATGGCACCTAGTCGCGGCGAGCCATCGAGCTTCGCCACTGGGAATTGGTTAATCCAGGACAATGGGAACTTCGACATGCCGTTACCGACGCATCTTCTCACTTGCCTTGCTGCCGAGAATCGGCTCAAGCCGGACCCGTTGTGCAAACCCCTTGTCAAGGAACGGACCGGCTATTCTCAAATCATTTTCAGAAAGCCTAGCGAAACCGAAGGCCTCAATCTCACGGGGTTCGACTGGTACGTCAGAAAGGGCAGCTTTGGCCTGTCCATTCAGAGCCCTTTCGATGCCCAATTAGCGCGCGACACGCTGACGATTCTTTTCCCCGCCGGCATCACCGTCATCGACGGAGACGGCAATCAGCATTTGGGGCGCTGGCACGATACGGATTGGAGCGGACACCCAGCGGTGCAGTTGATCTTCGAGCGCACCGAACAGGGCCAGAATTTCCCTCAGACCGAGTTTGGCGAGTATCAGCGTGCCTTGTTTCGTGGCTTTATGTTGGAGCAGCTTATTGCCCAGACGCTGCCGGTAGTCAAATCGCTGGTCGCCGCCAAAATTGCCAGCAAGACTGGGGCTTCGACCGCATAAGCCGAAACGGTGGACCACGCGCTCGGCAATGTGGCCTCGGTCACTCCGCTGCCGGTGCGCTTCAACACTTCAACTGAAAGTAGGGGCGGCAACAGCGAAGTAGGTTGTAGTTCGCATGGAGCGGAGTGCGATACGACATTTCTCAAGCAGGGACGTGTCGCATTGCGCCTGCGGCTCCATGTGACCTAGGGTGGTGCCCCTGAGAAACGACATCATCCTCGCTCGAGCATATCCTCACCGAAGAAGTGGTCCGGCACGGTCCCTTGGTTGGCCGTAAGCGCGTCCAGGAAAACATCTTCCAGCGCGACCTTCGCCAGGGCGTAGGTCAGGAGCTCAGTGTCGGATTTGATTCCTGACCTCTTCTTCGCGGCCTGTAACAGCAGGGCTGGCACTCGGACGATGAGGGGCGGTCCTTCGGCTCCGAGCAGACCTAAGCGCTCCGCGTCGCGAATAAGGTTGGCGCGTCGTCTTGTCGCCATGTTGGCCTTCGCCGTCCTGCCAGACATCCGCCACCTCCCGCCTTCTTTCAGCAGAGTGGGCTTTTGTTCGAAGCGTGCAAGGGGGCGAAAAAGAAAGAACCGGCGGCGCCCCTTCTGGGCGGCCGCCAGTTCGCGGGCGGGGGAGACGGGATGCTGCCTTGCCCGACGAAGCGGCAAGGGAGCCCGACCGCCCGTAGGGCTCAGACGAAGAAGTGAATCTGCGTCCGGTCGTAGCCGGTGCCGACCATGACCGGCTGGCCTTTGGTCACCTTCAGGTCGTGGGCGAAGAAGTAGACGGCCTGCTTCCAATGGTTGGTGCGGGCGGCGGACTTGGAGCTGTAGGTGACCTCCTCGTCCATGTGCAGGTCGAACCAGAAGGCGACGCCGTGCACGGTGCCGGTCTCGGCGGCGTTGATGGTCAGCGTCTTCAACTCGCTGTCGGCCATGGGCTGGCGGAAGTCGAACTTCCAGGCGGCGAAGGGCTCGGACAGCATGCGGTGCGGGTCGCCGGCCAGGTCGATGACCTGGTAGCCCGGGGTGCGGAACTGGTCGAACCGGCTCATGTCGAAGCCGCTGACGGTGCGCACCGGGCTCATGCGGCGCAGCTCGTCGGCCTGGATCAGCTGGCCGTAGACGGTGGCCGCCGCCGGGATGATCTTCGCGCCCGGCTTCACCAGGTTGCGGCGGGCATGCTGCAGGATGGCCAGCATGTCGGGGGCCAGCATGCCGACATTGATCAGCTCGGAGACGAAGACGTCCGCCTTTTCCGGCAGATCCTGGCCGACCACCAGCTCGGTGGACTTCTTGGCGACGACGCTGATGCGGTCGGCATAGCCGTTCAGCGCGATGGTCTCGCGCGCCACCTCGACCAGCGGCTGGTGCATCTCGCAGGTGACGACCTTCGCGGCGCCGGCGCGGGCGGCCATCATGGCCACCAGGCCGGAGCCCGTGCCGACCTCCAGCACCACGTCGCCCGGCTTCACCGCCCGCAGCAGCGCCGCCTCGTAGGCGTCGTTGCGCTCATGGTCGTTGATCATGGGGATGTGCCAGGCCGGGACCTGGGTGGAGCGCAGCAGCTGCAGGGCGAACAGCACCGCCTGGTTGTCGGGGGCGCGGTTGTGGGCGCCGGTCAGCAGCGCCACCGCGTCGTCGACGCGGCCCTGGCCCTGGAAGACCTGGGACAGGCAGATGGCGGCCTCGAAGCGGGTCGGGTCGGCGGCCAGCACCGCGGCGAAGAGGCGGCCCGCCTCCTCCAGCCGGTCGGTGTAGAGCAGCAGGGCGCCCAGGTTGAACATGGCGTCGAGATTGTGCGGGCGCAGCGCCAGCGAGTGGCGGAAGCAGAACTCCGCCTCGTCCAGCACGCCCATCTCGCGCAGCGTGTTGCCCAGGTTGTTGTGCGCCTCGGCGTAGGAGGGGCGCAACTCGACCGCGGCGCGGAAGCAGGGTTCCGCCTCCTCCAGCCGGCCCAGCGCCCGCAGCGCGTTGCCCAGGTTGTTCTGGGCCAGCGGGTCGCGCGGGTCCAGCTCGACGGCCTTGCGGAAGCTCTCCTCCGCCTCCTCGAAGTGGCGGCAGCCATAGAGCAGCACGCCGCGGCTGTTGTGGTACTGGGCGTTGCCGCCGTCCAGCTCGATGGCCTTCTCGAACAGCTCGTGCGCCTCGACCGGACGGTTGGCGCGGAGCGCGATGATGCCCAGCAGGTGGGTGGCCTCGGAGTTCACGGGCTCCGCCGCCAGCGCGCTGCGGCAGCTCATCTCGGCCTCGGCGAGATATCCGGCCACCAGGTGCTGGCGGGACAGGCTCACGCAATCCTGCACGAACGACATCGGTCTACTCCTTCACGTACGGCGTGGCCCCTCCGGGCCGAAAGCGGTTCGCCGGGTAAGGAGCAAGGGCCGTGCCAATGAAGAAGCGACGTGATTCCAGAGACTTGGAAGAGGACACCCCGGAACGCGAAACTCCGCCCGGCAAGGCTTGCCGGGCGGAGTCGGCGGAAGATTCCCGTGCCCCCGCTTAGGCGGCGGTGCGCGCCTCCCCGCGGTCCGCGCCCGGCCCGGCGGCGCCGGCGGCGGCGAAGACCGGAGCCGGGTCGATCACCAGCACCCGGCGGAAGCCGTCGGCATCGTTGTCCACGCACATCAGGTCCGAGCCGCGGTTCCAGCGCGGATGCAGGTCGCAGCGGTGGTCGTGGTCGGCATGGACGGGCGAGTGCAGCTTGGCGACGTCGTAGATGCGGTTCTCCTGCAGGTCGAACAGCATCAGGGTGGAGACGCGGCCCTGGTCCGGATAGGTGTCGGTCAGCATCCAGCGCTTGTCGCCGCTGAACATCTGGTGGCCGTCCTCGATGCGCTCGATCACCAGCTCGGGCGGGCGGCGGCCCTGGACGTCGATGCTCCAGTAGCCGGCATTATTGAGGCGGCGCTTCAGGTCCGGGCGCAGGCTCTTGGCCAGCTTCACCAGCGGCCGCACCATCGGATGCTGCAGGATGCCCTTGTTGCGCAAGGACCCCAGCTGCTTCATGCCGATCCGCGCCCAGACGCAGATCGTGTCGTCGTCATGCCAGTCGAAGTGCGAGACGCGGTCGTCCGACACCAGCACCAGATTCTGGCCGTCGGCATCGGCGACGAACAGGCGGGACATCATCTCGCCATGCGCCGTGAAGTAGCGGTGGATGAAGCAGAACCGGTCGCCCGAGGGGTTCCAGGTCGGGTGCGTCAGGAAGTGCGGCACCGGCGGGTCGATCACCAGCCCACCGAAGCCGGCCACCCGGTCGATGGAGACCAGCAGGTCCGCCCGGTCCGCCTCCAGATCGACGCCCCAGATGCCGTCCTCGGCCGGGGCGACGGCGTGCAGGCCGGGGGCCGTGCCGCCGGCATAGCCGTAGCTGGGATAGTACTTGCCCAGCCGGGCGAAGCTGGGGGTCAGCGCCTTGCGGCCGCCGGGATGCAGGGCGTAGATCGAGCAGGCCGCCTCGCGCCGCTCGTTCGTCTCCAGATCCAGCAGCACGCCGACGAATTTCGTGCCCCGGCGCTCGTTCCAGACCAGCGTGCGGGCTTGGCCGGGCAGCCACTGCAGGCGCGAGCCCTGCTGCAGGTTCCAGGCCTGGGTCTCGCCAACCTTGACGACGGTGCCGCGGGCGGGGTCCCACACGCAGATGTCGGCCGTGTCCTCCGCCAGCGGCGTCCGCTCATAGCCCTTGGGAATGCGGTGGACGGCCAGCACGTCGGCACCGGGCGCCCAGGGGCAGATATCGTGGAAGCCGACGAAATGCTGGGCATCGTCGGGCGTGCGGAAGCGGATCGGGCAGGGCAGGTCGATGTGGCCGGAAGCGGTCATCATCACGTCCTCGGTAGCGGCGAAATGTGCGAAGCGGTCGCACTGCATTAACGCCGGCAAATCGGATGCGGGCATGAGTCGGGAGACGTATGCCGGGGGGAGAGGCGGGGTAGTCCCGGTGGTGCCCGGCAACAGTCCGGCCCCTCGCGCGTTTTGGGGCTGTTCCGCAAGCCTCCCCTTCCACGGACCCTCCCCCCATGCCGGACCACGCCATGACCCAGCCCCTCCCCGCCACCGACAGCAAGGCCGAGGCCGGCGCACGGACGCGGCGCAGGGTGAAGCGCGTGCTGGCCTATCCCAAGGACCGCTTCCGCGCGACCCAGCCCTTCCACGCGCTGCTGGCGGAGAGCCTGGAGGCCGAGGGCCTGACGGTCGAGGAGTACAGCCCCGGCCGCTGCCTGAAGCAGCGCTACGACGTGGTGCACCTGCACCATCCGGAGAAGTTCGTCACCCCGAAGCTGACGCTGCGCAACCTGGCACGCTTCGGCATCTTCTTCGCCAGCCTGTGGGCCCAGCGGGCCAAGGGCGCCAAGATCATCTGGACCGCGCATAACGAGGGGCCGCACGAACCCGGCCATCCGCTGCTGGAGAAGCTGTACTGGCGGCTGTTCCTGCCCTCGGTCGACGGGGTGATCCACCTGTCGCAGACGGCGCGCGAGATCGTGGAGCGGCGCTGGCCGGTGCTGCGCCGGCGGCCGGCCTTCGTCATCCCGCACGGCGACTTCCGCGGCGCCTACGCCGACACCATGACGCGCGCGGAGGCCAGGGGCAAGCTGGGCTATGGCGAGCACGAGCGCGTGCTGGTCTTCGTCGGCAATGTCCGCGCCTACAAGAACGTGCCGCAGCTCGCCCGCGCCTTCGCCCAGCTGCCCGACCCGAACCTGCGGCTGCTCATCGCCGGCCGGGTCCACACCGAGGATCTCAAGCGCGAGATCCTGGCGCCGCAGGACGGCCGCATCCGCCTGATCGACGAGTTCATCGACGAGGCGGACATGCAGCTCTACCTCAAGGCGGCCGACCTGGTGGTGCTGCCCTTCCGCCGCATCCTGAATTCCGGTTCCGCCATCCTGGCGCTCAGCTTCGACCGCCCGGTGCTGGTCGCCGACCTCGGCTCCCTGCGCGAGCTGCAGGAGGCTGTCGGGCCGGAATGGGTGCGGCTGTTCGAGGGCGACCTGACGCCCGAGGTGCTGTCGGACGCGCTGGGGGACTTCCTCGACCAGCCGCGGTCCGACCACGCGCCGCTGGAGGCGCTGTCCTGGTCGCGTATCGGGCATGGTACGGCATCGGCCTACCAGAGCCTGTTCTGACCGCCGCCAGCCCTATCACCGCGCGATACAGAAGTAGAACGCCACGAATATCGAAGTATTATCTCTTCATTATACCAAGAACAGGCTCGCCGATGTCACAGATCGGCGGGCTTTTCTATTCTGGCGTTGCGAAAAAACACTACCACGTCCTTGTGGGTTAACTTCCGATTAGCCATTTCGGGGTAGCTCTTACCCAAGCGGAGGCGCTAAACGGATAGCGACTAACCCGATCGGGTGGGTCCCGGCACCTCCGCAGCAGATCCGGCGCAGAGCATAAGGCCGCGCCGGTCCCCGCTGATCGGATAAGGACCTGCCACCATGGCCACTGTTTCCATTCTGAAGTTCGGCGCCAAGGGCGACGGCGTGACCGACAACACGGTCGCCATCCAGAAGACCATCGACTACGCGAAGGCGAACGGGCTGGACGTCCATGTCCCGACCGGCACCTTCGTGCACAAGAACATGATCAACCTGCACAGCGGCGTGGACATCTACGGCAGCGGCACCGCCAGCGTGCTGAAGGCGGTGGGCGCCTCCACCAACGACAACCAGGCGATCAAGCTGTCCGGCAGCGGCGGCGGCATCCACAACATCGCCCTGGACAGCGACGCCACCACCCGCGCCTCCACCGGCGACAGCGCCAAGATCTGGGTCATGGGCGCCTCGAACTTCACCATCGAGGGCGTGACGATCAAGAATTCGATGAGCGCCGGCATCCTGGTCACCTACGGGTCCAGCTACGGCAAGATCATCAACAACAAGATCAACAGCACCAACGCCGACAGCATCCACATGTCGTCGGGCTCGCACCACATCACCGTGTCGGGCAACTACATCACCAACCCGCATGACGACGGCATCGCGGTGGTGAGCTACGAGCGCAACGGCACCCAGGTGCACGACATCACCATCACCAACAACACGGTGATGAACAATGTCTGGGGCCGCAACATCAGTGTCGTCGGCGGCTACAACGTCAACATCTCCAAGAACACGGTCGACGGCAACAAGGCCGGCTTCGCGGGCGTCTACATCTCCGGCGAGAGCAGCTACGACACCTACGGCGTGCGCAACGTGACGGTCGCCGACAACATCATCAAGAATGTGGGCGGCGCCACGACCGGCCACGGCGCGGTGATGATCTACAACAGCACCGGCTACATGGTCGAAGACATCTTCATCAAGCACAACCAGATCATGTACGCCGCCAAGAACAGCGTCATGATCCGCGGCAGCAAGATCGACGACATCACCATCTCCTACAATCTGTTCGAGAAGTCGGCCGCCGCCCCGGTGGCGATCAGCGGCACGGCGACCGATGTCCGCCAGATCTCCAACACCACCTCGCGCACCACCTGGTCGACCTACGCCGCCCCCGAGGGCAGCGAGGATGCCGGCCTGCCGGTGGTCGACCCGGCCGCCGAGGCCCCGGAGGACAGCGCTCCCGCCGACGCCCCGGCCGCCCTGGACCCCAGCCGCGAGGAGATCTCGCTGGACCAAGCCGCCCTGGGCGAGGAGGTCTCCTGGGTCCCGTCGGCCGACGCCGCCCCGTACGTCGCGGCCTGGACGTCGGCCGCGCCGGTGACCGAGGTGCAGGCGGTGCGCGCGTCGGCCCCGGAGCCGGCCGAGGCCGAATACTTCCCGGCCGCTCCCGCCGAAGCTGCGGCCGAGGCCCCGGCGGCCGAGCCGGACTATACGGTGGTGCTGGACGGCATCCCGCCGATCGAGATCGCGGGCATTCCGCTGCTGCTCGCCTGATCGCGGGCGCACGGTCGGTCGTTTCAGGGGGAGCGGGCGGAAACGTCCGCTCCCCCTAGCTTTTGCGGACCCCGCCCGCCGTGGCACCCCGGACGCGCGCACCACCACCCTTGCCCCGTTGCCAGCGTTTCCCGCGTCCGGCTTGGTTGCTCCCGAAGCCCGGGGCGGGCAGGCGGAACCGGCCGCTTTCCGCCTCCGTTTAGGGCCGGTCCCCACCAGCCAGGGTCGGGACATGTTTCCCAGGAGGTTAGGTTTGCGACCACCCTCGGCCGGCATGTTCCTGCGCGATCACCGGGGACGGCTGATCGCCAACGTCAGCAGCCCGGTGTACGCCCTGCTCGCTTACGTGCTGCTCAGCTATTTCCCCTATCTCGTGCCCATGGAGTACATGGCGATCATCAAGATCGTCGACCCGCTGCAGCACACGCTGAACTGCCTGGTGCTGGGCGGGGTGCTGCTGGGCCTGTACGTGCTCTACGGCGCCATCACCGCGCCCACCTTCGACCCGCGCCCGCAGCGCTTCTCGGCATCGCACCTGGAGGCGCTGCGCGTCGCCATGCTGTCGCTGATGTGGCTGGGCGTGGTCGCCAACGCGCTGGTGCTGGCCTATTCCGTGCCGCACTACCGGGGCAGCGTCTTCGACATCAAGGACGCGATGGCGAACCTCGAGGGCGTCAACATCCTGACGCAGAGCTATCTCTTCGCCATCGGGCCGTACATCTATCTGTGCGTCGTCTCCGGCAAGCCCTACCGCAAGGTGCTGGTCGCGCTCGGCGTGGTGCTGCTGCTGCGCGCGCTGCTGATGGCGGAGCGGCTGGCGCTGCTGGAGTTCATGGTGCCGCTGCTGGTGGTGCTGTCGCTGCTGCGCCAGATGTTCATCCCGGCGGCGCGGCTGGCGCTGATCGGCGTGGCCGTGCCGGTCCTGTTCGTCATCGCCGAGATCTTCCGCAGCTTCTACGCCAAGTTCGTCGAGGACACCGGCTGGGCGCATCTCGACATCGGCTTCGTGCTGCAATGGAATTTGGAGCGCCTGGCGCTCTACTACACCGACGTGACGAACAAGTCGTACTTCATCATGAACGAGCAGTTCTTCCACATCACGGAATACTGGTCCAGCGGCGTGCTGCGCATGATCGGGCGCTTCACCGGCTATATTCCGGAGAAGAACAACGCCGTGAACTTCTTCGCGCACCAGTTCGACGTCGGCAACGAGGAGATGACCAACCCCGGCGGGCTGGCGATGCTGATGTCCGACTTCGGCTGGTGGGGCTTCGCCGTGCTGCTGGCTTTCATCCTGTCGATGTTCCTGACGCACTGGCGCGCGGCCAAGGGGCACATCCTGTCGCTGGGCCTGTACCCGATCCTGTTCCTGAACTTCCTGGAGCTGCCGCGCATCGTCTACATCTACAACTCGCGCGCCATCTTCCCGCTGCTCCTCTTCTTCGCCGCCTATTTCGCCGCGGTGAACTACGCCCGCCCCGGCCTTTTCCGCCCGAGCGTGCGTGTGCCCGACCCGCATCACGGAGCCTGAGACATGAGGCGCTACGACCCTATCCACGGGCTTCTGGGGCTGGTGCTGGTGATGATGCTGGTCGCCAACCTGGACGGCGCGGTGCCGCAGGTGCTGGACTGGATCGGCTGGGCCAAGCTGGGCTTCGCGCGGGCCGAGCACGGCTTCCTGCTGCTGGCCGGCCTCGCCGTCGGGCTGGCCGCCCGCACGGAGACGGGCCTGGCGCGGCGGTTGATGCTGGGCGCCTACGCCTGGCAGCTGGCGCTGGTCGGCGGGCTGCTGGCGCTGATGCTGCTGGCGGCGCCGGCCGGCTGGTCCGATCTGGCGGGGCCGCTGGAGCGCCGGCCGGCCGCCAACGGCATCATGGCGGCCCTGCTGCTGTACCAGCCCGCCTTCATGGCGGTGCTGCCGACCCTGGTGCTGTTCCTGGCCTTCGCCCCGCTGATGCTGCGCGCCATCCTGGGGGGCCGGGCCGCCGTCGTGCTGGCGGTCAGCGCCGGGCTCTGGGTGCAGGCGCAGACCGGCATGGACGGGATGCTGGGCGCCGTCGTCGGCGACGCCATGCGCGGCCTGCTGCCGGGCGCGGTCGCCCGGGCCGACATGAACCCGCTGGCCTGGCAGCTGCTGCCGGTGCTGGGCTTCTGGCTGGGGGTGCGGGCCGAGCAGGGCCGGCTGGACCCCACCGCCTGGGCCCGCGTCGGCGGCCGCCCGCTGGTGCTGGCCTGCCTTGGCTTCACAGCATTGATGCTGGCCATGAAGCTGGCCTATGAGAGCGCGCTGTTCGGCAGCGCCTTCAACGCCGGCTTCGCCCAGCGTCTGGACGATACGCACCTGCACGCCCCCGGCCTGGCCGGGTTCGCCGCCATCGCCTTCCTCGCCGCCTGGCTGCTGACGGAGGGGCGTGCCCGGGGAGCGATGCCGGTGCGCCTCGCCGGCCAGCTGCTGCATGCCGTGGCGACCCTGCCCTGGCTGACGCTGCTGGGCCGCAACTGGCTGCCGGTCTATGCGGCGCAGGTGGTGCTGGTCTACGCCGTCGAGCATGCGGCGGAGGTGGCGGGACCCTTCGGCTTCGTGCAGCGCCTCGCCATCGGCGTCGGGGCGATCCTGCTGATGACGCTGCCCGCCTGGCTGCGGGACCGCTCGCAACGGGAGAACACGGCCGCCCCGGCCCCGGTCGTCACCCGGCCGGCCGAGGGGTAGGAGGTCTTCGGATCAGGGGCAGCGTCGAGGCTGTGCGTCCTTCGACAGGCTCAGGATGAGGATGATCTAGCTGCTCCCCATGGGTTGGGTTTTGCTGCTCCTCCTCACGGAGGAGCCAGGAGTGCCTGGCATCCCCCTCCCTCATCCTGAGCCTGTCGAAGGACGCACCACCTCCCAGCCTCTCCCGATCGGCATACTGTCCTAACCAGCGTTGAGCCGCGCCGGCACCGCGCCCGCCTTAGCGAAAGCCGCATCGGCCGCCGGCGAGGCCAGCCAGTCCCGCTCGGCGTGGCGGGCCTCCACCACCGGGTCCAGCCCGGCCAGCACGGCGTCCGGCCGGGCCGGGTGGACCATGATCAGCGCCCCCGGCCGCGCCGGATCGAGGAAGGCGGCGAAAAGCCGGCCGAAATCATGGCCCGGCCTCAGATCGTAGACGCCGCGGAAGCCCCGGTTGGTCGGGATGCCCAGCGCCGCCGCCTGGCCGCGCAGGCCGGTCGCCAGCGCCGCGATGAACGCCGCCTTGGGCGCCGCCACCCGGCGCGCCAGGATGCGGGGCAGCGGTTCGGCGCAGTCGCGCAGCCAGACGGTGCCGGCCGGGTAGCGCGCCGCCAGCACCTCCAGCACGACGCCGCGCAGGCCGGGGAGGAGATGGACATGCTGGTGCCCGTCGACGAAGGCGGGCGGGCGGCCCATGGCCTGCTCGAACCGGTCGAGCTGGCGGACGAGTTCCCCGCGCGCCTCCGCCACCACCCCCGTCGGCAGTCCCCGCAGCGACGCCTTCAGGAGAGCCCCCAGCGACGGCAGCCGGCCGGACGGCGCCAGCAGGGGCATCGGCCCCAGCGGCGCATGGTTGGTCAGGGTGACATGCAGCCCCGCCTCGGCCGGGCCCTCCCGCAGGCCGGGCGCATGACCGGGCCAGTAGGGGGAGAGGGCCATGCAGCCGGTGGCGGTGACGCGGCCCAGCTCGATCAGCTCGCGGATGCCATCGCTGACGCCCGGAGACAGGGCGTAGTCGTCGGCGCAGACCGTGACGGGCACCGGGGCCTGCACCATGGCGGGCTACCGCCCCTCGGCAACGGACGGGACCGCCTGACCGCGCAGCGCCGCCAGCTTGGCGTTGCGGTCCATGCCGCTGGGCAGCGGGCCGGCCGGGTCCTCGATCCAGGCCAGCACGTCGGCCCAGACCGTCTCCGCCTGCAGGTCGCGCAGCAGCAGGTGCCAGCCCTGGGGATAGAGCGCCACGCGCGGCCCCGTTTCCGGCAGCCTCCCCAGCGCCCGCTTTACCGGGTCGGGCGGGATCAGCTGCTCGTTCTCGCCGTACATGACCAGGGCGGGCACGCGCAGATCGTCCGTGGCGGCCATGGCACGGTCCATCAGGTCGGTGAGGCCGCGCATGGCGTCCACCCGCGTGCCCTTGATGACCAGCGGGTCGCGGCCCAGCGCCCGCAGCATCGGGATGTTGTCCGACGCCCGGATCTTCAGCCCCTTGGGCGGGCGCAGGGTCAGGCCCGGCATGGTGAGCCCCACCGCGCCCAGCGCCCAGCGCTGGTAGAAGGGCATGGTCTCGCGCGACCAGACGGCGGGGGCGGAGAGGATGGCGCCGCGCACCCCGTCGGGCAGGCTCTCGCGCCCGGCCAGCGCCGTCAGCAGCACCGCCCCGCCCATGCTCTCGCCCAGCAGATAGACCGGCAGGCCGGGATGGCGGGCGCGGACGGCGGCGACCGCGTCCAGCATGTCGGCCACCATCGTCTCCTGCCCGGCCCAGATGCCGCGCTCGCCCGCCTGGCCGAAGCCGCGCTGGTCGTAGGCGTAGGTGGCGACGCCACGCTCGGCCCACCAGCCGCCGGCAGCGGCGAAGGCGTTGGAATAGTCGTTGAAGCCGTGCAGCGCCACGATCAGCGCGCGCGGCTCGCCGTCGCGGGGCAGCCAGCGGCGCATCGGCAGGGTCGCGCCGTCGGACGCGATCATGGCGCCCTGCACCAGCCGGGGCTCGCCGACGGCGGCGCCGCGCGGCTGCAGCGCCGGCGAGCAGCCCGCCAGCCAGAAAGCGAGGAAGAGGGCGAGCGCCCGCCTAGCGGTACTCATCGCCCACCGGGGCCGCGGCCGCACCCGGGCCGGTGGAGCGCGTCATCTCCAGGAACAGATCCTCCAGGTCGCTCTCGACCGTGGTCAGGTCCACGATCGTGACGCCCGCGGCGATGATGGCGGCCAGGATCTCGCCGACCTTGGTGCGGGTCGGCTGGAAAGTGACGACCAGGCGGCGCGGCCCGTCCAGCCGCGCCTCGAACCCGGCCAACGTGGCGGGCACCGTCTCCAGGTCGCGGTCCGGCGTCACCGCCAACTCCTTGCGGTCCAGCCGCCCCACCAGGGCCCGGGTGCTGTCGCAGGCGACGACCTGGCCGTGGTTGATGATGGCGATGGTGTCGCAGAGTTCCTCCGCCTCCTCCAGATAGTGCGTCGTCAGGAGCACGGTGGTGCCAGCGCGGTTCAGCTCCCGCACATGGGCCCAGAGGGACTGGCGCAACTCCACGTCGACGCCGGCGGTCGGCTCGTCCAGCACCAGAACCGGCGGGGCGTGGACCATGGCCTTGGCCACCATCAGCCGACGCCGCATGCCGCCCGACAGCGTGCGGGCATAGGCGTTGGCCTTGTCCTTCAGCCCCACCGCCTCCAGCAGCTGGTCGGTCTGGCGCTCGCGCTTGGGTACGCCGTAGAGGCCGGCCTGCAGGTCCAGCAGCTCGCGCGGGGTGAAGAACGGGTCCATGTTCAGCTCCTGGGGCACCACGCCGATGGCGGCGCGGGCGGCGCGGCTGTCGGCGTCGATGTCGATGCCCCAGATGCGGGCGGTGCCGGCACTCTTGGTCACCAGCCCGGCCAGGATGTTGATCATGGTCGACTTGCCGGCGCCGTTCGGCCCCAGCAGCCCGAACAGCGAACCGCGCGGGATGGCGAGGTCGATGCCCTTCAGCGCGTGCTTCTCCGGCGCCTTGCCGGCGGCGCGGTAGGTCTTCGCCAGCCCCTTCAGCTCCACCGCGTGCTCCGGCAAGGTCACTGTCCGGGCCGGGGCACGGTCGAGGGAATCGGGCATGGCACTGCCTCTCGGCGATACGGATGGCGGGGTGCCCCTGGGGTACACCTCTGGTGCGGGCGGGGTCAACCGTGCGCCCGGGCGCGAAAGGGCATGGCCGCCATTGATCACGGCGCGGGAGCTTGTATGATCCGGCCCGCGCGCCCGGGGCTGTCCCGGGCCACCCACCTTCTGAGTGCCGGATCGCCATGCAGCCGCTGGAAACCATTCACGTCGACGAGGATGCCGTTGCTTGCGACGGCGGCGGGGGCGGCCTCGGCCATCCCACGGTCTTCCTCACCATGACCAAGGCCGGCCAGGTCGACTGCCCCTATTGCGGCCGCCGCTACATCCAGACCGAGGAAGGCAAGCGCGGCGGCGGCCACGGGCATTGAGCCCGATGGGCGCCTCCCGCCGCGACCTCCTCGCCGGCGCTGCGGGCATTGCGGCGCTGGGCAGCTTCACCTCCTTCAAGGCGAGCGCCATGAGCGGCACCCTGTACGGCCTCAGCGGCAATTTCATCGCCCAGCCGGGCAAGCGGGACGAGCTGGCGGCGATCCTGATGGAGGCCGCCGGCCGCATGCACCAGGCGAAGGGCTGCCGGCTCTACGTCGTCGCGACGCAGCCGGGCGACGACAACGCCGTCTGGGTGACCGAGGTATGGGACAGCGAGGCGGACCACAAGGCCTCGCTCGGCCTGCCCGGCACGCCCGAGCTGATCCAGCGCGCCCGCCCGCTGATCGCCGGCATGGGCAACCGCTTCACCACCAGCGTGCTGGGCGGCCACGGGCTGGGGTGAGAACCACTACCCACCCGTAGGTCGCATGGAGGCGGAGCCGCAATGCGACATCACGGCCGGGTAACGTCGCATTACGCCTGCAGCTTCATGCGACCTACGGTCAGTCCCGCTGCCCCCTTCAATGATGCGCGCCGTGATGCTCCTGCGGGCGCAGCGTGATCGGCACTGGCCCCTCGGCCGCCACCTCCAGCGCGCCGCGGCAGTCGACGAAGGCCCGCGCCGGGACCATGCCGGACAGGCACCAGAGCCGCTGCGCCGGCAGGAACACCATGCGCTCCTGCCCGGCCGGGATCTCCACGAAGTAGCGCTGCCCCTCGTCGGTGACGGTGATGGGCCGTCCCGCGACGTTGCGCAGGCGCAGATAGTCGCGCTTGCCGTGATGCGGCGTGTGGGCGCAGGTGAAATGTCCCAGCGCCGACGGCGAGGGCCCTGTTTCGGTGCCCTCCGGTGCGATGCGGGCCGGCGGTGCGCCGCTCTGCAGCGCGCAAGGGGCCGCGACGGCCGCTCCCGACAGCACCATCCCCGCCAGCACGACACCCAGTCCGATCCGCAGCCGCATGGCACTCTCCCCAAATCGCCGGCGGAAGGCTGACCTGGGGCGGGCCGCCCGTCAAGCGCCGGGCGCCGTGCGGCGTCAGCGCACCAGCACGATCGGGCCGTCGAAGACGTCGAAGCTGGTCGTGCTGCCGGTGCGGGTCTGCAGGCGCGAGCGGGCGACCGCGTAGGCCAGCCGCACCGCCCCGGGCCGTGCCGGCAGGCGGATCAGCGCCGGGTCGCCCAGATCCACCCGCGTGGCCGGCCGGTCCAGCGGCAACGGCGCCACATGGTCGGCGGCTCCCTCAGCGAAGCGGAAGGCCTCCGCCGGCAGCGGCGCGCCCGGCGGCAGGAACAGCGGCAGGTCCTCCTCCAGCAGCACGACCCGGTTGGCGAAGAGCTGCACCAGGGCGAAGCCGTTGGGCCCCTGCGCCGCCCCCATGCCGCCATGGGTCCAGCGCGGCTCCAGGATGTTGCGGCGGTGGCCGGGGCTGTCCATCAGGCTGTCCACCGCGAACTCGCCCGCCTCGGCCTGGCGCTCGGGGTCGCCGCGATGGTGCAGCATGTCGAAGGTGGCGCGCACCTCGAACAGATTCTCCCCCAGCTCGCCGACCAGCCGCCGGTGCAGCAGCCCGACGCGCTGCTGCGGCGTGCGGCCGGCGGCGTCGACATGGGCGAAGCGCTCCAGCGTGGCATGGGCGTAGAAGCGGGCGATGCGGCGCAGCTCCGGCTCCTCGGCCAGCGGCCGGGCCCGGTCGGCGGCGCGCCTGGCGTTGGTGGCGGCGAGGGCCGAGCGCTCCAGCGGCGCCAAGGTGGTGTCGGGCGCGCGCCGGCGCCAGGCGGCATAGGCGTCGAGATAGGCGGCGGCCGCCTCCGGCGCCATCGCCCCGGCCGCGCGCACGGGCGCCGGCGCGCCAACGGCCAGCGCCGCGAAGCCGCCCAGCACCGCGCGCCGCCCGACCGGCCCGACTCGTCGCTTCGTCTCCATGGTCCGCATATGGGCGCGGCCGGGCATGCGGGCCAGGGGCGGCGCCATTGGGCGACGAGGCCGCGACCTATCCTTCCGAACACCCTCTATGGGGGCATCCGGTGGTTGCGGCCACCAGGAATGGCGTACTAGAATCGCATTAACCTTTACGACGAGGCCCGATTCTCCGCCTTTGTCTCCCTGACTCGGCAACGCGAAGACACGATCGTGACACCCGCCCCGGAAGCCCCCTCCCCCACCAGCCGCCTGCCCGAGGGCAAGCTCCCCTTCGTCGGCCTGCGCCGCGACGGGCAGCTGGGCCACTGGGTCATGCCGCCGGAGGTGGACGATTCGGACAAGCGCCTGACCGGCCGCACCTACGCCGCCTGGTTCCTGCTCTATACCGAGCTGAACGGCGAGAGGGCGGGGCGACTGCTGCTGGACCGGATCGAGCGGGAGATGCCCTCGCGCCACCCGCAGATCGACCGTACCTTCCTGGAGGAGATCGGCCGCGCCGGATTCCAGCTCGCCGCCTGACCTCATCCGAAATTGCGAAGTACAGCTAAGTATTCGGTGGTAGAGGCTCGGCAATCCCGGGCCGTATACGAAGCATTAAGTTTGACCGCCCCATCATCCGCCCCGTCATTCACTTGCACTTTCGGGGTTGGGAATCATGACGTGCATCGTCGGACTGGTTGATGGCGGCAATGTTTGGATGGGCGGTGACTGCGCCGGCGTGGCCGGGCTGGACATCAGCCTGCGCGCCGACACCAAGGTCTTCCGCAACGGCGGCTTCCTGATCGGCTTCACCAGCTCGTTCCGCATGGGCCAGCTGCTCCGCTTCCGCCTGCAGCCGCCGCCGCGCCGCCCTGACGTCGACCTGTTCCGCTACATGGTCTGCGACTTCGTCGAGTCGGTCCGCGCCACGCTGAAGGAGGGCGGCTTCGCCCACCGCAGCAACGACGTGGAGACCGGCGGCTTCTTCCTGGTGGCGGCCGAGGGCCGGCTGTTCTCGATCCAGGACGATTACCAGGTCAGCGAGTTCACCCGCGGCTTCCACGCCATCGGCTGCGGCGCGACCTACGCGCTGGGCGCCCTGCACAACAGCCGCGACCTGCCGGCCGAGGCCCGGGTCCGCAAGGCGCTGGAGACGGCCGAGCATTTCTCGGGCGGCGTGCGCGGCCCCTTCACCATCGAGTGCGTCAACGCCGCCGCCCCGATGGTCATCGCCGCCTGAGGCGGGCAGCACGACAGCGGTCCCGGCATCCCGGCCGAAAGCGGCACCACCGGAGCGGTGGCGCCGGGCAAAGTCAGGTTGCCGGGTTGCGCTTCGCCCATGTAATACTAAGTCAATAGCCATTAGCCGCCCGGCCCGTCCGGGCGGCCGATGGCTTTTGGCATTTGCACGGCACATGACCGTCCGTCTTATATGACCGCCCACTGTTGGACCGGATAAAGCTATGCGCCTCGCCTGGCAGATCGTGACCGTCGCTGGCCTCGTCCTCGTGGGCGGGGGCGCCTGGTACGCGGCGTCGGGCGGCGCCAAGGCGCCGGGCCCCGGCGGACCGGGCGGCCCGGGCCGCGCCACCCAGGTCGTGGCGACCTCGGCCGGCCGGGGTGACATCGCTGTCACCTTCGACGCGGTGGGGACATTGCGGGCCAACGAGGCGGTCACCGTCACCGCCAAGCAGAGCGGCATCGTCCGCGCCATCCATTTCGAGGAGGGCCAGCTGGTCCAGGCCGGCGCCGTGCTGGTGGAGATGGACGACAGCGAGGCCCGCGCCAACCTGGCGGTGGCCGAATCCAACGTGCGCAACACCCGCCAGCTGCTGGACCGCTCGCGCGAGCTGCTGAAGCGGCAGGCGGTGGCGCAGGCCCGGGTGGACGAGCTGACGACCCAGATCGAGGGGCAGCAGGCCTCGGTGCGGGCCGCCCAGGCCCGGCTGCAGGACCTGACCATCCGCGCGCCCTTCGCCGGCATGACCGGCCTGCGCCAGGTCAGCCCCGGCGCGCTGGTCACCCCCGGCCGCGAGGTCACCACCATCGACGACGTGTCGATCGTGAAGCTCGAGTTCGCCGTGCCCGAGATCGCGCTGCGCAGCCTGTCGGCCGGCATGAAGATCACCGCCAGCTCCGCCGCCTACCCGGGCGAGAGCTTCGACGGCGCGGTGGAGGTGGTGGACACGCGCGTCGACCCGGTCACCCGCACCGTCAAGGTGGTGGCGCGCCTCGCCAACCAGACGCTGAAGCTGAAGCCCGGCATGTTCATGTCGGTCCAGCTGCCGGTGGAGAACCGCACCAACGTGGTGCTGGTCCCGGAGGAGGCGCTGGTGCCGGTCGGCGACCAGCAGTTCGCCTTCGTCGCCGTGAACAACAAGGTGCAGCGCCGGGCGCTGCGCATCGGCGCCCGCCAGTCCGGCATGGTCGAGGTCGTCGAGGGGCTGAAGGACGGCGACCTGGTCATCACCCGCGGCACCCAGAAGGTGCGCGACGGCGCGCCGGTGCAGGTGGAGGTGGCGCCGCAGACGGCCCTGCCCCGCCCGGCGACCGAGAGCTGATTTGCAGGGGCGCCTCCGGGCGTCCCATCTGACATAGGACCCGTCAGGGCCCCCGCCGGACACCGGCCCGGGCGGCCCGCCCCGGAGGAGAACGCGCGATGGTGCTGTCCGACCTTTCGATCCAGCGGCCCGTCCTGGCGGTGGTGCTGAGCGCCCTGCTGATCGTCTTCGGCTGGCTGGGCTATGAGCGGCTGCCGGTGCGCGAGCTGCCGAACATCGACTTCCCCGTCGTCTCCATCTCCACCAACTATCCGGGCGCCAGCGCCGAGGTGGTGGACAACGAGATCACCGAGCGAATCGAGTCGGTGGTCAACGGGATCGAGGGCATCAAGACCATCCGCTCGCGCTCGCGCGAGGGCGCCAGCAGCGTCTCCATCGAGTTCGACATCAGCCGCGACATCGACTCCGCCTCTAACGACGTGCGCGACCGCGTCGGCCGCGTGCTGGACAACCTGCCGGAGGAGGCCGAGCCGCCCGAGATCAGCAAGGTCAACGCCGACGGCCAGCCGATCATCTGGGCGACCCTGTCGAGCGAGACCATGTCGACCCTGGAGCTGACGGACTATGTCCGCCGCTACATGGTCGACACCATCACCACCATCCCCGGCGTGGCCTCGGTCCGCATCGGCGGCGAGCGCGCCTTCGCCATGCGCATCTGGCTGGACCGCGCCGCCATGGCCGCGCGCGGCGTGACGGTGCAGGACGTCGAGCGGGCGCTGCGCCGCGAGAACACCGAGCTGCCGGCCGGACGCATCGAGTCCTCCGCCCGCGAGTTCACCGTCCGCACCGACACGCGCCTGTCCGCCCCCGACCAGTTCCGCCGCATCGTGCTGAGCAACGAGGACGGCAACATCGTGCGCCTGTCCGACGTGGCGAAGGTCGAGGTCGGCGCCCGCGACACCCGCGGCGAGTTCCGCATCAACGGCAACGACGCGGTCGGCCTGGGCATCATCCGCCAGAGCACCGCCAACACGGTCGAGGTTGCGGCCGGCGTGCGCGCGCTCTTCGACCAGATCCGCCCGACCCTGCCGACCGGCACCAGCCTGGACATCCGCAACGACGACAGCGTCTACATCAACCAGTCCATCTACGAGGTCTTCCACGCCATCGGCGTGGCGCTGGCGCTGGTGGTGGTCGTGGTCTGGGTGTTCCTGCGCGACGTGCGCGCCACCATCATCCCCGTGGTGGCGATCCCGGTCTCCATCGTCGCGGCCTTCGGCGTGCTGTCGGCCTTCGGCTTCTCGATCAACGTGCTGACCCTGCTGGCCTTCGTGCTGGCGGTGGGGCTGGTGGTCGACGACGCCATCATCGTGGTGGAGAACGTGTCCCGCCGCATCGAGGAGGGCGAGCCGCCGCTGCTGGCCGCCTTCCGCGGCGCCCGCCAGATCGGCTTCGCCGTCATCGCCACCACCCTGGTGCTGATCGCCGTCATCCTGCCGCTCGCCATCCTGGAGGGCGCGCAGGGGCGCCTGTTCCGCGAGTTCGCGGTGGCGCTGTGCGCCGCCGTGGCCTTCTCCGGCCTGGTGGCGCTGACGCTGACCCCGATGCTGTCCTCCAAGCTGCTGCGCGGCCATACGGGCAACCACGGCAAGCTGTTCATGGCCAGCGAGCGCGCCTTCCAGGCGCTGGCGCGCGGCTATGGCCGGGTGCTGGACTGGGCCATCGGCGCGCCGGTGATGGTCGGCGCCGGCTTCGTCGCCGTGCTGGTCGGCACCTGGCTGCTTTTCGTCGGCCTGCCGCGCGAGCTGGCGCCGGTCGAGGACCGCGGCGTGGTCCGCATCCAGGTCGTGTCGCCCGAGGGCTCCAGCCAGGAATACACCGCCCGCGAGATGGCGGCGGTGCAGGCGATCCTGAAGCCGTACCTGGACTCCGGCGAGCTCGACAGCGCGCTCTCCATCCTGAACCCCAGCTTCGGCGGCCAGTCGGGCGTCAACCGCGGCTTCGTGGTGGCGCGCACCCCGCCCTTCGCCCAGCGCAAGCGCAGCATCCTGGAGATCACGGCCGAGCTGCGGCCGAAGCTGCAGGCCGTGCCCGGCGCCCGCATCGTGCCGATCCTGCCCTCGGGCCTCGGCGGCGGCGGGGGCGGCAGCAGCAACCAGCTGCAGTTCGTGCTGGGCGGCAGCACCTATGCCGAGCTGGCCGAGTGGCGCGACATCGTCATCGAGCGGCTGGGCGACTATGGCGGCCTGACCAGCCTGCAGGCCGACTATGACGAGACCAAGCCGCAGCTGCGCATCACGGTCGATCGCGACCGCGCCGCCGACCTGGGCATCTCCATCCAGGACATCGGCGCCACGCTGGAGACGATGATGGGCAGCCGCGTCGTCACCCGCTACATGGACCGCGGCGAGGAGTACGACGTGGTGCTGCAGGCGGAGCTGTCCGGCCGCGCCAACCCGCGCGACCTGTCCAACATCTTCGTGCGCACCGGCACCGCCGACGCCCAGCTGATCCCGCTGGCGAACCTGATCCAGGTGCAGGACGCCGCCGCCCCGGCCGAGCTGAACCGCTACGACCGGCTGCGCTCCATCACCATCACCGGCAACCTGGTCGAGGGCGTCTCGATGGGCGAGGCGATGGAGGTGGTGGAGGCCGCGGTGCGCGAGGTGCTGCCGCCCGAGGCCCGCCTGTCCTGGGAGGGTGCGGCCCGCCAGCAGCAGGAGGCGTCGGCCAGCATCTTCTTCGCCTTCGGCATGGCGATGCTGGTGGCCTTCCTGGTCCTGGCAGCCCAGTTCGAGAATTTCCGCCTGCCGGTCATGATCCTGCTGGCGGTGCCGCTGGCGGTGTTCGGCGGCATGGGCGCGGTCGCGCTGAGCGGCCAGAGCAACAACATCTACACGCAGATCGGCGTGATCATGCTGATCGGCCTGATCTCGAAGAACGCCATCCTGATCGTCGAGTTCGCCAACCAGCTGCGCGACGAGGGGCTGGAGCTGATCGAGGCGGTGCGGCAGGCGTCCCAGCTGCGGCTTCGCCCGATCCTGATGACCAGCATCGCCACCGTCTTCGGCGCGGTGCCGCTGGCCATCGCCACCGGCGCCGGCGCCGAGGCGCGCGCGGCCATCGGCTGGGTCATCGTCGGCGGCGTCACCGTCGGCACCATCCTGTCGCTGATCGTGACCCCGGTCGCCTACGCGATGTTCGCCCGCAACATCAAGCCGATCGGCACCATCCGCCGGCAGATCCAGGAGCTGGACGGCCGCTTCACCCCCGCGGGCGTGCCCGGCGACGCGCCGGCCGCCCGCCCGCCCGCCGCGGCCGAGTAGTCCCGCATGCCGCTGCCGCCACCCGACCCGGCCGCGCTGGCCGGGCAGGTCCGCGCCGGCGACCGGCGGGCGCTGGCCCGGGCGATCACGCTGATCGAGTCCACCCGGGCCGACCACCGGGCGGCGGCCGACGCGCTGCTGGCCGAGCTGCTGCCGCACACCGGCCGCTCGGTGCGCCTCGGCATCTCGGGCGTGCCGGGGGTCGGCAAGTCGACCTTCATCGAGGCGTTCGGCCTGCACGTCATCGGCCGCGGCCACAAGGTGGCGGTGCTGGCGATCGACCCTTCCAGCCAGCGCACCGGCGGCTCCATCCTGGGCGACAAGACCCGGATGGAGGTGCTGTCGCGCACGCCCGAGGCCTTCATCCGCCCCTCGCCCGCCGGCGCCACGCTGGGCGGCGTCGCCCGCCGCACCCGCGAGGCCATGCTGCTGTGCGAGGCCGCCGGCTTCGACCTGATCGTCGTGGAGACGGTGGGCGTCGGGCAGAGCGAGACGGCCGTGGCCGACATGGTCGACCTGTTCCTGCTGCTGTTGCTGCCGGCCGGCGGCGACGAGCTGCAGGGCATCAAGAAGGGCATCGTCGAACTGGCCGACATGGTCGTGGTCAACAAGGCCGACGGCGACCTGGCCGCCCAGGCCCGCCATGCGGTGGCCGAGTACCGCCACGCCCTGGCCCTGCTGCGCCCGGCCAATTCAGCCTGGCGGGTGCCGGTGCTGAGCTGCTCGGCGCTCACCGGCGACGGCATCGCCCGGGTCTGGGACACGGTCGGCGAGTACCGGACGGCGCTGGCCCCCTCCGGGGCCCTGGAGCGCCGCCGGGCAGAGCAGGCCCGCGCCTGGATGTGGGACGAGATCCGCGAGGGGCTGCTCTCCGCCTTCACCGGCGACCCCGCCGTGCGGGCGGAGCTGGCGGCGCTGGAGACCGGCGTGGCGGGCGGCACCGTGGCGCCGGCGGCCGCGGCGCGGCGGCTGCTGGGGCTGTTCCGGGGCGCGTAGGTCGCATGGAGGCGGAGCCGCAATGCGACGTGCTTCGGCCGGGAACGGGAGCCGCACATTCTTATCCTTCTCCCCTTGAGGGAGAAGGATGGGGCCCCAAGCTTGCTTGGGGAGGATGAGGGGTGGACCAGCCGCAGGCTGGGCCTTCTCCACTGCTGATCCTGGGACAGCGGGCGAGAACGTCCGCCTGCGGCGGTCGACCCCTCACCCTCCCACGCCTGCGGCGCGGGGCCCATCCCTCTCCCTCAAGGGGAGAGGGATTGTGTCAACCGCCCCACGGCTGCAACCCCTGGGTCCCGGCCTGCGCCGGGATGACGGGTAGAGAAAGATCCTCATGCCCGACGCCTCCCTCCCCCTCCTCAAGGCCCTGCTGGTCGGCGGCTGGTTCGCGCTGTTCTTCGCGCTGGAGCGCTTGGCTCCCGCCGCCGTGCCGCCCGAGGAGGCGCGGGGATGGCGGCGGCTGGGGCGGAACGCGGCGCTGTGGCTGGGCAACTCGGCCCTGTCCTTGGCCTTCGTGCTGCCGGTCTCGGCCTGGGCCACCAGCCAGGGGATCGGCTGGCGGCCCGGCTGGTGGAGCGGCTGGACGGGGCTGGCGCTCGACCTGCTGGTGCTGGACTGCTGGATCTACTGGTGGCACAGGGCCGCGCACGGGGTGCCGATGCTCTGGCGCTTCCACCGGGTGCACCATCTCGACCGCTTCCTGGACACCACCACCGGCGTGCGCTTCCATGCCGGCGAGGTGGCGCTGGCGGCGCTGGTGCGGGCGCTGGTGATCCTGGCCTTCGGCATCCCGCTGGCCTCGGTGCTGCTGTTCGAGACGCTGGTGCTGCTGGCGGCCCTGTTCCAGCACTCCAACCTGAGGCTGCCGCCGAGGCTGGAGCGCGCCCTGTCCTGGGTGGTGGTGACGCCCTCGCTGCACTGGATGCATCACCATGCTGACCGGGCCGACACCGACAGCACCTACGCGCTGGGCCTCAGCGTCTGGGACCGGCTGTTCCGCAGCCGCGCCAAGGGCGTGAGGACGGCGGACATGGAGCTGGGCATCGGCCGCCCGGACGAGCCGCTGCCGCGGTTGCTGACGGAGCCTTTCCGGGATGAGCCGGGGCAGGCCATGCGGCCTCAGCCCGCGAGTGCCTCCTCCACCGAGCGGTAGACCGGCCGGCCCATCGCCTGGAACAGCGCCACCATGTGGTCGGCGCCCACCGACGGGCCGCCGATCCGCAGCACCGCGTCGCAGTGCGGCACCAGCCGCTCCGCCAGCGGGTGGAAGATGCCGTCCCAGACCGCGTCGCCCAGCGTGCCGCCGGCGGCCTCGATCAGCGGCAGGGCCAGCGCCTCGCCGGTCACCCCCAGCTTGCCGCCGCGGAACAGCGCCAGCGCGGCGTCGGTCATGGCCTTCATGTTGGCGTGGATCAGGGCGGGATCGTCGCCGGTGCCGGAGCGGTAGGGGCCGGCGACGAGGATCATGGGGACTTTGGCGGTCATGGCGAGGCTTCCAATTGCGAAGGCCCGCATCCTGCGCCCGCCGCCCGGCCGCCGTCACTCCCCCTGAGGGGATCGGCCGCACCGGCATGGAAAAGGGGCGGCCCCGAAGGACCGCCCCCTCACCGGTGCCGCGGCGCCTCAGCCCCGGTTCTGCCGGTTCTCCACCAGTTCGGTCACCACGCCGGGATCGGCGAGGGTCGAGGTGTCGCCCAGCTGGTCGTGCTCGTTGGCGGCGATCTTGCGCAGGATGCGGCGCATGATCTTGCCGGAGCGGGTCTTGGGCAGGCCCGGCGCGAACTGGATCAGGTCGGGGCTGGCGATCGGGCCGATCTCCTTGCGCACCCAGCCGACCAGCTCCTTGCGCAGCTCCTCCGAGGGCTGCTCGCCGGCGTTCAGCGTGACGTAGGCGTAGATGCCCTGGCCCTTGATGTCGTGCGGATAGCCCACGACCGCCGCCTCGGCGACCTTCGGGTGGGCGACCAGCGCGCTCTCCACCTCGGCGGTGCCCATGCGATGCCCCGACACGTTGATGACGTCGTCGACGCGGCCGGTGATCCAGTAGTAGCCGTCCTCGTCGCGGCGGCAGCCGTCGCCGGTGAAGTACATGCCCTTGAAGGTCGAGAAGTAGGTCTGGACGAAGCGCTCATGGTCGCCGAAGACCGTGCGCATCTGGCCGGGCCAGCTGTCCTCCAGGCAGAGATTGCCCTCGGTGGCGCCTTCCAGCCTGTTGCCGTCATTGTCGACCACCACCGGCTTCACGCCGAAGAAGGGCAGCGTCGCCGAGCCCGGCTTGGTGGAAATGGCGCCGGGCAGGGGCGTGATGAGGATGCCGCCGGTCTCGGTCTGCCACCAGGTGTCGACGATGGGGCAGCGGGCGTCGCCGACCACATTGTAGTACCAGAGCCAGGCCTCGGGATTGATCGGCTCGCCGACCGAGCCCAGCAGGCGGAGGCTGGCGCGGCTGGCGCGCTTCACCGGCCCCTCCCCCTCGCGCATCAGCGAGCGGATGGCGGTGGGGGCGGTGTAGAAGATGGTGACCTTGTGCTTGTCGATGACCTGCCAGAAACGTCCGCTGTCCGGATAGTTCGGCACGCCCTCGAACATCAGGGTCTGGGCGCCGTTCGCCAGCGGGCCGTACAGGATGTAGCTGTGGCCGGTGACCCAGCCCACGTCGGCCGTGCACCAGTAGACGTCGCCGTCATGATAGTCGAACACGTACTGGTGGGTCATGGAGGCGTACACCATGTAGCCGCCGGTCGTGTGCAGCACGCCCTTGGGCTTTCCGGTCGAGCCCGAGGTGTAGAGGATGAAGAGCGGGTCCTCCGCGCTCATCTCCTCCGGCGGGCAGTCGGCGGAGACCTTCGCCGTCTCCTCGTGGTACCAGAGGTCGCGGCCGGCCTCGAAGGCGACGTTGCCGCCGGTGCGGCGCACGACCACGCAGGTGTCCACGCCGGGGCAGCTCTTCAGCGCCTGGTCGGCATTGGCCTTCAGCGGCACCTTGCGGCCGCCGCGCAGCCCCTCGTCGGCGGTGATGAGGACCTTGCTGTCGCAGTCGAGGATGCGGTCCTTCAGGCTGTCGGGCGAGAAGCCGCCGAACACCACCGAGTGCACCGCGCCGATGCGGGCGCAGGCCAGCATGGCGTAGGCCGCCTCCGGGATCATCGGCAGGTAGATGGTGACCCGGTCGCCCTTCTTGACGCCGCGCGCCTTCAGCACGTTCGCCAGCCGGCAGACCTGCTCGTGCGCCTCGCGGTAGGTGATGTGGCGGCTCTCGCCGGGATCGTCGCCTTCCCAGATGATGGCGGTCTGGTCGCCGCGCTTGGCGAGGTGCCGGTCGAGGCAGTTGTAGGACGCGTTCAGCGTGCCGTCCTCGTACCAGCGGATGGCGACGCTGCCGGTGAAGTCGGTGTTCTTCACGCGGCTATAGGGGCGCATCCAGTCGATGCGGCGCCCATGCTCGCCCCAGAAGCCCTCCGGGTCCCGGATCGACCGGTCGTACATCTCCCGATACTTGGCCTGGTCCACCCAGGCGGACCTGGCGACGGACTCCGGAACGGGAAAGAGGCTGTTGCTGCTCATGGATCGTTTCCCCGCTGTTCGTTATGGGGCCGCGGCGGCGATCCGCCCCGGACCGGTGATTTCAAGGTGGTTTGCTATCGGAGCCGCCCCGGGCCGGAGCCCTGGGCGTATCTCCGGGTGCCTGTCCCGCCTGGGATGCTAACCTAACATCTCCTCCGCTGGCATAAAGCCAAAAGAGGTAGGTTTCCGTGTAATCGCACCTGCCGGGAGCGCGCTTGCGCCGGCGAACTAATAATCGTCACCCCGAAACGAAATGATCATCCATGCCGCGCCTAATATCCGGCACGCGGCCGCCTGTCCTTCCACCGCCGGGGCCTAGGCGCAATGGGATAGGCGCACGCGGAGGGGATGCGGGGCCGGCGCCAACGTGGTAGAACATACCCCGTCCGATGGCGCGGAGCGGGTCTATGGCGGCGGGAACCGGCAATTCGGGGCGGGGCAGTTCGGGTCACGGCAGTTCGGGGCACGACGCGACCGACGGACAGGGCGGCGCGGTCGGGCGGCTGAGCCAGATCGGCAGCCGCACCACCCTCATGGCGATCGACAATCTGCTGCGGGCCCTGCCCAAGGGCGACAGCGGCCATGCCGACGCGGCGCTCGAGGCGGCCATCATCGCCCGCCGCCTGGCCCAGACCACCCGCGACTTCGCCGCCGCCATGCAGCCGGAAACCGAACCGGCGGCGTGATGTCCACGAGGTCGTAGGTCGCATGAAGCCGCAGGCGTAATGCGACGATGCCCCGGCTGTGCGTCGCATTGCGGCTTCGCCTGCATGCGACCTACGGATGGGTGCGGACGGGCACCATCACGGCGCCGCCAGCAGGACGGCGCCGTCCTCCACCCGCACCGGCAACGGCGTCAGGCTCCGGCCCTTGCAGGGGCCGAGCACGCAGAACCCGTCCGCCACCCGGAACTGGGCGCCGTGGGTGGCGCATTGCAGATGCAGCCCGTCCAGGCTCATGAAGCGGTCCTCCGACCAGTCCAGCGGCACGCCGACATGCGGGCAGGAATTCACGTAGCCATAGACGCGGTCGCCGCGGCGGGCGACCAGCAGCTTGAGCCGCCCCGCCCCCTCGCCGCGCACGAAGCCCTTCGCCTGCCCGTCCGGGATCTCCTCCAGCCGGCAGAGGAAGGGGTCAGGCGTCGATGCCGGCAAGTCCGCAGGCATAATTCCATTCCGCATCCGTAACGGGGCAGACGGAAAGGCGCGACTGCTTCACCAGCGCCATGCCGCAGAGCTGCGGGTCCTCCTTGATCCGCCGCAGCGTGACCGGACTCTTCACCGGACAGACCGGCTTCAGATCGACCATGACGAAGCGGCCCGCCTCGTCGGAGGGGTCCGGGTAGGCCTCGCGCACCACCTCGGCCACGCCGACGATCTCCAGCCCCTCGTTGGAATGGTAGAAGAAGGCCCGATCGCCGACGCGCATGGCCTTGAGGTTGTTGGCGGCCTGATGGTTGCGCACCCCGTCCCAATGGGTGCGGCCGTCGGCCACGAAGCGGTCCCAGCTGTATTTGAACGGCTCGGACTTCACCAGCCAGTAAGCCATCGCGCCCCTCAGCCCTTCGGGAAGACGAGGCGCCAGGGACGGATCGTCACGCTGCCGAAAAGACCGGCCTTGGCATAGGGGTCTTCCGCCGCGAAGGCCTCCACCGAGGCGCGGTCGGGCAGGTCCAGGATCAGCAGGCTGCCGATCGGTGTCTTCTCGTCCTCGGCCATGATCGGGCCGGCGACGACGACGTGCTTGATGTGGCTCTCGACATAGTCCAGGTGCGCCGGCCGGTTGGCGAGGCGCAGCTCCAGGCTGCCGGGCTTGTCCAGGCATTCCAGAATGTAGGGCATGGTGTCTCTCCTCAGGCGCCTTCGGGTTTGAAGGGGCGGCTCATCAGGGCCGCGATGGTGGCGGGCACGTCGGCGCCGCGGTTCAGGATGGCGTCGATGGCGGCGCAGATCGGCATCTCCACCCCCAGCCGCCCAGCCAGCGCCACGACGGCCTCGGCGGTGTAGACGCCCTCGGCGACGCTGCGACGCTCACCCAGGATGTCAGACAGGGCGCGGCCCTGGCCCAGCGCATGGCCCAGCGACATGTTGCGCGACTGCAGGCTGCTGCAGGTGAGCGTCAGATCGCCCAGGCCGGACAGGCCCATCAGCGTCTCACTGCGGGCACCCAGCGCCTGGCCCAGCCGGTTGATCTCGGCGAGACCGCGGGTGATGAGGGCGGCGCGGGCGTTCTCGCCCAGGCCCCGCCCCGCCACGATGCCGCAGCCGATGGCGAGCACGTTCTTCACCGCCCCGCCGATCTGGGCGCCGACCAGATCGTCCGAGAGGTAGGGCCGGAAGGTCAGCCCGCCGATGGCCCCGACCAGCGCCTGGCCCAGGTCGGTGTCGCGGATGGCCAGCGTCACGGCGGTCGGCAGGCCCTGCGCCACCTCCGCCGCGAAGGTCGGGCCGGACAGCACGGCGAGCGGCGCGTCCGGCAGCTCCTCGGCCACCGCCTCGCTCATCAGCTTGCCGGTGGAGATCTCGATGCCCTTGGCGCAGATGACGATTGGCACGCCCGCGCGCAGCAGCGGCCTCAGCGTGCGGCAGGCGGACCGGAGATGCTGCGCCGGGGTGACCAGCAGCAGCCCGTCGCAGCTTGCGGCCTCGGCCCAGTCGGAGGTCGCGCGGATGCCGGGCTCGAGCGGGATGCCGGGCAGGAAGACGGGGTTGCCGCGGCCGGCATTGACCGCCTCGACCACCTCCGGCTCGCGCGCCCACAGCACCACCTCGCTGCCGGCGCGCCGAGCCGCCATGGCCAGCGCCGTGCCCCAGGCCCCCGCCCCGATGACCCCGATCCGCCGCATGACGCCTCCCCATGAACCCGAGGCGCCACGCTTACCCCGGAAGGGGCCGGGGTGGCAACGGGGGTTGGGTGGGCACTCTCATCCTTCTCCCCTTGAGGGAGAAGGGTGGGGCCCGCGGCGAAGCCGTGGGGGGATGAGGGGTGGACCAGCGAAGCTGGGCCTTCTCGACGGGTGAGCTTGGCCTCTACGTGGAGAACGTCCGGCTTCGCCGGCCGACCCCTCACCCGCCCATTGCTCACGCAATGGGTCCCATCCCTCTCCCGCAAGGGGCGAGGGATTTCACCCCTGCGCCAGCTTCGCCAGGGTCGCCCGCAGCTCGGGGATGCCCTGGCCGGTCTGGCTGGAGGTGGCGACCACCTCGGGATGGGCGGCGGGGTGCTTCTTCAGCATCGCGGCGGTGGCCTCGATGATCTTGGGCAGGCCGGTCGGCTTGATCTGGTCGACCTTGGTCAGCACCAGCTGGAAGGCCACCGCGGCGTTGTCGAGCATCTTGAAGATCTCGACGTCGTTCGGCTTGATGCCGTGGCGGCTGTCGATCAGCACCAGGGCGCGGCGCAGCGGCACCCGGCCCTTCAGGTAGGAGCGCACGAAGTCGTTCCAGGCCGCGACCTTCTCCTTGCTCTCCTTGGCGTAGCCGTAGCCCGGCATGTCCACCATGAGCAGCCGCTCGCCCAGCTTGAAGAAGTTCAGCTGCTGGGTGCGGCCCGGCGTGTGCGAGGTGCGGGCCAGGGTCTTGCGCCCCGTGAGCGCGTTCACCAGGCTGGACTTGCCGACATTGGAGCGGCCGGCGAAGGCCAGTTCCGGCAGCCCCTCGGGCGGCAGCAGCTCGGCCTTGTCGGCGCCCCAGACGAAGTCGCACTCCTGCGCGAACAGCCAGCGGCCCGCCTCGATCTCCTCGGGCGTCAGGCCGGCCGCGAGGGCCGGGGTGATCTGGAGCCGCTCGCCGCTCATCTCATGATCCTCAGGCGGCCGGGTTCTTCACGCCCATGCGGCGCATGATGAACCATTGCTGCGCGATCGACAGCAGGTTGGACCAGGTCCAGTACAGCACCAGGCCGGCCGGGAAGGCGGCCATCATGTAGGTGAAGAGGAACGGCAGCATCATCATCACCCGCTGCTGGACGGGATCGCCGGCGGCCGGGCTCATCTTCTGCTGCAGCCACATGGTCACGCCCATCGCCAGCGGCAGCACGCCGATGTGCAGGAAGGAGGGCGGGTCCCAGGGGATCAGGCCGAACAGGTTGAACAGGGTCGTCGGATCGGGCGCCGACAGGTCGCGGATCCAGCCGTAGAAGGGCGCGTGACGCATCTCGATGGTCACGAACAGCACCTTGTACAGCGCGAAGAAGACCGGGATCTGCAGCAGGATCGGGAAGCAGCCCGCCAGCGGGTTCACCTGCTCGCGCTTGTACAGCGCCATCATCTCCTGGCTCATGCGCTGGCGGTCGTCGCCGCAGCGCTTGCGAAGTTCCTCCATCTGCGGCTGGAGTTTCTTCATTTTGCCGAAGGACTCGTACTGCTTGTTCGCCAGCGGGAAGAAGGCGAGGCGCAGGAAGACCGTGAACACCAGGATGGCGATGCCGAAATTGCCGGTGGCGCGGCCCAGCCAGTCCAGGGCGTAGAAGAACGGCTTGGTCAGGAAGTAGAACCAGCCCCAGTCCACCGCGTAGGAGAAGCGGGCGACGCCCAGCTCGTCCTCGTAGCGGTCCAGCAGGCGCACGACCTTGGCACCGGCGAACAGGCGGTTGGTGGTCTCGGCCGTGGCGCCCGGCTGCACGGTCAGCGCCTGGCCGCGATAATCGGTCTGGTAGACGTCGCCCTGCTGGTGCGAGACGCGCATGGCGACCGGCGTCTTCTGGTCGGGGATCAGCGTCACCAGCCAGTACTTGTCGGTGATGCCGATCCAGCCGCCGGTCGAATCGGCGCTCCAGCTGCCGTCCTCGCGGGCCTCGTCGTAGGTCAGCTCCTGCAGCGTGCCGTTGGCGACGCCGATCGGCCCCTCATGCAGGATGTAGAAGCCCGACGTCTCCGGCGTGCCCTCGCGCACGATGCGGCCGTAGGGGAACAGGGTGACGGGCTGGCCGCCGGTGTTGCGGACGCGCTGCACCACCGTGAACATGAAGTTCTCGTCGACCGAGATCTCGCGCTCGAACACCAGCCCCTGGCCGTTGTCCCAGCTCAGCACCAGCGGCTGGCCGGGGGCCAGGCGGTCGCCGCGCGCGGTCCAGTCGGTCTGCGGGCCGGGCAGCGCCTGGGCGGCGCCGTCCTGGCCGGCGATCCAGCCGAACTCGGCGAAATAGGGCTTGGAGGAACCGGCCGGGGCCAGCAGCGCCACTTCCGGCGCGCCCTGCTTCGGCTCGGTCTTGTAGCGGGCCAGGGTCAGATCGTCGAAACGGCCGCCGCGCAGCGAGACGGAGCCGTGCAGCTCCGGCGTCTCGATGCGGACGCGCGGCGCCTCGGCGGGCGCGGCCTGGGCCACCTGCGGCGAGGCGCCGGGCACCGCGCCGGGGGCTGCCGGGACGCCGCCGGGCGCGGCGACGGGGGCAGTGGCGCCGGCGGTGGCCGGGTCGACCGTCTGCTCCTGCATCGCCTTCTGGCGGGCCATCTCGGCCTGGAGCCGCTGCTGGCGCGGCACCTCGTAGATGAAGTGGAAGCCGAACAGGATGGCGACCGAGATGGCGATCGCGAGGACGAGGTTCTTCTGGTCGGTCATGGGTCCTGTTCCGACGTCACTTCGTGGTTGCGCCCCCTCCCGCAGGTCCGGGGAGGGAACGGTCAGGGCGCCGGCGTCCCGGCGCACCCGCAGTTTCTAGGATGGGCGTCGTGACGCTTTCCATCTCCGGGCGCCGGCACCGGGTCCCAGCCCGATCCGCCCCAGGGATGGCAGCGCAGCACGCGGCGGGCGGCCAGCCAGCCGCCCCTTACTGCCCCATGGCTGGACAGGGCGTCCAGCGCATATTCCGAACAGCTGGGCATGTAGCGGCACACCGGCCCGAGATAGGGCGAGACGGTGTAGCGGTACAGCTGCACCAGCCCCTTGAGCAGCCAAGCGGCGGGGCTCATCCCGGCTCTCCCGGCGGGGGAGGTGCGGCGGATGCGCCCACATCGGGCGAGGGCGGTTCGGCGGCGGCGGGCACGGCCGGTGCCGTCGGAGTCCAGGCACCCAGGCGCTTCAGCGCATGCTTCAGGTCGGCCTTCAGGTCGTCCCAGGGGCGGCGCACCGTCTCGGGCCGGGCGATCACGACGAAGTCGTTGCCCGGCGCGGCGTTGGGCGCCAGCACCTCTTCGACGGCGGCGCGCAGACGGCGCCGGGCGCGGTTGCGCTCGACGGCGTTGCCGACCTTCTTGCTGGCTGTGAAGCCCACGCGCACCAAAACGTCGCCGGCGGCGGGCCGCTGGCGATCGTCATGGGCGCGGGCTTGCAGGATCAGGCCGGGCGCCGCCCATTTGCGGCGGGCGCCGGCGACGGCCAGGAATTCCGGCCGCCGGATCAGGCGCCCCACCACGGCCTTGGACAGCCGGGGCGCCATCAGCCGGATCAGGCCGACAGGCGCTTGCGGCCCTGGGCGCGGCGGCGGGACAGGACCTTGCGGCCGGCCGGCGTGGCCATACGGGCGCGGAAGCCATGGCGGCGCGCGCGCACGATCTTGCTCGGCTGGAAAGTACGCTTCACGACGGATACTCCAAATCAGGCGTTCAAAACGAAGCGTGCTGTATAGTGGCGGTCGGGACGGGAGTCAACCGCGCGCCGCACGGGCCGGCGGCATTGGCGCACCCGGCCCCGCGCATGCTACTGCTGGGGCCAGCATAGCACAGGGTGCAAGGGACCGCATGCCGACGACGCCGGAACCGATCGACGACGCCGACGACCTCGACTTGGCCCCCGATCCGGAGGAGCCGTCCGGTCCCCGCCGCCCGCTCTGGCAGCGCCTGCTGCCGCTGCTGGTGCTGGCGGCCGGGCTCGCCACCGCCTTCGCGCTGGACCTGCACCGCTATCTCAGCTGGGACACGCTGCGGGAGAACCGGCACGCGCTGCTGGCCTCCGTGGCGGAGGCGCCGGTGCGCACGGCGCTGATCTATGTCGCGGTCTACACGGCCGCCGCCGCCTTCTCGATCCCCGGGGCGGTGTTCCTGTCGATCGGCGCCGGCTACCTGTTCGGCCTGTTCCCCGGCACGCCGCTGGCCATGACCGGGGCGACGCTGGGGGCGACGTGCGTCTTCCTTGCGGCGCGCACCGCCGTGGGCGACTTCCTGGAGCGCAGGCTGGGCCGCTCCTTCCGGCGGCTGGAGCACGGCTTCCAGAAGAACGCCTTCAGCTACATGCTCTTCCTGCGCTTCATGCCGCTCTTCCCCTTCTGGTTCGTGAACCTGGCGTCGGGGCTGCTGAAGGTGCGGCCGCGCGACTTCGTGGCCGGCACCATCATCGGCATCATCCCGGGCAGCCTGGTCTACGTCTCGGTCGGCAACGGTCTGGGCGCGGTGCTGGACGCGGGCGGCACGCCCGACTTGGGCGTCATCTTCCGGCCGGCGATCCTGCTGCCGATCCTGGGCATGTCGCTGCTGTCGCTGGTGCCGATCCTCTACAAGCGTTCCAAGGCGCGGCGGAACAGGGCACACTCGGCTTAAGCAGAAAGACGGGGCGGGGCGCGTCATGGGGGAGAGGATCGAGGCCGACATCTGCGTGATCGGCGCGGGATCGGGCGGCCTCAGCGTCGCGGCGGGCGCGGCGCAGCTGGGCCAGCGCGTCGTGCTGCTGGAGCGCCGGGCCATGGGCGGCGACTGCCTGAACTGGGGCTGCGTCCCGTCCAAGGCGCTGCTGGCCGCCGCCAAGGCCGCCAAGGCGATCCGCACCGCCGGCCGCTTCGGCGTCACCGCGGGCGAGCCGCAGGTCGATTTCTCCAAGGTCCACGCCCATGTGCACGGCGTCATCAAGGCGATCGAGCCGAACGATTCGGTGGAGCGCTTCACCGGCCTGGGCGTGCGGGTGATCCTGGAGGCAGGGCGCTTCACCGGCCCCGACATGGTGGTGACGGAAGGCGGCCACACGATCCGCGCCCGCCGCTTCGTGGTGGCGACCGGCTCCCGCGCGGCCCTGCCGCCGATCCCGGGATTGGCGGAGACGCCGCACCTGACCAACGAGAGCATCTTCGAGCTGACCGGGCTGCCCGGCCATCTCATCGTCATCGGCGGCGGACCGATCGGGCTGGAGATGGCCCAGGCGCACCGACTGCTGGGCGCTCGGGTGACGGTGCTGGAGCGGGCAAGCATCCTGCCCAAGGACGAGCCGGAGCTGGTCGAGGTGGTGCGGCACGCGCTGGCGGCGGACGGGGTCACGATCCGCGAGGGCGCGGATATCCGCCGGGTGGAGCGGGCCGGCGAGGGCGTCGCGGTCGAGCTCGGCAGCGGCGAGCGGATCGAGGGCGACGCGCTGCTGGTCGCCGCCGGCCGCCGCCCCAATGTCGAGGAACTCGGGCTGGATGAGGCCGGCATCAAGTGGGACGTGAAGGGCATCACGGTGGATGCGTCCTTGCGCACCAGCAACCGCCGGGTCTACGCCCTGGGCGACGTCGCGGGCGGGCCGCAATTCACCCATGTCGCCGGCTACCATGCCGGGCTGTTCGTGAAGAGCGCCCTGTTCCGCCTCTCCGCCAAGGCCGACTACAAGGCCCTGCCCTGGGTCACCTATACCGAGCCGGAGGTCGCCCAGGTCGGCCTGACCGAGGCGCAGGCGCGGGAGCGGCATGGCGAGGTGCGGGTGCTGCGCTGGCCCTTCCACGAGAACGACCGCGCCCAGGCGGAACGCGACACGGAGGGGCTGGTCAAGGCGGTCGCCCTGCCGAACGGCCGCATCCTCGGCGCCGGCATCGCGGGCGCGGGGGCGGGCGAGCTAATCCAGCCCTGGTGCCTAGCGCTGTCGCAGGGGCTGAAGGTGAAGGCCTTCACCGACATGATCGCCCCCTATCCCACCCGGGGCGAGGCCAGCAAGCGGGCGGCCGGCAGCTTCTACACCCCCAGCCTGTTCAGCGACCGCACGCGGGGGCTGGTGCGCTTCCTGTCCCGATTCGGCTAGTTGACGGTATCGCGGCGGCGGCCCAGGCTGGCGGCCCGTTCCGCCACCCCAGGGCCATCATGTCCAAGGGCAACGCCTATACCGGCGCCACCATCGACCGCGCCTCCGAGTACCGCAAGAATGGGGACTGGCTGGCCGAGCGCCTGGCCGGCGGCCGCATCACCGCCTTCTGGCGCGGCAAGCACCTGGTGACCGGCCCGCGCGAGGCACCGGTGCCGGCGCTGCTTCCCCCCGATGCCGGCTGGTGGCGCGACCATGCCCCGCACGGGCCGGCCTTCCTGGGGCTGGAGGGCGGCGAGGCCTGGTTTGCGGTGGATTTGTCATCGATCGAGGAACCCGAGGCGCATCCCGAACTCACGGCGCTGGGCGCCCTGGTCGATCTGCGCACCCTGTCGCCGGCTCTGGACCCGGCGACGGCGGGGCTGTTCGCCTATGCGCGGGGCCTGCTGCACTGGCAGGACCGGCACCGTTTCTGCGGCGTCTGCGGCCACCCGGCGCGGGTCGAGGAGGGCGGCCATGTCAGGCGCTGCACCAACGCCGCCTGCGCCACGGCGCACTTCCCCCGCACCGATCCGGCGGTGATCGTGCTGATCCATGACGGCGGCGACCGCTGCCTGCTGGGCCGCCAGCCGCGCTTCCCGCCCGGCTGGTACTCCACCCTGGCCGGCTTCGTCGAGCCGGGCGAGAGCCTGGAGCAGGCGGTGGCGCGCGAGATGCGCGAGGAATCGGGGCTGGAGGTGACGGATGTCCGCTACCACTCCTCCCAGCCCTGGCCCTTCCCGGCATCCCTCATGCTGGGCTTCCACGCCCGGGCCAATGGCGGCACGTTGCGGGTGGACGGGGAGGAGCTGGAGGACGCCCGCTGGTTCGACCGTGCCTTCCTGCTGGCGCACGAGCCCAGCGAGACCTTCCGCCTGCCCCCGCGCGACAGCATCTCCCGCCGGCTGATCGAGGACTGGATGCACGGGCGGGTGTGAGGGTGGGCGGAACGCTGGCGTTTTCAGGAGCCTGTCGTTCCCTCGTCCAAGGAAGGCTCGTCCGACTGCCGGGCGTGGCGAATGGCGGTGATGACGAGGTGCCCCCGCACCTCGGCGAGCGTCAGGATGTAGGGCGGGAGCACGAAGCGCCGCGTACCCGGCAGGGGGCCCGGCTGGGCGATGCCGGGGAATGCCGAAAGCTTTTCGCGGATCGCCGACATGCGACGGTCCAGGTTCCGCGCCGCAGCCGGATTCATGTCTGCGAGATAGGCGATCTCCCGCAGGTACCAGTGCCGTGCGTCGCGGGTGAAGCTGACGCGACCGACGCTCAAGTGCCGGTTTTCCGAGCCCCATTGCGGGCCTCGGCCTCCGCGATGATGGCCTTGGCCTCCTCCATCACTTCATCGAAGTCTACCGTCTCGCCCCGTTCGGCCTGTTCCAGCCCCTCGATCTCCGCCAGCAGGTCGGCGCCCTCGGCCGCCATGTACTGCCCGAGCGCGCGGCGGATCAAATCGCCCCGGTCCTCGCCCAGGGCGGCGGCGATGCGGTCGAGCGCCTCGACCGTCTCGGACGGCAGAGCTACGGTCACCGTCGTCTTGTCAGGCAGGCCGTCCATAGCGCCCTCCGTCAATGGGGACGCCAGGATAACACGGGCGGACCGGCTCAGTCGTCCCCGGCCTGCTGGCTGGCCTCCAGGCGGAACGGGTGCGCCGGGTAGACGCCCAGGATCTTCACCTCGCGGGCGAAGAAGCCCAACTCCTCCAGCGCCAGCCGCAGCGGCCGGTCCTCGGGATGGCCCTCGACGTCGGCATAGAACTGGGCAGCGGTGAAGCGGCCGTCGACCAGGTAGCTCTCCAGCTTGGTGATGTTGACGCCGTTGGTGGCGAAGCCGCCCAGCGCCTTGTAGAGCGCCGCCGGCACGCTGCGCACCCGGAAGATCAGGCTGGTGACCGTCCCGCCCTGGCCGCGCGCCGCCGGGCGGGGCTCGCGCGACATCACCAGGAAGCGGGTGGTGTTGTGCTGGGCGTCCTCGATGCCGCGCGCCAGCACCTCCAGCCCGTAGATCTCCGCCGCCAGCTCCGACGCGATGGCGCCCTGGGTCGGGTCGTTCCACTTGGCGACGTCGGCGGCGGCGCCGGCGGTGTCGGCGTGGGTGACCGGAGCCAGGCCGCGGTCGCGGAGGTAGCCCCGGCACTGGCTCAGCGCCTGGATGTGGCTGTGCACCTTCCGCAGCGACTGCAGCGTCGCTCCCTTCGGCGCCACCAGGCAATGGACGACGCGCTGGTAGTGCTCGCCGATGATGTGCAGCCCGCCGTTGGGCAGGAGATGGTGGATGTCCGCCACGCGGCCGGCGACCGAGTTCTCCACCGGCAGCATCGCCAGCTGCGCCCTCCCCTCGCGCACGGCGGCGAAGGCGTCCTCGAAGCTGGCGCAGGGCAGCGGCGTCATGGTCGGGAAGACCATCCGGCAGGCGAGGTCGGAATTGGCGCCGGGCGCGCCCTGGTAGGCGATGGTGGTCTCGGACATGCTCGTTTCCTATGGCGCCAGCAGGTGGCGGGCGCGCTCAAGATCCTCGGCAGTATCGACGCCCAGCGGCACCGCGTCCACCACGGCGGCGTCGATGCGCATGCCGGCGGCCAGCGCCCGCAGCTGCTCCAGCTTCTCCCGCCGCTCCAGGGCTGAGGGCGGCAGCGCCACGAATCGCTCCAGCGCCGCGCGGCGGTAGGCGTAGAGGCCGATATGGTGGAAATGGTCGCCCGGCCCCCAGGGGGCGGTGGCGCGGGTGAAGTAGAGGGCGCGGCCGACCGCCGCATCCCCCTCCAGCTCCAGCACCGCCTTGACCACATTGGGATTGGTGCGCTCGGCCTCGTCGCGGATCGGCACGACCAGCGTGGCGATGTCCACGCCGGGTCGGGCCAGCGGCGCGAAGACGGCGCGCACCGTCTCCGGCTCGATGGTCGGCAGGTCCCCCTGGACGTTCACGACCGCGTCGTGCCGCCCCTCCGGGTCCAGCGCCAGGAGGGCGGCATGGATGCGGTCGGAGCCCGACGGCAGGTCGGGGTCGGTCAGCACGGCGACGCCGCCGGCGGCCTCCACGGCGCGGGCGATCTCCGGTTCGGCGGCGGCCACGGCGACCGGGCCGATGCCGGCGGCCACCGCGCGGCGCCAGACATGGACGATCATGGGCAGGCCGTGGATGTCGGCCAGCGGCTTGTCCGGCAGCCGGGTCGACGCCAGCCGGGCGGGGATGAGAACGATCGGGTTCATGGGGGCCGGGTTGCGCGGGGTGGCGCCGTCGGGTGCGATGGTCATAGCCCGAACCGCGTGCGACATTTGGTCCGGCGGGTCAAGCGGGAATGCGGGTGGACTGGAATGCCGCCTCGGCTATGGTGCCCCGCGAATGATCGGGGTGGGCGGGCATCGACAGCGCGCCCTCTTGACGTTATTTTGCCCCGCACCCGAGGGACAATCGGGCGGGATTAGAGGGTTAGGACGAGATGGCGGGCAGCTTCTTCAACAAACTTTCCATGGCCGTTCTGATGGCGATGCTGATCGCCATGCTGGCCGCGTTCGTGTCCAAGAAGCTGGTGCACCCGCATCAGCTGGCGGAGAACGCCTACAAGGTCGAAGGTGTCGAGGAGGCCGCTCCGGCCGGTGGCGCCGCGCCGGCCGCGCCCGCCGCGCCCGAGCCGGTGACCGCGCTGCTGGCCTCGGCCGACGTCGCCGCCGGCGAGAAGGGCGCCAAGGCCTGCGCCGCCTGCCACACCTTCGAGAAGGGCGGCGCCAACAAGGTCGGCCCGAACCTGTGGGGCGTGGTGAACGCCGCGCACGGCCACACGCCGGGCTTCGCCTACTCCGCCGCGATCAAGGAGAAGCCGGGCAACTGGGACTATGAGGGGCTGAACCAGTTCCTCGCCAACCCCAAGGCCTACGCGCCGGGGACCAAGATGAACTTCGCCGGCATCAAGAAGGTGCAGGACCGCGCCAACCTGATCGCCTGGCTGCGCACCCAGGCCGACGCGCCGGCGCCGCTGCCCTGATCCGGGCCGCATGGCGGTGACTTCGACGGGGCGGTCCGCAGGGACCGCCCCGTGCCGTTTCGCGAGGACTTTCCATGTACGTCGTGATCCTGCGCTACACCGCCGCGCTGGAGGCCATCGACGCCCTGCATGCCGAGCATAGATCCTGGCTCGGCGATCAGTATGCGGCCGGCCGCTTCCTGCTTTCCGGGCCGCAACGGCCGCGCACCGGCGGCGTCATCCTGGCGGGAGCCATGCCGCGCGCCGAACTGGACGAGCTGCTCGCCGCGGATCCCTTCGCCCGGGCGGGCGCCGCCACCTATGAGGTTGTGGAGTTCGCGCCGGTCCTGTCGGCGGAACGCCTGATCCCCCTGCGGGAGCTCCCCTGAAGCTCCCCTCGCGGACGTCGCCGTCGCGCATTAGGTTGGTGCGCGCCCCGTCGCCAGGAGTCCATGCGATGCGTTCTCCCCCCGTCACCGACGATCTGATCGCCTTCGCCCACCGGCTGGCCGACGCGGCCCGGCCCGTGGTCAGGCGCTATTTCCGCACGCCGTTCGCGGTGGACACCAAGTCCAACGAGACGCCCGTCACCATCGCCGACCGCGAGGCGGAGGCGGCCATGCGCGCGCTCATCCAGGCGGAGCGGCCGCAGGACGGCATCCTGGGGGAGGAGCATGGGACCGAGGGACTGGACCGCGACTTCGTCTGGGTGCTGGACCCGATCGACGGCACCAAGTCCTTCATGACCGGCCGGCCGATCTTCGGCACGCTGATTGGCCTGACCTACAAGGGCCGGCCGGTGCTGGGCATCATCGACCAGCCCATCGCGGAGGAGCGCTGGGTCGGCGCCCAGGGCCGCCCGACCACCTTCAACGGCGCGCCCGTGCGCACCCGCCCCTGCGGCGACATCGGTGCGGCGGTGCTGACCACGACCACGCCCGAGATGTTCGACGAGGGCGACGCGCCGGCCTTCGCCCGCCTCTCGAAGGCAGCCAAGTACACGCTCTACGGCAGCGACTGCTACGGCTATGGCCTGCTGGCCTCGGGCTTCCTCGACCTGGTGGTGGAGGCGCAGCTGGGCGCGTGGGACTGGGTCGCCCTGGTCCCGGTGGTGGAAGGCGCCGGCGGCCGCCTCACCGGCTGGGACGGCCAGGACATGGTGCTGGGCGCGCCCGGCAAGGTGGTCGCGGCGGGAGACCCGGTGCTTCATGCCCGGGCGCTGGAGCTGATGCGGGGCTGACATGTAGGTCGCATGGAGGCGGAGCCGTAATGCGACCTACCGGGGACATCCGGCGGGGCTTCGGCAAGGGGCGCTGGAAAGCGGCCGCGCCCAAGTCCACAATGGCAGGCATGCTCGCCTACGCCGCCCGCCGCCTGCTGCTGCTGATCCCGACCCTGGTCCTGATCCTGGCGGTCAATTTCCTGCTGGTACAGCTGGCGCCCGGCGGCCCGATCGAGCGGCTGGCGGCGGAGCTGGAGGGCGAGGCGGTGGACGCCACGGCGCGGGTCGGCGGTGCCGGCGCCTCCGTCCAGGCCGACCCCGGTGCCTATCGCGGCGCGCGCGGCCTCGACCCCGAACTGATCAAGGAGCTGGAGCGGGAGTTCGGCTTCGACCGGCCCTGGCCGGAGCGGTTCGCCCGCATGCTGGGCGGCTACCTGACCTTCGACCTGGGCCGCAGCTTCTTCCGCGACCGGCCGGTGGCGGGGCTGATCCTGGAGAAGCTGCCGGTCTCGCTCACCCTCGGCCTCTGGTCGACGCTGCTGATCTACGCCGCCTCCATCCCGCTCGGCATCGCCAAGGCGCGGCGGCCGGGCAGCGGCTTCGACGCGGTCACCAGCGGGCTGGTGGTGGTGGGCCATGCCGTGCCGGGCTTCATGGTGGCGGTGCTGCTGGTGGTGCTGTTCGCCGGCGGCAGCTTCCTCGCCTGGTTCCCGCTGCGGGGGCTGACGGGGGAGGACTGGGCCGCCCTGTCGCCCCTGGGCAAGGCGCTGGACTATCTGCACCACGCGGCGCTGCCGGTGCTGTCGCTGGTGGCCGGCGGCTTCGCCGGGCTGACGCTGCTGACCCGCAACGGCTTCCTGGAGGAGCTGGCCAAGCCCTACGTCGTCACCGCCCGCGCCAAGGGGCTGCCGGAGGGCCGGGTGCTCTACGGCCATGTCTTCCGCAACGCCATGCTGGTGGTCATCTCCTCCTTCCCGCAGGCGCTGGTGGGGGTGCTGTTCACCGGCGCGCTGATGGTGGAGGTGATCTTCTCGCTGGACGGTCTGGGGCTGCTGGGCTTCGAGGCGGTGGTGAACCGCGACTATCCCGTCATCTTCGGCACGCTCTACGTGCTGAGCCTGATGGGGCTGCTGGCGAATCTGGCGGGCGACCTGGCCGCCGCCTGGGCCGATCCGCGCATCGATTTCGGAGCGCGGGCATGAGGCTGTCGGCCCCCGCCCGCCGCCGCTGGGCCCGCTTCCGCGCCAACCGCCGGGGCTGGTGGAGCCTGTGGCTGCTGCTGGCCCTGGTGCTGCCGACCCTGCCGGCGGAGTTCGTGGCGAACGACCGGCCGCTGCTGGTGCGCTTCGACGGCGGCTGGTATTCGCCGGTCCTGCACGACTATCCGGAGACGGACTTCGGCGGCGACTTCCCCACGGCGGCGGACTACCGCGATCCTTACGTGGCGGCGCTGATCGGCGCGCGCGGCTGGATGCTCTGGCCGCCGCTGCGCTACGCCTATGACAGCGTGAACTACGCCCTGCCCGGCCCCGCCCCCTCCCCGCCCTCGCGGGAGAACTGGCTGGGTACGGACGACCAGGGGCGCGACGTGGTGGCGCGGCTGGTCTACGGCATCCGCCTGTCGGTGCTGTTCGGCGCGGCGCTGACGGTGGCGGCGTCCGCCATCGGCATCCTGGCCGGCGCGGTGCAGGGCTATTTCGGCGGCTGGGTGGACCTCGCCGGCCAGCGGCTGGTGGAGGTCTGGTCCGGCCTGCCGGTGCTGTTCATCCTGATCCTGCTGGCGAGCCTGGTGGAGCCCGGCTTCTGGTGGCTGCTGGGGGTGCTGCTGCTGTTCGGCTGGATGCCGCTGGTCGGCGCGGTGCGCACCGAGGCGCTGCGGGTGCGGCGGCTGGACCATGTGCGGGCGGCCCGCGCCCTGGGCGCGTCGGAGGGCCGCATCCTGCTGCGCCACGTGCTGCCCAACGCCACGGTGGCAGCGCTGGCGCTGCTGCCCTTCGTCATGGGCGGCGCCATCACCACCCTGTCGGCGCTGGATTTCCTGGGCTTCGGCCTGCCGCCCGGCTCCCCGTCCCTGGGCGAGTTGCTGGCCCAGGGCAAGGCCCACCTGCACGCGCCCTGGCTGGGGGTGACGGCCTTCGCGGCACTGGCGGTGCTGCTGAGCCTGCTGGTATTCGTGGGCGAGGCGGCGCGCGACGCCTTCGACCCGCGCGGATGAGGCGAGAGAGAGTGAATCAGGACGCCACGCCCTTGCTGGAGGTCAGGGACCTCGCCGTCGAGTTCCGCCAGGGGCGGGACTGGGTCCCGGCCGTGCGCGGCGTGTCCTTCACCCTGGAGCGGGGCGAGACGCTGGCGCTGGTGGGCGAGAGCGGGTCCGGCAAGTCGGTCACCGCCCTGTCGCTGCTGCAGCTGCTCCCCAAAGCCCAGGCGCGGCATCCCGCCGGCAGCGTGCGCTTCCAGGGGCGGGAGCTGGTCGGCGCCCCGGACGAGGATCTCAGGCGGGTGCGCGGCGACCGCATCGCCATGATCTTCCAGGAGCCGATGACCAGCCTGAACCCGCTGCACACGGTGGGTGCCCAGGTGGCGGAGGCGCTGCTGCTGCACCGGCCGATGGGGCGCGACGCCGCCCGGGCGCGCACGGTGGAGCTGCTGCGTCTGGTCGGCATTCCCGACCCGGAGCGGCGGCTGGCGAGCTTCCCGCACGAGCTGTCGGGCGGCCAGCGCCAGCGCGTCATGATCGCCATGGCGCTGGCCAACGAGCCGGACATCCTGGTGGCGGACGAGCCGACCACGGCGCTGGACGTCACCATCCAGGCGCAGATCCTGGAACTGCTGAAGGAGCTGCAGCGCCGCTTCGGCATGGCGCTGCTGCTGATCACCCACGACCTCGCCGTCGTCCGCCGCATGGCCGACCGGGTCTGCGTCATGAACCGGGGCGAGATCGTCGAGACCGGCAGGGCGTCCGACATCTTCCGGGCGCCCGATCATCCCTACACGAGGCGGCTGCTGGCGGCGGAGCCGAAGGGCCTGGCCGCCCCGGCCGACCCGACGGCGCCCGAGATCCTGCGGGCCGAGGGCATCAAGGTGCATTTCCCCGTCCGCTCCGGCCTGCTGCGGCGCACGGTCGACCAGATCAGGGCAGTGGACGGCATCGAGCTGACGGTGCGCCAGGGACAGACGCTGGGCGTGGTCGGCGAATCGGGATCGGGCAAGACGACGTTGGGCCTGGCGCTGCTGCGGCTCATCGGCAGCGAGGGGGCGATCCGCTTCGACGGGCAGGACATCCAGGGCTGGAGCCAGGGCCGGCTGCGCCCCCTGCGCCGGCGCATGCAGGTGGTCTTCCAGGACCCCTACGGCAGTTTGAGCCCCCGCCTCACCGTCGGCGAGATCATCGGCGAGGGGCTGGAGGTCCACGGCATCGGCGGCAACGGGGCGGAGCGCGACGCCATGGTCGCCACCGCGCTGGAGGAGGTCGGGCTCGACCCGGCCGCCCGCCAGCGCTACCCGCACGAATTCTCCGGCGGCCAGCGCCAGCGCATCGCCATCGCCCGGGCCCTGGTGCTGAAGCCGCGCTTCCTGGTGCTGGACGAGCCGACCTCGGCCCTGGACATGTCGGTGCAGGCCCAGATCGTCGACCTGCTGCGCGACCTGCAGGCCCGCCACGGCCTCGCCTACCTCTTCATCAGCCACGATCTGAAGGTCGTCCGCGCCCTCAGCCAGGAGCTGCTGGTGATGAAGGACGGCAAGGTGGTGGAGCGGGGTCCGGCTGAGCGCGTCTTCGCGGCGCCCAAGCATCCCTACACCCGCGCCCTGCTGGCGGCGGCGCTGGACCTGGCGGCGGAACCGGCGGTTTAGGGCTGGTGCTTGAAAACGCCCGCTGCCGCCTTGGAGGCCGACATACTCAGTCCGTCATCCCGGCGGAAGCCGGGACCCAGGAGTTGCAGCCATGCCCGATCGATGAAGCGCGCCCGTAGGTCGCATGGAGCGCAGCGCAATGCGACCTACGGGCGCTGCATCCATCGTATCCCGCTGCAACCCCTGGACCCCGGCTTCCGCCGGGGTGACGGGTGAGACACAGCCAAAGGGTTGCGCCCGCCCCTCAGGCCGAGCGGGCCGGCTCGGAGCGGTAGAGGCGGTTCTTCGGCAGGGTGACGGTGACCATGGTGCCGACGCCCGGCGTGCTCTGGATGCCCAGCCGGCCGCCATGCGCCTCGACATAGCCCTTGGCGAGCGGCAGGCCCAGGCCGGCGCCGGGCTGGCGGCGGTTGTGGCCGGTCTCCACCTGGCCGAAGGGCTGCAGCGCCAGCCGCAGCGCCTCGGGCGTCATGCCGACGCCGGTGTCGCTGACGCAGAGGCAGAAATCGCCCTCCACGTCGGTACCGGCGGCGACCGTCACCCGGTCACCCCGCTCGCTGAAGCGGATGGCGTTCGACAGCAGGTTCACCAGGACCTGTTTCAGCCGCACCTCGTCGGCCAGCAGCCGCTGCCCGCCGCCCGACCCGGCATCGACCTCGATGGCGATGCCGGCCTCGTTCGCCTTCTGCGCGACCAGCCGCACGCAGCGGTCGACCAGCGCGTCCACGTCCAGCCAGGCCTCGCGCAGCTCCAGCCGGCCGGCGTCCAGGCGGGCGATGTCCAGCAGATCGTTCACCAGCCGCAGCAGGTGCAGGCCGCCCTCGTGGATGTCGACGGCGTAGTCCCGGTACTGCGGGTTGCCGAGGCTGCCCAGCAGCTCGTCCCGCAGGATCTCGGAGAAGCCGATGATGGCATTCAGCGGGGTGCGCAGCTCGTGGCTGATGTTGGAGAGGAACTGGCCCTTGGCGCGGTCGGCCAGCTCGGCCTCGGCCCGGGCTTGGCGCAGCACCTCGTCGGCGACGGCACGGTCGCTGACGTCGCGGGAGACAACCAGCACCGCCCGGCCGTCCTCATCCTCGATCGGCAGCAGCGTGGTGAGCGTCGGCACGGCGGAGCCGTCGCGGCGGCGGAACTCGATCGGCTCCCAATTGCAGGGCCGGCCGGCCCCGGCCTCCGCCAGGCGCTGGCGGACCTCGCCGCGCGCGGTCTCGGCGATGAAGTCCAGCAGCGGCACGCCGTCGGCGTCGACCGGGCTGTCCAGCCCCAGCATGTCCAGCCCGCCGGCATTGATCAGCGACATCTCGCCGTCGCGCACCAGGGAGATGAGGTCCGGCACGGCGTCCACCAGCGCCCGGTAGCGCTCCTCGCTCTGCGCCAGCTCGGCCAGGGCGCGGGCCTGCTGCTGCCCGACGCGCTGGGCGCGGGCGAGGAACAGCGCGGTCAGGCCGACCATGGCGACGATGATGGCGACCAGGAACCATTGCACGCTGTGCAGCAGCGAACTGCCCGGCGCCGGCGCCTGCCAGGAGAGCCAGCCCGCCGGCTGCCCCTCCGGGTCGGCCAGGGCGAGCGTGGTCGCCGGGTCGCCGGCCGGGGCGGCGCCGTGCAGGCGCAGCTTCTGGATGGGCAGGGGCGCCGCCAAGTCGGCCAGGATCGGGTCGGCCAGCAGGCGCAGGAAGACCAGCACCGCGCCCTGGGCCGGGCGGGCGCCGGTGCCCTCGTAGCGGATGTCGGCGGCGGCGGCGAGGTGCGGCCGGCCGCCCTGCACGACGATGCCCGTGGCCGCCTTGGGCACGCCCGGGGGTGACGTCCGGGCGCGGCGCACCAGCTCCATGATGCCGGGCGGCGGCGCGCCGAGCGTCGCCTCCAGCCGCGTGCCGTCCTGCAGCGCCAGCCGGATGCGGCCGTCGTCGCCGACCACCACGACGTCGGTGATGCCGAAATGGTTGGTGAGGTAGGAGCCGAGCGTGCGGTCGACCCATTCGGCGTCCGGCGCGGGCCCGGCGAGCTGGTCGGCGGACTCGTTCCAGCTGGCATAGTCGATGACGATGTCGCCCAGGCGCGTCTCCGCCTGGGTCACGGAGACCTGCACCATGCGCACGGTCTGGGCCGCCATCTCGCGGTCTTGCCACACGGCGGCGTAGCCCAGCACGCCGGCGATGGCGGCGACCGCCACCATCAGCAGCAGCAGCACGGGGACCAGCAGCGGATAGGCGGCGGTGGAGAGGCCACGCCCCTCCTCCTGAATCCCGCCGCCGGCGGCGCCCATGAAGGGCCGCGCGACCGTGTCCTCGGCGCCGGAACCGCTCGGCATCACGCCCCATGCCCTCTATCGATCAGCCTATTCTCGTCCTGGTAATACACGCTTTTCAATCGATTTGCTTGCGCGGCGGCAGCTTCAGGCGGCGTGGCAATCCGGCAACGGTCACAGCATGTCACAAAAATGAAAGCCAACTTCGACATTTCGGTCACGGCGCTTTGCTAGCGGTTCCGGCGCCTGGAACGCCGCCTATGCCGAATAGGTACTTCACCGAGGTGGAGTTGCGGGCTTTGGCGAGGTTCCAACCGTCCTACGGAGTTGAGAAATGACCTTCAAGACCACCCTGCTCGCCGGCACCGTCCTCGGTGCCGCGGCCCTCGTGGCCGGAGCGGCCTCGGCCCAGACCGCCCAGCGTCCGGCGACCACCCCGGCCCCGACCGTCACCCAGGCCCAGATCGAGGCGCTGAACAGCCAGATCCAGGCGCTGCAGGGTCAGCTCCAGTCGCTGAAGGACCAGGTCGGCAAGGACGTCGCCGCGGTCAACAAGCGCGTCTCCGACGCCCCGACCGTCACCGTGGCCGGTGGCCGTCCGCGCTTCGTCAGCGCCGACAAGGCCTTCGACGTGGCGCTGCGCGCCCGCCTGCATCTCGACTACGGCTACTGGTTCCCGGACAACGTCACGGCCGGCGCGCTGGACCTGCCGGGCAACCAGATCGACCTGCCGGACGGCTTCAACACCCGCCGCGCCTACATCGGCGTGGCCGGCAAGGTGTTCAACGACTTCAACTTCGAGCTGACCGCCGACTTCTCGAACGACCGCGGCGCCGGCGGCCGCCTGCAGGCCGCCAACGTCTCCTACACCGCCATCCCCGGCTGGACGATCGACGTCGGCGCCATGCAGCCGCCCTTCACGCTGGAGGACAGCACCTCCTCCAACGACATTCCCTTCATCGAGCGCTCGGCGCCGGTGAACCTGGCCACCAGCCTGGTGGCGAGCGAGTCGCGCCTGGCGCTCGGCTTCAAGAACAGCGGCGACCGTCACTTCGTGTCGGCCTACCTGACCGGCGACACGCTGGCCGCCTCGGGCGGTGACGACCAGCACGCCGTCATCGGCCGCGCCGCCTTCCTGGCCGCCACCAGCCCCGACTTCGACCTCGGCATCGGCGTCACCGGCGGCCACCTATTCGAGCCGCGCCAGACGGCCGGCGGCGCGCAGGTCGCGGCCAACAACGTCCGCAACCTGAGCCTCAGCGAGCGTCCCGAGACCCGCATCGGCGGCGGCGCCTACCGCATGGTCAGCACCGGCAACATCGACAGCGACAGCTTCTCGGTGTACGGCGGCGACGTGGCCTTCACCTTCAAGAACTTCTGGGTGGCCGGCGAGTACTACCAGTACGAGTTCGAGCGCCGCGTGGCCCTGGGCGCCTTCGACGACCCGTCCTTCGACGGCTACTACGTCGCCGCCGGCTGGTTCATCACCGGCGAGCGCCGCCCCTACAACATCAAGGGCGGCAACTTCCAGGGCCCGAAGGTCCAGTGGCCGTTCCGCACCTCCGGCGGCTACGGTCCCGGCGCCTGGGAGCTGGCGGCCCGCTACTCGGTCATCGACCTGGTCGACCTGGACGGCGGCGTCGGCGTCACCACCCCGCTCGCCAACGTCACCCCGACCAGCGGCTTCCGCACCGGCGGCACGCCCGGCGAGCAGGAGGTCATCACCCTGGGCCTGAACTGGTACCTGAACTCGGCCGTCCGCCTGATGTTCAACTACCAGATGATGGAGGCCGACCGTCCCGGCACGCAGCCGACCGACGAGACGGACGCCATCACCGCCCGCCTGCAGTTCCAGTTCTGATCACCCGCCCCGCGAGGGGTGGCGCCTACGGACCCCCGCCGGACCCATCCGGCGGGGGTTTCGCTTTTGCGGGGTCCCGTGGGATAAGGGCGGCACAGCCATCCCGGGGAGACGACCGCCCATGTCCATCCTCTTCGCCTCCGCCCACGACAATGCCGGCCCCTGGCTGGACGAGCTGCGGGCCCAGATGCCGGACCGGCCCGTGCGCGTCTGGCCCGACCTGCCCGATCCGGCATCCATCGACTACGCGCTGGTCTGGAAACCGCCGGCGGGCCTGCTGGCGACCCTGCCGAACCTGAAGGTCATCTTCTCGCTCGGCGCCGGCGTGGACGCGCTGCTGCGCGACCCTGATCTGCCCGACCGGCCGCTGGTGCGCATGGTGGAACCGGCGCTGACCGAGGGCATGACCGAGTATGTCTGCCTGCACGTGCTGCGTTGGCACCGCGGCGCTCCCGCCATCGAGCGCCAGCAGCGCGAGCGGGTGTGGCGGCAGGAGGCGGTGCAGATGCTGGCGCGCGAGCGGCGGGTGGGGCTGCTGGGGCTGGGCGCGCTGGGCTCCGACGCGGCCGCCGCGCTGACCGCGCTCCGCTTCGACGTGGCCGGCTGGAGCCGCACGCGGAAGGAGCTGCCGGGCGTAACCTGCTTCCACGGCGAGGCGCAGCTGGACGCCTTCCTGGCGCGTACCGACATCCTGGTCTGCCTGCTGCCGCTGACCCCCGACACGGCGGGCATCCTCAACGCCGGCCTGTTCGCCCGGCTGCCCCGGGGCGCCGTGGTCATCAACGCCGCGCGCGGGCAGCATCTGGTGGAGGCGGACCTGCTGGCGGCGCTGGACAGCGGCCAGATCTCCGGAGCCACGCTGGACGTCTTCCAGGAGGAGCCGCTGCCGCCAGACCATCCCTTCTGGACGCACCCCAAGGTCACGGTCACGCCTCACATCGCCGCCATCACCCAGGCTCGCACCGCCGTGGCCCAGGTGGTCGAGGGCATGCGGCGCTTCGAGGCCGGGCTGCCGCTGGCGAACCTGGTGGACCGCGCCCGTGGCTACTGAGCCCGTTCCGTCCGCCACCGTCCTGCTGCTGCGCGACGGCGCGAGAGGCCCGGAGGCGCTGCTGCTGCGCCGCCACGCCGGGGTCGCCTTCGCCGCCGGCGCGCTGGTCTTTCCCGGCGGCAAGGTCGATGCGGGCGACCGCGAGCCCTGCATCCCCGCCACCGGCGGTGACGGGCTGGAGGCGGAAGAGAGGGCCCACCGGCTGGCGGCGGTGCGCGAGGCCTTCGAAGAGGCGGGCGTGCTGCTGACCCGCGGTGCCGACAGAGACTTCCCCACCGCCGACAGGCTGGCCGGGCTGGCGCCCTGGCGCGGCCGGCTGGACCGGCGCGAGGCGACCCTGGGCGACTTCCTGCGGACTGAGGGACTGGCGGCCGACCTCGCGGCGCTGGTGCCGCTGGCCCGCTGGATCACGCCGGCCAGCAATCCCAGGCGCTTCGATACGCGCTTCTACGCCGCCGCGGTGCCGCCGGGGCAGGCAGGGGCCCATGACGGGCGCGAGACGGTGGACTCGGCCTGGCTGCGCCCGGCGGATGCCCTGTCCCTCGCCGACCGGGGCGGGGCCGAGCTGGTGCCGGCCACCCGCGCCAACCTGATGCTGGCGGCGCGCGGGCGGACCGTGGCCGACATCCTGGCCCTCGCCGCCGCCCATCCCAAGGCGCCCATCACGCCCGAGGTGGAGCGGGGCCCCGACGGCCTTCGGGTCCGCATCCCCGCGGGGGCGGGCTACGGGGTGAGGGAACTACCGCTGGTGAAGCCGCCGTGAGCGGCGGGTGCGCTTCGTCCGACCATGGGCAGTGTTGACGCGGTGCGTGCTTCGACAGGCTCAGCATGAGGTGGATTTAGCTGCTCCCAGCTTGGCCCGCACGGACGGGAACCAGGAGTGCTTGGCATCCACCCTTCCTCATCCTGAGCCTGTCGAAGGACGCACCACGCCTCAGCTTCTCCGCCAAGCATTACGCCAAACCTAGACTAACTCCCCGGCACCGAGCGCGCCCGGGCCTCGGCGATGGCCTCGCCGAAGGCGTCCAGCAGGCGGCGCAGGGTGACGGCGGCGTCGCGCTGCAGCGCCAGGCGGGTGACCGCATCGGGATCCAGCACCTCCGCCGCCTCGGCCCGGGCATCGAGGCAGGCCTCGAACCGCACCAACTCGGCCCGGCTGGCCGCGACCTCCTCGGCCGTGCCGTCCAGGTCGCGCCCGGCGGTGAGGATCAGGTCCGGCACGCGGCAGCCGAGCGATCCCGAGAGCGGGCCGCCGGACAGGGGCGTCTCCCCCGGCATGCCGCCGGCAAGGGCGGGGGCGGCGGGCAGGTGGACGGCAAGGGCGCCGAGGAGCGCCAGGACCGGCAGGGTGGGGAGCATCGTCTTCATGCCCCAACAACACCGCGATCCGCGCATCCGGCGCCGGCGCGGAGGGCGGCCGGGCGGGGCGTCCGGGATCGCGCGGGCGGGGTGGAAGCGGCGCCGGACCCTCCGCAATAAAGCGGTGCCCACCCTCCCCATTCGGCGGAGACGGGAGCCTTGGTCGTCGCCCGGGTGTTAACCCGCGACCAAGTCCCGTAACGGCGGAAGGAGACGCCGCATGCCCCGCGTCCGTCGCCTGCTGACGGTTCCCCTCCTCGCCCTGGCCTGCCTGCTGCCCGCCGGCCCGGCGCCGGCGCAGGACACGGCCATCATCGACCCGCGCGCCACGCCGCCCGCTCCCCCCGCATCCCAGGACTGGCGGGCGCCCGGCCCCACGGCTCCCGGCCCTGCCGTCCCCAGCCCCTCGGCCCCCGGCGCGGGTACCCAGACCCCGGCCGCGCCGGCTCCGGGCGTGCCGCCGCAGGGCACGCTGGGCACCATCCCCGGTGATTTCGAGCTGCATGGCGAGCTGGTGCTGGTGGGCGGGCAGCTGGAGGGCTTCCACGCCGCCTGCGGCTTCGGCCTGCGTCCCGACCGGGCCGAGCTGATGCGCTGGTACCAGTACAACCGGCTGGCGCGGAACCCGGGACGCATGGAGGTCATCTACGATCTGGGCATCAGCCTGGGCCGCGAGGGCCCCTGCACCGCCGACCATTACAAGGCGCTGGAGACGCAGTGGACGGCGCTGATGAGCCGGACCCAGAACTACGTCGCCACATACCGCCGCTGAGGCCGCTCAGCGCTCGTTCGGGGCCCGCCAGCGGCTCTCCTCGGGCGGCAGCTCCACGGCGGGCTCGCGCACCTCGACGAAGTCGCCCTCGATCACGGCCGGGCGCTGCGGGCGGAAGCCGCCTGACGCGGCGCCAGCCATCACGAAGCCGCCGCCCAGGCGCTTCAGCATGGCCCGGCGCACCGGGGGCAGCAGGAGCGGCAGGGCCAGCAGGTCCGACAGGAAGCCCGGGATGAACAGAAGCACTCCCGCCAGCGCCAGGCACAGCCCGTCGAAGGCGCCCTGAAGGGGTGCCCCGGACCGCGCGTCGGTCGCGGCGGCGCGCAGGGTCGAGAGGCCCTGGCGGCGGATCAGCCAGACTCCGGCGACCGCCGCCAGCACGATCAGCGCCAGGGTCGGGCCCGCGCCGATGGCGCCGCCCACCCAGATGAAGCCGGCGATCTCCAACAACGGAAGAAGCACCAGAAGGGGCAGGATGCGCATGCCTTGCTCTTTCAGCCTCGACCCCCTATCTACAGAAGACGCGTTCCGGTGACGGCGGGGGTGATGCCGGACCGCGGGAGGGGCCGCCCGGCGGACCGTCCTCGCAGGATGTAATGCCCCGCCGACCATGATTCCAGGGGCATCCAGGGGCCCGCACCCGGAAACCGCCCCGCCGACAACGCGCCGCGCAAACCGTCAGGACAGGTCCATGGGCGAAGGCTTCTACTTCATCGACATCCTGATCTTCGGCATGGTCGCCGCCTTCCTGATCTACAGGCTGCGCAGCGTGCTGGGCCGCCGCACCGGCGAGGAGCAGCAGCGCCCCAACCCCTACGCCACGCCGCCCGGCCAGCAGGGCCCCGGCGTGCCGCCGCCGCGCCCGACGGCGCTGGCCGACGACGACCGGGTGGTGCCGCTGCCCGGCCGCGGGCCGGTGACCGAACCGCCGCCCGGCGACGGTCTGCCGACCTCGCTCGCCGACGGGGTGCGCCAGATCCAGACCGCCGACCCGACCTTCCAGGAGAAGCATTTCCTGCAGGGCGCCCACGCCGCCTTCGAGATGATCGTCGACGCCTTCGCCCGCGGCGACACGGCCGCGCTGCGGCCGCTGCTGGCGGATACGGTGTACGACAATTTCGCCGAGGCCATCCGTGCCCGCCAGGCCGCCGGCGAGACGCTGGAGACCCGCATCCACGAGACCGAGGCTGTCGATCTGGCCGAGGCCCGGCTGGACGGCCGCACCGCCTTCTGCACCGTGCGCTTCACCACGCAGCAGACCAACGTCACCCGCAACGCGGCGGGCGAGGTCATCGACGGCGAGGAAGACAAGCCGGTGGAGGTGGTCGACCTCTGGACCTTCTCCCGCAACACCCGCTCGCGCGACCCGAACTGGGTCCTGGTCGAGACCCGCACCGTCTGAGGCGTCCCGACGTGGCCCTGTCCCTGAAGCATGCCGCCGCCTTCGGCCTGCTGGCGGTCCTGGCCGCCTGCTCGCCCGCGAAGAAGCCGCCGGCCGAGCCGCCGCCGGCCAGGCTGACCCTCACCACCGCCAGCTTCCAGGATCTGCCGGGCTGGGCGCGGGACGACCAGTCCCAGGCGCTGCCCGCCCTGGCGCGCTCCTGCGACCGGCTGCTGAAGCAGCCCCCCGACCGGACGCTGGGCCCCGACGGCGCCGCCGGCCGCATCGCCGACTGGGCCGCCCCCTGCGCCGCGCTGAAACAGGTGCGCGCCGGTGATCCCGCCGCCGCCCGCGCCTTCTTCGAGCAATGGTTCGTGCCGCGCCTGGCCGCCAACAACGGCGAGCCGGATGGCCTCTTCACCGGCTATTACGAGAGCCAGCTGCGCGGCAGCCGCACCCGCCAGGGCCCCTACCAGACGCCGCTCTACCGCAAGCCGCCCGAGCTGGTCATGGTCGACCTCGGCGAGTTCCGCGAGCATCTGAAGGGCGAGCGCGTCGCCGGCAAGGTGGTGGACGGCCGCCTGCGCCCCTATGACGACCGCAAGGCCATCGTCGGCGGCGCGCTGAAGGGCCGCAACCTCGAGCTGCTCTACGTCGACGATCCGGTGGAGGCCTTCTTCCTGCAGGTGCAGGGCTCCGGCCGGGTGCTCATGGATGACGGGTCGGAGCTGCGCATCGGCTATGACGGGCAGAACGGCCATCCCTACGTCGCCATCGGCCGCGAGCTGGTGGCGCGCGGCGCGATGCCCAAGGAGCAGGTCTCCATGCAGTCCATCCGCGCCTGGCTGGCCGCCAACCCGGGCGAGGCCGCCGCGCTGATGGACAAGAACCCGTCCTACGTCTTCTTCCGCCTGCTGGAGGGCGAAGGCCCGATCGGCGCCCAGGGCGTGCCGCTGACCCCCGGCCGCTCGCTGGCGGTGGACCGCAGCTTCGTGCCCTACGGCGTGCCGCTGTGGCTGGATGCGGAGGATCCGGTGGACGCGAGGGCCCGCATCTCCAGGCTCATGGTCGCCCAGGACACCGGCGGCGCCATCCGCGGCCCGGTGCGCGGCGACGTCTTCTGGGGCCACGGCCGGGATGCCGAGCACCGCGCCGGCCTGATGAAGAGCAAGGGCCGCTACTGGCTGCTGGTGCCGCGCGCGGCGGTGCCGGCCTCTTGATCCTTTATCCTTCTCCCCTTGCGGGAGAAGGAGGGACCCGTTGCGCAGCAACGGGGGGATGAGGGGTCGGCTGGCGGCAGCCCGACGTTCTCTCCCGTTGTCCCATGATCATTCGTCGAGTAGGCCCAGCTTCGCTGGTCCACCCCTCACCCTCCCACCGCTTCGCGGCGGGCCCCTCCCTCTCCCGCAAGGGGCGAGGGACGTCATGGCCCCCGGACAAGCGAAAGGGGCGCCCGGTGGCCCGTGGCGCCCCTTTACCCGATCGCCGGGCCGCCTCGCTGGGAGGCGGCGCCGGATGCTGGACCGACCTTACGCCGCCTGCTTGCGCTGCTCGATGACCTCGACGAAGGTCTTGGTCATCTGCTCGATGAACTCGCCCAGCTGCTCGTTGGCCTGGGCGGTGATCAGGAAGCGGTCCACGGTGATGGCCTCCTCCGACCACTTGCCGCCGGCGGCCTCGACGGCCTCGCGGGCGCTCGCGGCGCCGGTCACGGTGCGGCCCTTCAGGCGCTCGGCGACGGCCAGGAGCTGCACGCCGTGGTCGATGGCGGCCACGCCCTTGCCGGCGTCCATGAAGCCGCCGATGATGCGGCGGGTGTGGGGGTTGGAGGCCAGCTTGGCCACGCTGCGCTCGCCGCCCGGCAGGACCAGCAGGTCGAAGTCGGCGGCCAGCACGTCACCCACATGCTTGTCGGTCGGGAAGTAGTGGCCCCAGGCGGCGCCGTGCCAGCCATTCACCAGGCCCTGCTCCGGGGAGATGATCTTGGGCTTGGCACCGGCCTTCAGCAGGGCGCGCTGCGGCTCGGTCATCTGCAGCTCGTCGAACCCGTTGGCGACGAGGATGGCAACGTTCTTTCCAGCAAGCGGCTGATCGGTCAAGGTCGGTCTCCTGTAATGGTTCGGCGCATGGCGCGGGCCGGGTCCACCCGTCGCCGCCCGAACGCGATTTCGGGGCGAAAGGTTCTCCGTACCTGCCGCGCTGCGGCCGGGAAATCGCGGCAGCCCGCTTGGGGCGGCCACGGGACAAGGGCGCCGGGAGGCGCCGCTGAATGGGTCCGGCATGCTGTGCAGAGGTGGCGTCAGCGCGGCCGTAGGTCAATCCTTTAATGGTCATTGGCTCGGATTTCCGGGACTTTCGTCGCATGGCTGGGTTGCGCGCCGGAAAAGCGGCCTTCGGCCGTAGGGGTCCCATCCCCGAGCGGGATGATGCGGTGACCATTTAGGGTACTTAACCATATCGAAAAGCACAGGGCCGAGCCTGAGCCTCCCATCAGCGAGGCGAAGGAGGGTGCCCATGGGCACGACCATGCGCGCAGCGGACAGGAATTTCCGCCGCAAGGCCGCGATATCGGGATACGCCGTTCTCGGCGCGATCCTGATCCTACTCATCCAACCGAGCGAGGCCGGCGCCGTCGAGGTGCCGCGCCCGGACCTGTCCAAGACCAAGGCGGGCGCCCGGAGCATGCGGCTGAGCGGCGAGGCGCATCTTGAAAGCGTCGCCTACCGCATCGGCACGCTGAAGCAGGGCGACCGCCGCAAGGTCGATCTGGGGACGCTGGACCTGCGGGTCGGCAGCGGCGGCGACAGCCTGCCCGGCGCCGCGCTGGCGCCCGAGAACGCCGAGCCGAGCCTCGCCGGCCGCATCTCCACCTTCTTCTCCGGCGTGCTGAGCTGGGTCGGCGGGCATCTCAAGACCGATCACGCCACCGCCGGTGCCGACATCCAGCTGGACCGCAAGACGGTGGTGGGCGCCACCCTGGGCCTTGCCCGCGACCCGAGCACCGCCGAGACGGGGCTGCGCGCCAACACCGGCGCCGCCTACGTGCTGCGTCAGGAGGGCGACGTCGCCCTGCACC
>Ga0196974_1000035_pt1 | contig 88767 bp, 137 predicted proteins | sample S1_1013CmetaG_FD_155477 | JGI IMG/M metagenome (GOLD analysis project Ga0196974, IMG submission 155477) | Soil microbial communities from Anza Borrego desert, Southern California, United States - S1_10-13C | ecosystem: Environmental > Terrestrial > Soil > Desert | place: USA: California...
CGCTGCCGCGCCGCCGGAGCAGTTGCAGACGGTGACCACGACGACACTGGACACATTGGACCGCGAATATGGTCCGTTCGTTCGCGCCATTCTCTGGCTCGACTGCGAAGGCTGGGACTACACGGCACTCTTGGGAGCAAAGAACCTGCTCGCGTCCGGGCGCGTCGACATGGTGAACGTGGAGATCTGGTATCGCCAACCAGAGACGAACGAGAAGATGCGACGGCTGCTGGCTGACGCTGGGTATGTGCGGGTGTTGACGTGGTTCCGCCAGTGGTGGGGGTGCAACGAAGCGTATCGGAGGGTGCCGTGATGGACCGGTGGACAGTCGGGTTCTGGCACGAACGAATTCGCGCTGCCATGCAAGGCGGCAAGGGACTGCGCGAGGCGATCAGCGATTGCGGATCGGATGTCAACTACTGGAAGCGCATTGACGGACAGGCACAGGCGATTCTTGCGGAACACGTCCAGCCCGGAGACAAGGTTCTCGATGTCGGCTGCGGCCTGGGCGACTTGTCGGCGCTGTTGCCTCCTGACGTGGTGTATGTGGGCGTGGATTTTGTCCCTGAGTTCGTGGCCGAGGCCGAGCGGAGATTCCCGAGCAGAGAGTTTGTTGGCGGCGACCTTCACGACTTGAGCAGGTTTGCTGACCGCTCGTTTGACTGGGTCATCGCCAGAGGAGGCACCAGCGAAGTCAACCCCGAGATGCGACGGGTGGCTTGTGGAGCAGTCCTGATGTCGTTTTCGGATCCGGTGCAAGCTGATGTGGCCAGGTGGGGGTGACGGATGCTGAACGGAATCAAAAAAGCCGCCGCCTTCTTCTGCCACCAGGACGACGAAATGGTGGCGGCTGGCACGCTTCATCGCCTTGCCAGCGCCGGCTGCGAGGTGCATGTCGTATCGTTCTCGCCATGCGCCACGATTAATGACCGCATGGGAACCGAAGTATCGTCTCGTCTTGTTCTGCCGGAATGGCACCTATCGATGGACCTGATCGGCGTAGGGCAGGAGCAACGGCACTTTCTCAACTACACGCCAAGCGTGAGCATTGCTGATCGTCGTCAGGACGTGGCCAACTATGTATTCGACTTCTGCGAGCGCGAGCGGCCGGACGTGGCGTTCGTCTTGTCGCCAGAGGATGAAAACACGGCGCATGCAGTGGTCGGCGTCGAGTGTGAGCGGGTCATGCGCGGCCGCGTTCCCATGGTGGTTCGGTGTAACTTCGCGTGGAACTATTCCATCGGCAGGCCGAACCTGTTCGTGGCGCTCTCGGACAAGGACCTGGACATCAAGCGGCGCGTGATCAATGCCTACCAATCGCAGAAATTTAGGTACGACTACGGTGCCATGTTGATGGCGTACTGCATCGGCGATGGCAAGAGCGTCAAGGTCGCGGCGGCGGAGCGTTTCGAGATCATCAGGAGCGTCGTTACATGAGCCACATCGTCATTGCCGGCGCATCCGGGGCCATCGGCACGGCTCTCGTTCGGAAGTATCTGGACGAAGGGCATGTGGTGACGGCACTGATCAATAGAAGCTACCTTGAATTCGGACACAAGCATTTGCACGAGAGGCTTATCAACACTGACGAGATTGACGTGCCCCAAAAGGTAGACGCTCTGATAACGCTGACTGCCGACACGAGGAACAAGAAACTTGGCAAGATGGACATCAACGAGTGGGAATCGGTGCTACGCTCGACTCTGACATCACCGTTTCAGTGCATAAACGCGCTGGCGTCAACGTTGGTAACCGGCGCGTCCATTGTCGTCGTCGGTTCTATTGTCGGCAGCCTTGGGGGGTACGGCTGCGCGAACTACGCCGCGGCCAAGGCCGGACTCGTGGGCCTTGTCCGCGCGGCTGCAAACGAGCTGGCCGGCCGCAAGATCCGCGTGAACCTGCTTGAGTTGGGCTACGTCAACGCCGGCATGGGCGAGCGTCTGTCGGACGACATCAAGGCCAAGGTGACCGAGACGATTCCGCTGAAGCGGTTTGCTGAGGTTGACGAGGTGTTGCACGCGATCGAGTTCTTGAGGACGGCCACGTACATGACTGGCAACACGCTAACTGTAGCAGGAGGGCTAAGGGCATGAAGGTATATGTAGCAACCGAGGGATCGTATGCGGATTATCACATCAGCGCCATCTTCTCTTCGCGGGAGAAGGCGGAAGAGTACATGGGCAACATGCCCGACCGGTTCAACGAGATCGAAGAGTATGAGCTGGACTCTGAGCCGCCGCGAGTGTTCGGTCAACAGTGGGTTGCGGCATTGAAACTGGATGGGAGCGTTGATGCGCACTACACGCATATGTATATCACGGACGTTCCGGTTGAACACAGACAAGGCGAGCGGGGCTGGGGTGAGACGAAGGATTATGGGTTTATGAAGGCTGACCGGTTTAACTATGCGTGGTTCAGCGGACGTTCGTTCGTCAGCGCTGAGCACGCCCACAAGCTTGCCGTCGAGCAGCGACAGAAAGCCCTGGTGGAGCATCCGGAATGGTTCGAGGGTGTCAAGTAGATGACCTCCCCCACCACCTTAGGTAAAGGAGCAGCCATGAATAAAAAACCGACAACTAAGCCTCTGAATGTCACCATAAAAGGCAAGACGTTCAAGATGTCGGCTGTGAAGAATGTTTACAACACAACCAGGGACTGGTGGGAATGCGCACCGTTCTCGGTGACGCGGTGGTTAGACACGCGAAAGTCCGGCTTACCGCCATGGGAAATAACCATGTCCGGACCCTGGTACGGCGACAGCGATCCGCAAGGCATGGGAGCTACATTGGAAGAGGCTGTCTCAAACTTTGAAGATGCCATCGACCGTTGGGTCAGCTATTTGCAGACATTAGGCCAGAAATGAACAGCCCAGCCACCGTCGAATTCTGGCTAGACCGCATCCGCGCGGCCGTCGCTGAAGACCGCCACGACCCCGTACGTGCCGCGCTGGGCTACGCTGGTGCTGCCGAGACGCTGCGCAACGTCAAGAACAGCATTCGCATCCTGGACCGCTACGTTCGCCATGGGGACCGCGTTCTCGAAATCGGCTGCGGCTGCGGTGACCTGTATCCGCTCATGCCAGAAGGCGTGGACTACTGGGGCATCGATCTTGTGCCGGACTTCATCGAGGAAGCGAGGAAAGCCTACGTCGAGCCACGATCGCTGCACATGCGCGACTCGTGCCGGTTCGACGTAATCGACATCGTGAAGGACCACTGGGACTTTCGCGACAACCTGAACAGCCACAATTGGGACGTGGTTGTCGGCAAGATGGTGGAGGCAACCATCGGCGGGTCAGTCGGCAAAGATACGTGGCACGAGGTCATGACGACGCTAGTCTGCGTCGGCAGAAAGGTGATCTTGTGGTCCAGCCATCACACGGTTCCCAGCGTGTTCGTCGCGGCCGGCGGCAAGCCGATTCAGACGCAGGAGGCGAAATGACGACGGAGCATTATCCCGGCATGGCCATCTCGCCCGGCAGCGTTCGCACCGTCTACCGCCCGCAGGTTCGCTCGGGCAAGTTCCACGCCGGCAAGGATTGCACCATCGGCGAGAACGTGGTGGTCGACGTGGCGGAAGAGTGCGTCATCGGGGACCGCTGCGTCATTCCGGACAACGCCTACCTGTGCGGGCGGCGAATCGAAATAGGCAACGATTTTTTCGGCTACACCCACTGGAACCGTCGTCTCGAAGTCGGTCTGGGGCGGCGCGACGACGAGTTTGCCATTCTCAAGGTCGGCTCACGATGTACGTTCCATGACAACCGAATCGACCTGGCCCGCGAAGTGACCATCGGCGATGACGTTGGGCTGTCGCCCGAAGTGACTCTGTATACGCATTTTTATTGGCTCTCGGAATTGGAAGGGTTTCCGGTTGGCTATGCCCCAATCGAGGTTAAGTCCGGGGCCATCATCGGCTATAGGTCAACTTTGCTGCCAGGCTGCGTTGTGGGCATGAAGTGCGTCGTGGGTGCAGGCAGTATTGTCAAAGGGCACCTTGCCGACGAAACAGTCAACGCTGGAAACCCGGCACAATACATTCGGCACATCGACACTCCGGACCTTGGCTGGCAGAAAGCCACGATGATGAGGATTCTCGACGAATATAAAGCCTCGTGCGAATATAGGAAATGCGGCCACCATGTGCAGATGGACGAATGGCCGATCGTCAAGTCCGGTGCGGCGTCGTTCGATGTTAAGGCATGCAAGATCGTGAGCGGTCACGAAAACGACCTTACGGATGATCTTCGCGACTGGCTGTTTCGGCATGGAATTAGGATATACACACAACGACCTTTTCGGAAACTATCAAAGGTGTCATGATGGTAGCTTTTAAGGAAGCAAATGGATTCCCCGGATATCGTGTCGGTGACGATGGCAGCGTGTGGACGTGCTGGAAAACTAATGGCCAAAAACCATCTGTGATGTCGAATGCATGGAAGCGAATGCGTCCTGGTCATCTCAAGAACGGATACCTGCAAGTGGCGCTTTCCAGAGGCGGCAAGAGGTTTCAAAAGAAGGTCCACCATCTTGTTTTGGAGGCGTTCGTCGGCGTTCGCGCCCATGGGCAGGAAACGCGGCACAAGAATGGCATCCCAAGCGACAATCGATTGGACAATTTGTGCTGGGGCACGCATTCCGAAAACTACCAGGATCGTGTTCGACATGGCACCGACAATAGAGGCGACAGAAACGGTCCATCTATACTGACGGACGATGATGTGAAGGACATCGTGGCGCTTCTTAGAACCACAGACCAATCTCAAGAACAAATAGCCAAGACGTTTGGTGTGACGCAAGGAACCATCGCTCATATCAACAATGGCAGAAGTTGGGGCCATCTCACCGGAGCGTCTCGCGGGCCACTCGTGAGTCGACGGAGGCCTCTTGGCACTGGAGTCGTGGCAAAAATGCTGGGCGTCGGTTCCACCGCAGTGCAACGGTGGATGGACACGGGAATACTTCAGTCATGGCGTGTCAACTCTCATCGGAGAACGTCGCTAGATCACGTTCGGGCGTTTGCCAAACAGCGAGGCATCGTGATCCAGGAGGGCGCGTTGTGCCGCGTGTGATGCTAGCTACGCTCTGTCTAAACGAGATGGAGTTTTTGCGTGTTTTGGTCGAACAACATCGCGACTGGCCGGGCCTTAGCCGCTGGATCTTCGTAGAAGCCTGCGACGGCGCGTACGGGAGCGCCAACCCCGACATGGTGACCAACGCTGGCCTATCGGTCGACGGTACGTCGGAGTTCCTCGCCGACCTCGCTGCGAAAGACTCGCGCGTGACCTACATCCCGTACGGTTACAGCCACAGCTTCGCGTTTCCCGGCGAACCGGAGAAGGGTAAGTGCGGGGCGCGGCAGGCGTATCTTGACGTGGCGGAAACCATCCGGCCGGATTACGTCATCAGCATCGACGCCGACGAATTTTACACTCGCGACCACCAGCACCGCATCATCGAGGTGATGGATGCCCACCGGGACTACGATTCGTTCATCTTCAACCGCCGCGAGATTTGGCGACCGCCGCTATGCTCCGAAATGGCCCTGTTCAGCTACGAGGTCGTGGGTGGCTTCTGGTCGATCCCATGCTGTCACTGGTGGCGCTGGCAGCCTGGCATGCACCATCGCACCTGCCACAACACCCCGCACACGGCAGACGGCAAGCCGATGAACGACCGCATCTTCGACGCGCGCGAGCATCCGGGCATGCCCGAGATGATCCACATGGGATTCGCGGCGTCTGCGCGAACCAGGCTGGCGAAGAATAACTACTACGCCCAGCGCGGAGAGTCTGCGGATCCCAAACGACGCTGGTACGTGGAGAGCCGCGCGGCGTGGGCACGCTGGCACGCGGGGAAGACGCTGCCGCGGGATGCGAAGGTTTTGCCGTTTGTGGGCGATATCCCGGAATGTTTTAGAGGAATCGCCTGATTCCAGAGTGTTGTCTGGCAAGGGAGATAGCACATGGCCAAGTTGCTTCTGATGTTTGGGTTCTGCGCCACGATGGTCGTAATGTGGAGGCATAGAGAATACAAGGACGAGTTTTACACAACGGAGTTGTCCCACAAGGTTGTGTCTCTTATGAAACAGCCTGGGTGGAAGCTCGACGGAGACATTTGCCGCAACGCCTCCATTGGAATGTCGGTCGTGGCATCGCCAACTCGATTCTGGAATTTCGAACAAGGAACGCTTTACGCCGTAACCGTAACTGTCGACGGCCAGGCGGAGATCAACCTTGTCGACGGCAGAGCTGCCGACAGCAGAGCCATTCTCAAAGAGTACAAACGCTTGGTTCGCGAACTGCAGCAGGACGCTATCAACAAACTCCACGGCGAGCCAGAATGAGAGTTTTCTTCCCCCGCTACCTGATCGAATCCCACCGCGAGCCGTGGCAATCGGCCAAGCTGGTCTGCGAACTGGCCAAGCTCGACGTGCATTGCCTGCTCGAAATGGACCGCTCGATCGACGTGGTGTTCTGCGGGGGCATCTCCGTCGTCGAAGATGCAGCCAACGGGTTCAAGAAGGATCCCTACGGACGACTGGTTCCCGGATATCGCGATTTCCCCAAGGTGCCGGTAGTGCACTACTGCTGGGACCTGTACCCGTGGGTGGTGACAAACAAGGACTACCCCGACCATCGGCGCTGGGTCCACTACATGCGGGAACTGCGGCGGGCCAAAGAGGTCTGGGTGCCGACCACGCCGGTAGTGAAGCGCGTCGAGCAGTTCCTGAAGCGTGACGCGCACGTGGTCAAGTGCCCGGTGCCGTTCTGGGATCCTGACGAGCCAGCCCGAGACGGCGGTTACGTTGTCGACGTGATGAGGCGATACCCGAAAGAACCGAATGTGGGCCTGGTGACCAAGGTGTGCGCCGAACTGGGCATACCGCACGCCGAGACGGGGGCCTCGCTTTCCTGGGACGACTACCGCCGCACGATCGCCAACGCGAGGCTGCTGGTGTCGTCGTACTACGAGGCGTCAACGGGGAGCCTGGCGCTGCTCGAAGGCTACCGGCTGGGGAAACCGGTGCTGCTGTCGGATTCGCCATGGCATGGGGGGCGGGACTTGTTCGGGGACCGGGCGACGTATTTCCGGTGGGATGACGAGCAGGAGTTCGCCGCGACGCTCAACATCGTGTACCAGGCTGGCGTCACAGCGCCCGAGGACTCTGCCTACTGGGCTGAAGCAACCTACGGCGAGACGGCTTTCGCGCACCGGATGGCGGAGAGGCTGCGGGAGGTGGTAGGTGGACGGTGAGGAAGTTCCTCTGATTGGCTGCAAAAGGCATGGAGGATTCTGGCTGAAGTTCGCGCCAGCGGTCAAGATCAATGGCAACTGGCAATGCTCGCTGTGCCCGGAAGTCCTCTTTACCAAGGTCGAACCTTATGAGGGCTGCGACTTCATCAATGATGTGCGCGGCTACATCGTCTGGCGGCGCGGCACTGGCGACAACACCGAGCTGCTGCACATCAAGACGACGGAACACGGCAAAGGTTACGGCCGGCAACTGGTGTACGGGATGCTCGACAAGCTGCGCGAGCGTCCCCCTTACCACTCTGTCTACGGCTTCACGCGCGTCAGCAACACGGAGGCCCAGGCGTTCTACGGGGCACTGGGGTTCAGTTTGCAGGAGATTCAAGGCGTCTACGCCGACGGCCGGGCCGTGCTGTTCTGGGCGGCGTACAAGGACCTGCTGGCGAAGCGAGAGGAATGGGAGAATGAGCAGCGACGATCTTGAGCCAGGTGACATCGTTGCCCTTCGCTCTGGCGGTCCGGACATGACCGTCATGGAGATTTACCAGGATGGCACGGTTCGCTGTTTCTGGATGAACGATGAAGGCGAAACGGACCACGATGTGTTTGCCGTGGCGTGCTTGGAGAAAAGCGAATGACACCTCTCCGCATCGTCTACATTGGGCGCCATGGGCAGGTCGGCTCAAGTAACGACGACGAGGGCGCTGTCGCCTACGCCCTTCGGCAGCTGGGGCACGAGGTCGTCTGCGTTCCAGAGCAGCCCGCCCGCAAGGTGTTCGACGGGCCACCAGCAGACCTATGCCTGTTCAACAAATGGTCCGACTGGGAGGCGATACGGCAGATTCAGTGCCCCAAGGTCTTCTGGTACTGGGACCTCGTGGACTACCCGAAAGACCCCTCGCTCGCCCGGCGCTGCGCCCAGCGTCGTTCCTGGATGCAACAGGCCACAGCGATCGCAGACCTTGGCTTCTGCACTGATGGCGACTGGGTTGCCAAGGACACGACCGGCAAGCTGCACTGGCTCATGCAGGGCTTCGATGAGCGGCTGCAACCTGCGGAGCGGACCACGGAGGACATTGATATCCTGCTGCCGTGCAGCGTCATCAAGTGCGGCGAGGGCAGGGCACGCTTCGTGGCGGCGATGAAGGAACGCTGGGGGCCGAGGGTGCACCATGTCGAGGGCGGGGTGCACGGCAAAAGACTGGCCGAACTGGTGGCGCGGAGCAAGGTGGTGGTTTGTCCGGATGAGCCACATGGGGCGCGATACTGGAGCAACAGACTGTATTTGATGTCTGGCCTTGGTGGCGTGATTGTGCATCCGTTATGTGTCGGGTTTTGGCCTATGTCGCCCGATGCACTCTTCGCCGTGCAAGGTGTCTCCTACTACATTCCTGGCAGCAATATTCGCGACGACATCGCGCACCTGCTTGAGTATCACGACGCTCGCATTGAAGGTGGGCAAATCGCCAGAAAAGACGTGCTGGCTCACCACCTTTACCGCCATCGCTGCGAGCAACTGATTCAGACAGTCCGGGACAGGCTCAAGATTTGAGGAGGATACGGATGAGGACGATTCAGGGAGCGGCGTGCTGCATCGTGGGTGGTGCTGGATTTTTAGGCAGCCATGTTGTCAACCATTTGGTGAACGACAGGTCCTGCAAAGTTCTCGTCATCGACAACCTGGTGGCCGGTCGGCGTGAATTCGTGCACCCCAAGGCAACGTTCAAGCACGCCGACATCACCGCGAGCGAGGAGTACCTTCGTCAGTTGTTCGAGCAGCACAAGATCAAGTATGTCCTGAACTACGCCGCTTGGCCGTACGTCGTTGATTCATTCTCGCGGCCGCTGCACGTTTTCAACGTGAATGCGACCGGAGCGCTCAAGATCATCAACGCAGCGCAGGCGGCCGGGTGCAAGGGCATCCTCCAGATCAGCAGTGCGGAGATCTACGGTGATGCTGGACAAGTTCGCCACGCCACTATGCGTGGCAACCCGTTGGACCCTGACTCGTGCGAAATCGTTGGATATAAGTACGAAGGCATCAAGATAGGCGAGACATCTCGCGTTGCGCCCCACAGCAGCTACGGCGCAGCCAAAGCCGCCATTGATGCCATGGTCCAAGTTCGCTGGCGAGAAGCGAAGACGCCCTGCATTGCGCTCCGCCAGTTTAACGCAGTGGGGGAGCGCGAGACGCACGAGTACGTGGTGCCAGAGATAATCCGGCAACTCGATAAGCAGCGTCGACTCATAAGGTACACAAGTGCGCGCGCTGGCAAAAACAGATTCGCAACGCCAGAGAACGCCACCGTCAACCTTGGCAATGACAGTCTTCGTGACTTCATTTACGCCGGCGACCAGGCCCGCATGGCGGTCGAACTGCTCGAAAAGGGCCAGTTCGGCGAGGTCTACAACCTGGGAAGCGAAACCGGCATCAAGATCTACGACCTCGCGAAACTTATCGGCAAACTGATGGGCTTCGAGAACGTGACGGTTGAGAAGGATCCCTCCCGCGTGCGACCCTGGGAAATCTGGCATCTCCAGAGCGACAACAGCAAGATTCACAGCGTCATCGACGCGCGGCCGCAGGTGGACCTTGAGGAAGCGCTGCGCCGGACGATCGCGTGGTATGAGAGCAACGGCCGACGATGGCCATGGGAAGCAAGGAGCGCGGATGGAATCCTATCAGCGTCTTGAGCGCGCTTTCGCCGAGTGGAACAACCTCGATCCAGTCGGCATGGTCGCCTGCAGCTCGGGTTCGAGCGCGCTCCACCTCGCCCTCGAATCACTCCGCCTGCCCAACGGCTGCGAAGTCCTGACGAGCGACTTCAATATGATCGCCGTGCCGCGCGCCTGCACTCTGGCCGGTCTGACTCCGGTGCTCGTTGATTGCACTGACGATTTGCTGATAAGCACGGAATTGATGGTACAAGCCCTCACCGAGGGAGGGTCCAACTGGGATCGCGACATCCGCAGCACTGGATTCGGGCTCCCTCGCAAGCAGGCCATTGGGGCAATCGTGCTTGTCCATATTTATGGTCGACGGTACGAATGGCAGCGACTCACGTCCGAGTTGCCGTTTTACGGGCCACGCATCATCGAAGACCTCGCCGAAGCCCACGGCGTGCGCCCGCACCCGGAAACCGACGCGGCCTGTTGGTCGTTCTTCAAAAACAAGATCATCGCCGGACATGAAGGCGGGGCCGTCTGGTTCAAGAACCACGAGCACGCCGCGCTCGCCCGCCAGCTCCGCTGCCTGGGTTTCACGGACAAGCACGATTTCATGCATGTTCCAAGAGGGCACAACTACCGCATGTCGAACGCCCACGCCGAACTGATCCTGGATTCGCTGGCCAAGGTCGACGAAAACGTGGCCCGACGGCGCGAAGCCGAAAGCTGGTACGACGCGGAGTGCCCGGACCAGTGGAAGATGCCCGCCCGTACGTCGCCTTGGGTGTACGACCTCAGAATCCCCGGCATGACAGCCGAGCAGCAGGACCACGCCGTTCGGCTCTTGCAAGAGCACGGCATCCAGGCGAGGCACGCCTTTCGGCCCATGTCTTGGCAGGAAGAGTACCGCAACGGCCGATTGGTGCGCGGCCCAGAGCACGTTGCCGCACGCATGGGGCGCGAGGTGATCTACCTGCCGCTGATGGGGGTTATCGAGGAAGACGCGAAATTGGCTTTCCAGATATTGCGTGGGTTGCTCGGTTCACTAGAATAACGGTGAAGAAGCCGTGCCATCTGGGCCGTAAGCTCTACGTGCAGGATGGCTGGTTTCGGCAAGACACTCCGAATTGGGCCAGCCGCAGTTAGCACGAGCCCTGCCGCTGACCAGCACCTTGTCTTCCCATTTCTTCGTGGGCCTCTGCCCGACGGTGGAGGTTCCATTCGCGCAGCTAGTTACGAGCCAAAAGGCAAACGCTTTACAGCCGTGGTTCTTTTCATGCGTTTCCTGCCCGGCTCGCTACGTCAGCGCCCAAACGCGCGCTGAGGGTTCACGAGGGAAACGGCCTCGCCAGCCGTCGATTTGCCGGAAGCGAACGCATTTGAATCTCGGGCAACGTCCCACCGTGACGACCCGGCCTCACGAATGCTTCCGGACCGGCCATGCTCGCCATGGTTTGAACTGCGCGGAGAACTGCGAAAGCGAGTGCCCTTTTCGGCTTAGCCCATTCTTTTGGCTGAGGTGAGGGTAGACGGGGGCGGTGCGCCTTAGGCGTCATGGTACGATCTCGACGCCAAGACGTGCCAGATCGGCCTCGTCAGCTTCGCCGTGCCAGTCAATTTCCCAGCCGTCTAGACCGGACGGCTTGAATCCCCAGCCAAGAACGTGACAGATGCGCTCGACATTGGGCCTCGTACCGCACCCGTAGCCGATGTCCTGGCCGGTCAGAGCGAAGAACAACCCACGGATCCGGCCTTCACGGTGTGCGATCTGTGCCTCAGTCGGTCCGACCTTGGTCAGAAGGAGTGAGGCGAGATGGGTTTTCAGAATGCTCGCTGGGGGTGTCATCGGCTGTCCTCGTTGTTGACGACGTGCTCGACCAATTCCAGGACTTCCCCGTCAGCCGTGATGGTCTTGTCGAATCCGATCGACAAATCGTAGGTGCCACTCGGCTCGAAAACACACGCTGATCGGTTTACGTTGAGGCCGCACCATACGTGCCCTGGGGAAACGCATTTTTGGTTGACGGCAGTAACGATGCCAAGCTCGCCACTGGCGCGGTGGCGAACCTTGTCGCCGGTCGTAAACGTGGCGCTCGTGGTGCGTTCGGGTTCGGTCATGTCTTTTTCCTCTTCGGATCGTCTTGCTCGGCCGCTTTCTCAAGCATGAGCCTGGCGTATTCCGACACGCTTGACGCGCCAGCTGCGAGCGAGGCCCGCGTAAGGCTATCAAGCCATTCCAGCGACGGAATGCGGATCTCAAGTCTCAGATACTTCTTCTTCTTGCCCGGCTTTCGCGATGCTGGCATAGTTCCTCCACACGAATTGTAGCCGCAAGTGCTTGTACGGACAAGAGAAAATATTTCTGGGAAAACCACCGCTTTTCTATTGACTTTGTACGTACACCATGCGATACTAGAAGCATGAAGAACAACGAACACAACAACGGAGCGACGAACATGACCAGCACGACGATTCGCGAGCAGATCGAAAACGGGACGTTCATCGCGGTCGACCTGATCTACCGCGTGGTCTGTGCGGTGGTCGTGATCAGCTTCGTGTGCTGGATTCTTGGCTAACGAGAAAATGTTGGGCTCGGCGCGACTGGTACTCGCCCGAGCCCTGGTCCCAACTGGTAAGGAGTCAGGACAATGACCATGTTATCGACGATCCCGGTGGACGTGAAGGACCTGGTGGCCGTGGCGATGACGAAGAAGCTCGACACCGAACCGCTGCCCGCGGGAGAATACACGATTCAGGGCGTGGCTCTGGTGAAAGTGGACGTTACGATCAAGAAGGCCCCAGCGACCACCTACCGGCCGACGTGTCACCTGCCGCTGAAGGCCGTTCTGGCGGTTGCTCTCCGCAAGGCCGGCGTCCAGGCGGGGAACATCGCTGCGGTGATCGCGGAGGCAGCACAGGAAGCCCTGGCGCTCGGCGAGAAGGTTGGCGAGGAGCTGGAGGCGACCGAAGCGGCCATCAAGCAGGTCGAGGCGATGCTGGACAAGTTGCCGCCGCAGAAGCGGGAAGGGGCTACGCGGGTCGAGGGCAGCGTGCAGGTGGTCGGGATGGTCGATGCGGACAGCGATGTGCGGCAGGTGGCGTGATGAGCCGTCGCAGAATGACGCTTGACGCGGAATAGCTAGTGCGTGGCCGGCGCGTTACAAAATCTCTTTGGAGGGTAGGACAATGGCAAAGCGGAGAACATGGCGGGTGAGCGGAACAAGGCGAGGCGAGCGCGTTACTGTTGACGTTGAGGCGACGGACTGCAATGAAGCCACCAAACTCGGCAGCCACGCTCCGCATATGCTGGTCATCGACGAGGTTGTACTGCTGACCAGCGGGCACACCGAAACATTCTTCGGCCTCACGATACCTGCAGAGCAAGCTGACGTTTAGGCGAAACGCTTTTATGGCCAGCGCGTTACACTGGCCGAACCCGACCCGCCTCGGGTGTTGTAGGCGGGAGGACGCTTTTTCGGAGATAGGACCATGGCTCAAGACATCATCATCAAAGCTCGTGCGAAGGCTTTCAGCGGCGAGAACATCCGCCAGCACAAATTTGCCGTGGCCAGCGACGGGACCGTCCGCGTGTGGGATTCGATCGCGGGCCATTACACGACCTGCCACTCGATGACGCCTGCCACGCAACGGCGCATCCGCAAATTGGCATCGGCCAAGTGATACTTGCCGACTGATCTCCGAAGTTCCGCGCCACCGGCCCCGTCCAGGAGCGGGCCAGCGCAAGCAGCTCGGCGGGGGCGTCCTTTGGAGGGCCAGCACAATGGCACAGCAATTTCAGGCTGGCGACGTGGTGAAGTGCCTGGACGACAACAACCATGCGTGGTTTCTCAAGGTTGGCAAGCTATTCACCGTCGAATCGACGCAACTCGACTCGCACGGCAATCTGCGGCTCAATCTCGTGGGCATGGCGCGAGCGTGGGAAGCTGAGAGATTCGTGCTTGTGCGCGAGGCGTGATACGGGCCAGCGTATGGCCTGGGGGTTTCTCTAGCGAGCGAGGGGGAGGACAGTGAACCATGGACACGTTTATCGACCCAGACAAGGTCCCGAAGATGCCTACGATGGACGAGTTGCTTGAGACGGCTCGCAAAGGCCGCGAACTGGCCGATCATCACCGGATGGAGATGGCTCGCGCGTTGCTGATGGGCGGCATCCAGTTGATCCCGAGCGACTTGCTCAATGACAACCAATTTATGGTGTCGACAGCCATCTACGAAGCGGCGAAGAAACTGCCGTCCGCGCATGTGGCACACAAAACTGCATAGCTCTTCGTTGCGCCCGGTCTGCGCCGTACCGGGAAGTAAGCACACGGCCCGCGCGCCGCTCCGAAAAGTGTGGCGCATCACCATCGGCAGTCACTCCTGAACATTTCCCCCGCATTTCTCCCGACATTTCAAATTCGACGTAAGTCATTACCCCCGACAGGACTCGAACCTGTGACCGACGGTTTAGAAAACCGATTCGGCACGCGACAAACGTTCAGAGCGCACAAGTGAGCACTTCATTTTACCCATGTTTTTTGGGGTGAATGCGCTTGCCAAGCATCCGCTCGCGCGGCATTATCAACCAAAACATTTCCCCGCGCATTTCCCCGGTGAAGCAGGATGTCGAACCGACTCGCGTTCACGCAATCGAATATCGCAGCAATCAAACCGCCCGAAACTGGGCGCGCGTTCGCCTACGACGCGAAGACGCCTGGACTGGCGCTCGTCACGACCAGTGGTGGCGTCAAGAGCTTCTACTTCATCCGGTGGGTTCAGGGGCGATCGCTCAAGCTCTTTCTCGGCCACTTCCCAGCCATGACGATCTCGGCCGCACGCAAAACCGCCACATCCATGCTCGACCAGGCGAACCGCGGGCAGGTTCCGAAGAAGATCGGGGCCGGCCAGCTGACGCTCGGCCAGCTGTGGGCCACGTTCGAGAAACACTGGATGCCCTACCTCCGCGAACGCACGCGCAAGACCGACACCGACCGCTACAACGCCTGCCTGAAGTCCTTGGAAAGAAAGAGGCTGAGCGCTATCACTCGTGAGCATGTGGTCACGTTGCATTTGAAGCTCGGGGAGGCCCGCGGCCATGTCATGGCGAACCGGGCCATCCAGCTGCTGCGCCGGCTGTTCAATTACGCCATCGTGGACCTGAAACAACGGACGCTCGACAACCCGGCCCGAGGCATCCGACTTTTCTCGGAGGAGAAACGCGAGCGATTCCTTTTGGCCAAGGAGATGCCAGCCTGGTTCGCCGCGCTGGAGGCCGAGCCCGAGCATATGCGCGATTTCTTCCTGCTCTGCCTGTACACCGGGGCCAGAAAAACGAACGTCCAGCAGATGCGATGGTCTCACCTCGATCTGGGCGAGCGAATCTGGACGATCCCCAAGGAGGAGTTCAAGACGGGCAAGGCGAAGGTTGTCGTCCTGTCCGCGCCGGCCGTGGAAATCCTGCTGCGCCGGCAAGCGTCAGCTGCAAGTGACTTCGTTTTTCCGAGCCGCAGCGCCAGCGGACACCTAGTGGAGCCGAAGAAATCCTGGGCGGCGGTGTGTAAGAGAGCAGGTATAGGCAATCTACGCATTCACGACCTTCGGCGCTCTCTGGGAAGTTGGCAGGCGAGTCTTGGCGCTTCACTGCCAATCATCGGCAAGAGCTTGGGGCATGATTCCCCGGCATCGACCGCCATCTACGCTCGCCTTGAGCTTGATCCCGTCAGGGCTTCCGTAGAGGCCGCGACAGCGGCGATGCTGGCGCACCGGACGCCGAAGCAAATCGAGGACAAAACGGATCGGGAAAGACCAGCATGAATTCTCATGTCTGACGAGAACAAGAATTTTCACGAAATCAAGCCCAATTCCTATATCTTTTAGATTAAGATTCGGTTATGATCAGCCCTACCCGGATGCACGGCCGCGTCGGGATCGCTCCCTCACTTTTCCGTCAACCTTGACGCTGCCAACCTAGAAAACCTCTAGCCCGTTCGGTACATTTGTACAGGTATTCGCGCGGCCCCAGCTGCGCTCCCGCCATGTCGGTTTGTTGAGGATGCCAGTCCGCTAGAAAGAAGTGATGTCCTGATTCGCGACGAAAAAACGATTGCAAAAGTGAGCACATTTCGCGGCGCAATGATTGCGCGCAGCCATGGCTTCCGGGACGCTCAGAGAGGGGCTGCCGGCAAGCAAGGAACGGCACGGCACCATGGAACCGCTTCTCGACAAACTGTTCGATAATTTACGAGAGGTCCTTGCCCTGAACCACCCTGGATTTCAAGGTGAAGAAATCATTGTTCTCGGACGAGGTGTGCGCCGACGTGTGCGATGGTCCATACCGGACTGTATGCCGAAGCCCCAGCGAGCCTCGTCGCCGGAGTGCACGCACTCTCCCGATTTTCGGACGGTAAAGTTCCGCGGCAAACAATACATCTTCACTCAGACTCAGGCCGCTGTCGTCGCCAAGCTGTTCGAAGCGTGGGAAGACGGATTGCCAGGCGTCAGCCAGGTCGAACTCCTGCAGGCGGCTGGATCCGAAAGCAAGCGACTGCGCGACGTGTTCCGGGACAGTGAAGGCGAGATGCATCCAGCCGTTGATGTGATGATCGTGAGCGCCGGCAAGGGCATCTATACGATCGCCGATTGAGAAGTTATTCTGAGTTGCGCACGAAATTCGACGCAATTTCGTGAAAACCCCCACTTCTACCCCCACGTTTACCCCAGCTCGGTTAGGTACCCTTCACCTTCCTCGCTTAGCGAGGTGTTTCCAAGGTGACAGGAGCCAAGGACGGCTCCTCTTCTTTCCGGGTACTGACGATGGGATCAGCGACCAACAAGCTCGTGAATTCTGTACGTCCGCCATCCCGTTCGGAGTGTGACGGCTTTGAATCTCCACGTCTCTCCGTCGCCCAAGTTGGTGACGTTGGTGAGCACCTCATCTACCAAAGCCCCGTTTTCGTCGTACAGCTTGAAAGTGATTTGCGCGTAGCGGACAGTCTTGCCGCGTCGGTTCACGACCAAGCCAGTGATCTCGCCAGTAAACTGGCGGGTGGTGGCCTTGACGCTCTTCTTCAGAAGCACCAATCCATCGACCTCGTATTCTTCCTCAGCCCGGCGCGCCGCCTCGGCACGCTCCCTTTCTTCTGCGATGTCCTCCGGCAGTCGTACCGGTTCGACCTGCGCCGGTGGGGCCGGCAACGCCAGCTTGGGCTCGATCGGCTGGACCGGACGATCGGGAACAGGCGGAACCTCTCTTGGCGTCACCGTTTTCCCGGCAAGCAGTGCCTTCGCGTCGGCGGCCGCTTTCGTGTCGGGATACTTGGAAATGATCGTCTGGTACTGCGTCCGGGCGATTTCGAGCACGAATTTGCTGGCCCCAGGCTTCGTTCGTGCGGATCGCAACGCCTTGGCCGCGTCGTGCTCCGCTTTCGCGTCGTCGTATTCGTCCTTCGCCTTCCTGTAGCTCTTCATCGCAGCACTGTAGGTAGTGACTTTCGCCCTGTGCTCGGTTTCCAGCCTGAACACTTCGGCGTCGTAGGCTTCCTTGTTCGCCTTGTTCGTGGCGTCGGCGTCGGCCCTTGCCTTCGCTCGGCGTTCCTCTCTCGTCGGTTCTCGCGGATCCGGGACACTTGGTGCTGGCCGTTCTTGGCGTGCGACCGGGACAGGCTTCCGTTCGGGCGTGGGCGGAGGGGTGACCTTCTTCTCCGCGACCACCGGTTGGGGCGCCGGGGCAGGCTGATTGGGCTTCATCAAGCCAGGCATCAGCAAGCATCCGCCGCAGCCGCAACAGGCTACGACGAACATGACGCCGCCTGCCAGGATGCCGGCTGCGACCTTCACGGCTGGGGACGGACTGGTGTTGTTGAGCTTGCCCATGGCGCACCCGAAGAATTGGTGGCTTGTGATAGGCAAGCAGACGGACTAGCTGGACCCAGGCCACGGATAGTTGTTCTCCTTCGCGTACAGACGCAACGCGCGAAGAACGATCGTGGTGATGGTTCTGTCTTCTTTCTCGGCAAGATCGTCCAGAGCTTGGCCGACTTCCTTGGGAAGACGGATGGTCTTTTTCGGGTTCAGGTGGCGATCCTTCTTCGGCTCACTCTGAGGCTGCTGCTTTGCCATAAAAGGCATTATCGTGTCCCGTTTTCGTAACGCAACGCCAATTGCCGAGTTGCGACGGCCACAAGGCATATCGTAGGCACGTGTGACATATTTGTCAAATTTTTAGCGATTTGTGTTGACTTGTGGACGGCCACACGTTAATATCAGTACATCAACGCCCAATTGCAGCCCCGAGTCCTCAGGCGGTCTGAGGGCCGGGGCATTCGAAAACGAGACACCGCCATGTCCGCCATCCCTCAAGAAGTCCTGATCGACGCCGAAGGGGAATACCCCGACGAACTGGAGCCAGTCATCGAGGCCCTGTGGAAGGCCGCGAACGATCAGGTCGACATGGAAAGTCGCGAATTCGAGGGATACGAGGGCACGACTGACGCCGCGTGGGTCATCGTTCAGAACGAAGTCACCCTGAACGTGACCGCCTTCCCGGCGCTGCCGCAAAAGGTGTACGTCCATGTCGGTCGTCCCGGAGTGTACCTGACGCTGGCCAAAATCGTCAGCCACGGCGCGAAGCGGATCGCAACCTACTCGGCGAGCATGTGGAGAGACTGATGCTTCCCATTCATTCACCGGCCTGGCACGAAGACATGCAGGCGAAACTTGACCTTGCTGGCGAGATGCACCGCATCGGCATGATCGCGAACGACCGCGAACGCGACATGTTCTTTGCGGCGCCGTGGCGATGGACGCCGGAATGGGAACGCTTTCGCCGCGGGCTGCCGCTGGATGGCAGCAAGGACAAGGACAACGAATTGCCAGCTTACATGACCCCGGTCGAAGCGTCTGCGTACTTGCGGATCCCAAAGGGGTCTCTCGACAACATGCGTTACGTTGGCGACGGTCCGGCGTACGTGAAGATCGGCAAGTCGGTGTACTACCGCAAGACCGATTGCGATGCGTTCATGGCAGACAACCTCGTGAACCTCGTGAACGTGGGATGAGGATTCCATGCGTTGCTCCATCTGCTCGAACGCAGCGTCCGTCGAATGCGTCGACTGCCACCGGCTGGCGTGTCGAGAGTGCCGGTCTGTGTGGGACGTGTGCGATCGGTGCTCGTCGCGGCGGCAGAAGATCGACGATTCGCGTCGGGAACGGGAAGCGAAACGGAAACCTGTTTTGAAGGAAAGCGGAGTGAACCCATGCGTCTTGACTTATCCAACGGCCTGGTCCAGATGATCGCCGAGAACCCGGCTGACGGTCTGTCGCTAGGCTGCCTCGCGAACATGCTGCGGCTGCAGCCAGACGTGACGAGCCGCGATGTTCGTTTGGTTCTAGCGACGGTGCCAGCAGCGAACGGATCGCTGACGTGGCGGAAGGAGCGCCCCAACGCTCCTGGTTTCTGGATGGCTCGATACCCATCAGGCACGATGGACGGATGGGACTATCCGCGAGAGAGGATCCCTGAGTATGCCGACGTTCTCTGGGCCGGGCCGGTCGTAGTCGAAGACGAAATCAAGATCACGGTTCCAAAGGAGTAAGCCATGGTCGCTCAAGGTCGCTCTGTTCGTATCTGCCATTGCTGCGGCAGTCCTGTTCAGGACGCCTTGTCGCACGAAGCCGCGGTCGTGCTGGGAGAACTGCGTGGGCTGATGTCGGAGATTCGCCAGCAGATCGAGCCGCAACCCGAGGCGACGACCATCATCGATAACGTTCGCAAGCTGTCGGCACGACTTCGCGCCGCTGCTGATTCGATGGCGGTCAGCCGTGACATCATGTCCGACAACCCGGACGATCTGATTTCCGACTGGATCGCATCGAATCGGTCGCTGGCCGAGCAGTTGTTGGCGGTAACGGTCGAGACGAAGACGTTGGTGTTTTGAAACCCGGTGCACGGCCTGCCCCCGATCGGCAGGAGTCCGAGGCTCGGATGCGACGGGGGCAGGTTCTTTTTCACGAGAGCAACAGGATGGCCGGTAGCGGTATTAGCGGGCGAGTCTCGCGCCCATTCAGTGGCGAGTTAGTCTCGCTGGATGGCGTGGCAACAGACTGCGGTAACGACGTAAATAAGCACACCGGACCGGCAGGTTCGGGTGTCCCTCGTCGTCCAGTCGCCACGCACGAAGGCGATGCACTCTCGCTTAAGGCCACGCCCTCAGGGGCAAAACACGCGGGAGATGTGTCGATGGCCTCCCGCAACCATCACCGACCGCGCCGGCCATCCTATTGCTCTCGACGGAAGCGTGGTGCGAGGAAGTTTTCTCTTCCATGCCTTTACTGTGACAAGCCAGTGTCCATGAATGCTGGCCGTTTCATCGAGTTGTTCGACGCCGACAAGCGTCCGGTATGCAGAAGGTGCCTACCTTACAGTTTCTATTTGGAGGCTTTTCATGACAGCAACAGCAGCAAAAGTGGCGAAGTTGAAAGACCTGGCTGGTAAGGCCGGCCAGTCGATCTACGAGAGACTCGGCATCGTGCAGGAAGTTCTCGCCGACAAGGAATACGTCGCGGCCCACTACGGAGACGAGTCCAAGGCATTGGAAACTCTCGAAGCCGATGTGTTCGGCGACTTGTGCGGCTCGCGGTCCCTGACGGAACTTCTGGAAGTTCGCAAAGCGTTTCCCAGCGCCGAGCAGTGGAAGCAGCACAAGTGGAACCTTTCGCGGCTACTGGCCGAGTGGGACGAACGCCGTCTTGCTGCTCGCGACGAGAGCGAGAAGCCGGAACGAAAGTCGCCCGTATCTCGCAAGGAACACGAGACGGTCTTGCAGAAGCTTGCCGAGACGGAGCACGTCGCCGAGCGAAACGCCAAGACGGTCGACGAGCTGCGCGAGAAGCTTCGTCAGGTCGAGCACGAGAACATCGCATTGCGGGCCAAGGTGGAGGAACTTGAGAGGCTGCTACAGGGCAGTTTGTCGCGAGCGGCAAGGTGATGGACCAAACCCAGGTAGTCGCTCGCGTTTCGCAAGAGACGTGAGCGACTACGATTGTGACTCGCACTGGTCTCACAGCTATCGGAAACGGTGATGAAAACGCTGGGCTCTCGCGACGTGACGACAAAACGTGGATGGCAATGCGGTGGCGACAGGTGGCCGTAGCAGAAGGTTGAGATCAGCAGGTGATGGTGAGACGCTAAGGCGATTCTGACGACCTCGCAATTCCTTGAGTAGCAGAAGGTTGAAAGCAGAAGGTGATGGTGAGACTAGGACAAGCACGCAAACCTACAGGGAAGGCAACGGTGCAGAAGGTTGGGATCAAAAGGTGATGGTGAGACGGTCATGAACAAGGCTCTCGAAGCGACAGGCGCGTTGGGTGCAGAAGGTTTGATCGAAGTGGTGATGGCGAGGCTCGGGCCGACAGTTTGCAGGACAGTCAGGCGGTTGGTATCGCAGAAGGCTTAGTGAAAAGGTGAGAGCATGGGACAACCTGAAACGACAAAGTGTGTCCTGAAGCTGCGCCTTGGTGCCAGCCTGACTGGTCCGACCAAGCGGATGGCACGCGACCTACACCAAGCGTCCCTTCTGTACAACCAGTGCCGAAATGCTATCGTGCGGGCCTGGGAACGCAGTGCGGAAGACAACCCAAGCGAAACGTTCGCGATGTTCGTATGCCGTTGTGGTGCTGCCGAAAGGCGAGCCTCTCGCAAGGCCGCTGGAGAATCCAAGGTCCGCGAGCACTGTACTTGCGAAGACAACCCGTGTGAGGTGGCCAGACAAGCGTGCCCATTGCTGGCTGCCAAGATCACCACGTCTTGCGCCACGCAGGAAGTGTCGGCCAAACTGCGGTCCAAGCTCCCCTGGAACCGACCGAACAAGGCACACCGTTACATATGGCAGGGCATACTCGCCAACCAGGTTGCGCGGCCATGCTATCGCGGCTCGGAACTGCCGGTGCCTTGCCAGGACGCCAAGCTTTCGCTCACGGATAGCGGATACACGCTCAGTTTCCCGGTGTGGTCCTTGGCATCCGGTCGGCAGCACCGTAATTTCCTGTGCCGCATCCCGACGAAGCGGCTCACTCGCGGCTACAAAAGAATCCTTTTCAACATCGTCAAGGGCGAGTGGAATCTGTGCGATTCTCGCTTGCAGTTCCACGAACCCAGATCGCGGCAAAAGAAGGGTTTCTGGGCCATCCACCTTGTCTACGATCGCAAGCAGGATCCGATCGCCGGATTGGACAGCAAGCAGGTCGCCAGGCTTACTCTCCAGCCCAAGGACGCCAAGAAGCCTTTCGATGTCAGCACGGATGGTGTTTTCAAGCCATGGCTGCTGGGTGACGTGGATGTGTATCTCGGCTTCCTGTCTCGTTTGGAGACTCGCCGATTGGAGATGCGCCTACGTCACAAGGAGAAGGGGTCGGGGCGGCGTGGCCATGGGCGAGGTCGAACCGAAAAGGCGATTCGTCCGGCGACTCGCAAGGCGCGCAACATCGCTCGTCTGTTCCAGTGGCGCATCGTCGCGCAACTCGTGCGGTTCTGCGAGCGGTACGGATGTGGCGTCGTTGAGTTTAGCGAGCCGAAACAAGGGCAGAAGAATGCCAGCTGGTTTGCAGTGCCTGGTCGGCCGTGGACATGGGCGGACTTTATGAGCCGGCTGAAGCACAAGCTGTGGGTGAACGGCATCGATCTACGCGAGAGCGAAGGTGGTGAACAGAAACAGGCACGTCGCTCGCGTGGCCCAAAGGTTAATGGTGGCACTGGTAACGGCAAGATGCCACACAATGGAGGCGAAGTGGCGAACGGAAAGAATGGGGTCGCTCGCAAGACGGGGCGAAAAGCTGGACGGGGACGCGACGAAAAGTAATGGCAGGTGCAGAAGGTTGGAAGCAGAAGGTGATGGTGAGACGAACACGTCGAACACGGTCACGTACTTCTCCGAGGATGGTGCAGAAGGTGTCGAGTCAAAGGTGATGGTGAGACGGCCTGATTGCGCAGCCAAGTAAATGAACGCAGAGGCGGGTTCAGAAGGTTTCGAGTCAAAGGTGATGGTGAGACGTGTATGAGCAACGACAAACGAACCTGGCTATCCACGTTGGCCAGAGTGGCCAGCGCCTTGCGATGGATAGCGAAACTGTTCGTGTGGTGAAGCCGGAAATGGAGGTCCCAACATGCTGGTTCTGGCGCGTCGAATCGAGGAAGAGTTGATCATCAACAACAACATCACTGTGAAGGTGATCGAGTTGGGCCGAGGCCAGGTCAAGCTGGGCATAACCTGCGACCGCAACATTCCGGTTTATCGCAGGGAACTGGTCAAGACGCAGGACCAGGTGAAGACGCTCTGGGGAACGGTTCCCGTTGGAGACGCCGATGCCTGACCTAAGCCGCCTAACTGAACGTCAGAAGGCCATCTACGAGTTCGTGCGCGGCATCATCATCAAGCGCGGCTACGGACCAACGGTGCGCGAAATCGGCGATGCGTTCGACATCAGCTCGCCAAACGGAGTCAGCGTTCATCTTCGATCGCTCCAGAAGAAGGGTTTGATTCATCGCAACAAGGGCGAGGCCCGCGCCATAACGATCGTCGGCATGGAACTGAGCGCCGCGCCGCCGTGCCGGTGCCCCAGGTGCGGCCACGTTATCGGAGAGCCGGTGGAGATGGCGGAGGTGTCCGGTGTCTGACCTGCAACGAAATCTGTTCGGCAACGACCCAGACCTGACGCCGACGGTGTTCGCGCAGCGGCACAGCCGGACCAGCGTCGAAGCTGGCGAGAAGATCAAGCCGGTGCTGAACTTCCTGGAGCGGAAGGTGCTGGAATTCTTCCAGGCAAAGGGAGATGCCGGCGCGACCGACGAAGAGGCCCAGGAAGGCACCGGTCTGGGAGGTAGCACAGAAAGACCGCGGCGGACCTCGCTGGTTGAGCACGGTTTACTCAGGGACAGCGGACGAACGAGGAGAACTCGGAGCGGAAGGCAGGCGGTGGTGTGGATCTACATCGCTCAGGAGGAATGACCATGAGCAGGAACGGCCAACGAACCCCGGAACAGATATTCGGCATCAAGCCGGAGCACGCGGCTGAACTGCTGGAGAAACTGACGCCGCGCGAGAAGGAAGTTGCGGCACTGATGGCGGCCGGCTGGACGAACTCGACGATCGCAGCGCGGCTCGACATCAGCAAGAAAACGCTCGACATCCACAGGGGCAAGGTGAAGCGCGGCCTTGGCTGTCCGATCAACGGCATCGGTCGCATCGTATTCGCGAGCATGTTTGCGCAGGAGTGAGTGAAGCAATCCCGGCGCCTACCGGTCTGTCTCCATCGGCAGGAGGGGGGAAGCAGCGGACGCCGGCTCTCCGCGTGGAAACCGGCAACCTAGTTGTTACCCCGCCATGTCAGCCGGGGTGGTCCCGGCGACATTGGCGGGAGGGACTGATTGTCATGACGACCGTGCGTTGTAGCCGTTTGCCTCTGGTCGCTCAATGCGCCGCGTCCGTCGTGGCTCCGCAAATGTCGTTTGCCGACGGTGGTCCAGATGCCGACCTGGGAACCGCCGTGCATGAGGCGATGGCGCACCACATCAACGGACGATCGGTCGATTTCGATGACCTGGCCGAACGCTATCGCGTCGACGCCGACGAACTGTCGTTTCTCGTGTGGCGCGGCAAGGAAGCCTGGCGGCAGGTCGAGCACGAATTTCCCAATCCGGTTACCGAGGAATCCATCAAGGCTGTGTTTCCTCCTGGGGCGTTCAGCGACGACCTCCTCGTCATCACTGGCCATCCGGACGTGTATGCGATCACCGACGACGGCAAGGCGCGAGTGCTTGACTTCAAGAGCGGAAGATCGGATGAGTCGGCAGAGGACCAGGTGCTCGGCTACAGCATCGGCATCATGGACGAATACCAATCCGTGCAGGAGGTCTGGGTGGGAGTGGCTCGTCTTCGCGACGAGATCATCGACGGCGTGACATGGACCCGCGACCAGGTGATGCGCCGGTGGCAGAAGATGGGTGACCACATCCGGCGTGGAGCGTACCACCCAGGCCGCTGGTGCGGACATTGCCCACGCAACCACGAATGCGACCACGCGAAGACCATGGTTGTCCGCTACATCGACGTGCTCCGTCATGCCAACGGAGAACTGACGACGGCTGGCGTAGCGGCACTATACGACGCTCGCAAGGTGCTGTCCCCTCTGCTTGACGCCGCGAACGACATGATTCATGCCGAGGTCGAAAAGGCCGGCGGAACGCTTCCTCTGGGCGACGGCCGGGAACTTGTGCTCGAACAATGCCAGAAGACGGCGATTGATTTTGGTGCTGGTGCGGATGTGTTACGCGCCGTCCTGGGCGACAAGCTGCCCGAGGTAATCACCGTGTCGAAGACGAAGGTCGAAGCGATCGTGAAGGCCAATGCAGGCCCAAGGCAAAAGAAAGCCGCGGTCAACGACCTTCTCGAAAAGTTGTCCGAAGTGGGTGCACTGAGTAGTCACCCGTACCAACGATTGGAGGCAAGACGTGGTTCAGCAAGCAACGCAGCAATCGAGGATTCCGCATCAGCAGACGTATCCGGAGCCGGGTGACGAGCTGCTCGACCAGGTGCTGTCGAACACCGAGCAGGCCATGGTGAGTCAGGACGCCTTGTCCCAGATCACCCGCGCCGAGATCGACACGCAGGTGGCGACGGCGCGCAAGCACGGTCGAAGCATCAGGGAGTTTCTTCGCAAGGCCAAGGAGATGGCCACGCTTGACGAAGAGATCGCCGCCAGCTGCATGTACTGCCTGCCGCGCGGCGGCAAAAAGATCGAAGGTCCGTCCGCACGCCTTGCCGAAATCGTAGCCGTCGCCTGGACGAATCTTCGCTCTGGCGCCCGCGTTATCAGTATGGACAAGTCGTTTCTCACCGCGCAGGGGTTCGCCCACGACCTCGAATCGAACGTGGCCACGACCATCGAGGTTCAGCGCCGCATCACGGACAGCAAGGGCCGGCGCTACAACGACGACATGATTGTGGTGACCGGCAATGCGGCCAGCTCGATTGCCCTTCGCAACGCGGTTTTCAAGATCGTGCCGAAAGCTTATTGGAGCCAGGTGTACGCAGCGGCTCGCGCCACGGCGATCGGCGATGCGAAGACCCTGGTGTCCCGCCGCCAGGCCGCAGTGGACTACTTCGCCAAGATGGGCGTCAGCCTGCAGCAGATTCTTGACGTGCTGGGCCGCAGGGGTCTGGATGACGTGACTCTGGACGACATCGCCATCCTTGCTGGCATCAAGACGGCCATCAAGGATGGTGACACCACCATCGAAAACGCCTTCACTCCGAAGCAGGACGCCGAACAAAAGGCAGGCCTTCCCAACGGGCGGCAGAGCATCAGGCCAAACGGCAACGGCTCGAAGAGTGAGGACATGAGCGAACCGGCCAGCGTCCCGAAGAAGAAGCACCGCCCCGCCGACCGCGACGCCTTCGTCGACGAACTGATGAAGGAAGTCAAGGCCAGCACGGATGACGACGTGCGCGAGGCACTTCTGAACGAGGCGCGTGCTGCGGAACAACTGATTGGCCCCGAAAACCTGGACCTGATCACGGAGACGATCGCCGCGATGCGGACGCCTGCGAAGAAGGAGCAGGATCCGGAACAACTCGTCGACAGGCTCAAGAACGCCATTCGCGCGACCAAAGACACGAAGAAACTCGCCGAGCTGCGCGAGGAGACGCAGAGCTACGGTCAACTCATCGACGCCAAGACGATGGAGTACCTGCTGAGCCTCATCGACGCGCGGCTGAAGAAATGACGATACGCCACCTGCCCTGAAGCGACGCGGGGACGGGTGGCGTTTGGCTGGCCATCGACAAGGGCCTGCGACGTGGAGGATCGAGGGAGTAACGACCCATGGTAAAGAGCTTTCCTCCTCGGCCGCCTTCGGTGAAGAGGCGGCAACGCTACCTGGGCGGGCACGGTGACCCGCTCCTATCAAGGTGGACCCCGGCTCAATAGAGCCCTGGGCAATGCCCATGAAGGCCACGAGCGGCAACGCCGCGGCAACCGCCAGCGATTGACAGGGGGAGCCGGTTCGACTCCGGCAGGTAGCACTTATGACCAAACCTGCGCATCCCGAACGCGAAGCCGAACGCGAGAGCGATGACGACGACTGGGCGCCGGAAGAAGCGGGAATGTGACCACCGAAAGGCCAGCTTCGGCCTTAGCGTGCCTCCATCCAGGGCCGCAGAGCCGAGAAGCCGTGAGTCTCGCGGGAAAGAATCTCGACCGGAGCAACAGCAGGCCATGCTCTCCCCAACCACTGGCGGCCTGCAATACACGAAGTTGATTGGGGGCCAATGATGAAGTACCTCATAGACGTGAAGCAGTGCGATATCAGTCATGGTGTGCCCAGATTGATGGGCTCCTGTCCGGTAGCTTTGGGCATAAAAAGGGCACTACGTTCCAAGCACGTTAGGGTGATCAGTACATTCATAACTGTCGACGGCAAGAGAGGCAGATCGCCAAAGAAGGTAGAGAACTTCGTTTATGACTTCGACAGCTATAAGCCCGTCAAGCCTTTCTCCTTCACGGTGGACATGAAATAGCCATGCGAATCATCACGTGCCCATACTGCAGCCGCCGATTGAAAAGGTTCTTTCTGCACAACTCTCCGGCGCGCGTGCCAGAGCACCTGGAACGAGGTGGCTATCGCCAGTGCCGTGGAAGCGGACAGGTGTGCTCCGAGGACGAACGGTGCCGCAATACGTGGGCACTGAAGTCATTCAAGCGTCTGTGGGACAAGGTGCCAGGTGAACAACGAATCACGTTTCTGAAGTGGGCGGAAAAGAGCGAAAGGATAAAGAGCAGTGGCATGAAACCGTGACGGGATGAGAAATACGCCGGCTCAAGGTGGGCCGGCAGTCATGATGGCGAACGCGCAAGGACACCCCAGCGCAATGGAATTTCCCTCGTTTCCCCTGTATCCGAAAGACTTTCTTTCTGACAAGAACGTGGTCCTTATGACCACGGAAGAGATTGGTGCGTACTTCCTCCTGCTGTGTTACTCCTGGCAGAGTGTGCCACCCGGTTCCTTGCCTTTTGACGATACGGTGCTCGCCCGCATTAGCCGGCTCTCACCCGATCGTTGGAACGCTTGTCGCCCGGCGCTGCTTGCCTGCTTCTCGGAGTCCAAAGACGGGACGATGCTCTACCAGAAACGCTTGCAGAAAGAGTACCGGAAACTGACGGAGAAACGAAGCCGCAGATCGGAGGCAGGCCAAAAGGCCGCCGAAGAACGTTGGGACCAAGACTGGGAACAAGAGCGCGCAAAGCTCGAATGCGAACGCATTCGATTGTTATGCGATTCGCATGCGATTAAATGCGATTCTGGCTCTGGAAATGGATTAAAGGGCTCTTCCAAGGAAGGGGGTTTGGGGGAAGGAAATCCTGCGCTCCGAGATTTTCTCAATTCGCCAGCTGGGCTTGCGCAGGAGTTCTGTTTCTACCAGAAGCCGCACGGCAGGGACAACGAGCGCAAGGTATTGGACGCCATCGAAGAGCTTGTGCGCGAAGGTGTGCCGATCGAGCGAATCGCCAGCGAAATCCGCAATCGCAAGAGCAGGCGTCTGTATTTCTGGCAGATTGAGAAGCAGCTTGACCATGAGCGTGATAAGCGCCTGGAGAGCAAGGGACCTAGCGAATCAGACGCCGCAAAGTCTGCGGACGAAAAGATAGCCGAACTCAGGAAACGTGTACCCGAAAGGACATCGAAATGAGCGACCACCGGCACATCGAGGAGCGCCTTCCACCTAACAGCCGAATTGCCGAAAAGGCGGTTCTTGGCTGCGTCCTGCGTGACAAGTCGGTCTTGAACGACCTTACTCTGATCCTCCGAAGCGACGATTTCTACCTGGGTGCCCATCAGAAGATCTGGTCTGCGTTCATCGCTCTTGACCGTGATGGGAGTCCGATCGACATGGCAAGCTTGGCAGACCGCCTGAAGGCCGACGCCATCGTCGAAGAGATCGGCGGCTACTCGTACATTCTTGAACTTTGGGAAGACGCTCCGACGACAAGCGCGGCCGAGTACCACGCCAACATCGTCAAGCACATGGCCATTCGTCGCGAGATCATCCACGCCGCGAAAGCCATGGTGAAGAACGCTTTCACGCCTGGCGAGGATGCCAGCGGCGTCATTGAGGATGCCGAGCGCCGCCTGTTTGATATTTCTCAGCGGCGTTACTCGGCAAACAACATCATCGACATGCCCAAGGCCGTTGACGCTGCATTGGAGATCCTCGACCGCCGCTCAGGCCGGCACCCTGGGGGCGAGATCGAGGAGTGCATCGAAACCGGGTGGATCGATCTCGACCGTCTACTCGTCGGATTCCAGAAGTCCGAGCTAGTCGTGGTAGCCGCTCGCCCTGGCATGTGCAAGACGCTGTTCGCGCTGCGAGTCATCTGCCACGCAGCGAACGAAGGTCGGGCCGTGTTCTTCGCCAGCCTTGAACAGCGCAATACCGAGCTGGTCCACCGAATGTTGGCGCGTGACGCACAAGTCGATAGCCACCACATCCGCCGCGGCGACCTGAACGACGACGAGTCGAAAAGGATCCTTGACACAGCCGACGAACTGCGAACGAAGAGGATCTTCTTCGACGACTGCGGAACCCAATCAGCAGCTCGCATCGTATCCAACGCTCGGCGCTTACACGCGAAGCACGGACTCGACCTTGTAGTCGTCGACTACCTGCAAATCATGGAACCTGAGGACCACCGCGACATGGAGACGCGCCAGGTGGGCAAGAACGCCTGGCGTATGGCCCAACTCGCCAAAGAACTGAATGTGCCGGTTCTGCTTCTCTGCCAACTGAATCGCGACCTTGAGAAGCGTGCCGACGCGCGCCCGAAGCTGGCGGACCTTCGTGGGTCCGGCAACATCGAAGAGCACGCCTACACGGTGCTTCTTCTGCACAAGCCGGAACCGGTGAGTGAGCTGCGCGAGAACGACATCCTCGAAGTGATCGTCGCCAAACAGAAGAACGGCCAGAAGGCGGACGTGCCGTTACTCCATCGCAAGCGATACATGGACATCGTGAACTACCAGCCGGAGTCGGATTTCCGCAGCCACGAACGGAAAGCACGCAATGGCTACTCGACCACCAACTAGCGCCGCCCTGGGAATCGACTACCTCGAACTGGTCAACCAGGTGCGTGGGCTGAGCTACCGTGTCCAGCGTGACGCGGGAATGTTCTACGTGCTCTTGGACGGCAAGCACGAGGCCAGCGGTCCGAATCTGCACGAGGCGGCGCAGAGAGCAGTGAAGATCGCGGAGGAGAACGGTGATCCACGAGAACAAGGCGCTCCTGAAGGCTATGAGCGGAGACACTAAATGAACCTGACACACGGACACGCGCGGCATTTCAGGCACACGAAGGCGTATTCTTCGTGGCACCAGATGAAGGCCCGTTGCCAGAACAGCAACAACCCAGGATTCGCCGAATACGGTGGTCGCGGTATTACCGTATGCGAGCGGTGGCAGACATTCGAGAACTTCTACGCCGACATGGGAGAGCCACCACCGGGATGCACCCTGGATCGATACCCAGACATGAATGGGAACTACGAACCGAGCAACTGCCGATGGGCAACCGTCAAGGAGCAGAACAACAACACGCGAGGTAACAAGCGGCTCACATTTCGAGGTGAAACGAAGACTCTAGCGGAATGGGCCGATCGTCTCGGTATCAAGTCGAACACAATCCTCTACCGATTGCGTCGAGGCGTATCTGTCGAGGATGCACTGTCGGCCCAAGTCAACAAAAAGGTCAAGTTTCGCCCTGCCCGAACGCATTGCCCGCACGGCCACCCTTACGACGAAGAAAACACCTTCCGTCAAAGAGATGGCAGTAGGGGGTGCCGGGAATGCAGTCGGGTGTCGAGTCGCGAATACCAAAGACGCAAAGCGAGGGCGAAACGTGATCTATCGGTGTGAAGCCACCTTGGTTTTGTTTCGCGGGTCTGGAAATTGCGCCTTCTGCAAGAAGGCCGTGTCCAGGAGGGAGCCGCACCACGTCAAGCGTCGTGGCATGGGATCTTCCGGTCGTCTTGACTTGAGCATCAACATTATTCCGCTCTGCGCCGTCTTCACAGGCGGGGAGAACTGCCATCACAACGCGGAGCACGGTTTACCACCGAGCGACGAGGACTGCTTCACCATCATCGCCAAGAGAGAGGGAACCAACGTCCACGCGATAGAGGAAGTCTTGGCGCTGATACTTCGCATGGATGGCAAGCAATCGTGGCCGTTCGAGAGATTGGAAGCGGTTGTCGAGGAGCTGAGGGAGCCTGGCTCGCGGGAGTTAGCTGGCAGGGTGTTTCTGGAGATGGGGCTGGATTGGCGCGGTTAGCGATGGAGAGGGTATGAAGCCGTACTACGAGCACGACGGGATTAGCATTTTCCATGGGGATTGCAGGGAAGTGTTGCCGACGCTGGGCCACACCATTGCTGATTTAGTGCTTACTGATCCGCCCTACGGCATCGGCTACGTGACCTCCAGGAGGTCACGTAGCCACAAGCTCACAAAACCTATCGCAAACGACGAGTCATTGGGGGTCGTAGCGGCAGCGTGGCCAATGATCTTGATGGCGTTGAAGGAGAATCGTCACTGGTATGCCTTCGCGTCGCCACGAATGATTGCTGACGCTCAAGATGTGTTCGGTGGCAAGCACGTACTCGCCTGGGATAAAGGCGATGCTGGCACGGTTGGTGACCTTGAATGCGGATTTGGGGAAGCGTGGGAAGCAATCTTTTATGGCATGAAGGGGAGACGGCCGCTGAACGGAAAGAGGCCAAGAACAGTCATCAGACATGATTGGTCATCAACTCGTGACCCAGTTCATCCGACTGTCAAACCTGTGCCGTTGCTCGCGAAGCTGATTGGAATGTCGACCGCATGAGCGATGTGCGGCCGAGAGATGGGGCTGGATTGGAGAGCGAAAGAGTAAGGAAGCGATGACGACGAGAATCCTACATGGTGATGTGCTTGACGTGTTGCCCTCGCTCGAATCGGGCAGCGTCGACGTGGTAGTGACCTCGCCGCCTTATTGGAATCTTCGCTCTTATCTGCCAGCGGACCATCCGCTGAAATCATTGGAGCTTGGACTCGAAACTACGCCCAAGAAATATGTCGAGAACATGGTTCGCGTGTTCCGCCTGGTGCGAACCGTATTGGCGAATCACGGAACGTGCTGGCTGAACATCGGTGACACGTACAGCGCTACTGGGAAGTCTGGCGGGCACAGTGGCAACCTGAACGCTCACTCTGCAGCTGGTGGTATGGACGAAATCCGTTCCCGCCGCGGCGGACACTGGATTCCGGCACCCGACGGTATCGGGGCTGGCAACCTGTGCCTGATCCCTCAGAGGTTGGCGATCGCCTTGCAAGACGACGGGTGGATAGTGCGCAGCGTAGTTATCTGGCACAAGCCCGCGCCGATGCCGACAAGCGTATTCGGTTGGCATTGGGCCAGATGCCGCGTTCAGTCTGAGGCCTCCGCTCGCGCCCGTGACAAGAAAGGCGAACCAACCGGCCAGAAGCCGCATGGTGACAGGAACGGCAAGGCATTCGCATCGACAGCCACGTGGCTCGACTGCCCAGGCTGCAAGAAGTGCGAACCCCACGGCGGCTATCGCCTTCGCCGAGGTTCCTGGCGTCCCACGTCCAGCTGGGAACCGGTCCTCATGCTGGCAAAGTCGGCCGACTACTTCTGCGACGGCGAAGCGGTGAAGCAGGCGTCGGCCGAAGCGACCATCAGCCGTGATCATTACACGCGCATCATTGACGACCCCGACGAGCAATTCGCTGTGAAGCACGACCACGAAACCGTCTGCGATGGGGCGAACCTGCGCGATGTGTGGACCATCGGTAGCGAGCCGCTGAAGGAGAAGCACTACGCAGCGTTCCCGTCGGAACTGGTCTACCGGTGTCTGAGGGCAGGCACCAGCGCACGGGGCTACTGTCCGACCTGCGGTAAGCCGTGGGTCAGAGTCCTCGAGAAGACGCAGCGGCCACATCCGAATCCTGGATCACCTCAGCGCCCCGAGGTGAACTTCAAGGGCGGTGGCCAGGCCAACGGCGCCTGCAACCTAGCCCCGGAAACGAAGACACTTGACTGGTGGCCAACGTGCTCATGTACGCCAGCGGAACCAAGGCCGGCGAAGGTACTTGATCCTTTCTCTGGCAGTGGCCGCACCGGCATCCAGGCAACTCGCCTCGGCTGCGATTTTATCGGGGTCGAGTTGAACGAAGTCTATGTCGAGATGAGCGAACGGAAGCTGCGAGAGGAGAACCCTCTCTTCTCATGAGAAAACCAATGCCCCAGGACTGGCCCAGGTCGGCGGCTCCTGGGGCGGGTGATGCGGGAAGTGGGGCTTTGGAAGAAGCGGGCGACCCAGGGATGAAAAGGAGATCAGTATGAGCGAGCATACGATTCAGCAGTTGCGCAAGGAAGTGGGCATGTTGCAGCAGTCGTGCGACGAACACATTCGCATCCGCAACGAAATGGGCGACCGCATCGCAGACCAGGAACGCGAACTACAGGCCCGCCGAGAAATCCTCGACACGATCATGGCTAGTTGCGGCGACACCGGGAAATCGTGGCTAGCATGCGCTGACTGGCGACAGCGAGCGCGCGATTTCGCGAACGACCGCGAGCAGCATCAATTCCGCAAGTCAGCATGGACTCTGAATCGCGGCCACGGGATCACGTTGTACGCCAAGAACGGCTTCTTCGTGGCCTACTACGACGATGCGGCGGAAGTGTGGAAGCATGCCGACGACGACAAGCCAATGTATCACGTCATGTCGGACAGCGACCGGCCACATCGGGCCGTTATCCATCCGTTGTTCCTCGTGCCGTGGCTGGAGCACTTCACCGAGATATTCCTGCCTGTTGAGGTTTGTGGCTGGGGCGTTCTTGTCGATGAGTAACCGCCTGACGGCACTTTAGGCCGTCCGGGGGCGGCCCAAGGATGAGGTAGGAACCGATGCGGCCACGATTACTGGATCTCTTTTGCGGCGCAGGCGGCGCGGCCATGGGCTACTACAGGGCCGGATTCGAGGTGGTCGGCGTCGATGTGAAGCCGCAGCCGCGCTACCCGTTCGAGTTCGTCCAACAAGAGGCGCTGTGGATCATGGATGTGTTGCTCGGCAAGGGAAGTCTGTGCCCGAGCGAGACGAGCCGTTACTGGCTCAAGGACTTCGCGGCCATTCACGCGAGCCCGCCGTGTCAGTCCTATACGACCCTCAAGGCGCTGCACAAGGATCGCAGTTATCCCGACCTTGTGGCCCGCGTTCGTGAGACGCTGCAAGTGAGCGGCTTGCCGTGGATCATCGAAAACGTCGTCGGCGCTCCGTTGGTGAGGCCGACCCTTCTCTGTGGCTCTTACTTCAACCTCGGCGTTCGTCGTCATCGCCATTTCGAGACGAGCTACAGGCCGCGCACGGTGCCCTGGTGCCGTCATTCGCAGCAGCCGCATCCAATCGACGTAAGTGGGACCGGATCGTTTCAGCATTCGCCGCGACGGAAACCGACCGGCGGACTAGGCCGCAAGCCGCGAGATCTCGCAGAAGCAAGGGCAGCTATGGGCATCGACTGGATGGAGCGGAAGGAACTGGCGCAGGCGATCCCGCCCGCTTACACGGAATATTTGGGCAGGCAACTGCTCGCGGCTCTCGCCGAGGCCCCAACCGCCCCCGGAGGCCGCCAGGAAGCAAGGACATGAGCGAGATAACCGCATTGGCTGGATGGTTGGGGAGTAACCGGATGCTGGCCAGTCACGTAGGCGAGGCGCTGCAAGGCTGCTACTGGGTCGGTATCCCGTTCGCCGGCAGCATGTCCGAGGTGCCGCACATCAAGGCCAGCAGCATTCTCGTCAATGACCTGCACCGGCACATCATCAACCTGGCCCGCGTCGCTCGCGATAACGATCTGCGGGCAAAACTCATTCGTCAGGCGCGGCGAAACTCTTTCCACCCAGATGAGCTGGCTGCCGCACAGGTGTTTTGCAAGGCGAACCAACCAGCTACTACGCCGGACCTCGCAGCGGCCGAGAGGTATTTCGTCTGCTGCTGGATGGGACGCGCCAGCAAAGCCGGCACCGACGACGAGTTCAACGGCCGCACGTCAACCAGGTGGAGCGCATCGGGCGGCAGCTCGGTCACCCGCTATTTCACGGCCCTGCGATCGCTGGCTCTGTTCGCGAAGTCGCTACGCCGCTGCGCCTTCGAGACGATGGACGCTTTCGACTTCCTCGACCGCTGCGAGGACTTGCCCAAGAACGGCATTTACTGCGACCCGCCTTTTCCTGTCGCCGGACGCCGCTATCTGCACAACGCCGGCCAGACCGAGGCCGAGGAAACAGCGTGGCATACGCGCTTGCGGGATGCGCTCGCTCGCTTCGAGCACACGCGCATCGTGTGCCGGTTCTACGACCACCCGCTCATTCGCAAGCTGTACGGGGCAGGCTGGGAATGGCGAGCGCTCGAAGGCGGCAAGAAGCAAACGAACAGTGATGCGCCCGAGGTGTTGGTGATGCGCAACATGCCCCAGCGAGGTCTGTTCTGATGACCCCGGAGGCCGCCCGTGACGGCCCAAGGAGAGAGTAAGAACCCATGAGCGACGAAATCCTCGAAATCCGCATGCAGTCGAACATGATTGACTGCTACATCTGCGGCGAACCAGACGCATACAAGTGGGGCGTGCCGATTTTCAACGGCGACATTGTTAGCAACGACTTTCCCGATGAGTTGTGGAATGGAAACGGAGGCGGCGTTTCGGTCTGCCGCGCCTGCTATGAGAAGCACGAACGCGGCGAGATACCGACGTTCGACCGTTATTACCTGCACCTGGCCGGCAAGTTCATCGACGGAGCTGGAATCTAAGGCCCCCCAGAGAACCCATGAGCGAGGTAGGACGATGAACGAACTGAAGCTTCGCAAGCGAATCGAACGGCGCACCCGTGTGCTGTGGTGGGGCCAACCGCGATACATAACGCCACGTTTGGTCGCACGGACGTTCGGCGACGGCAAGCAGTGGATCGGTCTTGCACCGATCATGTATCGACCCAACCACTTCATCGTCCGAATCGACTCCGCATGGAGCTTGAGTAACTGGGACACGAGCGGAGCGGTGCTCCTCATCGATCACATTGACGAGATTTACGACGCCATCGAGGAAGAGTTTTACGAATGGCCATGGGCAAGATACTACGGCCTCAGCGGTGACGAGAAGAGAATCGGTTTCGCCGATGGCTCGGTGTGGTGGGGAATCGAACATCCCCGCCGCACGACCCCACAGAGCGAGGTAGGACGATGAGCGTAGGCTACAGAAGCGCATGGGACGATCCGAACGTCACAGCGGCATTGAAACAGCGAGACGCAGGCCACATCTGCCTGATCTGCTGTTATCGGTGCGGCAACTACGGCTACTACAACGAAGGCTCGCACTTCACTTGCTCGGTGGAAGGCTGCGGCTGGTCCTGCTCTGGCGATGAGTTGGACGGCATCATCGACGCTGGCGACGTGATCACGTTGGACGACTACACGGACGCGCAGGTCAACGGCGAGGACTATCCGTGACCCCCAAGGCCGCCAAGCCCCGCCGCACGACCACAACCCGCCGCTGGCTGCGCTCGCCGGCGCCGTTGGCGATCCGCATTGGCCGCTGGTCCTGCAAGGAGACGGTCGATGTGTTCGAGGGGAAAGAAGGGGCGTGAACCGGGGGCTGGGACAGCGAGGGGGAAATAATGAAGTGGCAGCACCGAAAAGAATGCACGGAAACCGAGTGTTTCTGCGCCGATCCAGAGCAGTCCGACCCGATATGCGATTGCGGCGCGCCGGGATGGGCTTGCCAGTGCGATCGGGACGAAGACCGCAGAGACATAGACCGTGAGACGGCGCAGCGGCTCGGACTGGAGTGGGAAAAGCTGTGAACCATAACGCGGCTGGGGCCGCAGGAGCGTGAACCGTGAGTGACGTGAAGCACGAGTGGCGGCGCGAAGGTGCCACCATTTACCAGTTGCAAAACTGGACGACGGAGAAGGGCCGCGAGATCGTTATCAATAGGTGGCTCGCACATCTAATTCCTGGACGGGGCACGACGCCGAAAGAGGTCGAGAAGGTGGCCACGCTGATGCAGGCTGCCCAAGACATGCTCGCGGCTCTGAAACGTGGGCTCTCTGCGCTTGAGGTGGCTGTGGAAGCTGGAGGCGGCAACCCCGAGACGCACGAGTGCTGTTGTCAAATGAGGCAAGCCATCGCCAAGGCGGAAGGACGGCAATCATGACACCGGAGCAACTGAAAGACCTGGCGGCGGCACCGTGGGAAGCAAAGACCGTCAACCTTGATGGCCATGTGGTAGACGGGGAGAGACTGTCGGGCATCCGTCACATGCTGCTGAGAAAGTGCTGCGATGAGCAAGGGCGACGAGTAACCGAAATGCTCGCTACGGTGCGAGATGCTGTTACCAACGAGTTTATCGCTCTGGCGAGAAATGCGTTTGACGTGATGCAACGGCGCGGGTGGAGCGTCAAGCTCATCAACGGCAGTTGGACTCCGTGCGAGTCGACGCCAGCGGAGTATCAGTTTTGGCAGAAGCCGCAATTCTTGAAAAGCATCTGCTGTGATGTTCGCGGCTGGCCCGACCCATTCACTGCCCTTGTCGAAGCCGATCGCTGGTATTCCGAGCACGTTGAGCCCAGCGAGAGCCACCGGGGCGACGAGACGAAAGCGAAGGAATGAGCATGATCCGCGTCGACAAAGCGACAGCCGCGAAGATCGCCGCCCAGCTCGGAGAGGCGGTGCCGAAGCGAAAGCACAAATATGGAGCGCGCCGAACAACAATCGACGGCACCGTGTTCGCTTCGGCACGCGAGGCGAACCGCTACGGCGAGCTGAAGCTGCTCGAAAAGGCGGGGCAGATCAGGTGCTTGCGGCGGCAGGTGGAGTACGAGCTTCACGCCTTCGGAGGAAAGGTGGTCGGCAAGTATGTGGCAGACGCCGTTTACCTCGAAGGTGGCAGAGAGATCGTGGAAGACACGAAAGGCGTAAGGACAGAAGTCTACCGCTGGAAGAAGAGGCACATGCTGGCGGAATACGGAATCAGGATTCGAGAAACGTGACCACCGAAAAGGATGAAACATGGGCGCTGAAACCAAGATCGAGTGGACTCACCACACTTTTAACCACGTTCGCGGCTGTACGAAGGTCAGCCCAGGTTGTGCGCATTGCTATGCCGAAACCATGTCAGGCCGCAACCCCGGCACTCTCGGTGTATGGGGGCCGCAAGGCAAGCGCGTCGTTGCTGCGGAATCGTATTGGCGTCTGCCGGTGAAGTGGAACAAAGCTGCGGCGAAGGCGGGTGAGCGGCATCGCGTGTTCTGCGCGTCTCTGGCGGATGTGTTTGAAGACTGGAACGGGTCGGTGCATGACGCGCAGGGCGACGTGAAGACGTGCCATGTCAGCGGCATACCGATCGACCTGGATGCCGTGCGCCGGCGTCTGTTCGACCTCATCGACGCCACGCCGAACCTTGACTGGCTGCTGCTGACGAAGCGGCCGGAGAACATCCGAGGCATGTGGCCGCAGAATGGAATGGGAGAACACGTCAGAACCCATCCGAGCGGCTTCGTCGTGCGGAACAACGTCTGGCTCGGCGTGAGCGTCGAGGATCAGCAGCGGGCCGAAGAACGCATTGAGCACCTGCTGAAGACGCCGGCAGTGGTGCGGTTCTTGTCGATCGAGCCGCTATTGGGGCCGGTGGACCTGTCTGAGTGGATGTACACACTTCGCGTAGAGCACAACGGCGACGGCGACACCCAAGAGGTTCCGTGCAGACCGGACATCCATTGGGTAATCGTTGGCGGTGAGAGTGGCCACGGCTGCCGTCCGTGTCGTCCAGGATGGATACGCTCACTCGTCAAGCAATGCCAAGCCGCGAATGTTCCGGTGTTTGTCAAGCAGCTCGGCGGCAACGTCGTCACGCGGAACGACATGGTTTCCGAATGGCTGGACGAGTGCCACGCCGAGATGGACGTTGAGCACGACATTCACGGATTCCGCGAGGACTACCAAGGGGCGGATTGCCGGGTGCGGCTGAGAGACAAGAAGGGCGGCGACATGGCGGAATTCCCGCCGGACCTCAGAATCAGGGAGTATCCAGAAGCGAGGAGTACCCGATGACACCGACACAACCAGAGTACAAGGATGTCGAACGGCTACTGAAAGAACTGGACGACCCCAACTCGGAGGCGTCAAAGCTGTTCGAGAAGCTTCGGGAGAAGTGGGACAAAGAGACGAAGCCGTTGCGAGACGCCATTGCGCAATCGGAGGGCAGAATGGTGGACGGTGCCGCACGGACGCCAAGCCCGGAGGAGAGGATCGCCGCAGCCTACGAGGACATGAAGCAGGCTTTTCTCCATCGCAAGGCTGGTGATTCACCATTCTCGACGGCCAAGTTTTTCATCCAAGCTGTCCGTGCCGCCGAGGCTGACGCACGCCAGCAAGAGGCGAGACAGTGGGCCGCACTGATTGAATCGTTCAGGGGCAAGGGGCGAACCGGATCATGCTGCTTCAGTCATTGGCAAGATCACCTCTCACGGCAATGGGTTTTCTCACGCGATTGTGGAGAAGTGGCGAACGAAGCCCCAAGGAGACTGACGATGACACCGACACAACCAGAACGGAAGCCGAGCCCGGAGGAGAACCGACGCGTCTCTGAAATATGCGTAGCCCTCTTCGGCCATCGCTACATGGACGATGAAGAATGGGGCAATGAGAAGCGGCTTCAGGTTCGCGACTTTATCCGTGCCGCAGAGGCTGACGCACGCCAGCCACTTGAGCAGCGCATCGCCGAACTGGAAGCGTACATTGCCAAGCGGAATGGAGAACGGCCACGAGTGGAAACTGCGATAGCCCAGCGAGACGCCGCTTTGAAGGCCGTCTCTACCGCACGCCAGGCGGCCCAGGATGCCGCAAGAGTGACGCCAGAGCAGCGAGCGGCCAAAGCAAGCAACGAGTGCCCAGGGCATGATCTGTGCAACGAGTGCACGGTCTGCATCAACTGCGCTGCTGCCGCCATCCGCCAGGCCGAGGCTGACGCACGCCAAGCGGCCCAGGAAGAGATGCGGGAGCGCGCGGCGAAAGAGTGCCGCAAGAATGCTGATCGTTGGAAAGAGTACTGCATCCATGATGCCAGTTGCGGTGACTACGAGAAAGCGGTCAAGTCCCAGCACCGTCAGAAGGCCTGCGAAGAGTGCGAAACAGATATTCTTTGCTTGGATCTCACCATATCACCGCCCCCATCGTCTCCTGAGGAGGAACGGACATGAAGTATGTAGCAAAATCGGCGATCTGGTTCTTCTGGTGGTCGGCCTGGCAGGTGCGCAAGTGCTTTGGGAAGCCGCACATGTTCCATGACTACATGTGGTGGACAATCAAGACATCTTTCCCGCCCTGGTGGAAGTTCAGGCCATACTGCCACCACAACGAATATGGCAAGCAGTGGGAAGTATGGTTCGATAATGAAACTACGTATACAGAGTCGCGGACGATCAGAGTGCAGGCGCACATTGGCATGGACTCTGGGAGGATCGTTGGCTTGACGATTTACGACGGCGCGTTGTCGTCTCCGGGTCCTGGCGCCCCAGGGAGGGAGTCGTGAGCGAAATCGACGTTGGCGCAACCATCACTATTCACAAGCGAACCATCGTGGCCGGCTATCTGAAACTTCTTGATGGAGAATCGGCACGGACAGTCGAGTTTGTCCCTGACGTTTTGCACGCGGATTACGACGCTCAGGGCAGACTTATCGGTAGGTAGTGCAATGAGCGACCGTGAACTCGCCGTATTGGAGAAGGTCTTCGAGGCCGAGATTGCCCATGCTCTGGGCGAGGCTCCGTATCCGATCGTTCAGCTTCGCGCGGCCCAGCGACGTTTCGCTCCGAAACTGGTCAGCGACGGACTGATCGAGGAAGTGACGATCGTCGATCGCGGCTTGCACCTGAAGGGCTACGTGCTGACGCAATATGGGCGGATGGTGTACTGCCAGAATTGCAAGGAGAAACCATGAGCGATTGGCCACCAACGCAATTACCGACCACCATGAACGATGCCATTGACGAAAAATGTGCGGCAGAATCCAAAATAGCCGAACTTGAGTTGGCCATTCGTGAACTACAGCAAAGGCGACGAGCATGGCTGAAGAGATATCGAAAGTGCATGGACGTAATGATGAAGATCCATCTCGACGCTGCGTGGGGAGAAAAACCATGAATTGCCCCCACGACATTCCGCCTGGGCTCTGCCAGGAGGACGACTGCAACGCCTGCGTGAAGTGCCTTGAACGCAAGACCGCCTTTGGCATTCCCATCGCCTCGACGCGCATGATCCTCTGTTCGACCTGTGGTAACAAGCGATGTCCGCGCGCGGCGGATCACAGGTTGGCCTGCACAGGAAGCAATGAACCTGGGCAGGTTGGTACGGCATGGGTTGACGCGATTCTTCGCATCGACCGAGAAGGAGAGCGAAAGACGGTTAGCGAACCGCCAAAACAGGACACCATCCTCGAAGAAGCCGCCAAGATCTACGGCTCTCCTGACGCGAACCTCAAGCGCATCGCTTCCATCTGGGGAGAAGTGCTGGGCCACGAGGTATCGGTGGAACAGGTGTGCCTGATGATGATGGGGCTGAAACTGGCGCGGCTGGTGAACTCGCCGGCTCACAGGGATTCGCAGGTTGACGTGTGCGGGTATGCGAGGTTGCTGGAGATGGTGACAACGAAAGGAGCGTAGAGATGCAAAGTCCATATCTGGTTCAGCGCGGCACACTGAAGCCGCTCAAGGAAGTCACGGGGATCGACGCTCTTGTGGCATTCGACTACATGGGCTCGTCCGAGTTCGAGTTTGGAGCATTGCCGAAAGCGTTAAAGAGCATCATTGGCGTCTTGCCGAAGCTTGGGTTCTTGCCGCTGCCGAATATCGAGTTTGAGGGCAAGCATCTGTGGGTGCTGTGTCTGACGGAAGACGAGGACGCGCTTCGAGAGTTTTTCGACATGATCACGAAGGATAGGCCGGTGCGAATGAAGGAGGCCATGTACTGGGGGGACCGGCTGGGCGACAACAGAATCAACTTCTGGTGGGACCTGGAGAACAACTGGATGGCAACGTTCGGGGAGGACGAGATCCAGCAGGTTCACGATGCGCTGGTGGCCGTGAAGAAGAGAAAAGGTTGGTGACAACGAAGGGAGCGTAACGTGACGGATACTCAGAAACTTGCTCTGAAGATGGCGGCCGATCCTGATTTGGTTGGCAAGACGTGGGACGAGGTTGTCGGGAACCAATCGCTTGATCCTTGGGAGTTTTGCTATGCGGTTCACTCAAGCTGGATCTACGCCAATTTCGCGGCCCTGATCCTTGAGGGTGATGACGCCAAGCTACAGGAGTTTATTGAGCAAGTCGATCCGAAGCGTGTTGTGCGCGCCGGGATTGCGTGAACCACCACCCAGCCAAGTACAAGGAGAACTCATGACCCACCCGACCAAAGCCGAACGGGACGAACTGCGGAAGCTGCTGGAGAAGGCTAGCCCGCCACCATGGGGCAAGGGCGGAAGTCGCACCATCGCTCAGGTTGACGCAGACGGAAAGCCTCTTGAGCGTGGGCAGCGATCGACGGGATCATCGTTCCCACTGGTCGGACAGGCATTCAGCTACGAGGACCGTGATCTCATTGCCGTCTCTCGCAACAGTCTCCCATCGCTCCTGGACAGCTACGAAGAGGCGCTGCGGGTGATACGGGGGCTGCGTGCGAACGCGATGACTGGTGACGACGGTTGGCATCCTGACGAAGAATGGGCTCAGGCTGCCGCCGATAAGATTCTGAAAGGCGAGTAACCATGCTCACGAAAGAGCGGGACTGTTACCGTCATGCAAACGAATGCCTCATCAAGGCGGTGATGGAGTGGCGAGGACGCTGGACGACATCGGAGCATCGAGGCCAGGAACTTGCTTGCCAGATTCTTCTGAAGGAAATCGAGGAGCACCGAAAGGCTGTCGATGCGTACCGTGGCGCTACGCCTCCTGCCTGGTGAGGATAGCCAAGCGTCCAGAGCACACGCGGAGTGTCTACGAGGAACAAGGATATCACGCAAGGAGTTGCGTATGGTGCTGGCATTGATCAGGAACCGGTTTCGCGTCGAGAGAACCAAGGACTCGCGAACCAGCCGAGGTGCTGCCGGACCCCTGTTCCAGATTGTGCAGACGGCAACAGGGGTCGAACTGCACCAGGTAGTTCTGAACAGCAAAGGCGATCAGGAAAAGGACACGCTGGTGGGCAACTTCGCCAGCGAAAAGGCGGCGGAAGATGAGGTCAAAAGAAGGGGAGGCCACGGATGAGCAAACGTAAGCAGAAACGTCCGGCACGGACGCGCAAACAGGCAGCCGAATCGGCGCAGGACATGCCACTGCGTTTGGAGTGGCGCACACCGCAAGAATTGGCTGATAATCCCGCGAACTGGCGCACCCATCCAACGGAGCAAATCAACGCGCTGACTGGAGTTCTTGCTGAAGTCGGCTGGGCTGGCGCCTGCCTGTACAACAGCCGAACGAATCGCCTGATCGACGGCCACGCGCGGAAGAAGGTCGCCCTTGAGCAGGGCACGGACAAGATCCCTGTCCTGGTCGGCAACTGGACCGAGGAGCAGGAAAAGACCATCCTGGCTACCCTTGATCCGCTGGCATCCATGGCCCAAGCCGACAGCGAAGCGCTAGGCAAGCTGCTGGCGCAAATCGAGACCGACAACGAGGCCATTCGGGCGATGCTGGATGATTTGGGGCGAGAGAACGGCGTGGCGGTGGAAGCGGAGCCAGTGGAAGCGCCGGAGCCGCAAATAGACCGAGCTGCGGAACTTCAGAAACGATGGCAGACGGCAACAGGGCAATTGTGGGTGATTCCGTCAAAGTCGGTGCCAGGGAAGTCGCACCGGTTACTCTGCGGGGATTCGACGAACGAGGACGACGTTGGGCATGTGATGGATGGTCAGGTTGCCGACCTGTGCTTCACATCTCCTCCCTACGGCCAGCAGCGCGATTACGGGGAGAAGGCGAAAGAGCAGGTCCAAGACTGGCTCGCCATGATGTGCGGCGTGTTCGCGAATCTGCCGATGGCCGATGATGGGCAAGTTCTGGTGAACCTCGGCCTGATTCATCGTGATGGCGAGTGGGTGCCGTATTGGAATCCATGGATCGAATGGATGCGGTCGCAGGGTTGGCGGCGGTTCGGGTGGTACGTGTGGGATCAGGGACCTGGGCTTCCCGGTGATTGGAATGGTCGCCTCGCGCCATCTCACGAATTCGTTTTCCACTTCAATCGCGAGAGTGTTCGCCCGGACAAGTGGGTGGAGAAAAAGGAGGATAGTATCACGTTGCCACATGGAACCGGCATCCGCGAGAAAGATGGCTCAATGAAGGGGTGGTCATCGGCTGAGGCCTTTCTTCAGGCCAATAAAATTCCCGATTCAGTTTTACGGATCATGCGTCACAAAGCACGCGGAGACGAGTGCGAGCATCCTGCGGTGTTTCCTGTAGAGTTGCCAGAGTTTGTGATGCGGTGTTGGCCTGGAGTATCCTTTGAGCCGTTTGCTGGAAGCGGTTCGTCGTTTTGCGCCGCCGAGCGAGTGGGAACTATATGCTGCGGAATTGAGCTGGATGATGCTTACGTCGCAATAGGGCTTCAACGTCTCTCCGACATGGGCTTGTCCCCACGTTTGGCTGACTGATCCGCTAGAATGCGAATAGGGAACAGACGCGAGGCAGATCATGACGCAGGCAGGCAGAGAACCCAGAACAAGTGAACGTAGACTGAAGGCGCTCGAAAAGCAGCGGCAGGCGCTCGAATTGCGCAAGGCTGGTGCCGATTTCCGGCAAATCGCCCAAAAATTGGGCTACGCCGGTCCCAGTGGCGCGCACAAGGCCGTGCTGGTGGCCATTGCCGAATCGCTCCGCGAGCCAGCCGAGGCGGTCATCGAACTGGAGGTAGCCCGTCTTGACAAGCTACTCATGGGCGTGTGGTCTGCAGCTTGCGGTGGTGATCTGAACGCCATCGACCGCGTTCTGCAAATCGAAGGCATGCGCTGCAAGATCCTTGGAATGAACGCGCCAACCAAGATTGCCCCAACGACTCCGGACGGCAAACCTCTTGTCTTTGCCTGGGAAAAACTATTCGCCCCTCCATCACGTCAGCACGAGATAGGCGATAGGATAAAAGCAGTCGCGGAAAGTGGAACGACCGAGCGCAATGGAAGCGGTAGCTCCGGGCATTGACCTCTCACCAGAAACGGCCGCACGGCTGCGGGATCCGCTTCAGTTCGTCAATTTCCTCTGGCCTGACCTCCGGCTCTACGACAAGCAGTGGGACATTCTCTACTCCGTCGAGCACAACGGCGAGACGAACGTCTATTCGAGCAACATGGCCGGCAAGGACAAGGTTGCCGCGCTCGTGTGCCTGCGGGCGATCCTGTGCCACCGCGAGGCCCGCGTGGTGACGACGAGCGTTCGCGACGACAGCATCAATCTGCTCTGGGCCGAAATCGACCAGTACATCAACGAGTCGAGTTATCCGTGGGACCGGTCCAAGACAGGCGTGCTCGATGCCGAACACGGCGGTCCACTGATTCGCAAGTACCACCACATCCGCATGGCGACGGAGATGGGCTACTCGTCGAAGAGCTATCTGATCGGCACGGTGAGCAAGAAGGGCGAGGGATTATCTGGCCACCACGCCGAGTTCACGATGCTGGTGGTAGACGAGGCGTCTGGCGTAGACGAAAAGGTGAAGATTTTCGCAGAGGGCTGGACCAACAAACTGTTCGTGTTCGGCAACCCTAACGAGTGCAACAACTGGTGGCGCCGGGCGTACAAGGAAGGCAACATTCCTGCGGGGGAAGGCGACCTAGTGCAGTGGTGGAACGGCGAACTGGTTCAGCGCATGCATCGGTATAACATTCGGGTTCGTGCCGAGGACAGCCCCAACGTAAAGCTGGCGCTGGAGGAAATCGCCCGCGGCAAGAAGCCGTCGAACACCGTGATTCTTCCTGGGGTAATCAAGTACGAAGACGGGCTGAAGGGCTACGTCTACCGGCGCAAGCACTGGGACAAGGTTCGCCAGTGCATTGGCCTGGACGGCTCGTTTTACGAGGGGGCTGATTCGCTCCTGTTCCCTTCGGAATGGCTGGATCGGGCGGAACGGCTTGCGGACTCGCTGCGCGGCCAGCGGCGAATCGCCAAAGCGATGGGGCTGGATCCAGGGCAGGGCATTTCGAGCACGGTCTGGGCGGTTGTCGATGAGTTCGGCCTGATCGTCCTCGTGAGCATGAAGACGCCGGACACGAGTGTCATCGAAGGACGCACGCGGGCGCTGATGCACGAGTACAACGTTCATCCGTCGCGGGTTTGCATCGACGTAGGCGGTGGTGGCAACAATATCGTGTCCCACCTGAATACGCAAAACGGTATCGGCGGTATGCAAAAACCACCGAGCGAATGGGTACGCGGCGTTTCGTTCGGCGAGTCACCGGCACTGCCACCGAAGCACGGCAGCCACACAGTCAAGCAACGGCTGACGGCAAGAGGCGAGCGGGCTGCGTACAAGAACCTTCGGCACCAGATGTATGGCGACCTTCGTGACCTGTTGGATCCGTCACGAGAAGACGGTCGCAGTTTTGCGATTCCGGCCGAGTACACGGAACTGCGTCGGCAGATGGCCCCGATTCCGTACTGGACGGACGAGGAAGGCCGCTTGTTCGTTCCGCCGAAGCAGAGAGCATCGGACTCCAAGAACGAAAGCAAGGTTTACCTGGACAAGCTGATCGGCTGCTCTCCTGATGAGGTGGACGCCCTTGTTCTGGCGGTTCATGCCATGTTACATGCGCCAACGCAGCGGCTGGGAGGTGTGCTGTGCACGGTGTAAATGTCACAATTCAGCGGGCTGAATTTGTCGTAAACGACGCACAGATGGCAAAGATTCAAGAGTTAGTCGCTGGCATCGTCTGGGAAGAAGTCACGATCATCAACCCGCAGACGTTGCAGAGAATCCTTGAGGCGGAAGTGCAGCCGGACGTTGTTGTCACTGGTCCTGTTCGGGAGAATCTTCGATGACCCACACCCGCCTAAAATTGCCCAACGCAGACGAGTTCGGCAACTACTGGTTCGGCGGCGCGCCCGGCAAGCTGCCGGCGATCCTGCCTCAGAAGGATCTCGTCATCACCTACCAGAACCAGCAATCGCCAACGCGAGACGTGGTGTACACGGGACGGTTCAGCGTGCTGGTGTCGGAGGACGAAGGGTTTCTGACGACCGAGCGAGGCCAGCGAGAGCTGTTCGACGACGTGAAGCGGGCGTTGCGGGCGCTGAACGACCATCTGGACACCGCAACAAGGATTGGTTTGATGGGAGGGTGAATGATGCCGAGGAGCAACGAACACCGGCGTTTGGTTCCGTTCATGAACACCGTCGTCATGGAGCCGCGCACCGACGAGGAGTGTCTTGTCGGGGCCGACTATACGGACGAGGAGAGAGAGTTTCTTCTGGCAGTGGACACCTACAAGCGGCGTGTCAATCCGAGGCCGTCGTGGGCGGAAGTTCTGCGCCTCGCGAAGGCGCTGGGCTATCGTAGGGTGGCCGAACGCTCTCCGGCCATTCCTGACGGGCACAGGCGCTGTCGGGGGTGCGGCGAGGACAAGCCGGCGACCACGGAGCACTTCTATCGGAACACCAAGGTGCCCGATGGCTGGAGTACACATTGCAAGGTCTGCGATTCCGAACGAACGTTGCTCTGGAAACAGCGGAGGCGAAATGTTCCACGCTGAATTGCTCGAACGCCACCTGTTGCCTGAGGAATCTGAGAAGGTCCTGCGCGATCGCACCGGCAGCGATGAAGCGTCCGAAGGCGCGTTCGTATTCCTGCTGCTTTACCTAGTCGCTGCTGGTGGCTTTGTGGCCTGGGGGTGCGTGAAAACTTTGGCCCAGTGATAAGATAACGATACGTCGCAGAACAGGAACGGCACCGCATGTCCACGAACCCCGCGACGCCAGCCACCAACGGCACGGCCAACGGCCATACTACGCCCCACGACCCCTACAGTGCCTTTCGCACACCGGCGCCGGACCCGCGCACCATCCAGGCCGTCCTCGATCGGCTGAGCACCAACGCCTACAGCATGCGGCGCGAGATCCTGAACCGTCTCATCGACCCGCGCCGCAATATCGAAGCGGAATGCGGTTATCCGCAAAACGGCGACTGGATTCCTCCCCAGCTCTACCAGAATCTCTACGACCGTGAACCCATCGCAGCCCGCGTGGTCGACGTGTTCCCGAAAGAAGCCTGGCAGACCACACCCAGCGTGTTCGAGTCCGAGAAAAAAGGCAAGACCCCGTTCGACCAGGCGTGGAAGGAACTGAGCAAGCAACTGCGCGGCGAGAAGTGTTTTTATCAGGACGAAATTGGTTCGCCGGTGTGGGATTACCTGAAGCGGGCCAACATTCTCTCCGGCATCGGCAGCTTCGGAATCATCTTGCTGGGGTTGGACGACGGCGGCAGTCTGGACCAGCCGGTCATTTCTGCGGAACTAGCTGCGCAGGCAGCCAACCAAAAGCGGAAGACTAAGCGAAAGATTAGCTGGCAGGCCATGATGGCGCTGAACAAGCAGGTGGCAATGGAGAGGCCACAGACCGTCATGTTCAAGCCGGTGAAGTTGAAGGGGCGTGACCTCGAAGGCGTTGAGGTCGAACGCGAGATCGTCACAAACGAGCAGGCAAGCGCGCGGAACGCACATTTGGTGGCCGCGGCGAAACTCTGGGCCAAGAAAGACAAAACGCTGACAGCGAACGCCGTGGACAGCGTGGCGCCGGCGGTGATTCAGCCTGGCTACGGCCGGGGTGTGCCCGCTGACGACGACTGGGTGATGCGGCAGTACGCCGAAGTTGGGACCGAGGCCCTGTACCAGCCAGCTGGTTTCAGCCCGCTCGGTCCAGGCGAGGAGCACAAGTCCGGCCCGCCAAAACTGTTGTTCCTGCGAGTCTTTCCGGAGTCGCTTGTCCAGATCGTGCAGTACGAGTCCAACAGCCGCAGCCCGCGCTTTGGGCAACCCGTCCGCTACCTGGTCACGCTGAACGACCCTCGGGACCAGCACGCCGGCATCGGTCTGGCTCTCGCCACGGTCTATGTGCATTGGACTCGCATCATCCACATCGCGGACAACCTGGAGTCGTCCGAGGCGATCGGCGTCCCGCGCATGCGGCCTGTGCTCAACCGCCTCATCGATCTGCAGAAGCTGTACGGCGGTTCGGCCGAGATGTATTGGCGCGGGGCGTTTCCCGGCCTGGTGGCCGAATCGCAGCCCGGCTCGGATATCGTCACCGACATGGCGGACATGCGCAACCAGTTGGAAAACTGGACCAACAGTTTGCAGCGTGCCATGGCCACGGCTGGCTGGACCTTCCGGATGCTGTCGCCCACGGTGGTGGATCCGGGCTCACAGATCAACGTGCAGCTCGAAGCCATCTGCATCAAGATGGGCATCCCAAAGCGCGTCTTCATGGGGTCGGAGCGCGGCGAACTGGCCAGTAGCCAGGACGATAGCGCCTGGAACGACCGCCTGCGCGAGTACCGCGACAACTACATCACGCCCCGGATTATCACCCCGTTCGTGGACCGTTTGATAGCTGTCGGCGTGCTCCCCGAGCCCAAGGGGTACAGCATCAAGTGGGAGGATCTCGAAAGTCACGACGAGCAGACGAAGGCGCAGATTGCCGCAACCACGGTCGGTACGCTCGCGTCCTACGCAAACGGTGGCGTGGAGACTGTTCTACCTCTGCGCCGGCTGTACACGGACGTGCTGAAGATGGAGGACTCCCAGGCCGACGCCATCATTGACGAATTGGTGAAGTCTCAGGAGCAGGGCATGATGACGCCTAGCGCCGACCAGCAGCAGACCGAGGCTGCAACCGCGAAACTACAGGCCGAGCAGATGCAGGCCGAAGGGCAGCCTGTCGAAGCAACGCCGGAGGAACAAGCGGCGCAGGCAAGCGAGCAGACGATGATTCAGGACCAGGCATCGCAATCGTCCTTGCAAACGATGCTCATGGAAGAGGAGGTCAAGCAGGCGCAGATTCAGACCAAGCAGATGGCGAAGGGACCGCCAGCCCAGAAGAAGCCAGCCGCCAACGCTCGCAAGAAATCGAACAAACAGGGCACCTTCGTCCAGAATCCCTTCAAGAGCAAGGCCCAGCGCCGGTTCATGTACGCGACCGATCCCGAGTTGGCCAAGGAGTTCGAGAAGAAGACCAAGGGCAAGAAGCTACCAGAGCGGGTGAGAAACGTCCTCGAAAAGATCCTGGCTTACCGCGCGAAAGAGAAGCAATCCGCATGAGTGCAGTCCGCGATGGCACCGTGGGCTACGATCGCCGGCTGCAACGCCTGGAGCGCGTGCGCGACGATGAGGCTCGCAACGAGTTGGCCGAAAAGAACTGGAACCTCGTGCGTGCTGTCTGCAAGCGCCTCATGTACCGCATCGAGGCGGCTCGCGTCGACCCGGACGATGTGATTGGTGCAGGATGGTTCGGCCTGTTGCGTGCCGCAGAGCTATATGAAGAGATTCAGCCTGACGGCCGGCGGATTCGCTTCTCGACCTACGCGAACTACTGGATCGAGCAATACATGGTTCGCGAGATGAACAGCCTAGCCCATTGCAATCTGGGCGTGAGCATTGACGCCGTGCTGCCGGAGAGACGTAGCTGGCAATCCAGGAACAAGACGCTCGCCGATTGCGTCGAGGAAGAGGACGGCGAAACGAACGTCCACGTTCCCTCGTCTGATTTGCGCGATTTGTTGTGTTCTCTGAAACCGCGCTATCGCCATGCTCTCGAATGCCGATTCGTCCTGAACATGGCCTTGCACGAGACGGGCCGCGAGCTGGGCGTCAGTAGGGAGCGAGCGAGGCAAATCATCGAGCAGGCGTTGAAGCTGGTGCGCAAGCGGGCGCAGGAAATTGGGCTGGATGCCATAGCGTGACCACAGAAGGCGGGGTGAATTGCTTGGTTCACTCCAAACTCAGCCGCTGGCCCGCCGGTGCCAGATGTGGAAAACCGGCAACAACACGAGAGGACCGTGGATGCCCAAGCGTCGCACCCGCGAACAGCGCCGCATCGTTGCTGACCTGATCGCCAGGTTCGACGCCTTGCTCTGCCCCTTCTGTCGGGAGTTCTTGCATGTCTGCGACTGTTTCCCCCAGGATCAACCCGCTGCGGCTCGACCCGCAAAGGCTTGCTACCCTGCGCCGGCACATGACGGCCAACCTGCAAAACCTCAAAGGAAACGCCCTGCTTAAGCACTGGTTCACATGCGTCCTGCGCGGCTACAGGACAGGTGTCGAACGCGGCTACGACGACGTGCACCGGCGAAAGCGAGCCATCCTGCGAACCCCGGTCGAGGTGGCCCGCTACGAAGCCTTGAAAGCAGACACGACGCGCCGCGTGCTCGTCGAAAAAGCCGTGCGCCGAGGTTACGCCGATCTGACAGCCAACAGCATAACCCAGGCTGTATTGGACTTCATCGCTGGTCTTGACCTGACCGTTCTCATCGGCATCACGACAGCCATGGCGGCGCAAATCGTGGCGGCTCTGTATGACGGCGTGTTCTGGGGCAAGTCGCTGTCGCAGATCGTCCTCGACATTTACCAAGCCGGCGTCGACATGAACCGGGCGCGAGTGATTGCCGAGACGGAACTGACCCGTGCCTACGCTGAGGGGCAATTGGACGTGATCCAGCAGACCAGCCCGCTCGGCCCCAACGCACCTGTGACGGCCCTCGTCGAATACACGACCGCTGGCGACGGCAACGTCTGTCCGCAGTGTGCGAGTTTGCAGGGGCAGATTTTCACGGTGGCGTCGGCGCGCGGAGTGATTCCAAGGCACCCGCGCTGCAGGTGTACCTGGAAAACTGCCTCGATTGTTCCCAAGCCGAAAGCCGCGTAGGAGCACTCATGCCGATGGCCGCAAGGAAAGCGTTCACCGAGACGGAACAGAAGATGCTTGATGTTCTCGCGGATGGCGAGCCGCACACCTACAAGGAACTGCAGGGCTGTCTTTACGACGAGCAGGGCACGTACCGCAACGTCGCCCGCCACATGTCCCGCATTCGCAAGCGTCTCAAGAAGAAGGGCGAAACGATCGTGTGCGTCTGGCATAAGCGGAAGCACTGCTACCAACACGTTGCCTTCAAGCGCAAATCTTAGCCTCAAATCTTAGTCACATCTTACTGTGACAATGCCACACCTTACTGTGTAATCTGTTGCGCCGTCATTGGTTGCGTCAACCATAGCGTTAGAGTAAACGCATGGAGTTGATCACATCCAATGATCTCGGCAAGGTGCGTCGCGAGTGGTCTAAGGGCCGCGAATACCTCGTCGCGCCAATGACGATGATCGTCGGGAATACGGTACTTTCTGGAAGTAAGGGAAGTTTACTATACCCGGCCGAAGAAGTCTCACGCGACGCGCACACCTGGAACGGCGTGCCCCTTCTGCTCAATCACCCGATGACGCCGGATGGTCGCCACATCAGCGGGCGTGACCCTGCTGTCTTGGAACGCCAACAGATCGGCCACGTCTTCAACGCCTACTCCGACGGCAAGGATCTCAATGCCGAGGCGTGGTTCGACGTGAAGTGGTGCGAGGAGCTTGATCGCCGGGTGCTGATCGCGCTGCAGGAAGGTCGCCCGATCGAGCTGTCCACCGGACTGTTCACGGACGATACGCCTTCGCGAGGTGTAGCGAACGGTCGCCAGTATACGCACATCGCCCGGAACTACAGGCCGGACCATCTGGCGATTTTGCTGACGCAGGCTGGGGCGTGCTCGGTGCCGGATGGGTGCGGGGTGCTGGTGAACCAGGAATACAAGCGCGACGTGTGGGAGAAACTGGGAGAGGCGCTGGGGGTGATTGGAAACGGCGCGAATGATGTGACAACCGTCGAGAGCGACGACGATTTCTTCAAGCGCACCGGTGGCAAGGGAGAAAAGCTCATTCGCCGGATGTCGCAAGCCCAGTACGACCAAGAGCAGAAAGCAAAGAAGGCAGCCGAGAAGAAAACGACTGGCAAGAAGAAAACATCGTATCCATCACTAGCTGATCGTCTGGCGAAGGTCCAGGAAAAGGACGCAAAGGCCAGAGATCTTGCCAACCGCACTGTTGGTGGCCCACGCCCACTGAGAACAGCGGCGCCGACCGGAGGGGTTTCGCCAAAGGCATCAGGTCCGAAAACGCCGGCGCCAGCGGCCAAGAAGCCAGCTGGCGCCACCCCCAAACCACCCATCGCCAAGCCCAAGAAAAACGCCTTCGAGCAACTGATGGCTCGTCTGCCCGGCATGTCGCAGTCGCGCAACTTCGGCAAGTTCGGCCCGGTTACCGGCGGCTACGGTTCGGGTCCGGTGCATCGCGCCAGCCAGAAGGGATTCGGCAGCGTGCAAGAGGTGTTCGCGCAGAACGCGCTGAACACGTTGGGCGAGGAGTTGCTGGGGAGGATTTTGGTCAATGCGGTGGAGAACGACGCCTCTGATGACGCCTTCGAGAAGGGGCTTAAATCGACAAAGTTCTACGAGCGCGTCAGTGGAAAAGATGTCGAGGTGACCGGCGCAAAGCGTGACGCTCGGCTGCAACAGGCGCGTTCTGAACGTCAAGAAAGAATCAAGAAGTTCGGAAAGTCGAAACCCCCACCTACGCCCCCGAAGCAGAAACCGACGCCGTACACAGGACCGAGCGGCAGTGGTGCCGAAACGACCGCCCAGGTGATGGCCCGCAAACGTCGCGAGAGCATGGGCATTTCCGACCCGAAGCCAACGGCAAAGAAGCCCGCAGGCCCCAAGCCCAAACCGCCCATCAAAAAGAACGCCTTCGAGCAACTCCTGGACCGCATGCGCGAAAACGCCGCGGCCATGAAGACGCCTGCCCAAATCACCACCGAACGCAACGCCAAGGCCAAAGCCGCTCGGGCGCAGATGGCGACGAAAACGACCGCTGACAAAGCCAAACGGGCGCAGGCTCGCACGGCCCAGAAAGCCGCCGTCACCAAGTCGCAGACAGCGCAGAAGGCCAAGGTCGCCACCGATGTCACCGCTCGCACGCAGAAGCATGCCGCAGGCGTGGCAGCGACCAAAGCGAAGATGGCAGCCAAGCCAAAACTACCAGCAGCCGTCGCCACCAAGATCAAGCACAACCTCGCCGCCTTGTGTGCGGCCATTTAACCACGGAGCAAGACCATGGGATTCCGACTGACCGACAAGGAACGCGAGGATGTCATCGACTTCCTGGCAGCCAACTGCGGCGATTGCGGCGGCAAGGAAGGACTCGCCACCCTGGACGATCACCAGCTGTCGCTCATCGTCGCCGACGAATACGGCGACCTCGACCCCATCGTCTCCAACGAGGCCGACGACACCGAGAACGAGGAAGTCGACAACGAGGAGACGGCCGAAAACGACGACGAAAGCGCCGAGAACGAGGAGGGCGCGGCGGAAAACGAGGAAGTCGAGAACGAAGAGGACGCCGCCGAGAACGAGGAAGAGGTCGACAACGAGGAGCACTGCAACGCCGCCAGCATGGCCAAGGCCAAGGCGGACGCGGCGCTCGACAAGGTAGCCACGCCCAAGAAGAAGACCAGCATCCCGCCCGGCCACAAGACGCCCACCAAGAAGCAACCAAAGGCGAAGAAGCAGCCGAAGGCCAAGATCGCTACGGGCGGCGGTCTGCCCCCCGGCAAGGTGTACAAGGCCAACGTCGCCCTCGAAGAGTGGCTCGCCAATCCCGATGGTCCGGCCCCGGACGAGGCCATCGAAGCCGTTCGCAACGCGCTCGCCATCAACCAGCAAGCCAAGATGGGCGTCATTCGCGACCTCGTGGTCAACGTCCATGGGGACGCGCGTCTCGCCGTCATTTCGCGCCTGTCCAAGCTCGACCTCGACAACCCCGAAAGTGAACTCCCCACGCTGAAAGACCTGGCCCTCATGTTCGGCATCGACTCGCGGCGAGCGCGCCTTGACGTACCGGTCTTTCTCGGCAAGGGCGCACCTGTCGGCAACGCGGCCATGGATGACGACGACGGCAACGAGGCACCGTTGCGAATCCCGCAAACCTGTGGCGGCGAAGACGAATCCGCAGCCTGAACGACGACCGGGGCCGGCTGACGCAACCCCGCGGCTAGCTGGCCAACCGGATCGGAAGCGCGGGGCGCTAACGCGAACAGGAGAAGAAACCATGGCCGGAAGAGGTGCAGGAATCATCGTCAGCGCCGACCCTCAGGGCAAGTTCCTTGAGGGCATCATCGACGGCACGCCCAAGCCGGGCCAGGCCGTCAGTGTCAAAGCCGCCACCGAACCAGTCGGCGGCGCATTCACCTGGGAGCCGTGGGCGCTCGGCGACGGCGCGTACGGCATCACGGCGATTCTTCTGCCCGACCACATGCAGGGCAAGCTGGCGACCGACGCCTACGTCGATGCGGATCGCTGCTTCATTTACGCCCCGATCGCGGGTGAGTTGATGAACATCTTGCTGGAGAACCAGTCCGGTACGGCCGACTCGTTCGCCATCGGTGATCTGCTCAGCCCGAAGTCGACCAACGGCAAGTTCATCGCCAACACCAGCGACGAGAAGCCGGCGTTCACGTGCATGCAGACCAAGGCGGCTCTCACGGCCGATGACCTCTGCTTGGCGATGTACAACGGCTGATCCGAGCGGACGCAAGCATCAAGGTCGCAAGCCGCCCGACCTCGAACCCGGCGGCGGCTCGATCACGGAACAGGGAGAAACGGCACATGTACGCATTCACGGATTACGTTCAGAACGGCCGGGGCTTCGGCGAGGTCGGACAGATGCTGCAGGGCGTCCACTACGACCCCAACCTTCTGCGTCCCTACTGGCACAAGGGCAAGCAGATGGTCACCTACAACACCGGCCGGCGCGTGGCCAACGGCGGCAAGGACGACGGCGCATGGATCCTCAAGGAAGCCCCTATCGCCGATCTTCGCGCCCGCTATGGCTGGAACCCTCCGGTGTGGAACGCCACGTCGCTCCGCAAGGAAGACTGGATTCACCTCGACACCACGGTCCGGCAAGCAGCCCGCCCGCGGCTCAAAGCGTGGAACGATCTCGCCAGCCGCTGCTCGGTGTCGGTTCCCAACGCCATGGGCAAGACCGTCTACGAATACGAAACCTCCAGCGACCCCGGCTTCGCGCTGGTCGACATGGACGGCGTGAAGGAAGCGTGGGGCGATGACGAGCAGTTCCAGCTGCAGGCCGTGCCCCTGCCGATCACGCACGCAGGGTTCCAGTGCACGGCCCGCCATCTTGCCGCGAGCAAAGGCAGCGGAGGCAGCTTCGATACCCGCATGGGCGAGAAGGCCGGCCGTCGCGTCGGCGAAGCCATCGAGCGGACCCTGATCGGCGTGCAAACGGGACTCGCGTTCGGCGGCACAGGACGATACGACTCCGGCATGGCCTATGGCCGCGCCTCGCAGGTCTACGGCTACACCAACTTCCCGCAGCGCCTCACCAAGACCAACCTGGTCAGCCCGACCGGTGGCTCCTGGACGCCCGACGACACCGTGAACGATGTGCTGGCGATGATCGACCAGCTCACGGCCAACTTCTTCTACGGCCCGTTCATGGTGTACCACAGCAACGACTGGGACCGCTACATGAACGGCGACTACTACGTGTCGTCCGGCGCTGGTCTCGTCGCCCCGTCCAAGACTCTCCGCCAGCGACTGAAGGACATCGAGGATGTCGTCGACGTGAAGCGCCTTGACTTCCTCACGTCGGCCGCACTTGGCGTCACCTCGCCGTACGGTCCGACCACGGCCAACCCGTTCACGCTAATCATGGTGCAGATGACGAAGGAAGTCGTGTGTGCCATTAACGGCATGGACATCACGACCATCCAGTGGGAGGAGAAGGGCGGCATGCTCTTGAAGTTCAAGACGCTCGCCATCCAAGTGCCGCTGATTCAGGCGGACTTTTACAACAACTGTGGGCTACTCCACGCCACTACGTCCTAATGCCTATGACCACCGCAGCGCCGGGGCGGGTTGTCTGCAATGACGCGGCACCCGCCCCATGCAGTCCCAAAACCGAGGAGAAAGCAGATGAAGTTTCGGATTTTGATCGGTCGCCACATCGACGAGCAGGGACGCCTCTACGAAGGCCCCTTGCCACCGCGCGGAGTTCCTGGCTCGCCGGACTACAGGCCAGGCAAAGAAGGCGATGTGATCGACACCACGCTTGATCTCGTTACCCGCTTCAACCAACCCAATTCGATCAAATTCGCCCAGGTCGACGAACTGACTCCGGCGAAGTACGAGGACCCGGCAAAGACCGGTGCCAACGAAGCGGCCTACCTGGAGAAGCAACTGGCTTCCGTGCAGGAGCGTCTCAACGCCGCCAGGGCTCGCGCAACGCCCGCACCTGTTCCCGATGCGGCGATTACCGACGCTGGCAGCACGGCTACGGCGGTCGCGGATCGTCCCAAGGTGCACGACAACATGAGCCTGAACGATCTTCGCCGCATGGCGCAAGCCGAGGAGATCGACGTGCCGGCCGACTGCGCCAACGACCGGAAGAAGTTGCTTGCGCATTTGCGATCGAAGGGCTTCTGATCCACAGTGGTGGCCGCAGCTCGCCCCAGCGTCCGGCTGCCACACTGAGGATGGGTGATGAATGAACACGTCTACGAGCAAATCAGCTGGATCGGTGCCATCATCGTTGCGCTAGGTGGGGGTACCGGCGTAGGCGCAATCATCAAAACCGTATGGGACAAGTGGCGTGACTCGAACCGCGACGCCCACAAAGCGAAACGAGAAAACCGCGATGCCGTGATCAAGGAATGGGAGCGGCTGACGGACAGGTTGGGAGAGCGGATTCAAGAACTTGAAGCGCAACTGGAGCGGGCGCAGGACAAGATCACCGCCATCATCCTGGAGAACGCTCGGCTGAAAGGTGACGAATGACTCGGAAGCTGGACCGAGTTCTGGTCGTGGAAGACGAGAAGGAGGCAGCCGTCCTTCTCCGCGAGGTCATGGCCGAGGCTTACGAAGTCGCGACCGCCGGCACCATTGCCGAGGGTTTGACCAAGATGGAAGGAGTTCACGCCATCTTGCTTGACCTCAGGCTTCCCAATGGTCAAGGCTGTGCCGTCATCAGAAGTTTCCACGAACCCCACCCGAACGTTCCCATCGTTGTTCTGACCGGCTGCGATGTGAACGAGCCTGAGGCGAAAGCTGCCGGCGCTCGACGTATCCTGCGAAAGCCTCAAGAGTCGCTGGCGGTGATTGGCGCTCTGCACATGGCCATCGCTGGTCCGCAGGCTGCAGAGTCGGCCGCGCGGAAGGCCAAAGAGATGATGGAGCCCGCGCTGGCAACCGTGCAGGAAATCAAGTCCACGCAGGAATCGCTGGCCAGCACGGGGAAAGAGGGAAAGTAATGCGTGGCGTCGTCGCGGCAATCTGTTCGCTCATCTTCGCTGCGCCTCTTCTGGCGCAGGAACCCGTTAAGATCACGCGCCTACCCGGTCCGAATGAGGCCCTTGCGCTGGCCAAGGCCGACGCCGACACGCTGCCGCGCGAAATCTGCTGGTGCGCGCGCTACATCTGGATAACCTCAGGCGATATCGACGACGCCCGCGCCATCTCGGACGCCATCAACCGCGTGTCGCGCTCGGCGCGCATCTACCGGCCGGTTTTGATCGGTAAAGACAAGCTGCTGGTGGCTCGTGTCGAACTGCACAAGTATGCCCTGACCGACAGCGATTTGCAGGAACTGACTGCGCTCTGGGAGGAGCTGCAATTCGATCCGGCGCTGAGCTTCTTCATCACGAAGGGCATGATCCGCCTGGCGCTCGAGCGTGAGTTGCCGCTGAAGGGTCACGGCACGGTCAAGCGGTGGATGGAGATTGCCGGCAAGAAACGGCTGATCAAAAAACGAGAGGCGTTCGACATCACCATTGACGCCGAGAACATCGAACTGATCCGCACGCCTGATCCTGAACTGGACCCGGACCTGCTGGCGTCTCTCGTGGAACTGACTGGCTCGAATGCGCCGCTGGTGACGGACCGATACTTCCTGGCCCGCGTCATGGCGACGATCCAGGGCAAACAGACGACATACAAGGAAATCTTCGGTGGGCTGTACTACCAGTTCGCGGGAATCAAGCGCGGCTTCAAGAAGGGAACGGATGAGGACAACTTCCTCGAATCGCTGGGCATCGGCAACGTCGCTCAGGGTGTGACGGCCAAGCAGGTTTTCGACAAGATCCCGTCGAACCAGAAAGTCGGCGTGGCTCACTCCCGTTTGCACGGCCGCCCGCGCATCGTGGAATACTTGCCCACGATCGCCGCTGAAGTCGGGCAGGCGGAAGGCTTGGCCGTGTTCACGCTGGACGGGTTCGACGAGGACATAGACGTTGACGAGAACCCGCTCGACAACCTGGCCAACTTCAAGGCCCGCGCGAAGGAGTGCATCTACATCCGGTTGAACGGTATGCACGGCTACGCCCTGTTCGACGAGCAAGGAGCACTGGCCGACGAAGTGCCGTTCAACGTTGCGAACGACAGGAACATCACGCAGCCGCGCACGATGCGATTGCAAGCGGCGGTTTCCTGCATCGGCTGCCATGAGGCCATGGGACAAGATGGCTGGCACCCGATCACCAACGACGTGGCGAAACTCGACGCGATCGGCCTGTTCCCGTTCGGCATCTCGCGGCTGAGCCGCCAAGAGCGCGAGAAACTGCGAGCCCAGTTCACCGGCAACCCTGAGCGGGCGCTGCAGAGGTCGCGGGACGACTTCAGTCTCTCGGTATTCCGCTGTACCACCGGCGAAGGGTATGGCCTGTGGAAGCAGTCGAAGACGCAGACCGACGTGGTGAAGCTGAGCGCCGAACGCATCGCCAACGGCTGGCGGTCGTACTTCTACGACGCCGTGGGCGCACGGCAGGCGCTGTTGGAGTGCCGCATCCGAGTCGAAGCCAAGGACGCCGACGAAGAGGCAAAGAAGGCGCAGGCTCTCGTCAAGCAACTGATGGAAGCCACGATCCCGCCGATTACGCCCCTGCACCACCTGGGCGACCTGGTTGTCCAGGAAAGCAGGCCGATCGCGCATCTGGTGGCGGGAACGCCGATCACGCGAACCGATTGGGCGCTGGCGCGTCCGGTGTTTGCGGAGCGCGTGCGCAGGGCCATGAAGGTGATGTTCAAGGAGAGCAAATGACTTCGATTCTGCTGACAGTCCTCGGCACTGTCGTCATCGCAATGCTGGCCCGCGGATTGGCCAGCCTTGACGGTGCCGATTGGGGTGCAGTGGTTCTGGTCGCCGCCATTGGTCTGGTGGCGGTGCTGGTCGGCATGGCGTGGCTGGACAACAACGTGGATGGCCTTCGTGCGGCTGGCGACCAAGGCGGGGTGGACAGCCGCTCGGCCTATATTCACGACAGTCGGTGATGTTCAAGGAGAAGAGATGACTAAGTTCCGCAAGAAACCTGTTGTGATCGAAGCTGTGCGTTGGACGGGGCGAGAAGCCGATTTGCCGTCCGTGCTTTCTCTTGTGAACTTCGACAAACTCCCGAACAATGGCCCCGAGATCAAGCCTGGCATTGGCTTCACGCCGCCACTTGGAACACTCGACATCCCCACCCTCGAAGGGACGATGACGGCTCAGCCTGGCGACTGGATCATTCGCGGTGTGAAGGGCGAGATTTACCCGTGCAAGCCCGACATTTTCGAGGCGACCTACGAGCCAGTGGAGACACCGTGACCCCGCTAGTCATCCAAATTGCCTGGGGAGTATTCGCCGCAGTCGTCGTTGGCTGTGTGATCGAGCTGCTGCTGTATCTGGGAGAATCGAAATGAGGACGTTCGCCTCGATCCTGCTCTTGTTCGCGGCCGGTGTCGCTTTCGCCGACGACGGTTACGTCCCCGTGGGCAACGGCATCTACCGCTACGGCAACGGGTCCGGCTACTACAGGCGCAGCTACGTTCAGCCGTGCTACACCTGTGGACGGTATACCCCAGGCTACTTTCTCTACCAGCAGGTTGACTACACGCCGCCCGCTGCGAAGCCGCCCGAGCCCACGGACGACGACTTCGACACGAAGGTCATCGATTACCTGAGCCTCGAAGCGAAGCTGGCCCAACGTGCTGAGGTGATCAAAGCGCTCGCCTCGCGCCTGCCCGCGCGATCGCCGGTTCAATACGGGTACAACCTGACCGGCCAGAGCACGACGTACTACGGCGCTGTCCACGCCTACCAGCCGCCGCAAGCCCAACTGATCAACCCGAACGAGGCTTTGCACCAGTACGGGCGCATCGTGGAGAACGTGCAGACGGCGGGACGCGAAGCCGTGCAGGGTTTCGCCGGCGTCACGGCCAACGTCACTGCGGAATCGACGAAGGCGGCACAGATCGCAGCGGCGCTGCACGGCGCGGCTCAGGTGGTCAAAGCCACGCAGGAAACCAAGGTACGAACGGAGCAGTTCCAGCTTCAGAGCGGTCCGGCCGATTTGCCACCGAAGCAGTTCGGACAAGGGAACGCCTGGGCCGCGAGCGCCCAGCGGTGCATCGCGTGTCACAGCGGAGCGAAGAAGGAAGGCGGCTTCGACGTGTCGACGTTCCCGACGATGGATGCGGAAGGCCAGCTAGGGGTGTTCAGGCGTCTCATGGAAAACAAGCCTGGCAAACCGCGAATGCCGCTAAACGCAGATCGTTCGCCTGGGCAACTGCCCCCCAACGAACTGCACCTATGGATTCCCAAGCAGCCGGATGCCCAGCAGGCACCGGCGAAGTGAATGGTGCGACCGGGAATAAGGGGCTCCAGTACCGCACGCGAAGAGTGACCCTGAAAGACCCACAGGTGTAAGAGCGAAAGCCAAACACCGGTTGAAGCTCATAAGCGTGCCTTGGGTCGTACCTGGCTTTCTTTAACAAGGAGTTCGACATGAAGAAGTTTCTCGCTCTCGTTCTTGGCCTTGGCCTGCTCGCCGTATGCAGCGGTGACGCTGACGCCCGCGTGCGACGTGCCAAGGTGGTGGTCCGCCAGCAGGTGGTTCGCCAGGCCGTTGTGGTCGCGCCGGCCCGCACGGTGGTTCGCATCCGCACTCGCTGAGACAGGCAAGGCGATCGGCGTGGGGCTGATCGTCGTCTCGGTTCTCTGGCTCTGGCTCACTGCTGAGCCGTTCGTTTACTCGGAGGAACCATGAAGAGGCTGATTCTCGCCGCTCTGCTGTGCCTGGCATTCGCGGGCAACGCATCGGCTCAGTTCGTTGACGTGAGCGTGGGACGGCGGGTCTTCGCACCCCGCGTGTTCGTTCCTCGCGTCTTCGCCCCGCGCGTATTCGCGCCGCCGATCTACTCGGCCCCCGTGTTCTCCGCGCCCGTCTACTCGGCTCCGACGTTCGCCGATCCGTGCAGTGTGCCCCTGGGCACCTACAGCACGTTCTCGGTCCCGGTGTACTCCGCGCCGGCTTTCGTGCCGTTCCGCGCGTTCGGCACCACGATCATCGTGCGCTAGCGGCCTCAGACCACCCCAAGGCCGCTACCTGGGCCTCCCCGGCTGGCTTTCGTCAGTCGGGGAGTTTTAAGGAACAGAGATGGCGAAGCGACGACAATTCATTCCCTGCACCGCGAAGGACACGCTTCCGACACCGGAACTGCGACTGCTCGCCGCCCAAAAGGCAGTCGAGGTCAACCCGGCCAACGCCGCGCCTGAGTTCGGCCTGCAACGCGCCATGGGACTTACGATGTCGGCCCTTGGCGCCGTCACCGAACATGTGGCAGCGACCGCCGAACATTTGGCTCTCATAACCTCGAAGTGGTGGGGGCCGAAGGTGCGCCTCACCGTGTCGTTCATGGACACGAACGACCAAGCTCTCATCCAAATGATCCTGTCGCACCTGAATGCCTGGGGGCAGTACGGCGACATCGTGTTCTCCTGGACTCAACGCAATGGACAGGTGCGGATCGCTCGCGACCGACCGGAGAACTGGTCATTCATGGGGACGGACATCCTCGCGATCCCTCCGAACCAACCAACGATGATGCTGGGTGGTATGACGCTGAAAACGCCTGAGAGAGAACGAAGGCGAGTGATACGTCACGAAGCTGGTCACACCCTCGCATTCCCCCACGAACACTGTTTGCCGGAGATCATCGCCAAGATCGACCCGGCCAAAGCCATCCCCAAATTCATGCGGGAACAAGGATGGACGGCTCAGGAAGTTAAGAATCAAGTGCTCACGCCGCCCGATCCTCGCCACCTGCGAATGACGGTGCACGCGAACCAGAACGGCATAATGTGCTACCGCATTACGGGAGACATCACATACGACGGCAAAGACATTCCAGGTGGCGAGGATATCGACGCCATCGACGGAGAGTTTTGCGGCAAGCAGTACCCGCTGACCGTGCCGCCATCGCCGCCAGTTTCCCTTGACGGCATCACGTTCGCCATAGCCACCGACCTTATCACCGTCACGGCCCCGGCCAAGTACAAGACGAAACGAATCACAACCTGAAAGGATTGATCATGAACCAAGAAGCCCTCAACATCTGCGCCCACGAGCTGGAAGAACTGCACGCCCACTTCCAGCCCCCCGAAGGAGCGCAGGCCGCGCCCGACGTATTCGGCTTGCTGAAGTTCATCCGCGACCTGACCGCTGCCATCAAGGCCGGCGACTACTGGGCCATCTTCGAAGCCGTGTACGAGATCATGGGCCAGTTCCGCAGAAAGCCCGAAACGGATGGGGGTGTTGCGTTCGCTCTGGGTGATGGGACCTTGCGAAAGAAGCTGCTGGCGATCATCGCCAAGATCCTGGCCAGCCTGGGAGAGTAAGCCAGCCTCGGTCCCCCGGCCGAGTCCCTGCTTTCCGCGACGCGCATACTCGGTTCGGGGGATTTTAGCACAAACGAGCGGAGAACACGATGGCGGTCCGAACGACGGCAAATGCGGTCAAGAGTCTTCTGGAGGGCGACTACGACAAGAAGAACTCACCCAGCCTGACCCGCCACATTTTGTCCGCCTCGAAGATTATCGATCAGGTCGTGATATGCGCCACAAGGAAGGGACAGTCACACGACGATGAGACGCTTGAGAACTTGGAATGCTGGCTCGCTGCCTACTTCTACACGAAAGTGGACCGCATCCGCTCCAGCCAAAACACCGGCGGAGCAGGCGGGGCCATCATCCAGGGGACGACGGACCCCGAGCCTTACAAAGCTGCAGTAATGGAACTCGACACGACCGGCTGTCTGGCCGCGCTGCTCAAGGGTCAGCGCGGCAGCATCGTGTGGCTCGGCAAGACAGCTGGCGAACAACTGACCTACGACCAGAGGAATCCCTGATGCCACCGATCGAGCGTGACAGTCGGGCCTGGGAGAAGGTGGTGCTCTGGCCGGTCAAGCCAGGAGAGATGACGGAAGACGGCAAACCGGTGCTTGGTGACCCGATCGAGATCGATTGCCAGTGGCACGAGGGGCGGAGCGAATCGGGCAGCCCACAACTTGATGGGACCATCGTCGTCGACGCCTGGGGTCTGGTCGATGTGCCAATCGAAATTGGCAGCGGCATCTGGCGCGGCGAGTTGACCGACTGGCACGGCACTGGACCAGCGGCTGACTCGAATCAGGCCATGCGGGTTTGTGGGTTCCGAGAAACGTGGGACTCGAAAGGTCGCGAAGCGGAGCGACGTGTCGACATGCGGAGGGCGAACGACCTATGGCCTTCAGCCTGAAGTTCGACAGGGCGAGCGTCGAACGGCTTCGCGCCAAGCTGTTCAACGACGCCAAGAAGTACCGCGACTGTCCCGCGATCTTCGTCGAGTACACGGCCCCTTATGCGATTTGGGTGCACGAGAAGACCTGGGTGCAGCATCGCATCGGGCAGGCAAAGTTCCTTGAGGCGGCGGCCAAGCGTTCGCGCGAGCGCATGAAAAATGCCATCGCGGAGGACTTGAAGGCGGGCAAGAGTTTTCGGCAGGCCAACCGCAGGGCCGCGCAGATCTTGCTGTACGACAGTTCCCGGCTGGTGCCAGTGGACACAGGCGAGTTGCGGCGAAGCGGACGGGTCCGGGTGGAGGAAGTCTGATGCTGCTCAAGAAGGATACAGCCCGAACACGGGTGTTCAGTTTTGCGAGCGTGACCGGCACGTTGGCCGTCACTGTCTCCAAAGCTGGAGCCGCATTCGCTTCTCCGTCCGGGACCCTGACGCAGATAACCGGCACCTACTACGCGCTGGCCCTGGCTGCGGGCGACACCAATACGCTCGGCGATCTCGCGTACAAGTTCACCGACAACAGCGGCACGATCTTTCCCCACGGCGACACGGTTGACGAGGTGGTGACCGGCATAGTCGGCGAAGGGGCGACCGGGGCGCTGGAAACCGGCTACAGTTCGGCGGACCTGCTGAAGCTGATATCGGCGGCAACCTTGGGTCGCGTGAGCATCAGTAACAACATCGTGACGATCCGCGACGTGAACAACACCGCTGACCGGATTGTGGCGACAGTGGACGACGACGGGCAGCGAACATCGGTGGTGCTGACTCCATGATGCGCGGCAACTACTGGTATCTGGGCTACTGGAACCGCAGCTACTTCGGCGGTACGTGGCTACGCGCTGGCAGCGCGTTTGGCCCTGCACAACTGGTGTTCGGTATCGGCTATGTTCCCGGCCTGAAACTGGGGGTGGTGCGTGCCGATTGATTTCGTCGAATGCCGCTGGCGCGAAAACGGCTCGGCGACCGTCTACGGACTCCTCGTGTCGCGCGACGGATCCGGCGCAACCGTCGACGGGCAAGGCCGCTACCTGAAGCGAGCGGACATCTCGTCCATCACCTACGCCGTGTGGGACGACGACAACCTGACGACAGCAGTGGCGACGGGGATAGTGACCATCAGCAGCAGCGTGTTCGATACGCCCCAGACGAACAGCGACGACCCGATCTGGAAATACAGCCATGGATTCAATTTTCGCCACGACCTGGGGCCATCTAATTTTCCGACCGGGGACCACACGTACACGGTGGAGTACAAGATCACGGGCGCAGGCGGAACAATCTCGTGGGCGAGGTTTCGCGGGGTAGCGGCAGAGGTTCTGACGGAGTGATGATGAGTGTCCAACAGGCTTTATCACTCGCCGGCGCACATCATGCGGCCCATCGTGCAGGGCATCCAGGAGGCGCCCTTCTGGGTGGTGACAGTGTTGCGCCAGCCCGACATGAAAGCCGGGACCAATGCCGTGACGGTGTTCAACGCGCCGGGGCTCGGGCAAGAGCATTTGATGATCGGCGAACGCATGGAGCAAAGCGGCGTGCAGGTGATGGTCAGGGCCAGCGACTACAACACGGGCTTTCGCAAGGCGGATGCCATCGCCAAGGCCCTGGACGACCAATGGCTGACCAGCGTGGTGTTGCGGAACCAGAACGGCGAAGCCGTGATCTACCAGCTATGGAGTTTCGAGAGGACGACGAATGTGATCTGCTTGCCGGTCACCAAGATTACCGGCGGCTACGTCGACGAAAAACATGCGGATGACCAGATTCACTTCGTCGTCAACGGGCTGGCGACGTTGAGCGTGATTGACTGACCACGGAACTTTGAGAGAGGAGCCTATCCATGGCCGCACCAACCCTGACCGCTCGCCAGGCCCCGGCTGGCATCAAACTGCGCGACGGCTTCGCCGCGTTCTACGCCTTCGCACTCGACCCGGACATTTCCATCTGGGAAACCGAGGTGCAACTACCTTCCTTCGACGGTGGCGATCCCATCGACACGACGACGATGTGGAACGACGCGTGGATGACGAAGGCGCTTCAGCAACTCGTCGACCACGGCGAGGCGTCCGGAGTCTGCGGCTACGACCCGGCCTGCCTCACGCAAATCCTGTCCATTCTGAACCGAAACGGAAGCGTGACGTGTCACCTGCCCGACACGTCGACGTACACCTTCTGGGGCGGCTTGACCAAGTTCGAGCCGGAAGCGTTCAAGAAGGGCGAATTCCCCACGGCGAACTTCACGATTGTCGTCACCAACACCGACACGTCCGGCAACGAAGCCGGCCCCGTGCTGGTCAGCGCAGCCAATACCTAAGCCCTGCGCGGTCGTGAGGCGCACGGAACAGAGCCTCCGGCCGCAGGGCGCTTTCAACCGAGGAGAAAGGCATGGAAGAACCGCTTGTTTTCACGGACGCCACGAAGTATCACGAAGAACCCGTCAAAGTCGACGGCGCGTTGTACACTTTGCGCGAAGCGTTTGGCGACGCCGCTATCAAGTTCAAGAGCGCACAGGCCCGTGCCATGCGCTTTGTCGACGGCAAGCCAACCCTGATCGAGGGAGCCGCCGAGGTCGAGCCATTGCTGGTTCACCTGTGCCTTTTCGAGTCCTATGGGGACCCCAACAATCCGCGCGAGCGCAACGTGTCCATGGCCACGATCAAGACGTGGAAAGCGCACGTCATCACTAAGATTTTCGAGCGCGCCAAGAAGATTAGCCGCCTGGACGAGACGCTTACCAGCGCCGATGTCCGCAAGAAGATCGCCGAGTTGCAAAAGCAACTTGAAGACATGGAAAGGGCGGAAGAGGAAAAAAACTCGCCGCCTACCGAGCTGGCTGGTTCCACCTAGCTCGGGAATTCGGCCTTGACCCGTTCGAGATGCAGAGAACGTGGACCAACCGGCAATACATGGAGGCCATGGCATGGCTTGTGGAGCAGCGCAACCATCCGACCGTCGATCAGCAGTACCAGATGCAAATCGCCATGCTGGTGGACAGCATCGTACCGCGGATCTTCGGCAGGACGTATCAGGGCAAGCTGCAAGACAAGAAGCTCGTGTGGAGAACGGAAGAGGACGACGACCCGCAATCGCTGGAAGAGCGCAAACGGGTCTTCAGCCAGATGATGCTGGCGCGCTGGAGGGCGGTGGCCGAAGGTGGCGGTAAACGAGCAAGAAGTCGGACGGATGGTCGTACGATTGCTGGGTGACTCCAGCAGTTATGAGGCCATGATGCGCCAAGCGGCCGCCACCACACGCGCCGCCGTCGCCTCCATGGGAACCGCCATGACGGCTGGCATAACCGCTCCGTTCGCTGGCGCTGGCGTGATGGCCGTCAGCGCTGCCGCGCAGATGGAACAGGCTCAAGTCCAGTTTTCGACCATGCTGCAGTCCGAAGCCAAGGGCATGCAGATGGTCAAGGACCTCATCCAATTCGCGGCTGCCACCCCGCTGACGACGCCGGAAGTGACGACGGCGGCTCGCACGCTGCTGCAGTTCGGCGTTGAGGGCGAAAGGGTCATCGAAACGTTGCGCATGCTCGGCGACGCTGCCGGCGGCGACTCCCAGCGCTTCCAGTCCATGTCGCTGGCGTTCGGGCAGATGTCCGCGGCCGGCCGGCTGATGGGGCAAGACTTGCTGCAAATGATCAATGCCGGTTTCAACCCGCTTCAGGAGATTTCACGGACAACCGGCAAGTCGATGGGGCAACTGAAAAAGGAGATGGAGGATGGCAAGATTTCGGCGGCGATGGTGACGGCAGCGTTTCGCTCGGCCACGAGTCAAGGCGGGCGATTCTTCAACATGATGGAGAAGCAGTCGCAGACGGTCACTGGCCTGTGGTCCACGATGCGCGACAACGCCAGCCTCTTCCTGGTCACGCTGGGCGACATGATCATCAAGCAGCTTCACGTCAAGGACGCCATCAAGGCCGTATCTGCCGCCGCAGGGGACGTTGGCAACTGGCTCAAGTCGCTGAGCCCGATGGCTCAGAAAGCAATGTTGGCCGTGGCGCTGATCGCATCAACCCTGGGGCCGCTGCTGATCGTCCTTTCGGCCGTTGGCCCGGCTGTCGTCGCCGGCTTCGGCTTGTTCATGTCGACTGTCCTGCCCATCGTTGGTGTCGTCGGCGTGGCGGTCGCTGCGGTCGCTCTCTGGGTTCGCTCAGTGGGTGGCCTGGGGCCAGCGTGGGCGCTCGTAGCGGAGAAGGCAGGGGCGGCGTGGGCGTTGATTAAGGACGCGGCCATGTCGGCATGGACGTGGATCACCACCAACTTCGGCAGCATTGCTTCGTGGATTGCGCCCCTGTTTGCGGGCGCTGGAATAGAGATACTCGCCACGATCACGCTGATAATCGCGGCAGTGAAGGCAGTCGGAGCAATCTTCACGTACCTCAAGGGTGTTTTCTTCGAGAACTACGATGCCATCAAGGCAGTCAGCGATGGCTACTTGACACTCGCTGGGCGCGTGCTGATGGCTATCGGCATCACCAAACTGTTCCTGTTCGCGGCTGGCCTCGTCATTGGGGTTCTTAAGGCTCTCGGCATCGTCCAGTTGGCCACGAACATTCTGTGGGTCGGCTGGGCTATCAGTTTGGCGACCGTCAAGGGACTCGTCGCCATAGTCACAGGCGTCATGCTGGTTGCTCAGGCGGCGACGTGGCTGTGGAACGGCGCTCTGACGGTCATGAACATACTGCTCTCGCCGGTCGCCATTCTTGGAGTGGTTGCGGCGATCGGCGTACTGGTGGCGATTCTCGCTGTCGCCGGCTCGGCGCTCTACGGGCTGTACAGCGCTGGCCAGCAGCTTATCGGCACGCTCACAGGGCTCAGTAACACCACGCTCGGCACGCACCTGTCTTCCGTCTTCGGCGAGTGGAAGACGATCCTCACGGATGTGTTCAACCTCGCCAAGTCGGGCGACTTCTCCGGCGCGTTCGAGATGCTGAAACTCGGCGCGGACCTGGCGATCAACCAGGTGAAGGACCTGTGGCCGCCCTTGTGGAACTTTATCAGAGATGGTTTCGGGCATTTGTGGACCATCGTCTCGACGACGTTCATGGTGGAAATGCAGCGTGCGCTGATCAACGTCAGCAACAGGACACTTGACTTCCTGACAAGTTGGGACAAGACAGGGATGCTCACGAGTGGCCTGCGATCCGGTGTCGGCACACTGCTCAATAGTTGGAACGCCGGTCTGTCGCAAAGCGAGAACAACGTCAACCGGTCCACCTTCGCGCTGGGCCAGATGGCAAATCAGTTTCAGGCGGTCGAATCAGCCGCAACTCAAGCCTCGCGAGCGAACGTCGAGGTGGCCAATCTCGAACGTGAGTACGCGAACTTCTTCCGCGATCGCGACGCCGCTGACGACATGAATCACTGGGTCGTCAACGCCACGGAACAGTTCGACGAGTTCGGCAATGTCGTCGCCAGTTCGGACGCAGCAAGCCAAGCCAGCCGTCTCGGCGCGCAAACCGGCGAAGCACTCGCCACCGGGGTCAAGAAGCATGCCGGCCATGCAATGGACAGTTTTCAGGCTGCAGCAGTCGGCAGTGCCGAAGCCATCGCCCGCATGAATGCCTACCGGGACACCTTCCGGCAGATGGGTTTCTCCGCGAACGCCCTGGCAGGCGGGACGACGCCAGCGACAACTCTGGCGGGAGCGAGCACAGCCGCCAGCCCCACGACATTAGCTAACGTGGTATCGCCTCCGGGACGAACCGACAACACCCAAGAACACCTCGCTGTTCTCAAGGATATCCTGCATCAAGCCAAGCTGCAGACCGCCATCATGCAGCGCGAAACCGGTGTGATTCTGGAGGAAGTGGACCTGGAATGAGCGGCACGTACCGAGGACCGTTCGGCATCAGCGGCTCGATCGACGCCGAAGGCTACCGCACGTACAAGGTCAAGCACAGGGTGGAATTAGAACCGGGCGAATCCGCCCTGACGGCGCTGCTGACTCCGGGCTTGCCGCTGCCTGGGGCTATCTTCTCTCTTGCCTCCATGGGCGTGGCGTCGTCGGAAGTCGACCCGTGGGTCTGGTGTCTCCCCGAGATGGAAGCCAGCAAACTCGGCCGTGATACCGAAACCGGCGGTATATGGGTCGTTGAACAGACGTTCTCGAACAAGCCACCCAAGCGTTGCGCCTCGTTCCAGTTCGACAATCCTCTGCTTGAGCCGCAGAAGGTATCCGGCGACTATCGCATGAACCGGGTCGAGGCCACGCACGACATTTACGGTGACCCCATCACCAACAGCGCCCACGAGCAGATTCGCGGCCCGCAAGTCGAGTTTGACGACGGCTCGCCCACCATCAAGATCGAACAGAACGTCGCCATTCTTGATCTGCCACTACTCACGCAGATGCAGAACGCCGTGAACGCCTTTCCGATGTGGGGGCTGCCGGCGCGGACGATTAAGATATCGAAGATCTCCTGGGAGCGAAAATTCCATGGGGCCTGCTTCGTCTACTTCACGCGCAAGTTCGAGTTCGACTGTTCCGAGAGAAAACAGCAGCGAATTAAGGGTGCTCCGGCCACGTCATCGTTCGACCGCGAGGTGGTGGACGAAGGTACGAAGGCACTCCGGGGAAAGTGGGCCTCAAACGGCACATGGGAACTGATCAACATCAATGGTCAACCACCGGACCCGTCGAATCCATCGCACTTCGACCGCTACAAGGATAAAAACGGCGAGAACGCGAAGGTCATCCTTGACGGCCACGGCAAGCCCTACATCCCCGAAATCGAATACGTCCCCGGCAGCGGCAACTGCTCCGAATGCACGTCGACCCCCAAGTATTTCGTCGTGCGCGGCTTCACCGATTTCGAGGCGCGAAACAGCAGTGCCGTCACGACAAGCATTCGCGGGACACTGTGGAACGACGTGCAGCTGGAATACGTCAGCGGTTGTGATTGGGTGGCCACCGTCGACATGGGTAACAGCCAGACGGCTAACCTGCAAATCAGCGTCTCGGGCGACACGGCGACGCTGACGATCAGTTTCGCCGGCTACACCTTCGAGTTCGAGGGCGACTTCTCCTGCACCGGCCAATTTGCCCTGGACGACATCACGAGCGAGAGCCAGTTCTTGTTGAACGACGTGCCAGACAATTTGCCGACGACGGTGCAGATTTCCTCCCCCGGCGGCGATCCGCCCGGATCGATCAGCGTGCAGTATTACCAGGAAGCCGACTTCAGCCTGCTACGGATTCCGATGGACCTGCAGGTGCAGATTTAGGTGAGCCATGGCCAATGAGATTCAGGCGCGCGTAAGCCTCTTCGTCAGTGCCGACAACGTGCGCTATCAGTCTCCGCAGCAAGCCTTCAATGTGACGATGACGGGACGCAAGGGGCCGACTCCTGCCCTCGTCGAGGCCACCACGAACGGCACCGACGTGAATCTGAGTTTGCTTGACACTCCCGGTATGTGCGAGGTCATCAACCAGGACTCGTCGAACTACATCACGCTGGGGCGCTGGGATTCGACCACCAGCACGTTCTACCCCTTCATGGAGGTCGGGCCTGGCGAAAACTACATCTGGAAGCTGCCGCGCGATATCAACGACGAATACTCCGGGACAGGTACAGGAACAGGCAGCAACACAAGCACGCTTCGCATCAAGGCTGCCAATGCGCCGTGCAGCGTACTGCTGAACGCCTTCGAGCGCTGAGGACATTATGCCGCGCCTGATCGAAACCGAGGCTATCTATCTCGAAGGCGTGCAGGATGCGCAGCCCGTCGAGCACGTCGGCATTTACCAGGTGACCAGCAGCGAACAACTATTCGGCCCGCGGCACATCGTCGTCCTGCAAACGAAGACGGCGCTGCTGGAATTGACCGGTGGCTGCTGGGTCAAGGATGCGGCAACGTTGCGGATCGCCAACAACACAGGCACGAACCTGCAGGTGCGACCAACAGCGGAAGAGCGCGCCCGTCTCGACGCAGCCGTTGTCGAGGTGTTTCTGGGTGACGAACTGCTCGGCTACGTTCGCCCTGGCCGTTCGCTGCGATATGAACCGAGTGACTTGTCCCGGCTGTCGTTGCGGTGCCAGAAGGGCGGCGCGCGCTGTGTCGTGGTCGTCTACCCACGGTGACCCATGGGCAGGAAAAGGCGGCCCCGAAAAGTCCGGATATGGGTGCGCTGCCTGGGTCCAGGACCGGAACACACGTTTGTGACGAGCGACCCGATAGGCCACCGCATCTGCCGCGACTGCAAGAAGGCAATCGAGGCGAAGCGGATCTGTGACCGGTACGAGCCCTACCTGCGGGCGCAGGACGTGCGGAACGGATTCTTCAAGGAAACGTGATGGTGCGGGTACTCACGAGAGCGGACATCGGCAAGCTGGGGCGCTTTGTGCGCGACCAGCGAACCAGCCGCCCGCGCATGCGCCCGCGTCATCCCGAAGTGCTCGGCTCGTCGCCCGACCGCTACATTGTCGGCACCGGGGAAGGTATCACGAGCTGTCGCGGTACGGCGGATTGCCAGGTGTACCGGCTCAACGATGGGACGCTGGAGGCTGTTGACGGGCTGACGGTGCTCGTCACGAACCCGGACGGAACGGATATTCCGGCGAGCAGCTACGCCTTGGCCGTGCGTGACAAGTTCGGGCAGTGGGTGACGAAGAAGGTGTTCGAGTGCCCGCAGTGGTATTGCGTGGAGGCACCGGAAAGTACAGGGACAGGTACGGACATCGACTGTGGCAGTCCGACTTGTTGGGTGTTCGTGCTCAGTAGCGACCTTCACAACGGCGAGTCGTTTCCCGGCGATTTCCAGTGCGGCAGCGATCCGAATATACCTGGTATCCTCAAGTTCGTCAGCACATGTCGCTGGGGCGGTGGTGGCGTCTGCCTTCCCTGCAACCAGGTTGGCGGCAGCAATGCGAACCTCCAATACAACTTTGCGGAACTGGTTTGGGAGTTCCAAATCGACACGCTGGTGTACAGGTTCAGCGGAGAACTGTCGCGATCCACGCAAAACGTATTCACGCTATACTCGACGGGCGTCCCATATAACACGAATCCTGGCGCTTTGGTTCCTAATTTCGTAACGGTTTATGACGGCGACACCTACCTTGGCAGCAACTGGTGTTCATCTTGTTAGTGGAACACGATGGCCAAAAAGATTCCCGTCCTTACTGACGACGCCGCGGCAAAACTGCAGGACGCCTACGACCAGTGGGCCAAGTCGCCACCACCGAACATCAACCGCCGAGATCCGGGTTGGGATGATCAGGACCTCCAGGCACCCGAAGAATATCTGGCCATCACGCAGACGGCGCTCGTCGCCGCGGAAGACTGCGATACCGGGTTCGACAGTGCCGAATGCCAAGTTTACCGGCTGGTGGACGGCGATCTGGAAGCCGTCGACGGCTTGGAGATTACCGCATGGAACCTGCTCTCGGAGGCAATCGCGTCTGGTACGCTCGTGCTCATCAGCCGCGACAAGTTCGGCTCCTGGGTCATCTCCGCAGTGTATGGCGAATGCGACACCGGAGCTGGCACTGCTACGGCTACCGCCACCAGCACCGATGACGGCTTGGACGCCGAAGGCGCGTGGTGGGCCGCGACACCTCCGAGCGGCGGTCAGTCTGGTGGGGCGTGGTGGGCGGGGACACCGTGATGGAGTGTCGACGGCTGACGATAGCGGAGAAGAATGCGCTGGTTGCCGATGGGTACACCGTGCTGGGTGGCCCCTACGACTCGGAAGACCTTTGCACGGCAGCATGTGCAGCAGGCACGGCGACCTCGACGGACGATGGCCTAGACGCCGAAGGGTCCTGGTGGGCTGCAACGCCGCCATCGGGTGGACAAACGGGCGGCGCGTGGTGGGCAGGAGAGGATTGATATGGCAGAGTGCCTATTTCTGACGGATCAAGCGAAGGCCGATCTGGAATCTCTGGGCTGGACCTTCGTGGGACCTTACGAATCCGAAGACGCCTGCGTGAGCCAGAACCAGGAAACCGGCACTGGCACGTCCACTGGCACAGGGCACGTGTACGTCGACCTCACCTGTCCGGGCGAGCAACTGACCGGCGACCAGGAGGTAACGTTCGCCATCGGCGTCAGTGCCCCACACGTCACGACCCTGGAGGTGGATCTCGTCAGTACCGGCTGCTTCAGCATCACCTTCGCGACCACGACTGGGATCTCGTGGAGCGTCGGCGCGAACGGCGGGACGATCCAGTCCTTTCAGGGCAGCGTGTCGGCTGTCGCGAATGCGCTTGCGAGTATCACGGTGGTGACGACCACGCCATCGGCTACCGTCGACTTCACGGTCGCCGACATCGAGAACAGCAGCTACGCCTTCGACGAATGCAACGTCGTCATCACGGCGACCGACACGGGGACGGGAACTGGCACTGGCACTAGTACTGGTAGCCCGTCGTCGGGATGCGGATCGCCAACGGAGCTACCGGCACCACCATTCAGCTACGAAGACAATAACATCGACGCGCAGAAGTGGTACCACGTCGAATTGGACCCTGGTACGACGTATGCGCTTTCGCTCATTGCAATAGCAGGTCACGACACCGTACGGCTGGAACTGTACACCGGCTGTGACGGCCACGGACGAGGAACAGGGTTTTTTGGCGCTGTAGACACTGAATTCTCTGGACCCAACGAGTTCAGCTGCGGGGAGATAACTGGTATCTCCGACCTATGGATGCTGGCGGTCACTGTTGGAGCTACGTATCGCATCGACATGGATCCTGGCACTTGCGGCAGCCAGACGGGGACAGGAACTGGCACGCTCACTGGTTGTGAAGAAGCGACCTCACTCACTCTCGGTGCTATCCAAGCTGGCAGCATCACTGGCACGTCGGAGCGTGACTGGTACGTCATGACAGGCCTGGACCCTGATACGCAGTACAGCATCAACCTGTGGACACAGGGCACACCAGCTGGCGTTCTGACAGGGGCGCTGTACACGACATGCGAGCGCACCGGCGAAGGCTCAGGCGTGGGTGGGGTTCCCCAAATTCTGACGGCCGACAGCAGCGACTACGGCCAATGCTCGAACATCGTCGTGGGCGTGACGACGCTGTACATCGAGGTGCAGTACAACAACGCCGGCTCTGCGGATTACGAGCTGGCGGTTTACGAGGGGCTTTGCACGGATACCGGGACGGGAACAGGAACGGGGAGTGATGGGGGTGGCGCTGAGAGCCCACAGGGTCCACTGTTCCCAGGTACTGGCGCTAGCGATGCGTCGGTCGGCGTCACTGCGTGGACCAATCCTGGGAATATATCCGCTGATGATGGAGTGTACGCGACGTGTACGTCCAATTCGCCGCAATACCTCAAAGCTACCAACTTCGGCTTCTCCATTCCCGATGGCGCGACAATCGACGGTATCGAGGTCAAGATTCAGCTGTTCAGGACCGGACCGCGCGTGCACACCGTGAGCAACGTTCGCATGGTTAAGGCGGACGGATCGATATCGACGACCAATCGCGCCTCCGACAACACGGTGATCAACACCACAGAAACTGAGAACACGTACGGCGGCGACTCGATCCTGTGGGGGGAGACATGGACGGCGGCGGACATCAACGACGCTGACTTCGGAGTCGTTTTCAACTCCGCGCCCGGTGGAGGCAAGGGCATTCCCACGATCAGCGTGGATTGCATCACTGTGAAAGTTTGGTTCCATTGAGATGGGAGTCGTCGTACCAGTCGTAGGACCGATGAGGAGCGGCACAAGCCTCGTCAGCAGCATCGTCCATGTTCTCGGCGTCTGCATGGGCGAGCGGTGGATAACCGAAGACCCAGAGTGGTGCAGGGACGGCTTCTGGTGCGATGACGAGTTCCACGAGCTATTTGTCGAGGTGCTCGGAGGATATCCCGGCCACTTCACCGTCGACACGTTCAACCGCGATGCGCTACCCAAGTTGAAGGACCAGGTAGCCAAGAGGGAGGGGACCTACGTTCGCTGGGGCGTCAAGAGTCACCTGCTGTCCTTCGTCTGGCCTCACTGGTGGCCGCTGTGCTCGCACGAGATTCGAGCTATCTTCCCGTGCAGACCGCCCGCCGAGTCGATTGCGTCACTGGCGGCTAGAACCGGACACACCGAAGAATGGGCTGCGGACTACCTGCAACCCTTCTTCGCGTCAGTGGCAGAAGCCAAGAGATTCCACGGGGAAAAGCTGTTCGTCGACTACGACACGCTCTTGGCTGACCCGGTAGCCGAGGTGGGCCGCATAGCGGAGTTCCTTGGCGTCAGCGTGACGCAGTACGCCATCGCCAGAGTCAAGCCGGAGTTGAGGCGATTCAATCAGCGCCTTCACATTTGACGACGATCGTGCTGCCGCCGGACGCGCGAGACACCTCGAAACCGTCGACGATCACGACAACGTCCTTCTTGCGCGATCCGGACGCCTCCGCGATCACCATAAACGTGAAGCACGCGAAAGCGAGCAAAAGAGAGATCCACCAGGATTCGGCTTTCAGATAGGTGAGCATAGATCCTCCAAGTCGGGCAAGTGTGTTCGGCATGGTGACTTCCTAAGTGAATCATTCGAACGTTTCAGACCGGCATTTGCCCGATGTGGGTTTTCTTGCGGCGCACCGAATCGCGGTCTGTGGCAGAGGCCGAGCGGCGAAAGATTGATTGCATGCCTAGCAGCCGCTAGCCATAATTGGCTCATGGAATCATGGCTCGCAAATCCAGAGTGCGAATGGTATCCGCAGAAGTGGATCGGATGCCTTCGCTGTGAATGCCGCTACCCCGAGGATCTCGTTGTCTCCGAGTTGTGTGCGGTGTGCCGATATATTGCCTTGAAACACTCTGGATATCGATTTGGGGCCAATGACAACCGTCTACTTGCCGAGGCTGCGGACATGATGCGTCACTATCGCGACAACTCTCCTAACAACAAAGCCGTTCGACTCGCCGAAATACTCGCCGACATGGAGGAAGCCTTCCGCGTAATCAACTGATGTGCGTTTGTGTCGTTTGGTGTGGTGGCCATCGCATTTCGACAAATTCGAAAAATCGTCCCTGACGCCAGCTGCACGCGCCCGATAGGATAGAGTCAGCGTCGCAGAATGGATTTCTGCAAATGAAGTGGTCCTACGGCATCACCACCGTCCCGACACGACGGCTGGACCTCTTGCCGCGCACGCTCGCCTCTCTCGCCGCCGCAGGGTTCGATAGACCACGCCTCTTCGTCGATGGTGGACTTCCCGGAAGCCAGCTCTACCGCGATCTCGGATTGCCGACCACCATCCGGGACCGCATCTCACGTGAAGTCAACGACCGCCCAAACACCACGGCCTATGGTCATCCGTTCGGCAACTGGATGCTGGGGCTGCTCGAACTGTACGTCCGCGAGCCGCACGCCGATCGCTACGCGATGTTCCAGGACGATATTGTCGCCTGCCGCAATCTGCGGTCATTCCTTGAGGCGTCCCCGTATCCGGACCGCGCCTATCTGAACCTGTACACGGTCCACTTTAACTACCGATTTTGCCCCAAGGATTCCCAGAAGTTGCCCCAGCGCGGCTGGTTCGTCACCTCGCAGCGCGGCCTGGGGGCAGTGGCAACCGTGTTCAGCCGAGATGCGTTGCTGGCGCTCTTCTCGAACGACCACATGGTCCGCCGGCCGATCGACAAGGGCCGCGGGCACAAGGCGGTCGACGGGGGAATCGTCGAGTCGATGAAGAAGGCGGGCTGGCGCGAATACTGCCATCACCCAAGCCTCGTGCAGCACATCGGCGACAAGAGCGCCATCGGCAACAACCTGAAGAACGACGACCCGGACAAGCACCACGCGACCTCGCCGACGTTTCCTGGCGAGAGCCACGATGCCCTGGAATTCCTCAGGGGGTGAGCCATGGCGTGGAAGTGGGGCGACAAACTGAAGTCGGCATTCGAGCTGGTGGGCATCACCGAGGATCGCGCCGCGAAGTTTCTGGGCGAGCATTGCAACTGCCCGAAGCGCCGAGAGGCTCTGAACGCCTTCAGCGACTGGGCCGAACGACTGGCAAGCCGCCTGATGGGCGCGAAAGAGGAGCACGAAAAGGAAATCGTCAAGGATCAGGGCTTGCAGGAGCTGGAAGTCCTGATGGACCGACCACCGAGGAGCAACAAATGAAGTGGGCCTACGGTGTGACCACTGTGCCCGAGCGTCGCAAGGATCTTCTGCCGCGAACGCTGGCCAGCCTTGAGAAAGCAGGATTTCCGGCCCCGCGGTTGTTTGTTGACGGGGCCACGTCTGGCGTCGAGTGGTCCGGACTGTTCGGTCTGGAAATCACGTTTCGCCACCCGAGGATGCACGCCTTCGGCAACTGGTTGCTCAGCCTACAGGAGCTTCTCATCCGCGAGCCGGCAGCAGATCGCTACGCCATGTTCCAGGACGATCTTGAGGCGTGCCGGGGGCTGAGGAGTTATCTGGAAAAGACCAGCATGGAAGGGCCGGTGTACCTGAACTGCTTCACGACGGCAGCAAGCGCCAACGGCGACGGCTGGCATCCATCCAAGCGTCCGGGAACCGGAGCTGTCGCCCTGGTGTTCAATCGTGAGACGGTAACGACTCTCCTTCAGCAGTCCTGGCTGCACGGTCAGCCGCTCGATGGCATCCGCCGCAAGGCTTACATCGACGACTGCGTGAGGCGCTGCCTGCAACCGCTGTTCTACGTCGAAATGGTGCACGGCCCGAGCCTGGTGCAGCACACCGGTGCTTTGTGCTCCACAGTCGGCAGCAGTATGCAGCTGGTAGCGGATGGATGGAGCGAGAACGTGTTGGACGGCGCTGGCGCTTTGGTAGGACAAACATAGGGGGCCGGAACGCAAGGAGTCGCGGATGAGGCTTGGGGTTGTTGGTGGGGGCGTAGTCGGCCACGCTATGGCGCGGGCGTTCATGGAGCATTCCGAAGGTGGCACTCGTGTCTACGACGTGGTGCCGGAGCGATGCACGCACTCACTTGAAGATGTTCTTTCCTGCGACCTGATCTTCGTCTGTCTGCCGACACCGGCGAATGAAGACGGGTCGTGCAAGACTTCGTTTGTCGAACAATTCTTTCGGGACGTTGGCACGTCCGCTTTCGCCGATCGCAACTTTGTGCTGCGGTCCACGGTGCCGGTCGGCACAACCAAGAAGCTGGGCGAACGCTACGGCGTCAAGAATCTGGTGCACTCGCCTGAGTTTCTGACGGCGCGATGTTCGGTGGCCGATGCGCAGGTACCGGCGCGGAACATCGTGGGCATACCGCACCCCAGCGCGGCAACCAGCCTTCTCGCAGAGTTGTACAAGCGGCGCTTCCCAGGCATTCCCGTCCACATCACGACGAGCGACGAGAGCGAGGCCGTGAAGCTCATGCAAAACAGCTTTTTCCTTACGAAAATCGCCATTTTCAACGAGTTCTACCAGTTTGCCCAGGCGCGAGGGATGAACTGGTCTCGCGTACTGGCTGGGCTACTCAGCGACGGGCGGATTGCGCACGCCCACACTCAGGTTCCTGGTGTGGACGGCTTATTTGGCGCGGGCGGAGCCTGTTTGCCAAAGGACATCGCGAACCTCGTGCACTGCATGGGTGACGAAGCTGTCGTCATCCGCGCGGCGATGGAGAGGAATAAGCGGGACAGGGAGAGGGTGGCATGACGCTTGAAAATCGCATCGACGACATCCCATACGGTGGTGGCTGGTGGAAGTCGGCAGGTCGTGACATGTTCCTTGAACTTGCTCGCGAGATGATGCGCAAAGGTCTGACAGAGGAGGATGCCATTGGCATCCTCACATCGGCTTACTGCACAGTGGCAGCGGAGTTTGGCAATTGAACATCATCACCCACACAACCTGCCGCTGCTGCGGCTCCGAGAACATGACGCCCCTGTTTTCGCTGGGCGAGCATTTCGTGTCGGATTTCGTGGACCGCGAGCACATCTACGACGGTACCGAGTGCCCGATCGATCTGGAACAATGCCGCGATTGCACGCTGGTGCAGATGAAGCACACCGCGCCCCAGGAGTTGCTCTACAGCGGCCACTACTGGTACGTGTCGGGCCGGACGCAAACCATGCGAGATGCCCTGCGCGACGTTGCCGCAGCAGCCGAGCGCGTGGCCAACCTCAAGGCTGGTGACGTGGTGCTCGACATCGGCTCCAACGACGGAACGTTTCTGCGATCCTACGAAGTTTCCGGACTGATCAAGGTAGGCGTTGAACCGGCCAAGAACCTCGCTGAAGAAGGGGCGAAGGGCGTCGGCTACTTCTTCCAGGAGTTCTGGCCTCTGTCCGAGAGGACGCTGGAGAACATGCGTCTGGGCGGCGTCGATCTCTCCGGGGAGCGGAAGGCCAAGGTCATCACGGCGCTGGGGATGCTTTACGATGCCGAGGACCCGAATGCCTTCGTCGCTGGTGTTGCCAGGTGCCTAGCGAAAGACGGGGTCTTCATCGCGCAACTGATGTGCGCCAAGAACATGCTGGCCGTGGCTGACGTTGGCAACCTGTGCCACGAGCACCTGCTTTTCTTTTCATTGAGATCCCTCGAATCTCTCTTCGCCAAGCACGGGCTGGAAATCTTCGACATCGAGACGAATGCGGTCAACGGCGAAAGCTACCGTCTGTACGTTCGGCACAAGGATTCATGGATCGGCGCATCGCCAGAAGCGTCCAACAGGTGGATAGACGCTTTCAACGCCGAGGCCAGCATTGGACTGAACGGTCCGGACGCGATGATGTTCTTCTACCGGCGCGCGTGCGAGAACCGACAAGCCGTCGTGGACTGCGTGCGCTCGGCTGTAGCGGACGGAAAGACCGTGGCAGTGCTTGGCGCGAGCACCAAAGGTAACACTTTGTTGCAGTGGTGGAGCTTCGATTCGTCCGTCATCTCGTTCGCAGCGGAGCGCTCGCCGGAGAAGCACGGCAAGTTCACGATCGGCACAGGCATCCCCATCGTCAGCGAAGAGGAGTTTCGGCGACGGCAGCCGGATTTCGCTTTGATACTCCCATACGCTTTTGAGGCAGAGATTCGCGAGCGCGAGCGCGAATGGCACGAGCGGGGAGGCAGGTTTATCTTACCCCTACCAGAAGTGAGGATCACATGATGAGAACCGTGTGCGCGGCGTTTGCCGGTGTCCTACTAGCTAGCCTTTTCGGGTGGCCTAGTGTGCTCGTTCTCATCGTGTTCGTGCTGTGGGATATGCACAACGAGCTCTCCGCCACTGCGAAACCGACGCGACGGGAGCCGTTGCGTGACTGACGCCAGCAACTACGCCTTGGCGCTTAGCAAGGCTCAGCGAGCCGTCAAACGCTTGTCCAACTTCAAGCCACCAGTTCGCAGGGGCCGGTCGTTGCGAATGATGCAGCGAATCGGGCGTAACGATCCGTGCCCCTGCGGCAGTGGGGTGAAGTTCAAGCGGTGCCACGGAGCAAGGGAATGACGCAACGTGCGCTAATAACCGGATGCGGTGGCCAGGACGGATCGTTCCTGTGTGACCTACTGTTGGAACGCGGCTATGAGGTCCACGGCATCGTCCGCCGTTCGTCCCTGGACAACCTCGCCCGCATCGCCCACTGCCGCGACAAGATCATCCTGCACCAAGGCGACGTGACGGACGCCAGCTGCCTCGAAGGCATCATTGCTGACGTATCCCCGCATGAGGTCTACCACGAAGCGGACCAGGACTCCGTAGGCTGGTCGCACGTCACCCCCGCGTACCAGGTCGAGGTCACCGTCAAGGCCACGGTGCATCTGCTCGAAGCCTGCCGCGTTCAGTGCCGCGAGGCGAGAATCTTCCTGCCATGCTCAGCCATGATGTTCGGCGACCCGGCATTTACCGACCTCACGGGCATGCAAGACGAGCAATCGCCGTTGAACCCGCAGAGCCCGTACGGCGTGGCGAAATGCCACGTCTTTTACATGGGGCGCATGTATCGCCAGCGGCACGACATGTTCGTGGCCAACGGGATCCTGTTCAACCACGACAGCGAGCGTCGTTCCGAGCACTACCTTCTGCACAAGATCTGCCGCGGCGTGAAACGCATCGCCGCCGGCCAGCAGCACACACTCGCTCTGGGCAACCTCGACGGCCGCGTGGACGTGGGCTATGCCCGCGATTACATGGAAGCTGCCATCGCCATGTTGCAGTTCAAGAAGCCCGACGACTTCGTGATCGCCACGGCGCAGGCGCATTCGGTGGAGGACATGGTGCACTTCGCCTTCCAGCGGGCGGGCATGAAGATCGGGCCGCGCGATCTGAGCAACTACATCACCGTGGATCCGCAGTTTTACTACCAGGCAAGGGGCATTCTGCGAGGCAATCCGGAGAAGGCGTGGAACTGCCTCAACTGGCGGGCGACAACGCACATCAAGGACCTCATCGGCATCATCATGGACGGCGAGAGGGCGGAAGGGGGCAAGGCAGCATGAGTGTTACCCACATCGCGGGGCGACCCGTTGCTCTCCGCGGGCATCTGAACCGTGTCATCCAGCGGTGCGCCCTGTGCGGAGCGATGATGGACGACCGCAGCATCGGACTGATGATCGTGAAGGCGGGGCATGCGGGCCTGACGCCGTACCCCGAGGGCCACCTGATCCGGTTCAAGACGGAAGAGGGGCCGACCGTTCGCAGCGACCTGGGGCCGATCAATCAGCGGAACGAGTTGCCGGCCGACTTCTGCCTGAGGGATGTGGACAAGCAATGAGAGCACTATCGTGTCCGAAGATTATAGTTGATGGTCGCCAAGCAGAAGACTTGAGAGGCCGCGTATTCAACAGATTGACAGTGGAATCGCTGGGAGAAAGAGACCGACAGGGCAGGCTGCAATGGAAGTCTCGTTGTACGTGCGGCAATGTTGTCGTTTGTCGCCGTGATCATCTTACGTCAGGAAACACGCAAAGCTGCGGGTGTTTGCAGTACGAAATGTTTGTTAGGCGTATCACCACTCATGGTATGTCTGGAGGCAGGCGCGGCAGGATTCCCGAATACATAGTCTGGAACAACATGCACCAGCGTTGCTTCAATCCGGACAACCCGCGATGGCCACACTACGGTGGCCGCGGCATCTCTGTGTGCGATCGTTGGCAATCATTCTCGGCGTTCTTGGCTGACATGGGGCGAAGACCTGGCAAGGAGTATCAAATAGAACGCAAGGATAATAACTCTGGATATTCGCCAGACAACTGCATTTGGGCAACATCGCACAAGCAAACCAGAAACACGCGGCGAAATCTGTTTCTCTCATTTGCTGGCAGAACAATGTGCTTGACGGATTGGGCTAGCGAAATGTCATTGAGACCTGGATGCATACGCAAGCGACTTGCTCTAGGCTGGCCCATTGGTGACGCTTTGACATTGCCAGCCAAGCAAGCCGGTCCCCACTGGGAGCAATCGAAACTCAAGATTGGTGCAGCACATCGTGGTCGACAGTTAACCATTCGCCACCGAGCAAAACTTCGAGCCTCATGGTTAAGACGTAAAGGAGGCCAGTAATGCTTCGCGTGGGGTCCGTGTCATACGCCTGCGAGCAAGGTTTAGGGCGTCTCATGAAGTCGTTCTACGCCGCTGGCATCGTCGACGATGTGATGGTCTACCGCCACACGAGTCCGAGCCGACCTACCCTCATGTCTTGGTATCCGCCAAGCACATTGGAGCTGGTTAACCGCCCGTTCAACGGTCCGACGGTCGACGCCTTCCTGAAGACAGTGGACGTGATGCTGTTCTGGGAGACGCCGTTCGACTGGGGCTTCATGGACTACTGCCGGGCTCGCGGTGTGCGCACGGCTCTTGTGCCCATGAGCGAGTGGACCCCCCGGCGCCCACCCGCATGGTTCGATATCGTCATCAGCCCCAGCCTGGAGGACCACGACTACTTCAAGGACGGTCGGTTTGCCGGCTTCACGTTCCGCGAATGCTTCCTACCGATACCCGTTGACCCGTCGACCTGGCGTCAGCGAACCGTGGCGAAGAGGTTTCTGCACAATGCCGGCCACCTGGGACACGGAGAGCACAAGGGTACGCGGCAGCTGCTTGAAGCCATGAAGCACGTCAAGAGCGACCTGACGCTGACGGTTCGTGGTCAGCACGACAGCGGGCTACAGAACGTGCTGCGTCAGGTGTTCGGTGGCAACGGCACGCATCCGAAGGTCGAGGTCGTGGCGCGAGAGATCCCGTACGAGGAGTTGTTCACCGAGCACGACGTGTACGTGGCCCCGGAGAAGTGGAATCCGATTAGCCTACCGTTGCAAGAGGCGCGCGCTGCAGGAATGCTGGTGCTGACCACCGATCGGTATCCGATGAATACATGGCTGCCCAAGGAAGGCTTGATACCTGCCGAGACGATTCGAAGGGGCTGCGTGAGCCGGAATTACCTGGAAGTGTGCGAGGCAGTCGTGCGTCCTGAGGCGATCGCCGCCAAGATGGACGCCTGCTACGGCACCGATATCACCGCCTATTCGCAATCGGGCAAGGCGTGGGCCGAAGAACATTCGTGGGCGAACATGGCCCCGAAGTGGAGAGCATCACTGGAACTATGACCATGGAGCGTGCGATGAGCAAGGAACTAGATCTTCTCGCGTCAGGACCTCAGGGAGACTACCAGCAATGGTTCGACAGTCTCGCAAAGGCCCATCTTGAAGATCATCCGCCGAGAACCAGAGCGGAAGAGGCCAGCGAAACATACGCAAAGGTGCTTCGCTACATCGCCTCTCTCCCGTGGTACAGGTGCCTGAGAATACCGTCCATCGTGGACCTAGTGATTCGACGACGGGAGATATTCGACAAGGCTTCCAAGAAGGGGTCAGGATCTTACTTGGCGTACCTCGAGCTGGCGGCGAAGGGCTACGACAAGTGTCGGTTGACAAAGGAAGAAGCCGACGCCCTGAAGGGGTGTCTGTCATGACACCAACAGAAGTCCACGTTCGCAGCACCATGTACACGGCCATCCTGGGATACGTCGCATCGCTCTGTCACGGCGTCAACGCCGCAGTTTATTGGAAGTTTGGACAAGACGGTGCACTTGCAGGCATATGGCTCGCTGGCTGCATTGCCTGGGGGCCGTCCGCAATCATCAATACGTCGTCCTGGCGTTTCCAGCAAAAATGGAGAAACGATGACTACATGGCGCAAGTGGCGTCGAAAGTCAACCACATCAAGGTGCATCGGCAATGAAACCCCTCACCGTCTCCGAACAACTTCGCCTGATGACCAGCTGGCTCAAGGAGGGCCGTCCGTTCTTCCACACGCGCTACAACGACGGTGAAGCAACCGCCATGTTCGGGCTGAAGGGCGAGAACGACGTGAACACGGACGGGCACCGGTACTTCCGTGACATGGGGAGACGGCTAACGCAGACGTATCATCGCGTCTGCTGCGCCTCCGCTTGGAAGGACAATATCATTGTCGGCTCATGGTGGCCGGAGGATCCTACTCATGAAGCCGCCGAACTACTGCAAGCTGTGGACGCGGCCATATATGTTCGTTGGTGCCACAGCGACCTCTGGTTCGACGAGCAGGCCGAAGCGATAGGGGAGTGCGCTGGCGAGGAGTTGATGGAGTTCTTGGGCGCTTTGCTGACGCGTCCGCTCGTAGTCGTCGGTTGCGAAGCGTTGTTCGGCCACGCGGAGCACGTGCCAACTGAGGCTGACAATGCGTGGGACGAACACAACACGATAATCAGAGAGGCTATGCAGGCCGCTAACGGCACCTACAACAACGTATTCTTGTGGGCCTGCGGTTTCACTGGCAAAGTAGCGTCCGAAGCGGTATGGAACGCTTACCCGAACACGACCCACATCGACGTTGGGGCGTTGCTCTCAGCGCTGGCGGGCAACCCGATCCGCGACTGGATGAAGAAACCCAACGGCACGCACTGGCGTTATCTGCAAGACGTGGTGGTGCCGAAACTGAGGAGCGTGTAATGACTATTGTAAGAATCAGCGATGATCTAAAACTCGAAAACACCATAGTGTCGGTAAAAGGTGTCGAGAGCACCAGAAAGGAGATTTGCAAAGGTTCTGGTAGTCGGCAGTTACGATATGATGTGTGGCGAGTTTACGGACCTACGATATCGACGGGATGGTTCATTTTCAAATCTTACATAATTCATGCGTTGGCTGAAGTCCACATGCATCCAACCGACAAGGAAATCTGGTGCTACGGACGACAACACATTCCTTTATGCCAAAAACTGGCCGAGGCATTACGAGACTACGGGGACTTTCAGGTTGTGCTTGTCACAGAAGACGAGCATAAGTGGACGCCAGCAATGCGAGACTGAAACATCGTTTTCCGAAACTGAGGAGTATGTGACATGAAACTATGGAACATGTGGTCGGCGTTCTTTGTTGTCATGTTCGTCCCGATGATGCTATGCGCGTTATTTGTGGCTGGGTGCTCCAACAACAGAGTAACTGATCAAGACTTCGTCGGCGCAGACACCGAGGTTAAGCTAATCTCAGAGTTTGACGGCGTTAAGTTGTATCGCGTCAAACAGACTAAACCATACGTGCACTTTTGGTACATCGTGAAAACGGAAAACGGCGTGGCGCTACGATAGAGAAACACATGATTCACCGCGAAGGCCTATCGTTCTATCTCGACAAGCTCCGCTCCGGCGAGCCGTTCAGCTCATATCTCTGGGGCGACGGCGAGTTCGCAGTTGCCGCGCGCCAGCGTACTGGCCGCACGATGCAGAACGGCGAGGTGGTCACCATCCAGCTGGAAGACGAGCTACGCGCCGCCCTGGCCATCGACGAGCCCAACGTCCTGCACGCCACGGACCCATTCCTTGCCGAGCCGTGGACGTACGCCGGCAACGACAAGCATTCGGTCAACAGCATCGCCGCCATGGTGCCACCGCATCGCGACTGGTACGACGGAACGATCTGGGACACGGCGTCAAGGGAGGGGACGCTGGGGCCGCTACTGAAGGTGCTCAACGAACGAAAAGTTGTTTTTATCGGGAACAATGCACTCTTGAAAGCGCGGCCATTCGAGTACGGCGTATGGATCCGCGTGCCAGACACTAACGCTTGTTCACATAACTTTGAGCCGCCATTCAAGTGGGACTGCTTTCAAAACGACTTGGTGTTTGTTGCTTGCATGGGAATCAGCGCCATCCCAACTCTTGCCAGGATACGCAGGTTGCGCCCAGGCTGTACCTTCCTCGACCTCGGCTCCACCTTCGACGTGTTCGCCAAGATCGGGGCTGAACGCGGCTGGAGGCAGGAATTGTACCGGGACGAACAGCGCTGGCAGGAACTGATCGCCAAGCACCGGGAGGGCGCATGATCGACTTTCTAACCAAGAGCGATGCCGACAAGCTGTACGCACCAAGTAAAGCGTGGATTGGCGATTTCGTGTGCATCTATGCGCCACTGTTAGTCGTTCTGTTTGCAAGTATCGCTAAGCTTGAAAAGAGCGTCCAAGACATCGAAGAGCGTATCGAGAAACTGTCAGCGGAGGTGGCTAAGTCGCCACAAAGGGAGGGCAAGTGATGCCCATGGTTCGTATGCTCGACGGCAGCACGATGGACACCATGGATCCTGTTTTCGACCCGAACAACGCGGATCCGTCGCAGTTCGACCCGTCTCCTGAAGATCCGCTGGGCGTGCTGGCACCGTTCCTGACGCATTCGCCGAAGTGGGTCATTATGGCCGGCCTGGGTGATGTGGACGAAATCGGCCCGGCGCGAAAACGGTGGCCGCGGGCAAGGTATCTGGGCATCGAGCCGGACCCGCGAGCGATCACCTGGCAGCGCGAGCGCAGCTGGCCACCGGAGCAGCCCATCGTCTGCGCGGCTCTGTCCGGCAAGATAGGCACAGCGACCATCCGCATGGACTCGATTTGCTGCCCAAGCATGCACCCGGAAAACATCGCTGCCGCGCCGCCGGAGCAGTTGCAGACGGTGACCACGACGACACTGGACACATTGGACCGCGAATATGGTCCGTTCGTTCGCGCCATTCTCTGGCTCGACTGCGAAGGCTGGGACTACACGGCGCTCTTGGGAGCAAAGAACCTG
>Ga0196974_1000038_pt1 | contig 84885 bp, 87 predicted proteins | sample S1_1013CmetaG_FD_155477 | JGI IMG/M metagenome (GOLD analysis project Ga0196974, IMG submission 155477) | Soil microbial communities from Anza Borrego desert, Southern California, United States - S1_10-13C | ecosystem: Environmental > Terrestrial > Soil > Desert | place: USA: California...
TGGTTGGAGACCTGGCTGGGCTTCGGCCTGGTCGGCTTGGCGCTGTGGACCCTGCTGTTTGCCGAGACCTGGCTGCGCACCCTGGTCGGCCTGGCGCGCGAGCCCGGCGTCTACCTGGCCCTGCCGCTGCTGCTGGTGTTCAGCCTGATCTCGCTGACCGAGGTGTCGGTGCTCGACTACCACGACGTGCAGTGGACCATCTTTTGCGCCGTGGCGGTGAAGCTGGCGGTGGGCGACCGCTTCACTCCTTCAGCGCCACCGCCCCCGGAGTCATGATGTCGCTCATCCCGTAGGCCGTGCAGTCGGCCTTGAAGGTCGAGCTGCCGGTCCATTCGATGGTCGAGGCGACGATCTGGACGCAGCCGTTGGTCCCGGCCACGTTGCCTTTGTAGTCCAACGCCCCGTCCGGGAAATACAGCGCCCCGGTCATCTGGGTCGACGCCCCGCCGTTGAATAGGGCGCCGCCGGTGTTGCCCTCGGCCGCGAACATCAGCACGCCCGAGTACGTCCCGCTGGTGGGCGCCGACAGGTTGATCGTGGCGCCGCCGTTGTAGTGGACGTTCGCCCCGTTGGTCAGGAAGAAGGTCACCCCAGAGCCCGAGATGTTGGCGTTGGCGTTGATCTTCAGCGTCCCGCCCGAGACGATGTAGGTGCCCGCCGCCAGCGTCTTGGTCTGCTTCAGGTCCATGCCGTTGCAGTAGCGGCCGGGCGTCAGCGCGTTGCCGCTGACCGTCTTGCAGGTCCCGGTGTTCGCGGGCTCCGGCAGGTCCTCGAACGGATCGTCCGCGGGCGAGGAGCCGGTGATCGGCGCGTCGCAGTCGGTAAGGGTCAGGCCGCCGGCCTGCTTCACCCCGCCCACGGCGATGGCGCAGGGCGTCTCCACGTCGGAGCTGCCCTTCTGCTCGATCGCGTCAACGGCGGTTGAGTTGGCCATCACGCTGCACCCGTCCAGGGTCAGGCTGGCGTTGCCCGAGAAGTTGACCGCGCGGCTGGCGGTTCCGCTGAGCGCCAGGATGCAGGCCTCGGTGGCGTTCTCGAACCGGGCCACCGCGCGCGAACGCACGCTGACGTCGTTGGAGGCGAACACCGCCGAGAAGAACCGCGGCTCGTTGCTGACGATGGTCACCTCGACCTCGTCGTCGGCGGGGGTGACCAGGATGGAGCCCCGCGCCGGATCGAAGCCGTTCTGCACCGCCTGGGCGGTCGCCTCGGCGATCACGTCCTCGTCGTCGGAGCCGCCGCGCAGCTCGATCGCGCCAGCGTAGGCGGCGGCGTCGGCGGCGGCCTGCAGCTGCAGATCCTTGTAGTACCAGTAGCTGGTCTCCACCCCGAACGCCGCCCCGGCGACGATCAGCGGCAGCGCCAGCGACGCCAGCACCGCCACGTTGCCGCGGCGATCGGCGACGAACGTCCTTGCTCGGCTGTTGACCTTGGCGAACACGGCAGGATTCTCCCGTAGGTTAATCCCTGTTTACGCGCACACGGTTAGGCCTCCGTTGACGACCGTGGTGAACGGCGAAGCTTTCGCGGTTAACGGTTCGAGGGGTGAGGACGATGGGGACGGTGCGCTGGGCCACGCGGCTGCACAAGTGGCTGGCCCTGGTCGTGGGCGTGCAGATCCTGTTCTGGGTGCTGGGCGGACTGGTGATGACCGCCCTTCCGATCGAGCGTGTCCGCAGCGAGCACCGTCTGGCCGAGAGCGAAGCGCGGCCGCTGCCGCTCGACCGGCTGACGCCGCCCGCCGTCGCCGCCGCGTCCGCGGGACTGAAGCCCGCCAAGGCGACGCTGAAGTCGACGCCGCGCGGGTTCGTGTGGGCGTTCGAGGACGCGGCCGGTAACACCGTCGACGTCGACGCCCTGACCGGGCGGCGCCTGGAGCGCATGGGCGAGGCCGAAGCGCGGGCCGTCGCCGCCAACCTCTACGCCGGACCCGGCGAGCCCGTCCGCGCGGTGTGGTTCGAGCAGGCGCCGGAGGAGACCAAGAAGACCGGGCCGCTGTGGCGGATCGATTTCGACGACGGGGAGAAGACCAGCTTCTACCTGTCGCCCGCCACCGGCGAGATCGCCGGTCGCCGCTCGCAGGTCTGGCGGTTCTACGACTTCTTCTGGCGGCTCCACATCCTGGACTTCAAGGCGGGCGAGAACTTCAACCACCCGACGCTGGTGCTGCTGACCTTCGTGGCCCTGGTGGTGACGGTCACCGGCTTCGTGCTGCTGTGGGTGCGGCTGGTGCGGGATTGGAGGAACCGGGCGAAGCCGTGAGCGCGCGAGCGGCGCCTCACCCTTTTGCGGGCGCCGGCAGCAGGGCCGCCATGGTGTCGGCGATGGTCCGGTAGCACTCGCAGGCGGCCCGCTCGAGACCCGGGCGGTCCAGCACCTCTATGCGGCCGCGACTGCGGCGGATCAGGCCCTTCTCCTCCAGCGCCGCGCCGACCTCGCTGACCGTCGCCCGGCGCACGCCCAGCATGTCGGACAGGCCCTCGTGGGTCAGGGCGAAGCTGTCGCCCTCGGACCGGTCGTGCAGCATCAGCAGCCAGCGGGCCAGCCGCGCGTCCAGCCGGTGCAGGGCGTTGCAGGCGGCGGTCTGCTGAACCTGGGCCAGCAGCGCCTCGGTGTGCCGGGCGACGGCGGCGCGCAACCCTTCGCTCTCCTCCAGCGCTTGGGAGAAGCGGTCGGCGCCGATCCGCTCGGCCGCGCCCGGCGTCTGGGTCACCGCGCGGCTGACGGCGGCGCCGTTCAGCGGCCCGCAGGTGGCCCCGACCAGGCCCTCGCGGCCGATCGCGGCGGTCTCCACGGTCTGGCCGTTGCCGAGCACGGTCAGCATGGAGACCACGCCCTCGGTCGGAAAGAATACTTGAGCGACATCTTCGCCGGTGTCGAACAACGTCTCGCCGCGGCCGAATGAAACTGACGAAAGGTGGGGCGTCAACAAAGCCAAATCCCTAGACGGCAAGGACGCCAGCCACCGATTACCTGAAGCCCCCACAGCTGTCGGATCGGTCATGGCGGAACAACGCGAGTTCCCGATGGGCGTTCCGCCCCTATCCTTGCGAAAACTCGAACATGTTCGACGAAGGGCCGTTCACGCCGACGGATCAGGAACTTACCCTGTGTTGCGGCGGCTTCACCGACGACCCGTCTTGCCCCGCCTGCGGCGGCTCTCTAAGCCGGGTTGAACGGAGGATTTCATGACCGCTCCCCGCATCGGGGCCGAGGCCGCGCTGGCGGCGCTGCCCGGCTGGAGCAAGGCCCCGGGCGGGCGCGAGGCGATCGTGCGCGGCTGGCGTTTCGGCGGCTTCAGCCAGGCCTTCGCCTTCATGACCCGCGTGGCCCTGCTGGCCGAGAAGCTCGACCACCATCCGGAGTGGTCCAACGTCTACGACCGGGTCGTGGTGCTGCTGACCACCCACGAGGCGGACGGCGTGACCGAGAAGGACCTGGATATGGCCCGCTTCATGGACGAAGCGGCGCGCGGTCTGGGCGCGGACTGAACGAATTCGAAGGGGGCGAGCATGGCGGGACGAGTTCAGGGCAAGAAGGCGGTGATCACCGGCGGGGCGGGCGGCCTGGGCGCCGCCATCGCCGCCATGCTGGCGCGCGAGGGGGCCACGGTGGCGATCACCGATCTGGACGGCGACGCCGCGGGTCGCGTCGCCGCGGCGATCGACGCCGAACGCCCCGGCTCGGCATTCGCCTACCCCCACGACGTCGCCGACGAGGCGCAGTGGAAGGAGGTGCTGGCCCGCGCCGACGCCGACATGGGCGGGATCTCGGTGCTGGTGCACAACGCCGGCATCGGCGGCGACCTGTCGCCGATCGAGACCTGCGAACTGGACAAGTGGCGCAAGGTCAATGCGGTAAACCTGGACTCGGTGATGCTGGGCACCAAGCACGCCCTGCCGTACCTGCGCGCCAACCAGCCGGGCTCGATCGTGGTGATCTCGTCGATCGCGGGCCTGCTGGCCGCGCCGGGCATGGGCGCCTACAACGCCTCCAAGGCCGGGGTCTGGCTGCTTTCCAAGACCATCGCGCTGGAGTGCGCCAAGCAGCAGATGGACGTGCGCTGCAACTCGGTGCACCCGGCCTTCATCAAGACCCCGATCATCGACCCGTTCGTGGCCATGTCCGGCGGCAACGAGGCCGCCGCCCACGCGCGGCTGTCCCGCGGCATACCGCTGGGCCGCATCGGCGAACCGGACGACGTCGCCTACGCCGTCCTCTACCTGGCGTCGGACGAGAGCAAGTTCGTCACCGGCTCGGAGCTGAAGATCGACGGCGGCATGTCGGCGCAATAGCCGGGCCGCGCCGCAGCCGCGGAGGAACATAGCGCGCCCTGGTGGAGTCTGGCTCCGATCCGCACGTCGCCGTAAGGAGCCTGCATGAACGCGCCTGTCCGACCCGCCGCCGAGCCGCCCGTCTGGGATCTGTCCGATCTGTATGCGGGGACCGACGATCCGGCGATCGGCGCCGACTTCGAGGCGGCCAGGGCGGCGGTGGCGGAACTGGCGGCCATGGAGGGCGGCTTCGTCGCGGCGCGGGCCGAACCTGCGCGGCTGGGCGGGCTGATCGACGCGGCGCTTCGGCTGTACGAGCGGATCACCGACCTGCTGGGCGGGGTCTCGGCCTTCGCCAGCCTGTCGGCGGCGACCGCCCGCGACGATCCCGAGCGCGCCCGGTTCGAGGCCGACGTGCAGGCCAGGATCGCCGCCGTCTCGGCCGACACCCTGTTCCTGACGCTGGAGCTGAACCGGCTGGACGACGCCGAGATCGAGGCGGCGCTGGCGGCGGTTCCGGCAGTCGCGCGCTGGCGGCCGTGGCTGCGCCGGGTGCGGCTGGCGCGCCCGCACGAGCTGACCGCCGACCTCGAGCGGCTGATGATCGACCGCGCGCCGGCCGTGGCCCAGTGGACCCGGCTGTTCGACGAGACCCTGGCGCGCATGGGCGTGCAGGCCGGGCGCGAGCGTCTGACCCTGAAGGAGGCCCTGACGCGGATGTCGGACTCCGATCCCGCCCGCCGCAGGCAGGCGGCCGAGGGGCTGGCGCAGGCGCTGAAGGAGCAGGCCCCGACGCTCGCCCTGTGCCTGAACACCATCGCTTTCGAAAAGCAGGTGGAGGACCGCTGGCGCCGCTTCCCCACCCCCGCCGCCTCGCGCCACCTGGCCAACGAGGTCGACGCGGCCGCGGTGGACGCGATGGCCCAGGCCGTGGCCGAGCGCTATCCGCGCCTGTCGCACCGCTACTACGCCCTGAAGGCGAAGGCGCTGGGCAAAGCCAAGCTCGACCACTGGGACCGCAACGCGCCGCTGGACCGCGACGCCCCGCGCCAGTACCGGTGGGATCAGGCGCGCGAGGTGGTGCTGGACAGTTTCGGGCGGATGGGGACGGCCTTCGCCGACCGGGCGCGGCTGTTCCTGGACCGCCCCTGGATCGACGCCCGGCCAAAGCCCGGCAAGGCGTCGGGCGCCTTCGCCCACCCGGTGACCTCCGCCCGCCACCCCTACGTGTTCCTGAACTTCATGGGCGAACGGCGCGACGTGCTGACGCTGGCGCACGAGCTCGGCCACGCGGTGCACCAGACTCTGGCCGCGCCGCTGGGCACGGTGCTGGCCGACACGCCCCTGACCCTGGCCGAGACCGCCTCGATCTTCGCCGAGGGCTTGGTGTTCGAGCGGCTGCTGGAGGAGGCGACGCCGGCCGAGCAGAAGGCGCTGCTGGCCGGCCGGATCGAGGACGGGCTGAACACCGTCGTGCGCCAGATCGCCTTCCACCGGTTCGAGACCGATTTTCACGCGCGGCGGCTGGAGGGCGAGCTGTCGCCGGACGAGATCGGCGCCCTGTGGCTGGAGCGGATGGGCGAGAGCCTGGGGCCGGCCGTGACCCTGAACCCCGGCTACGAGCAGTTCTGGGCCTACGTGTCCCACTTCGTCCACGCGCCCTTCTACGTCTACGCCTACGCGTTCGGGGACCTGCTGGTCTCGGCCCTGATGGAGAAGCGGCGCGAGGATCCGGCCGGCTTCACGCCGCTGTACGAGGCGCTGCTGTCGGCGGGCGGTACGAAGACCTACGTCGAGGCCCTGGCGCCGTTCGGCATGAACCCGCGCGAGAAGAGCTTCTGGGAGGCCGGCTGCGGCCGGCTCGAGCGGCTGATCGACCGGTTCGAGGCGCTGTAGCGCGTTCCCTCTCCCGGACGGGAGAGGGACAGGCGGAGCGAAGCGAAGCCAGGGCGAGGGCGACGGCCGGTTCAGGACGAGGAGCCGCCGTCCCCCTCATCCTCCCGCGCGAACCTCCGCGCTTCGCGCTCCGGTGCGCGGGGCCCTCCTTCTCCCGACGGGAGAAGGGTCGAGGCCCGGACGCCGTCCGCACGGGCGACCGATCGTCATGCTGGACGGTTGAGCGGCCGCCGGTCGGCGTGATACGCACCCGCCGCAAACGCGCTTGTTCTCGGAGACGTCGACCATGGCCGGCACGGCCCACGATCACCACCACGGCGAGATGGAGATCTCGGAGCAGAAGTCGACCTTCTCGCTGTTCATGAACCTCACCAAGTGGGGGTCGCTGGCGGTCGCGGTGATCGTGCTGTGGCTGACGATGTGGTTCTCCACCGGCGCGGGCTTCTTCGGCGCCACCCTGGCGGCGCTGGTGCTGCTGGTGGTCGGCTGGTTCCTGCTGAAGAAGAAGCCCGACAGCGACCGTCCGCACTGATCCGCTGGACGAGCGGCGTTCGCTCGGCCTAACGTCCGCTGCGGATTCGTAAGCGGAGGGCTGGCGTGGTCGCTGTCGCGGTGACGAAGGAAAGACGCGCGGACGAAGCGCGCGTCGCGGCCACTCCCGAAACCGTCAAGAAGCTTGTCGGCCAGGGCCTGACGGTGCTGGTCGAGACCGGCGCGGGGCTGTCCGCCTGGTTCCCCGACGATCAGTACACGGACGCGGGCGCCCGGGTGGTCCCGACCGCCCAGGAGGCGATCGCCGGCGCCGACGTGCTGTTCAAGGTGCGCGGACCCGATCCCGAGGAAGTCGCCGCGCTCAAGCCCGGCGCGATCGTGGTCGGCCTGCTCGACGCCTATCGCGAGCGCGACATGGTGCAGGCGCTGGCCGCCAGGGGCGCCACCGCCTTCGCCATGGAGTTCGTGCCCCGCATCACCCGCGCCCAGGTGATGGACGCCCTGTCCAGCCAGGCCAATCTGGCCGGCTACCGCGCGGTGATCGAGGCGGCCCACGCCTTCTCGCGCGGCTTCCCGATGATGATGACCGCCGCCGGCACCGTCGCGCCCGCCAAGGTGTTCGTGATGGGCGCCGGCGTGGCCGGGCTGCAGGCGATCGCCACGGCGCGCCGGCTCGGCGCGGTGGTCACCGCCACCGACGTGCGCCCCGCCGCCAAGGAGCAGGTGGAAAGCCTGGGCGCCAAGTTCGTCGCGGTGGAGGACGAGGAGTTCAGGCAAGCCGAGACCTCCGGCGGCTACGCCAAGGAGATGTCGGCCGAGTACCGCGAAAAGCAGGCGGCGCTCGTCGCCGAGCACGTGAAGAAGCAGGACGTGGTGATCACCACCGCGCTGATTCCCGGCCGTCCGGCGCCCGAGCTGCTGAGCCAGGCGCACGTCGCCTCGATGCGGCCGGGTTCGGTGATCGTCGACCTGGCGGTCGAGCAGGGCGGCAACTGCGCCGCGGCGCGGCCCGGCGAGACGGTGGTCACCGCCAATGGCGTCGCCGTGGTCGGCTGGGCCAACCTGCCCGGCCGCATCGCCGCCGACGCCTCGGCCCTGTACGCCAAGAACCTCGTCGCCTTCGCCGGACTGCTCGTGAGCAAGGAAGGCGCCCTGGCGCCGGACCTGGAGGACGAGATCCTGAAGGCGGCGCTCGTCACCCACGGCGGAGCGGTCGCCCGGCCGGAGCGGTTCGCATGATCCGCCCGGCGACCATTCTTGGCTGCCTGTCGAGTCTCGCCCTGATCGCCGGGCCGCTCGGGTTCGGCGTTTGGACTTTGCACGGCGTCGAACGTCTCGCCGGAGAGCGCGCCTTCCAGGTGCTTCAAACCGGCCTTGCGGGAGCGACGGTCTGCGTGCTCGGAGGCGTCGCCGGGTTGGCCGCCGCCGCGCGGCTGCGTCGGGACGGCGCCTCGGATGCGATAGGGAGTCAAAGCTGATGGAACACGTAGACCCCACCGTCTTCCGCCTGGCGATCTTCGTGCTGGCGATCTTCGTCGGCTACTACGTGGTCTGGAGCGTCACCCCGGCCCTGCACACGCCGCTGATGGCGGTGACCAACGCCATCTCCTCGGTGATCGTGGTCGGCGCCCTGCTGGCCGCGGCCGCCAGCGCGGGCGAGCAGCAGGGGCTGAACGGCTGGGTGTCCAAGGGCTCGGGCGTGATCGCCGCGGCCCTGGCGGCGGTCAACATCTTCGGCGGCTTCCTGGTCACCCAGCGGATGCTGGCCATGTACAAAAAGAAGGACGCGGCGAAGTGATCGGCGACCTGCTGGACTACGCCTGCTGGCTGGCGGCCCTGGTCTCCATCGGCGCCTACGTGGCTTCGCTGATGCGCAACCGGCCCTATTTCCGGCCCTTCAACAGCCTGGGGCTGCTGCTGACCGGCGCGGCCCTGCTGGGGCTTCCGACCGTGATCGGCTCGGACCTGCCCGACAGCGCCGTGCCGCACACCGCCTACGTGGTCCTGACCCTGATCGCGGCGGCGGCGTTCCAGACCTACTCGGCGCTGCGCCGGCGCAAGGCGCGCGCGGCGGAGGCGAAATGAGCCCGACCGAACTGGCCGTCTACGCCTCCTGGACCGCCACGGGCCTGGGCGTGGCCCTGTGGATCGCCAGCTATTTCCGGCCCCGAGGTTCGGTGGCGCGCATGCGCTTCAACGACGCCGGTTCGGTGCTGATCTTCGGCGGCATACTGGTACGCATCGCCATCCAGGGCGGACCGAAGAACCCGCTCGACTGGCTGCTGCTGGTGGTCGGGCCGATCTTTGCGGGCGTGGCCCTGTACAGGCTGTTCCGCACTCAGGGCGGAGACCGCTGAGGGTGTCCGCCGCCCCCGACCTCCAGACCGTGCTGGACGTGCTCCGCGAGGAGCGCCCCAAGGCGCGCGAGTCGGGCATCGAACTGGTCGGCGTGGTCGGCTCGGTCGCCCGCGGAGACGCCGGCCCGGACAGCGACGTGGACGTGGTCTACGACGTGGTGGGGAAGGGCGTGTCGCTGTTCGACATCGGCGGGGTGCTGATGGACCTGCAGAAGCGCCTCGGACGTCAGGTCGACATGATCGACCTATCGGTGGTCAAGCCGATGGTGCGCAAGTTCATGGAACGGGACTTCGTGCCCGTATGACCGACCCGCGCGACTACAGCCTTCTGGACGACATGCTGGTGGAGGGCCGGCGCGCCTTGCGCATGCTGGGCGACGCCGACGAGCAGGCCCTGCTCCACGACGACATGAAGCGCTACGCGGTTCTGTACGCGGTCCAGATCGTCGGCGAGGCCGCCTACAAGGTCTCCCCCGCCCGCAAGGAAACGCTGCCGAACATTCCGTGGGAGAGGATCGCGGGCATTCGCCATGTCATCGTCCACGGCTATCGCGGGGTGAAGCTGGACACGGTGGTCACCACCGTGCGCGTCCACATGCCCACCCTGATCGCCGAACTCGAACGCTTCTTCGCGGAGAACCCGGAGCCATGAACGCCAGCCTGGCCGCGCTCGCCTACCTCGTCTCCGGGGTCCTGTTCATCCTCAGCCTGAGGGGGCTGTCCAGTCCCGCCACGTCGCAGCAGGGCGCCCGCTACGGCATGATCGGCATGGCGCTGGCCGTTGCCGTGACCCTGCTCAGCCTGTGGAGCGCCGACGCGCTCGACCCCCTGACCCTGGTGCTGATCGTGGGCGGGGTGGCTGTCGGCGGCGTCGTCGGCGCGGTGATCGCCAAACGCGTGGCCATGACCTCCATGCCCCAGCTGGTGGCCGCCTTCCACTCGCTGGTGGGCCTGGCGGCGTGCCTTGTGGCGGTGGGCGCCGTCTATGCGCCCGGCGCCTTCGACATCGACGCGGCCGGCGGCGGGATCAAGGCCCTGTCGCTGGTGGAGCTATCGCTGGGCGTCGCCATCGGCGCGGTCACCTTCACCGGCTCGGTGATCGCCTTCGCCAAGCTGAACGGAAACATGAGCGGCGCGCCGATCCTGCTGCCCGCCCGTCACCTGCTGAACATCGCCCTGGGCGCGGCCATCGTCGCCCTGGTCGTGGTTCTGGTCATGAGCCGGGGCGAGGCGCTGTGGGCGTTCTGGGGGATATTCGCCCTGTCGCTGGTGCTCGGGATCACCCTGATCATCCCCATCGGCGGCGCCGACATGCCGGTCGTGGTGTCGATGCTGAACAGCTACTCCGGCTGGGCGGCGGCGGCGCTGGGCTTCACGCTCGAGAACATCGCCCTGATCATCACCGGCGCCCTGGTCGGCAGCTCGGGGGCGATCCTCAGCTACATCATGTGCAAGGGCATGAACCGCAGCTTCGTCTCGGTGATTCTGGGCGGCTTCGGCGGCGAGACCGCCGCGGCCGGCGGCGCGGTCGAGACCCGGCCGGTCAAGCAGGGCTCGGCCGACGACGCGGCCTTCATCATGAAGAACGCGTCCAAGGTGATCATCGTCCCGGGCTACGGCATGGCGGTCGCCCAGGCCCAGCACGCCCTCAAGGAGATGGCCGACAAGCTCAAGCACGAGGGCGTGGAGGTGAAGTACGCCATCCACCCCGTCGCCGGCCGCATGCCGGGCCACATGAACGTGCTGCTGGCCGAGGCCGCCGTCCCCTACGACGAGGTGTTCGAGCTGGAGGACATCAACAGCGAGTTCGCCACCGCCGACGTCGCCTTCGTCATCGGCGCCAACGACGTGACCAATCCCGCCGCCAAGACCGACCCGCAGTCGCCGATCTTCGGCATGCCGATCCTGGAGGTCGACCGCGCCCGCACCGTGCTGTTCGTCAAGCGCGGCATGGGCTCGGGCTACGCGGGCGTGGAGAACGAGCTGTTCTTCAGGGACAACACCATGATGCTGTTCGCCGACGCCAAGAAGATGGTCGAGGGAATCGTGAAGGGGCTTTGACGCGCCCCCGCCGCTCGCCCATGGTTGTCGGCGCATTCGGGGGACAGGCCGCATGATCGAAACCGTGATCGACGCCCGCAAGAAGGACCTCGGCGGGTTCGAGGTCGGGCGCATCCTGCCCGCGCCGCTGAAGCGCATGGTCGGGCCGTTCATCTTCCTGGACCACATGGGCCCGGCCGACTTCCAGCCGGGACACGGGATCGACGTGCGCCCGCACCCGCACATCGGCCTGTCGACCGTCACCTACCTGTTCGAGGGCGAGATCCTGCACCGCGACAGCTTGGGCAAACGCAGCGCCATCGTGCCGGGCGAGGTGAACTGGATGACCGCCGGCAAAGGGATCACCCACTCGGAGCGCACCTCGGCGCTGCGGCGCGAGATCGGCGCGCGGCTGCACGGCATGCAGGCCTGGGTGGCCCTGCCGACCGAGCAGGAGGAGATCGAGCCCGGCTTCGACCACTACGGCAGCAAGGACCTGATGGAGTACCAGGGCGACGGCCTGTTCGCCCGGCTGATCGCCGGCGAGGCCTACGGCGCCAAGGCGAAGGTCCGCACCCACTCGCCGATGTTCTACGTCCACTGGGAGCTGGCCGAGGGCGTCAAGGCCGCCCCGCCGAAGGGCCACGAGCAGCGGGCGGCGTATGTCGTGCGCGGCTCCATCGAGATCGACGGCCACACCTATCGGCCGGGCCAGATGATCGTGTTCCGCAAGGCGCCCGATCCGGTGATCAAGGCGCTGGAGCCCTCCACCGTCATGGTGCTGGGCGGAGAGCCGGTGGGCGAGCGGCACATCTGGTGGAACTTCGTCTCCTCCTCGCGCGACCGCATCGCCCAGGCGGCGGAGGACTGGAAGGAAGGCCGCTTCAAGCTGCCCCCCGGCGACGACCACGAGTTCATCCCCCTGCCCGACGACGCCCCGCCGGGCCCGGCCCCGGAGCGTCCGCCTGGGCCGAACTAGCGGCCCCGGTTCCTTCTCCCGTCCGGGAGAGGGAGGATGCTCAGACCAGCTCCACCGCCATCGCGGTCGCCTCGCCGCCGCCGATGCAGAGCGACGCCAGGCCCTTCTTGCCGCCGCGCTGCTGAAGCGCGCTGAGCAAGGTGGCCAGCACCCGCGCGCCGGAGGCGCCGATGGGGTGACCCAGGGCGGTGGCCCCCCCGTGCACGTTCAGCTTCTCGTGCGGAATGTTCAGGTCGCGCATGGCGATCATTGCGACGACGGCGAAGGCCTCGTTGACCTCGAACAGGTCCACGTCCTCGACCGTCCAGCCCGCCTTGGCCAGCGCCTTCCGCATGGCCGGAACCGGGGCGGTGGTGAACTTGCCGGGCTCGTGGGCGTGGGCGGCGTGGGCGACCACGCGGGCCACGATCGGCATGCCCAGCTTCTCGGCCACGCTCTGGCGCGTCATCACCAGGGCGGCGGCGCCGTCGGAAATCGACGAGGCGTTGGCGGCGGTGATGGTGCCGTCCTTGGCGAAGGCGGGCTTCAGCGTCGGGATCTTCGCCGGGTCGCCCTTAAGCGGCTGCTCGTCCCGCTCCACGACCTCGGTCCCCTTGCGGGTAGTCACGGTCACCGGGGTGATCTCGGCGTCGAAGGCGCCGGTCTCGACCGCGCGGCGGGCGCGGGTCAGGCTCTCGACCGCATAGGCGTCCTGGGCCTCGCGGGTGAACTGGTACTCGCGCGCGCTGTCCTCGGCGAAGGCGCCCATCAGCTTGCCGGGCGTGTAGGCGTCCTCCAGCCCGTCCAGGTACATGGAGTCGCTGATCACGTCGTGGCCGATGCGCGCGCCGCCCCGGTGCTTGCCCATCACGTAGGGCGCGTTGGTCATGCTCTCCATGCCGCCGGCCACGATCACGTCGGCGCTGCCGGCCGCGAGCGCGTCGTGGGCCATGATCGCGGCCTGCATGCCCGATCCGCACATCTTGTTGACGGTGGTCGCCTCCACGTGCAGCGGCAGGCCCGCGCCCAGCGCCGCCTGGCGCGCCGGCGCCTGGCCCAGACCCGCGGGCAGCACGCAGCCCATGAAAATCTGCTCGACCTGATCGCCGGACACTCCGGCCCGCTCCAGCGCGGCCTTCACCGCCTGGGCGCCGAGCTCGGTGGACTTCACCCCGGCCAGAACGCCCTGGAAGCCGCCCATCGGCGTGCGGGCGAAGGAGGCGATGACGACGGGATCGGCGGCGGGGGTCATGCGGGAAATCCTCTGAAGAAGGCGAGGGGTGTCTAATGGACGACGGGCGGCTCGGCTACCGTCGCGGGGCCAAGCCCACGACCAGGAAGCCCGCGGCGATCGCCAGACAAAGCGGGCTGTAGATCGTCAGGTTCAGGCCGTAAAACGGCGTGCCCTCGGCGTAGCGGAACATGTCGCCGGCGTAGGTGACCGCGCCCCGGGCGGCGAACACCGCGGCCGCGCCCCAGAAGCCGAGCGCGATCAGCACCGCGCCGGGTCCCGACCGCGGGCCTTTCGTCTTGGCCCAGACCAGGGCGGCGGTGGCCGCCAGGGCCGCGGCCACGACGGCGCAGGCGATCAGCCCGGGAACGCGCATGCCCGGCGTTCGCCCGATCACCATCTCGACCAGGTTCGCCTCGTCGCGCCCGGGCCAGACCCCGCCGAAGCCCCAGTAGAGGTGCAGGCCCGCCAGGGCCAGCAGGGTCAGCGACAGCAGCACGGCGATGGGTGTCTTCATGAGAAACTCATGCCCCGGGCCACGATCTTGCGCAATTGCCGAGCGACCCCCAGCAGTTCGCCGCTCCGGCTCCAGGCGGTCCCGTCCTCGATCGCCCAGCCGCCCGCCCAGTCGCGGGTGGAGAACTCGAACAGAGCCCAGCCGTCCGGCGCCAGATCGGGCGTGATCGCGCGCGCGTAGTCGTAGCGCAGGTCCGCCGTCGCCGCCGGGCACGGCCGGTCGATCACGGTGAAAAAGGCGGGGAAAACGGCGTCGAACAGGAAGGCCAGCCGCGCGCCGTCCAGCGGCTCACGGTCGTTCACCCGCATCCAGATCAGAATGCGCGCCTCCTCGCCCTTGGCGAACGGAAAGCCGCCGCCGGCGGGGCGATAGTCCACATGCCCGGTGAAGTGCGGGACGATCTCGGGCGGCAGGTCCAGCGGCGCCAGGCCTTCGGGCTGGGCCACCCCGTGGGGACGGGAGGCGGGACGGTGCTCCGGGCCGGGGCCGTCCAGGCCGAAGGTGACGCCCGCCACGAACGGGGTTCCGTCGCCCTGCAGGGCGCGGACCTGGGCGAAGGTGGTGGTGCGCGCACCTCTCAGCCGCTCTGCCTCCAGCCTCAGCGGCTGAAACTCGGGCTTGGCCATGTACTGGACCGAGACGGTGCGGAGCGGCGCGCCGGGCGAGAGCTCCCGCTCTGCCGCGCGCACCGCGAGCGCGGCCAAGTAACCGCCGTTCGGCCCGCCCTTCAGCGGATCGTAGGCGGACAGGGCGTTGGACATGGAGCGGGGCGGGGAGGCGAACATCGCCTGACCCGTGTGGTCGGGAGAGAGCCGCAGGGCGGCGTCGAAATCGGTCGTACGCACGGCCTCGAACATGGCGCGCATCCTTCTCGTACGACACCCCTCGGGAAAAGGTGCGGAGGGCCGGGGGAGCGGCCCTCCGCGAAGGGACGTCGGTTCGCAACGCCTGATGCGTTGCGATAAGCAACTTAGCGAGGTGCGTTGCTTATCGCAACCCTCTGTCGTCGCTTTTCCTGCTCAGTCGACCCAGTCGCGCTTCAGCGTGCGCGACGCCAGGATCAGCAGCAGGGAGGCGAACAGGTAGAAGCCCAGGCCCGTGTAGATGGAATAGCGCAGCGACTCCTCGCCGTAGGTCGGGCGCAGCAGGTCGCTCATCCAGCCGAAGTAGTAGAGCCCCACCGCGATCCCGAGCAGGTTGTTGATCAGCAGGAACAGGGCCGAGGCGGTGCTGCGCATCGGCGCGGCGACCAGATGCTGGACCGAGGCGGTGATCGGTCCGAGCCAAGCCAGGTTCAGCCCGGTGGGGATCAGGAAGATCAGGAAGGCCACCGTCAGCGACTGGACCCGGGTGCCGCCGCCCGGCAGCAGCTGACCCAGCAGCCAGTCGGAGTTCATCGCCAGGAAGAAGCAGGGCGCCGAGATCAAAAAAGCGATCGCCGGGATCAGCGGATAGGCGCCCTTGGAGGTGCGGCCCATCCGGTCGGCGATCGCGCCGCCCGCCCAGATGCCCAGCACCCCCCCCACCAGGGCGATCCCCGCGTAGTACCAGGAGGTCTCCGCCAGGCTGAGGCCGAAGCTGCGCATGAAGAACAGCGGCAGCCACCCCGCCACCCCGTAGCCGCAGACCGACGAGGAGGCCGCGCCCAGTGCCAGCAGCCAGAAGCTCTTCTTGCGCATGACGCTCGAGGCGGCGACCCGGGCGATCAGCAGCGACACCCCGACGGCGACCGCCAGCAGACCCGCGAACAGCACGACGAAGCCCTGATCGGAGCCGGCCACGAACTGCAGGTAGGCGGCCAGCAGGCAAAGCGCGCCGCCGACGCCCAGCACGCCCAGTCCGACCTTGGTCCCCAGGCCGCCCCCGTACGAGGCCGCCGCCGCCGCGCCCGGCGCGGGCGCGGTTTCCAGCCCGCCGCGTTTGGGGTCGCGCACCGTCAGTCGGAACACAGGCGCGATCAGCAGGCCCAGCAGGCCGACCACGATGAAGGAGGTGCGCCAGCCGTACTCCACCGCCAGCAGCCCGCCGACCAAGGTCCCCGCGCCGGTGCCGAGCGGAATCCCGAAGGCGAACACCGCCAGCGCCCGCGCTCGCTGCGCCGGCGGGAAATAGTCCGCGATCAGCGAGTAGGACGGCGCCACCCCGCCGGCCTCGCCCACGCCCACGCCCATGCGGGCGAGGAACAGCTGGCCGAAGCTGCCGACCAGGCCGCAGACGGCGGTGAAACCGCTCCACAGCGTCAGGGCCGCGGTGATGATCCAGACCCGGCTGATACGGTCCGCCAGCCAGGCGATGGGGATGGCGAGCGTCGAGTAGACGCTGGCGAAGGCGATGCCGCCCAGCAGGCCGAACTGGGCGTCGCTCAGGCCGAACTCCGCCTTGATGGGCGCGGCCAGGATGCCGAGGATCTGCCGGTCCAGGAAGTTGAAGGTGTAGACCAGGACCATCAGGAACAGGACCCAGTACCGGTTGGACAGGCGCGCGGAGCTGGCGGCGGCGTCGGTCATCGAAATCCCCGAGAAGCGGACAAAGAAAAGGCGGCAATCCTCAGAGAGGATCGCCGCCCGAAAACGCTCAGGTCGTCAAGATCAGAACTTGACCTGAAGGCTCGCGGTCCAGGTGCGCGGAGCGCCGTAGAAGGCGTTGATTGAGTTCGCGATCGTGGGGAACAGGTAGCCGCCCACCTTGTAGCGCTCGTCCGACAGGTTGCGCCCGATCAGGCTGGCCTGGTAGCGGCCGCTCTCCGAGGTCCAGACCAGGCTGGCGTCATAGAGCCAGTAGGCCTTTTGGTCGATCACCGAGGCGGTCTCGAACTGCTGCGTGTCGTCCCGATAGGACGCGGACGGGGTGAAGTTGATCGACCCCATGCCGCCGCTCAGCGCGTGAGAGAACGTCGCGTAGACCGAGCCGGTCCACTCCGGCGTGTTCTGGAAATCACGCAGGTTCTTGACGTCGACCAGACAGCCCTGCGGCGTAGGCGCGAACGGCGCGTTCGGGGCGCAGGGGAAGCCCGGCAGCGGCGCTCCCGGAATGAACGACAGGTACTCCTCGAACTCTGCGTCGATGTAGCTGAGCGCGCCGCCGATCAGGAGGAAGTCGGCCACCCGGGCCGTGCCTTCGAACTCCCAGCCCTTGATGGTCGCCTCGCCGACGTTGTCGACGACGCTGGCGACCTGTCCGCCCGGGAAGGCGTACTGGTTGCCGATCTGCATGTCGGTGTACTTGGAGTGGAAGATCGCGGTGGCGAAATTCAACCGCCGATCCAGCAGAGAGCCTTTCAGGCCGACTTCGGTGGTGTCGACGAACTCGGGCTCGTAGCCTTCGGTCGTGGTCGGGTACAGGGTCGCGTCGCCCCGCATGTCGAACCCGCCCGACTTGAAGCCGCGGCCGTAGGAGGCGTAGGCGGTCAGCTCGGGGCTGAACTCGTAGGTGACGCTGACGCGCGGGGTGAACTCCTCGAACTCCTTCTCGTTCGTATAGTTCGTCCGCGGCGCGCCGAAGGGGATCGCGGCGGGGTTGCCGAAGAACGGGCTGCGCTGGCCGAGATAGACCTGGCGCAGCACGTTGCCTTTCTTCTCGTCCTTGGTGAACCGGCCGCCGACCGAGACGGACAGCTGTTCGGTCAGGTCGAAGCTGAGGTCGGCGAAGGCCGCGTAGCTGCGGGTGTCGACATATCCTCCGGTGAAGGTCGTCACCCCGAAGGCGCCCACTACGGTGTCGAAGGCGCCTGCGGCGGTGGCGTTCAGATAGTAGAGGCCCGCCACACCCTGCCAGCGCTCGCCCTCGAAGAGCATCTGGAATTCCTGGCTGAACTGGTGGTCGGTGTAGAAGGCCGGGATGTCCAGATAAGCGAACGGCAGGTTGTCGAAGTCGATGGTGCCCTCGGTCTCGCCCGAGCGGTAGGCGGAGATCGACTTGAAGGTGAGCGAGTCGCTCAGCTCCCATTCGCCCAGCAACGACACGCCGCGGGTCACGACGCGGTTGTCGTCGCCGGAACCGGCGCGGGTGTCGTAGACGCTCGCCGGGACGCCGCCTTGGGGATCGCTGGCGAAAGCGGTCTCGCGGTGCCCGTGGCGAGGGTTGGAGTCGTCGCGGATGATGTCGCCGGACAGGCGGAAGAACAGGTCGTCGGTCGGCGTGAACTCGATGGAGGCGCGCGCCGCCTTCACGTCCTTGTTGTAGTGCTCGGCGCCGGTGTTCAGGTTCTTGCCGTAGCCGTCGCGCTTATAGACCGCCAGGGCCGCGCTGACGGAGACCATGTCGGTCAGCGGCGCCTCGCCCGAAACGATCAGATCGCGCTGGTCGTAGGAGCCGAGCGCGCCCCGGAGCTTCAGTTCCGGCTCGTTCCCGATCTTGTCGGTGACGTACTTGATCGCGCCGCCGACCGTGTTGCGGCCGTACAGCGTGCCTTGCGGCCCGCGCAGCACCTCGATGCGAGAGATGTCGAAGATGTCGAGCACCGCGGCCTGCGGACGGGCGACGTAGACGTCGTCGACGTACAGGCCCACGCCGGACTCGAAGCCCCACAGCGGATCCTGCTGGCCGACACCGCGGATGAAGGAGATCAGGGTGGAGTTGGACCCGCGGGCGGTCTGGACCGTGATGCTGGGCGTGGTCCGCTGGAGGTCGGTGATGTCCCGCGCCCCCAGGGTTTCCAGCTTCTCTTCGCTGTAGGCGCTGACCGCGATCGGCACGTCCTGCAGCGACTCCTCGCGGCGACGGGCGGTGACGATGATCTCGCCGCTTTCGGCTTCCTCGGCCTCGGCGGGCCCGGACGTGTCCTGGGCGATCGCGCTCACGGACATCGCGCCCCAGGCGCAGCCGGCGAGCAAGGCGTATTTCCACAAGGCTTTCATTTGTACCCTCCCCGTTGCGCCGACAATTAATTCAGCGCTCAATGATTTCGGCGACGGTGACGCTTAGTCCTGGGACTGTCAAATCTCCGACGCCGCGGCGACACATTTTTCTTCGGGGTGTGACCTCAGGTCGCTATCGGGAACCACGATGAGCACGAGCGCAGAAACGTCCAAACTCGCCCCCCGCCGCGGCCGCCCCGCCAAGGCCAGCCGCGCGGCGGAGACCAGCGAGACCATCCTGGACGCCGCCGAGGACCTGTTCTCCAAGCACGGCTTCCACGGCGTCACCATCCGCGAAGTGGCGCGCGAGGCCGGTGTCGATACGGCCCTGCTGCACTACTACTTCGGCACCAAGCGCGGCCTGTTCGACGCGGTGTTCCTGCGTCGGGCCGAGGTGCTGAACCGCGAGCGGCTGGAGGCCCTGGACCGCTGCGCCTCCGGCGACGGCGACGTCTCGGTCGAGGACGTGGTGGAAGCCTTCGTCGGCCCGGTGCTGGCTTGGCAGGCCAAGGGCGGGCCCGGCTGGAAGCACTACTGCGCCCTGGTCAGCCAGGTGAACGCCACGCCCCAGTGGGGCGGCGAGACCATGACCCGCTACTTCGACCCGGTGATCCACCGGATGATCGAGCTTCTGCGCCGTGCTCTGCCCGGCGCGCGCGACGAGGACCTGTACTGGGGCTTCCACAACCTGTCCGGCGCCCTGACCCTGACCATGGGCGAGACCGGAAGGCTGGACCGCCTGTCGGAGGGCCTGTGCCGCTCCGGCGACCTGGACGCGGCGCACGCCTACATGGTGCGCTTTGCGGCGGCCGGATTCCGGGCGGTGGCGGCGCGCGGCTGAGCGGTCACTTCAGCGACAGGGCCTCGACCCCGCCGCCCGGCTTCAGATCGAACGCAGCGTCCTTCCACCTGGCCGGGCCGAACGTCCCGCGCGCGCCGTTGGAAAAGCCGTAGGGCTCTTTCGGCAGGCCGATCGGCCAGACGTTCAGCCGCCCGTCGCCGTTCACGTCTTGAAAGGCCATGACCGCGTATCGCCCGGGTTTCAGCCCCTCGAACGTCAGCCGCGCGCCCGGCGCCGCGCGGGCGGTGCGCAGCGGCCCCTTCAGTCTGTCGAAAGCGGCGCCGTCGGCGTAGAGCGCCACCATCACCACGCCCCCCCGCGCCGGGGTTTTCACCTCCAGGCTCAGGGTTTCGGCGGCGAACGCCGGCGCCGCCGCCGCCGAAACCAGCGCCAGGGCCAGGACGTGCGTCTTCATCGGCGGCCTCATTCGTGGTTCACAGGGGCGCACTCTAGACCCGGAGCCGAGCCGCCGCGATGGGCGAACCGCCGCGATCATCCCTGAGCGCCCTGGTCCGCGGACCGTGGGCGGAACATCTGCGCAGCCTCGGCATCGCGGTCGTGGCCGGCCTGTTCCTGGCGATGTCGGGCGCATTCGGCTCGGCCGAGACTCCGTTTCCGCGGCGGCTGACCTACTGGGTGCTGATGATGGTCGGCGGCGCGCTCTGGGGCGGGGCGGCGGGCGACTTCGTCACCCGGCGGGGATGGCTGGAGGGGCGGCCGTTCGCGCAAGGCGTTCTGATCGCCGCGATCATCTCCGCGCCCCTGAGCGTCGCCGTGTGGGCGGCCACCGGCCTGTTCTTCGGCCACGCGCCCGAGCCCGAAGCCCTGCCGCACTTCTTCCTCGCGGTGACCGCCGTGGCGTCGGTGATGACCGCGATCAACCTGCTGGCCGGTTCGGCGGTGCGCGAGACCCACGCGGCTCCGGCGGGCGCCCCGCCGCCGCGGTTCCTGGAGCGCCTGCCGTTCAAGCTGAAGGGGGCCGAGCTCTATGCGGTGGAGGCGGAGGATCACTACCTGCGCGTCCACACCGACCGGGGCTCGGACCTGATCCTGATGCGCCTGTCCGACGCGGTGGGGGAACTCGAAGGCATCGAGGGCGCCCGCACCCACCGCTCCTGGTGGGTGGCCAAGGCCGCGGTGGTCGACGTGGAGCGGGGGGACGGGCGGGCCGTGTTCACCCTGAAGAACGGGCTGAAGACGCCGGTCAGCCGCGCCCACGCCCGGGTGCTGCGCGAGCACGGCTGGTACTAGAGCGGCAGCTCCAGGATGGTGATCGGCTTCAGCAGCTCGGGCCGGTCCAGCGTCCCGTCCTCCTTCAGCCGGCTGAGCTGGGCGTTGGCGATCACGAACATGCGGTCCCTGGCGATCGCGCCGGTGGTGGGCACGTCGAAAGCCGGGTTGCCGGCCTCCAGCATCTTCCAGCCGGTCACCGCGTCGCGCGCGGGGCTCAGCTCCAGCCGCAGCACACGCCCCAGCGTCGGTCCGTTCTGCACCCCGATCAGCGCCCCGTCGCGCCAGTACAGGCCGTCGACGCCGAGCGTCGTCAGCTCGGTCGGCGCGCCGATCCGCGCCACCTCTCCCGTGGCCAGGTCGATCCGGCGCAGGCTGACGCCCTGGGCGACGAACAGGTGGCGGCCGTCGTCCGTCACCGCCACGCCGTTCGGATAGCCGAGCTGTCCCGCTGGCGTCAGCGGCTCCAGCGCCTCCGCCCCGGCGCGCCAGCGCCAGACCCGCCCGCCCAGGCTGTCGCTGACATAGACGTCGCCGTTCGGCGCGACGGTCATGTCATTGGGCGACTGCAGCTCCGGATGGCTGTAGGCCGCGATCACCCGGCCGGTCTTCAGGTCCACCGCCGTCAGGGAAGACCGGCGCTCGCCGACGCGCCAGAAAGCGTTGGTCACCGCGACCCACAGACGGCTTCGCTTCGCGTCCACCGTCATGCCGAGCGGCGCCTCGGGCAGCTCGGCGAAGACCCGGGTCTTTCCGTCGCGACCGATCGCATGCACGCGCCGCCCGTGACCGTCGCCGATGAACAGACGTCCCGTGCCCTCGTCGTAGGCCAGCCCCTCGGGCACCATCCCGGGGACGGCCAGGACGTGGGCGACGCGCGCGCGCCGCACCCGCGGCTGCTCGGCCGCCATTCGCGCGGCGACGGCGTCGTAGGCCGGGTCTCCCGCCAGCTTGCCGACTCCCGCCAAGCTGTCCGGGGCGAAACCCAGCCGCATGTCCGCCAGCCGGTTCAGCGCCTCTACCGCCTTCGCCTTGTCGCCGGCCTGGGCGTAGGCGTCGGCCAGCAGCCACAGCACGCCGACGTCGCCCGTCTGCCGCACCAGGTTTTCATACTGGGCGATGCGGGCCTTCAAAGCCTCGTCCTGTGCCGAAGCGGGCGGGGCGAGGACGACGGCCGCGGCGAGGGCCGTGGCGAGCAGGCGTTTCAGCATGACGGTCCCTCCGGTCGCCCGCAGAGTGCGCGAGAACCGTTTGCGGTCAAGCCGTCCGCCGGCGCGCCCGCCATTCATCGCGCGACTGGCCCCAGATTTCGATCGGTGCGTGTTCGAAGGGCGGCGGCAGCTTGCCGGGCCCTCGGTTGCGCGAACCCAACCGACGGGCCACCGCCGCCGACGGCAGGTTGTCGGGATCGACGCAATGGATCACCTCGGTCCAGCCGAGGTTGTCGAACGCCCAGTCGATCGCCGCCGTCGCGCCCTCGGTCGCGTAACCCTTGCCCCAAGTCTCGCGCGCCAGGCCCCAGCCGACCTCGGTGCCGGGCCACCCTTCCGGAACCCACGGTCCCAGCCGTCCGACCCAGCGGCCGGTGTCCTTTTCGATCACCGAGAACATGGCGAAGCCCTTCAGCGCCCACGAACCGGCCATGGTCGCCATGCCGCGCCAGGCGGCCGCGCGCGGCTGCACGCCGCCGATGAAGCGCGCCGCCTCCTCGTCGGCCATGAACGCCGCCCAGGCGTCGAAGTCCTCCGCCGCGATCGGACGCAGGATCAGCCGTTCGGTTTCGAGCGTCGGCCCGGGGGCTTGCATTTCGCGCATCCTGTCGTTCGTGCTAGCATGAACGCCAGCATAGGAGGGCGCGGCCGTGGGCGCCATCACCATCCGCAATCTGGACGACGAGGTCATCGCCAGCCTCAAGGCGGAAGCCGAGCAGAAGGGGCGGTCGATGGAGGAAGAGGCGCGGGTCGCCCTGGCCGAACTCTACAGGCCCAAGTTCTCGGTCGAGGAGTGGTTCGCTCGCAAGGAGGAGCAGTTCCGCGAGTGGGGCTGGTCCGAAGAGCGTCGTAAAGAGCTGCTCGCGTCCATGCTGGCCGACCTCGACGACTACAAGCAGAACGGCCCAAAGCCGGACGACGAGTTGTGATCGTCGACGCCAGCGTCCTGGCCCGAGTGGTGATGCCGTCACAATTCGACCCGAAGGTCGCGGCCGTGCTGGCGCGCCCGGGGTTGCGCGCGCCGCCCAATCTCAGGATCGAGATCGGTCACGTGCTGACCAAGAAGCTGAGGGCCAGGCAGATCAGCCGCGCCCAGCTGGAGACCATCTGGCGAGACATCGATGGCTTGCCGATCCGGATCATGCCGCCGCCGTCGTGGGCGCTGGCGATGAGCCTCTGCGTCGACCTGAACATCGTCTTCAACGACGCCTGCTATCTCGCCGCGGCGGTACAGCATGAGGACCTGCTGGTGACCGCCGACGATCGGCTGGTCGCGGCGGCCCGGTCCCGTTCGGACACGAGCCCCCGCGTGCTCTCGATAGCCGAACTTTAGGCCAGCGACGGCTCGATCTGCTTGCAGGCGTCGACCAGGCCGCGGACCGAGTCCACCGACTTGGCGAACATCGCCTTCTCCGACTCGTCCATCGGGAACTCGACCACCCGCTCCACGCCGCCCGCGCCGATCACCACCGGCACGCCCACGTACAGGCCGTCGACGCCGTACTGGCCGGTCAGCCAGGCGGCGCAGGGCAGCACGCGCTTCTTGTCCTTCAGATAGCTCTTGGCCATCACGATCGCGCTCTCGGCCGGGGCGTAGTAGGCCGAGCCGGTCTTCAGCAGGCCGACGATCTCGCCGCCGCCCTTGCGGGTGCGCTCGACGATGGCGTCGATCTCCTCCTGGGTGGCCAGGCCCTGGCGCACCAGCTCCGGCAGCGGCAGGCCGCCGACGGTGGAGTGGCGCACCATCGGCGCCATGTCGTCGCCGTGACCGCCGAGCGTCCAGGCGTGCACGTCCTCCACCGACACGCCGAAGCGCTCGGCCAGGAACCAGCGGAAGCGGGCGGAGTCGAGCACCCCGGCCATGCCCACCACCATGTCGTGGGGCAGGCCCGAGAACTCCCGCAGCGCCCAGACCATGGCGTCCAGCGGGTTGGTGATGCAGATCACGAAGCTGTTCGGGGCGTGCTGCTTGATGCCCTCGCCGACCGCCTTCATCACCTTCAGGTTGATGCCCAGCAGGTCGTCGCGGCTCATGCCGGGCTTGCGCGGCACGCCGGCGGTGACGATGCACACCTCGGCTCCGGCGATGTCGGCGTAGTCGTTGGCGCCCTTCAGCCGGCTGTCGCGGCCGAACACCGGGGTCGCTTCGTCGATGTCCAGCGCCTTGCCCTGGGGCGTGCCCTCGGCGATGTCGAACAGGATCGCGTCGCCCAGCTCCTCGCGCGCCACCACGTGGGCGAGCGTGCCCCCGATCATGCCGGAACCGATCAAAGCGATTTTGGCGCGCGCCATGCGGGCGTCTCCTTCTGGAAGGCGGGGAGGGAACTGGCGCGGGATTAGACCCGCCGCGCCGGGGCCGCAAGCCGCTCAGGTGTGGGCCAGCCGGATCATGTTGGTCGAGCCGGCCTGGCCGAACGGGACGCCGGCGACGATGACGATGCGTTCGTCGGGGCGGGCGAGGCCCAGGTTCACCGCCTGCTCGATGGCCTGGGCCGCCATGTCGTCGACGTCCTTGGGGTCCTGCGCCACGCGCGGCTCCAGCCCCCAGCCCAGCGCCATCTTGCGCGCCGCGGTCAGCGAGGGGGTCAGCACCAGCACCGGCTGCAGCGGCCGTTCGCGCGACAGGCGCCTTGCGGTGGCGCCGCGGGCGGTGAAGGCGACCAGGCAGGCGGCGCTGGCGGTCTGGGCGGCGCGGCGGGCGGCCGCGGCGATGGCGTCCAGGTCCTCGACCCCGTCCTCGGCGTGCTCGGCGGCCATCAGGCCCGGCCAGCGGGGGTCCTGCTCCACCCGCGAGATGATGCGGTCCATCATGGCGACCGACTCGCGCGGGTACTGGCCCGACGCGCTCTCGGCCGACAGCATCAGGGCGTCGGCGCCCTCGTACACCGCGTTGGCGACGTCGGAGGCCTCGGCGCGGGTGGGCGCCGCGCTGGCGACCATGGAATCCAGCATCTGGGTGGCGACGATCACCGGGGCGCCGCGCCGGCGCGCCGCGCGGATGATGGTCTTCTGGGCGATCGGCACCTCTTCCGGGGCCATCTCCACGCCCAGGTCGCCGCGCGCCACCATCACCCCGTCGCAGAGGTTAAGCAGGTCCTCCAGCCGCTCCACCGCCTGCGGCTTCTCGATCTTGGCCAGCACGGCGGCGCGGCCCCGCACCAGGTCGTGCAGTTCCTGAAGGTCGGACGGCTGCTGCACGAACGACAGGGCGATCCAGTCGACCTTCAGCGTCAGGGCGTATTCCAGGTCGGCCTTGTCCTTCGGGGTCAGGGCCGAGATCGGCAGCACCACGCCCGGCAGGTTGACGCCCTTGCGGTCCGACACCGGGCCGCCTTGCAGCACGCGGGTGTTCGCGAAGTCCGGCCCGCAGTCCTCCACCCGCAGCCGCAGCCGCCCGTCGTCGATCAGGATCTCCACGCCGGGGCCCAGCGCTGCGAAGATCTCGGGGTGCGGCAGCACCGAGCGCTCGGCCGTCCCGGGCCCGCCCTCAAGCTCCAGCCGGAACGCCTGCCCGGCTTCCAGCTGCGCCTTGCCGTCCGCGAACTTGCCGAGCCGCAGCTTCGGGCCTTGCAGGTCGGCCAAGAGCGCCAGCGGGCGCTCCACCTCGGCCTCGGCGGCGCGCACGGCGGCGGCGGCCTCGGCGTGGTCCTCGTGGCTGCCGTGGCTGAAGTTCATGCGGAACACATCGGCGCCGGCGCGGGCCAGGGCCAGCACCATCTCGGGCGAGCGGCTGGCGGGTCCGAGCGTTGCGACGATGCGCGCGCGGCGGGCGCGGATCATGGGGGCCTCCGTCCGACGGATGGGTGAAACTGACCTGGGGACGCGCCGGTTCTACGGCGCGCGCACTTCGAAGCGAGTCGACAGGGCCGTCGACTCCCCCGGCTGGATAATGCGCATGCCCAGTTCGCGCCAGCGCTCCGGCGGATGCGAAAAGGCGTCGTTGGCGTGGGTCACCGGCTCGGCGCAGAACACCCCGCCCTCGGCCGGGGAGTACACCTGGAAGCGCGTGACCTCCGGCGACAGGATGCGCAGGGCCGCGCCCCGGTTCGGCCAGCGGATCTCCGCCGCGCCGTCCCAGCCCTCGTAGCCGTTGTCGAGGTCCGCCCCGTCGATCCGCCGCTCGCGCAGGTCGTAGCGCCCGGTCGAGGGCGCCAGCGCCACCGGCATGATCTCCTCGTCGATGGTCCAGACCTGCTCCGTGTTCAGCGACAGCACCGTCTCCGCGTCGCTGACGAAGTAGGGATGCAGGCCCAGGCCGCAGGGCATGGGTTGGTCCGAGGCGTTGCGGCATTCCAGCTCCAGCGTGAGCCCGCCTTCGTCCAGCGCGAACCGCTGCCGCGCCTCGAACGCCCACGGCCACTCGCCGGGCTCGTGCCGGTAGGCCAGCTCGCACGCGGTCTCCGTCTTGGCGACTACGTCCCAGGGCGCGCGCCAGCCGGTCCCGTGCAGCGGGTGTCGCTGGGGCGGCATGTTCGCGCTCAGCCGCACCTCGCGCCCGCCGAACATGAAGCGTCCGTCGCGGATGCGGTTGGAGTAGGGGACCAGCGGAAAGCAGGCGCTCTCCAGCACGTCGGCGTAGGCCGGAGGGCTCTCGCGCATCAACGGCACGTGCGGCGACGATTTTGGTCGGGTTTCGGTCGAATCGCCTGTCGAAAACGCCTCATTTTCGACAGCACTGGCGACGCGCCGGAACGCCGCGATAGAGCCGCCGATCTCCGGCGCGATCTCCAGCTCCAGGCTTCCGGCCGCCAGCCGGACGCGGCCGTCAGCCGGCATGGCGCAGCTTCTCGGCCGTACGCAGCACCCGCGCCTCCGCCGCCTGCCGCCGCGACCGCTCGTCGTTGTATTCCGAGGGCAGGACCGTGGGCACCGAAAGGCACACGCTCTGGGTCGGCAGCACCGTCGCCCAGTCGCGGATCAGCTGCTTGTACGAGCGCCCGACCGCGCGGATGTTGCGGTCAAGATCATATAATCCCAAGGGATTCACCCGTCCGTTCTGCTCGCGCAACGCCGTGTCCCAGTCCACCTGGTCGGTCAGCGAGTACCAGGTGAAGCCCACCGTCGGCACGCCGTCGTTGCGCACCCGCAGGACGTTGGCCCACTCCTTCCACAGCCAGTTCACCGCCTCGTCGCCGTTCGGCCCTTCGACGATGTTGGTCTCGGTATGCATCACCGGCAGGCGGTAACGGTCGTAGTACTGCCGGGTGATCTCGCTGTACCCGAAGATCTCGCCCGACGCGCTGGTGGATCCGTCGGCGGAAACCCGGTGTTCGTTGGTCCAGTAGTAGTCGTTGCCGAGGATACAGTGATGCTTCATCCGGTTGTCGAGGAAGAAGTGGTACTCCTCCTTCGTCATTCCGTTGTCCATCAGGTACTCGTACATCTCAGAGTCGACCCGGTGGCCGTAGTTGAGGTCCAGCGACAGGAACCGTCGCGAGTTCATCACCTCCGCCGGCCGGATCGCCGCCGGGTTCTCGGCGTGGAAATACTCCGACGACTCGCTCTGGATGAAGATGGCGTCCGGCCGGACCTCCAGGATCGCCTTCATGGCCAGGACGTTGGCCTTGACGATGTTCTTAAGCGCGGTGACGAAGGTCTGGTCGGTGGTGCCCTGCTCGTTCCACCAGCCGTACTTGGCCGAGAACGAGGCGCAGATGAACATCTCGTTGACCGGGGTGTACAGCTGGACCCACGGGAACCGTTGGGCGAACGCCTTGGCGTAGGTTTCGAACAGCTCGGGAAAGTCGGTGTTCTGGAAGTCGCCGATCCAGTCCGGCACCCCGAAGTGGCACAGGTCCACGATCGGCACGATGTTGCGCCGGTACAGCTCGCCGAAGGTCAGGTCGGCGAACTCCCAGTCGTACTTGCCCGGCGCCAGGAAGCTGGTGTGCAGCGGCGGGCCGTAGCGCAGGAAACGGATGCCCAGATCCTCGACGCAGTCGAAGTCGGTCTTCCAGTGCCGGTAGTGGCCGCAGACCTCCATCTGGTCCACGCGCGCCGTGCCCTGCTTGATCTTGGGGATGCTGTTCTCGATCCCCGTCGCGAACATGAAGGCGGGAATGGCTCGTCCTCCGGATATGCGCGCGGCGCCGCGCCCCCGAACCTAAACGACCCGGGGCGGAGGTTTGTTCTGGACGCAGAAGCGAAAACGCGGCCCGCCGGGGACCGCGCCGGAGCTTCGCAAAGGATATGAAGCGCTTAGGGCTGCTGCGCGATTCGGCGGCAGCGGCTCAGCAGGGTGACCCCGTCCTGGCCGTTCTGCACGTTTCGCACCCAGGCCTTGTCGCCGTTGACGGCGATCACCGTGTACTGCGGGAAGGCGTTGGCGCCGGTGCGCACGACGTCGCCCGGCTGGATTTCTTCCTCGTGTTCTCGATCGAGATTGATCTTGAACAGATCGGAGTAGCTTACCTGGACCACGGGACCCCTCCCGAATCTTGTTATGCGGACATGATAGGCGGTCCTGAGATGAATGAAATCGGAACGATTCCGACAGGTTGACGCACCCCGCCCCCGAATACTGGCTTGGCCGCAGCGAAACCTTCGTCCCTCCAAGTCAGGAACGAACCGCCCCGGTTCGCGGGTTTCCTCGGATCGGCAGCGGGAGAGAGGGATGAGCGAGGTCGCCTGCGTCGTCCGGCGCGACAATCTGCTGGGCGAGGGCCCGGTCTGGGACGCCGCGCGCGGCCGGCTGTGGTGGGTCGACATCAAGGGGCGGCTGCTGCAGTGGTTCGACCCGGCGACCGGCGAGGACGGCGTGCAGGCGACCGAACTGCTGGTCTCCTCCGTGGCGCCCCGCGAGGACGGAACCCTGATCGCGGCTACGGCCGAAGGGCTGGCGGTGATCGACCCCGACACCTGGAACATCGAGGTGCGCACCGGCTTCGAGGACGACCGCCCCTGGAACCGTCCCAACGACGGCAATGTCGATGTCGCCGGCCGCTACTGGTTCGGCACCATGGACGACGTGCAGGAGCGCAAGACCGGCGCCGTCTACCACGTCGGCCCCGACTGGAACCCGGTGCGCGCGATCGACGGCATGTGGATCACCAACACCCTGGTGACCAGCCCCGACGGGCGCACGCTCTACGTCTGCGACACCGGCGAGAACACCATCTTCGCCTACAACCTGGACCCCGGGACCGGGGAACTGGGCCAGCGGCGGGTGTTCGCGACCACCGAGGAGGGCGTCGGTCCCGACGGCTCGGCGGTGGACGCGGAGGGCTTCCTCTGGAACGCCCAGTGGGGCGGCTGGCGCATCGTCCGCTACGCTCCCGACGGCACGGTCGACCGCACGGTGGAGGTCCCTGTCCAGCAGCCGTCCAGCTGCGCCTTCGGCGGTCCAGACCTGTCCACCCTGTACATCACCAGCGCGCGCGAAAGCCTGAGCCAGGATGACCTGGCGCGTCAGCCCCTGGCCGGAAGCCTGCTGGCCTTCGACCCCGGGGTGAAAGGGCTGGCGCTGCCGCCGTTCCGGGGATGAACTTACCTTCGCCTTCGTCAGTTGACGCCTGACCGCATCGCGCGGGGGAGCACGCCTTGGCCCGTAAACCGCTCAGAAGCCAGCACAGCTACGGAAAACTGGATCGCGACGGCTTCATCCACCGCAGCTGGATGAAGGGCACGGGCGTGCCCGACGACGTGTTCGACGGGCGGCCGGTGATCGGCATCTGCAACACCTGGTCGGAGCTGGTCACCTGCCAGTACCACCTGCGCGAACTGGCCGAGCACGTGAAGCGCGGGGTGTGGGAGGCGGGCGGCTTCCCCGTCGAGTTCCCGGCCATGAGCCTGCCGGAAACTCAGATGCGGCCGACCGCCATGCTGTTCCGCAACCTCCTGGCGATGGAGGTGGAAGAGTCGATCCGCGCCAACCCGATCGACGGGGTGGTGCTGATGGGCGGCTGCGACAAGACCACGCCGGGCCAGATGATGGGCGCGGCCTCGGTCGACCTGCCGACGATCGTGGTCTCCTCCGGCCCGATGCTGAACGGCAAGTTCCGGGGCAAGGACATCGGCTCGGGCACCGACGTGTGGAAGTTCTCCGAGGCCGTGCGCGCCGGCGACATGCCGATGAGCGACTTCCTGGCCGCCGAGAGCGGCATGAGCCGCAGCCACGGCGTGTGCATGACCATGGGCACGGCTTCCACCATGGCCAGCCTGGTGGAGGGCCTGGGCCTGTGCCTGCCGCACAACGCCACGCTGCCCGGCGTGGACTCCCGCCGCAAGGCGCTGGCCCACGTCACAGGTCGGCGCATCGTCCAGATGGTCAAGGACGACGTGCGCATGTCGCAGATCGTCACCCGCGAGGCGTTCGAGAACGCCATGGTGGTCCACGCCGCGATCGGCGGGTCCACCAACGCGGTGGTCCACCTGCTGGCCCTGGCCGGGCGGCTGGGCGTGCCGCTGGAACTGGAGGACTTCGACCGGATCGCACGCGAGGTGCCGCTGCTGGTCGACCTGATGCCGTCGGGCCGGTTCCTGATGGAGGACTTCTGCTACGCCGGCGGCGTACCCGCCGTGCTGCGCGAGCTGGGCCCGCATTTGCGCGCGGGCGCCGTCACCGTGACCGGCCGCACCCAGGGCGAGATCGCCGCGGAGGCCGAGACCTACAACGCCGAGGTGATCCGCGGCCTCGACGCGCCGGTGCAGCCGTTCTCGGGCGTGTGGGTGCTGCGCGGCAACCTGGCGCCGCAGGGCGCGATCCTGAAGCCCAACGCCGCCTCGCCCAACCTGCTGACCCACCGGGGCCGGGCGGTCGTGTTCGAGGACATCGAGGACTACAAGGCGCGGGTGGACAGCCCCGACCTGGAGGTCGACGAGACCTCGATCCTGGTGCTGAAGGGCTGCGGGCCCAAGGGATATCCGGGCATGCCCGAGGTCGGCAACATGGCCCTGCCGCGCAAGCTGCTGGCCCAGGGCGTGCGCGACATGGTGCGGATATCCGACGCGAGGATGAGCGGCACCGCCTTCGGCACGGTGATCCTGCACGTGGCGCCCGAGGCCGAGGCCGGCGGGCCGCTGGCCCTGGTCAAGAACGGCGACGAGATCGCCTTCGACGGGCCGAACCGCCGGCTCGACCTGCTGATCGACAACGCCGAGCTGGCGCGGCGGCGGGGCGAGTGGGAGGCGGAGCGCAAGGCGTCCGCCTTCGACCGCGGCTGGTACCGCCTGTACATCGACACCGTGCTGCAGGCCGACCGCGGCTGCGACCTCGACTTCCTGGTCGGCAAGAGCTCGGCCGAGGTCACGAGGGAGAGCCATTGATGGCCCCCGCCCGATGAGCGCATTCCTCGCCTGCGACTGGGGCACCACCAACCTGCGCGCTTGGGTGATCGGCGAGGACGGGTCGGTCGGGCCCGAGCGCGGCTTCGACCTGGGCGTATCCAAGCTCCGCCCCGGAGAGGCCGCCGCACGCTTCCGCGACGAGGTCCGCCCCGCGATGAACGCCCACAGCCTGCCCGCCCTGATGGCCGGCATGATCGGCTCGACGCTGGGCTGGACGGTGGTCCCCTACGAGGACTGTCCGGTCGGGATCGACGACCTGTCGTGGCGGCTGTTCCGGGTGGACGAGCCGGGGCCGCCGGTCCGCATCGTGCCGGGGGTGAAGGGCCGCGGCCTGGCCGGAGCGCCGGACGTGATGCGCGGCGAGGAGACCCAGGTGTTCGGCTGGCTCGCCGCCGACCCTGAGCGCGCGCGCGGACGCAAGGTGGTCTGCCACCCCGGCACCCACGCCAAGTGGATCCTGATCGAGGACGGCCGCATCGTCCGCTTCGTCACCGCCATGACCGGCGAGCTGTTCTCGCTGCTGTCCAAGCACAGCGTGCTGCGCACCGACGGCGCCGGCCATGACGAGGCGGCTTTCTTGAAGGGGCTCGAAGCGGCGGGGGACGGGGGCGCCCTGTCGGCTCGGCTGTTCACCGTGCGCGCCCGGGTGGTGGCCGGAAACGCGCCCGCCGCGTCCAGCGCGGGCTACCTCTCGGGCCTGCTGATCGGCTCCGACGCCGCCGCCCTGCCCGGCCTGCTCGGCATCGGCACGGAGACGCCGGTCGAGCTGGTCGGCGAGCCGGAGCTGTGCCGACTGTATGACAAGGCCCTCACCTGGCTGGGTTACCGCACGGCGGTGCACGACGGCGACGAGGCGGTGCTGGCCGGGTTGAAGGCGCTGTGGCGCGCGGGAGGCGGAGCATGAACGTCGAACAGGCCATGGCCGAATGCCCGGTGGTGGCGATCATCCGCGGCGTGAAGCCGGACGAGGTGCTGGAGATCGCCGAGGCCCTGCACCGGGGCGGAATTCGCGTGGTCGAGGTGCCGCTGAATTCGCCCGATCCGCTGGAGAGCATCGCCCGGTTGGTGCGCGAGTGGGGCGACCGGCTGGCCTGCGGCGCGGGCACGGTGCTGAGCCCGGAGAAGGTCGACGCGGTCGCCGACACCGGAGCGCAGGTGCTGGTGTCGCCCAACACCGACCCGGCGGTGATCCGCCGCGCCGTCGAGCGGGGCCTGACCCCCATGCCCGGCTTCGGCTCCGCCAGCGAGGCGTTCACCGCCTACGCCGCCGGCGCGCGCTGGCTGAAGCTGTTCCCGGCGTCCAGCTACGGCCCCGCCCACGTGAAGGCGCTGCGCGCGGTGCTGCCGGCGGACGCGAAGGTGCTGGCGGTCGGCGGCGCCGGTCCGTCGAACATGGCCGAGTGGCTGTCGGCGGGCGCGGCGGGCTTCGGCCTGGGTTCGGAGCTGTACCGCCCGGGGCAAGGCGCGGCCGAGACGTTGGAGAAGGCGCGAGCCGCCGTGGCGGCGGCCCGAAGGGGCTGAGCCGGTCGATTGGACGACCAGCATCGAGCAGCGTCCCGCTTCCCTCCCGCGCCCCAGCCTGGGAGCAGGCGTACGGGATGCCTGTCAGGGGCGGACGCCCGCCAGCCCAAAATTGGCGCTACTTGCGCTCCGACGACCAAGGAAAATCGATGTATCGGTCACGGCTGTCGAAGCAGATGTTCCCATACATCCTCAGATAGGACTTGCGCCGTACCGGGTCGGCATAGACCGCCCCGGGATCGGCGACATCACGCTCGTACTGCCTGATGTTTGCCCTCGTCAGAGCTTTCGGAAGAATGTCCATCGCCTGGGGCACGGACCTCCCGTCCAGCCAGTCGGAAGCGAAGCGGCCCATCGCGTAACCGAAGACGGGGGACGCCAGACTGATGCTGGCCTTATAAGGACTGCCGGGCTTCTTCAGCTCCGCGACAGCCTCACGCTCCCCGTCGATACCACCAAGGAACTGGTCTGGTCGCGCCTTGCCTGTTTCGCGCAATGCGTCCAGCGCCCCGAGCACCACGGTATCGGCGCCCAGGACGACGTCGACCTTCGGGTGCGCGAGGAGGATCGTCTTCATGGTGCGATATCCGCCGGCCTTGTCCACGGTGGCCGGTGAAATGTCGGCCACGATGGTCACGCCAGGCAGCTTCCGCAGCGTATCGCGCATCGCGGTGAACCGGGGCGCCAGGAACTGCAAGTTGTCGTGCGTCAGCAACACCACCTTCGCCTTCCCGCCGAGGCGGGTGCGTATATGGACTGCGGCGGCTTCGGCCAGCACCTTGCCGGTCTCATACTGCGGCGCGTTCAAGATCGTCGTGGCGGGCGGCGGCACGATCGCTCCGACATAGGTCCCGCGCCCGATCACCCTCCGCAGGGCCGGGCTTAACGACGGGGGGTCTATGGGCGCGACGACGATAGAGCCCGTCTTGGCGGCATGCAGGCCGTTGATCTGTTTCACCATCAAGGTCGCATTGTTGTCGGAGCGCACGACGCGGTACGCCAGCCTGCGGTCTGCGGCGGCCAACGCCAATCCGCGCCCGACCCCCTGCATGAATTCGCGGTCGTTATCCCGGACAAACACCAGTTCCCTCTTCAGGCCTCTGGGTTTGGCGCAGACCGGCCTGGCCGCGTCAAAGGCCGGAAGGACGACGGGCTTGGTCAGACCCCTACCTTGCGCGTAGGCCGCGGCCGGTGAAGCGACGGCGAGAATCACCGCCAGCGCGGCGTGCGCCAGTTGTCTGACGAGCGCGAAGCCGCATGACTGCATCGGAACTGACGGATCCGAACGTTTCATGTCTATGGCGCGGTCGAGAAGACCAGCCGGGCCGCCGTCCCCGGGGTTCGATCGATGTACTCGACATTCGTCTTCAGCGCGGCGGCCATCGATGCGACGATCTTCGACCCGAGTCCCGTCCCGCCAGGACGCACGGCGGCGCCCATCCCGACGCCGTCATCCTCCACGACGAGTTCGGCGCGTTTTCTAGGAAGCTTTCGCAACATCACGCGGATGTCGCCCGACTGCCCGGCCGGATAGGCGTACTTGAAGGCGTTGGTCACAAGTTCGGTGGCGACCACGCCGAGACTGATGCTCTGGTCTGTAGGCAGAGCGACGGGGTCGAGCATGCTCGTGAGCCGGGCCGTATGGCCGTCGTTGCGCATGGCGACACCGAGATGCTCCAGCATCACGCCGAGATAATCGTTCAACGCCACCGATGTAACGTCGTTCGACGTGTAGAGGCTCTTGTGGATCTGGGAAATCGCCTGGATTCGTGCCTCTGTTTCCTTCAGCGCCGCCTTGGCGGGTTCATCGGTGACAGTTTTGGCCTGCATCATGACCATCGCCGCCACGAGCTGGAGACTGTTCGCGACGCGATGATTGACCTCGGACAGCAAGAGTTCCGCCCGTTCCCGAGCCAGCGCCAGCTCCTGCGTCCTTGTTTCGACCCGTTCCTCGAGCGTGAGGTTGACCGCACGCACTTCGTCGCGCGCCTGAGCGATCTCCTGCCTGTTCCGATAGACTGTATAGGTCACCGCAGCCACGACAAGAACGATGACGAAAGCGGCGACGATGGACGCCCACCGCAGGATCACAGCGTTGTTCTGCTGCTCGGCTTCGAACAGGCTGGATTTCTCATCGGCGTTCAGCATCGCGCCGTAGAGGAAGACGTTGATCTCATCCATCAGCGCCTTGCCCCGATTGCTGCTGATGATCGACAGGGCCTCCGCATCTGAACCAGCACGCTTCATGGCAATGCTCTGGTCCATTTCCCCGAGCTTTTCGTCCACCACCTCTCGCAGCCGGGCGAGGAACGGTGGTTGCTGGGACTCAGTAACAATAAGGCGTTCGAGATCCGCCATTTGCTCCCGGGCTCGGGCCTTGGCCGTATCGTAGGGAGCCAGGTAGATTTCATTGCCGGTCAGAAGATAACCGCGCTGGCTCGACTCCGCCGTTCGCAAGGCGTCGCGCAATTCAACCGCCGCGATGCGCGTGTCTCGCTGGAACGCCGTGTCGTGGAAGAGGGTGTTGGACCTCGCCACAAGCCACACCGTCATCCCCACGATCGCGAGAAGTGCGAGGAAGCCGACGACGAGGCCTCCGGCGACGCCCAAGGCGAGGCGACTGCTTGCCATTTCGGTGATCTCTTGACGCACTGGCGTTCGGCCGCAGGCCCCTCGTCAAGGCCAAGCTCCGGATAACATGGCATGGTGATGCCAGCTAGAGGTCGGAGCCCGCCACGCGCATGACGTTCCGCCTCGGGCGCCTTCAGCGTCAGCGTCGCGCGCACCTCCACCCGTTCGCACGCGATCGGGACGGGAGCGCGTCCGGAACCTCGGCCTTGGTGGCGCGGTTCAGCAGAGGTCTGTTCAGGGCGGAGCTCGAATGAAGCTGGTCGTCTTCGGCCTCACGGTCACCTCGTCGTGGGGCAACGGTCACGCGACCCTCTGGCGCGGGCTGATCCGCGCCCTGGTGCGGCGGGGATGCCGGGTCGTGTTCTTCGAGCGGGACGTCCCCTGGTACGCCGAGCACCGCGACCTGACCGAGATCGAGGGCGCGGAGATCGTGCTCTATTCCGAGTGGGCCGAGATCGCTCCGCGCGCCCGCCACGAGACCCGCGGCGCCGACGCCGCCGTGGTCACCTCCTACTGCCCCGACGCGGTCGCCGCCGCCGACCTGATCGCCGACGAGGCGCCGGGCTGCGGGGTGTTCTACGACATGGACACCGGGGTCACCCTGGCGCGGCTGGCGGCCGGGGAACAGGTGCCGTACCTGCCGCCCGAGGGCCTGGGCGGCTTCGACCTGGTGCTGAGCTACACCGGCGGACGGGCGCTGGAGGCGCTGTGTGACGACCTGGGCGCGCGACGGGTCGCGCCGCTCTACGGCCATGTCGATCCCGAGGTGCATCGGCCGAGCGCCGCGGACGCGCGGTTCGCCTGCGACCTGTCTTATCTCGGCACCTACGCCGCCGACCGGCAGCCGGGGGTGGAGGCGCTGTTCCTCGAACCCGCGCGCCTGCGCCGTGATCGGCGGTTCGTGCTGGGCGGGGCGGGCTATCCGCAGGCGTTCCCCTGGACCGACAACGTCTGGTTCGTCCGCCACCTGCCCCCGGCCGATCACCCTTCCTTCTTCTCCTCCTCTCGCCTGACCCTGAACGTCACCCGGCCGGACATGGCGGCGATGGGGTGGTGCCCGTCCGGGCGGCTGTTCGAGGCGGCGGCCTGCGGCTGTCCGGTGCTGAGCGACCGCTTCCCGGGGCTGGAGGACTTCTTCGAGCCCGGCCGCGAGGTGCTGGTCGCCGACACCACCGAAGAGGCGCTGGCGGCGCTGGACCGCTCGCCCGAAGAGCTGGCCGCGATAGGCCGCGCCGCACGCGAGCGGACGCTGGGGGAGCACACCTCGGACCGGCGGGCGCAGGAGCTGCTGGACCTGCTGGGCGAAAGCCGCCCGGCCTACGCCGCGCCTGACCTGCAGCAGGCGGTGGGAGCCTGACCGCGATGTGGGGGATCATTCCGGCGGCGGGAAACGGCACGCGCATCCAGCCGCTGGCCTTCTCCAAGGAACTGCTGCCGGTCGGCAGCCGCGACGACGGCGGGGTGGAGAGGCCCAAGGCCGTCAGCGAGTACCTGGTCGAACGTCTGGCCGCGGCCGGGGCGACCAAGGTCTGCTTCGTCATCTCGCCCGGGAAGTCCGACATCCTGCGCTACTACGGCGACCGGGTGGGCGGGGTGGACGTGGCTTATGTGGTCCAGCCCCGGCCCGCGGGCCTGTGCGATGCGATCTTCCGCGCCGCGCCGCTGATCCACCCCGACGAGCCGGTGGCCGTTGGCCTGCCTGACACCATCTGGTTTCCCCAGGACGCCCTGGCGCGCCTGCCGGACGACCGGCTGTCGTTCCTGCTGTTCCCGGTGGACCGGCCGGAGTTCTTCGACGCGGTGGTGACCGACGAGGACGGCCGGGTCGAGGAGATCCAGGTGAAGTCCCGCCAGGCTCGCTCGCGCTGGATCTGGGGCGCGTTCAAGGCGCCGGGCCGGGTGTTCCACGAACTGCACGCCTTCTGGCGCGCCCGCGAGGAGCCGGACGAGTACGTCGGCACCCTGGTCAACGCTTGGCTGGCCCAGGGCGGCGAGGCTGTCGGCGTGCGTGCGGGCGAGGGTTACGTCGACGTCGGCACGCTGGACGGCTGGCGCCAGGCCGTGCGCCTGCTCTCCGCCGCCCGCATCAAGGCGCAAACCTAGAACCCCGGCTCCACCCCGCTGATCGCCAACTGCACGCGCAGGCTCGCCTTCAGCCGTTCCAGCCCGTCCGGCGTCCCGGACTCGCAGCGGCAGGTGAGCTTGGGCTCGGTGCCCGAGGCGCGCAGCAGCCACCAGCCGTCCGCGTCCTCGACCCGCACCCCGTCCACCGTGTCGGCGCGCACGCCCGCCTCGCGCAGGCGCGCCGCGACCTCGCGCACCACCTGGTGCTTGCGCTCGTCCGGGCAGAGGATGCGCAGCTCGGGCGTGGCGAGGGTCTCAGGCAGGCCGCGGCGGAAATCGGCCAGGGTCCCGCCGTTGCGCGACAGGGCGCCGAGCAGGCGCATGGCCACGTAGAGAGCGTCGTCGGTGCCGTCCCAGCGGTCGGTGTAGAAAACGTGGCCGCTGAGCTCCCCGGCCAGCAGCGCGCCCTCGCGCCGCATCACCTCGCGCACGTGGACGTAGCCGGACGGCGCCACCACCGCGCGGCCGCCCGCCTGGCGCACGCCGTCGAACAGCACGCGGCTGCACTTCACGTCCGCCGCCACGCCCGCGCCCGGCCGGTCGCGGAGCAGGTCGCGGGCGAGATACAGCAGAAGCTGGTCGGCCCAGACGATCTCGCCCTCGCCGTCGACCACGCCGATGCGGTCGCCGTCGCCGTCGAAGGCGATCCCCAGGTCGCAGCCGCAGGCGACCACCGCCTGGCGCAGCTGCTCCAGATTCTCGGCCACGGCCGGGTCGGGGTGGTGGGCGGGAAAGCGCCCGTCGATCCGGGTGTTCAGCAGCACCCGCTCGCCTGGCAGGCGCCGGGCGACACGCTCCAGCACCTGGCCAGTGGCGCCGCTGCCGCAGTCCCAGGCGACCTTCAGCGGGCGCATCTCACCGGCCGCCTCGACCAGCCGGTCGACGTAGGCGTCCTCCACCGCCACGTCGCGCACCGCGCCCGGGCGGACCTCGATCCCGTCGGTCGCCACCAGCTCGCCCAGGGCCGCGCCGTGGATGCGCTCGGCCCCGAGCAGCAGCTTGAAGCCGTTCTCGTCGGGCGGATTGTGCGAGGCGGTGACCATCACCCCGCCGTCGAGCTCCAAAGTACGCACGGCGAAGGCCAGCTTGGGGGTGGGGCCCAGTCCTACCCGGCTGACCTGCATGCCGCCCGCGACCAGCCCCTCGATCAGGGCGCGCTCCAGCGACGGCGAGGTCAGCCGCCCGTCTCGGCCGACGCCGATCCGGCGCAGACCCCGCTCGCGCGCGACCGCCGCGTAGGACAGACCGAGCGCCCGGGCGTCCGGCGCCTCGAAGTCGCGCCCGACCACGCCGCGAATGTCGTAGGCCCGCACCGCCCGCGCGCCGATGCGGCGGACGCGCTCGGGGGCCTGCGCCTCGGCGGCGCGCGGCGTAAACGCTTCAAACAGACCGGACCCCATCGCCCCACCTTCGCTTTTCGCGAAAGCACAACCGTCAGGGCGGGGCCCGGTTCCTGACGGCTGAGCGCCCGTGACGCGCCGTGGCCAGCACGCCCGCCACCGCCGCGCCCCAGCCGTCCAGCAGCCGCTCACGTTCGGCGGGGTCCATGCGCGGCTCCCAGCGGGTCGGCGCCTCGTCCGAGACCACGTCGAGCGTGTCGATCAGCCCGGCTCCCAGCGCCGCCAGCCGCGCTGCGCCCAGCGCGGTCATCTCCTGGAAGGCGGGCCGCTCCACCGGCGCCCCGCAGACGTCGGCCAGGAACTGCATGGCCCAACCGTTGGCGGTCACCCCGCCGTCCACCTTCAGCGTCGGGGGGCGAGGCGCGCCGTCCGCCGCCAGGGCGTGGAGCAGGTCGTTGGTCTGATAGGCCATGGCCTCCAGCCCAGCCCGCACCACGTGCGCCCGCGTGGCGTCGCGGGTCAGGCCGACGATCGCGCCGCGAGCCTCCGCCTCCCACCACGGCGCGCCCAGGCCGGTGAAGCCCGGCACCAGATAAACCCCGCCGTTGTCCGCCAGCCCCTGCGCCATCGCCTCGGAGTCGCGCGACGCTTCGATCGCGCCCAGCCCCTCCTTGAGCCACTGCACTGTCGAGCCGGCCGAGAAGATCGATCCCTCCAGCGCGTAGGCGGTCTGTGTCGCGGTCTGATAACCGGCGGTCGCCAGCAGCTTGTTCGCCGAGGCGACCGGGCGGTCCCCCACGTTCTGGACCAGGAAGGCGCCGGTGCCGAAGGTCACCTTGACCTCCCCGGGCTTGAGCGCCGCGTGACCGACCAGCGCCGCCTGCTGGTCGCCGGCCATGCCCGCGACCGGAATCGCGCGCCCGAACAGCTCCGCCGCCGTCTCGCCGAACGACCCGGCGCAGGGCAGGACCTCGGGCAGCACCGAGGCGGGCACGCCGAACATCTCCAGCAGCTCCTCGTCCCAGGCGAGGTCGTCCAGCCGCAGCAGCGAGGTGCGTGAGGCGTTGGTCGCGTCGGTGGCGTGGACCCGACCCCCGGTCAGCCGCCACAGCAGGAAACAGTCGATCGTGCCCGCCGCCAGCTCGCCCCGCGCCGCCCGCTCCCGCGCGCCCGGCACGCGGTCCAGCAGCCAGCCGATCTTGCTGGCGGAAAAGTACGGATCGAGCACCAGGCCGGTTTTGGCCTGCACCTCCGGCTCGCGACCCCGGGCGCGCAGCCCGTCGCAGGCGTCGGCGGTGCGCCGGTCTTGCCAGACGATCGCGCGGTGCAGCGGCTCGCCCGTCGCCCGGTCCCACAGGACCGTCGTCTCGCGCTGGTTGGTCACCCCGACGGCGGCGACGGCCGCCGTCCCGCCGACCTGGCCCAGCGCCTCGCGGCACACCTGCACGGTCGCGCGCCAGATCTCCTCCGCGTCGTGCTCGACCCAGCCGGGCTCGGGATAGTGCTGCCGCAGCGGAATCTGGCTGGCCGCGCGGGGCCGCCAGCGCAGGTCGAAGACGATGGCGCGGGTGGAGGTGGTGCCCTGGTCTATGGCGAGGATCAGCGGGTCCATCCGCCCATCCGGGCCGAGCGCGCGACGGCTGTCAACCGAGCGCCGGCACGACGGGCTCCAGCCCCAGCCGCCGGGCCATCGCGCGCGCCGCATGCACGCCGGTGGCGAGGCAGGCCTGCAGCAGGTAGCCGCCGGTCGGCGCCTCCCAGTCCAGCATCTCGCCCGCGGCGAACACGCCGGGCAGCGCCCGGATCATCAGCGCCTCGTCCACCGCCTCGAACGCTAGCCCGCCGGCGCTGGAGATCGCCCGCTCCAGCGGGGCCGCCGCGGTGAAGGTCAGCGGGACCGCCTTGATCGCCGCCGCCAGGGCTTCCGGCTCAGCCGGGAGCGCGGCGGCCGCCGCTTCGCGCAGCAGTCCGGCCGCGGAGGGAGAAAGGCCCGCGGCCTTGCGGAGGCGGTTGCTCGTGGACTCCCCCGGTCGCGATCGGCGCAGGCGCTCGGCCAGGGCGCCCGCCTCGACGTCGGGCCTGAGGTCGACCCGCACCTCCGCCCGCCCGTCGCGCTCGATCGCTTCGCGGATCGCCGCCGACAGGGCGTAGACCGCGCCGCCCTCCAGGCCGTAGGCCGCGACCATCGCTTCGCCCCGGACGGTCCGCCCGCCGAAGCTGAGCGCCATCCCTTTCAGCGGCGCTCCGGCGAAGCGGCGGAAGGGCTCGCTCCACGCCGTGACGAAGCCGCAGTTGGAGGGCCGAAACGGCCTGACCGGCACGCCCGCGCGCTCCAGAATGTCCGCCCAGGCGCCGGTCGATCCCAGCCGTGGCCAGCTCGCTCCGCCCAGCGCCAGCAGCACCGCGTCGGGCCGCTCTACGACTAGGCCCTGCGGCGTCTCGAACGTCAGGGTCCCGTCGGCCTCCAGCCCGACCCACCGCGCCCGCGTCCGTAGCCGCACGCCCGTCCCGTCCAGCCGCGCCAGCCATGCGCGCAGCAGCGGCGAGGCCTTCATCGCCCGGGGAAACACCCGCTCGCTGGACCCCACGAAGGTCTCCTGCCCCAGGCCGTGCGCCCAGGCCCGCAGCGCGTCGGGCGGGAACGCCTCCAGCATCGGAGCCAGCCGCGGCGCGGCCTCGGCGTAGCGTTCGACGAAGCGCGGATAAGGCTCGGCGTGGGTCAGGTTCAGCCCGCCGCGGCCCGCCATCAGGAACTTGCGCCCGAAGCTCGGCATGGCCTCCCACACCGTGACGTCGCAGCCGCTCGCCGCCAGGACCTCGGCCGCGATCAGCCCGGCCGGCCCTCCGCCGATCACCGCCGCCCGGGGTCGATCATGCTCCATGCGCGCGTCAGACCCGCCGCGGGACGCCGCGTCAAGAAGCCGGGCGGCGGCTGATGCGTTTGCATCCCATGCCGCCCCGCCTGAAGGTCTTCGTCACCCGCATCGGCTTCTTCGACGTGGCCGTGGCCGCGTCCAGCCAGAAGGCGGCGCTGGCCGCCTGGGACGTGCGCGACAACCTGTTCGCCGCCGGGGCCGCGTCGCCGACCGACGACCCGGCGGCGGTCGAGCCGGCGCTGGCCTCGCCGGGGCAGGTGCTGCGCCGCCCGGCCGGGTCGAACGAGCCGTTCCGCGCCGACGCCGAGGCCGCGCTCCCGGATGTCCCGGCCTCTCCCGCCCGCAAGCGGACTCCCGCCAAGCCGCCGCCCGACCGGACGCGCCTCGACGCCGCCGAGCGGGCGCTTGCAGCCCTTCAGGAGAGCTCCGCCGACCGGCTGGCCGAGCTCGAACGCGAACGGGCGGCGCTGGAGGCGCGCGAGGCGGCGCTCAGGGCCGAACTCGACCGCGAGCGCCGCGCGTTGGAGGCCGAACGCGCCGCCGCGCGCGCGGCCTACCGCAAGGCGGGCGGGACGCCCTGAAACCGTCGCCTTCCGGGAGCGTTGCTAGGGGCGGGACGGGGAGGAGGAACGTCGATGAAACTGATGCTTACAGCCGCCGCCGCGGCGCTCTCGCTGGCCGGGACCGCAGCTTCGGCCCAGACCGTGGCGACCACGCCGGTGCCGGTGATGGGGCCGAACCAGACTCTGCTGAACGTCACCGCCAACGGCCAGTCGCGACGCCGCCCCGATCTGGCGGTGTTCTCCGCCGGCGTGGTCACCCAGGGCAAGAACGCGGGCGAGGCCATGGCCGCCAACGCCCAGCGCATGGACCAGGTGATCGCCGCGCTCCGCCGCGCCGGCGTCGCCGACCGGGACATCCAGACCCAGTCGCTGTCGCTGCAGCCGCAGTACTGGCATCCCGAGCAGGACCGGGAGATCGAGCGGCGCGCGCGCGAACTCGCCCGGGCGCGCGGCGACACCACGGTTCCTGAGATCACGCCGCGGCAGCCCGAGGCCCCGCGCATCATCGGCTACGAGGCCCGCAACCAGGTCACGGTGCGCGTCCGCAAGCTGGATCAGATGGGCCGCATCATCGACACCCTGGCCGGCGCCGGCGCCAACCAGATCGACGGCCCGAGCTTCGCCCTGGACGAACCCGAAGCCGCCACCGACGAAGCGCGCGCCGAGGCCATGCGCGTCGCCCGCCAGCGCGCCGAGCTTTACGCCCGCTCCGCCGGCCTGCGGGTCGCCCGCATCGTCTCCATCAGCGAGAGCGGCGGCTACTACCCGGTGGCCCAGGAGATCATCGTCACCGGCGCCCGCGTCGGCGCCCCGCCTCCGCCGCCGCCTAGCCCCGTGCTGCCGGGCGAACTGGCGCTGGGCGTCAGCCTGTCGGTCCAGTTCGCCCTGGAGCCCTGACACGAAACGGGCGCGGAAGCCTTTCGGCCGCCGCGCCCGTGAACGTCGATCCGGTGTGGATCAGAGGGTCTTCAGATTGACCGCGGCGGTCTTGCCGCGCTCGCTCTGCAGTTCGTAGCTCACGCGCTGGCCTTCGTTCAGGCCGGCCAGGCCGGCGCGCTGCACGGCAGAGACGTGGACGAACACGTCCGCGCCGCCGTCCTCGGGCTGGATGAAACCGAAGCCCTTGGTGCTGTTGAACCACTTCACGGTGCCGTTGGACATGGGAGCTCTCTTATCCTCGTAACGAGCTGTTCCAGGGCGGAGCCGGGAACCCGGCTCCGGACAATCCTTCTGGGAAGCAGGTCGTTCGGGACCCGGGCTTTTCAGCCCGGAACCGGTCGTCACGGCGGCCGAGATCGGGGATTGCCGGGAAGCCATGCCCGCCGTCCGGGCGGGGGTCAAATGAAAAGGTCGGGGCGAAAAAGCGGCGCGAGCTTCACCGGCAGGCCCGCCACGGACCCATGTCCAGGTGCAGGTGGTCGGCGTGGGCGCGGTTGTATTCGGGGCTCAGCGTCACCTGAAACACCCGGCAGGCGCCGTCGCGCACGCGCCGCAGAAACCGGCTTTCCGCATCGGTTCGCGGCCAGTCCGCCGCCACCGTGATCCGCCGCCCGTCGGCCAGGCGCACGCCGGCGAAGTCGAAGGCGTTGGCCCGCGCGTGCTCGCTGGGTCGCCCCGTCGCCGCGCCGTACATCCGGCGGCAGGCATAGGTCCCGTAGTGGTCGATCCGCCGCACCTCGGCGCCCAGAGTCTCGCGCGCGGCGGGCTGGAGCTCGTGCCGCTCCCAGATCGACAGTCCCACCGCCAACGGGCAGCGCATCACCACGTCCGAGGGGGCCGCGGCGGTCAGGCCCGCGCGCATCCGCACGGGGTTCTCGACCACGCAGAAGCCGCCGTCGTCGCGCACGGGCGCGGGCTCGACCCGCACTCCGCCTTCGCGCAGCACCGCCAGGCAGGCGGCCGGATCGTCGCCCAGCCGCGCGATCTTCATCGCGGTGGCGCGGCCGACGGGGTCCTCGATCCGCAGCGGCTTCCAAGGCAGGTGCCAGGGCGGGATCAGCCGGTCGAGCAGGCCGAACAGCAGGACGGCCGCCACGGCGAGCTGAACCAGCCCAGACCACAGGTCGGCCAGGGCTTTCGCTTCCGCTCCGGGAGTCCAGCGCATGGGCGACCAACGCACGAGCCGCGCCTTCAGCCTTTCGCGAACCGTTCGATCAGCCGGGCGGCGAGATCGCGCACCGCCGCGGCCCCGCGCCGGGAGTCGTTAGACGCCGTCACCACGGCCAGCCCTCGCGCCGGCCCGACCACCGCCAGCGCGTGCCACATGGAGTTGGAGCCCTCGTGGAACAGGGCCGGTCCCAGCGCCCAGTCGCGGTGGTTGTAGACGCCCCAGCCGAGCGCGTAGCCGGGCTCCTCCGCCGCGAGCGTCGGGCGGGTCAGGCGCGCGACCGTCTCGGGCTTCAGCAGCCCGCCGCCCTGGTTCAGGAACAGGCGCACGAAGGCGGCGTGGTCCTTCAGCGCCATGTGCGCGGTGCCCGCCGGACCCAGCGCGGCCGGATTGTCGGCGATGCCAGCCGGGTCGCGGGCGCCGCCCCCGAGGCCCGTACCGAACAGGCCGTCGGCGTGCCCCCAGGGCTGATCGCCTTTAGGCGCGCCGAAGCCGGCCGTGGTCATGCCCAGCGGCGCGAACAGCTCCGTCCGCATCGCCTGTTCCCACGCCGCCGCGGTGATCCGCTCGATCGCGGCGCCCACGACGATGTAGTTGGCGTTGCCGTACTCGAAGGCGCCGGCCGTTCCGCCGGGCGGCGCGCCAAGCGCCCGGGCCGCGAACTCCGCCCGCTGCTCGGTCAGCGGCCGCTGGTCCCCATGGCGGGCGCGCAGCCAGGTTCCGTCGATCAGGCCGGCGTCGCTCAGTCCCGCTCGGTGGGACAGCAGGGCCTCCACCGTCGTCGCGCGCCACGCCGGATCGACGGCCAGGCCGGGAAACAGCTCCGGCACGGTCGCGCCCCAGTGCGCCCGCCCGCTCTCCACCAGTCGCGCATAAACCGCCGCGGTCATGGCCTTGGTGTTGGATCCGAGGTGCCAGAGATCGTCGGTCGTGACCGGCTCGGGCGAGCCCTCGCGGCGCACGCCTCCTGCCTGGAGCCAGACGACCCCTTCACGGGCGACCACCGCGCCCGCCAGGGCCGGCGCCCCGGTCCGCGCCAGCACCTCGCCGATCAGCCCGGTGGCGGGCGGCGCCGCCGTCTCCGCGCAGGCCGAGCCTCCGAACAGGCCGAGCAGTCCGGCCGAGAACAGGCGGCGGTTCATCGTTCCTCCGGTGGCGTCCGGGCGCGGCGCGAGTATGCTCAAGCCGCGGGCGTGTGAACATCGGGGGATCGGATGAAACTTCTGCGACGCGCGGGGCTCGGCTTGCTGGGCCTGGTGCTGCTGCTGGCCGCAGTGATCGCGGTCAGGGCCGCGACCTGGAAGCCTCAGGCCGCGGCCGTCGAGCCCGTGCCCCTGGCCCGCCCGGTCGCCGTCGATGCGGACGCCGCCGCCCGGCGCCTGGGCGAGGCGATCCATTTTCAGACCATATCCAACGAGGACCCGGCCCTGAACCGCTGGGACCAGTGGGACGGGCTGCACGCCTGGCTGCGAGCGAGCTATCCGCGGGTCCACGCCGCCATGACGCTGCGGACCGTCGCCGCACGCACCCTGATCTACGCCTGGCCGGGAAGCGATCCGGCCGCCGCGCCGATCGTGCTGATGGCCCACCAGGACGTGGTGCCGGTCTCTCCGGGCACGGAACGCGCCTGGGCGCGCGCGCCCTTCTCCGGCGAGGTCGCGAACGGCTTCGTCTACGGGCGCGGCGCGCTCGACGACAAGGGATCGCTGGTGGCGATCATGGAGGGAATGGAGACGCTGGTCGCCGCCGGCTTCCGTCCGCGACGCACCGTCTATCTGGTGTTCGGCCACGACGAGGAGGTGTCGGGCTCCGGCGCCCAGGCCGCCGCCGCCTGGTTCAGGGGCAACCGCATCCGCCCCGAATTCGCGCTGGACGAGGGCGGCGTCGCCCTGACTGAAAACCCGATCACCGGCCGGCCCTTCGCCTTCATCGGGGTGGCCGAGAAGGGCTATCTCGACCTGAAGATCACCGCCGAGGCGCCCGGCGGCCATTCCTCCGCCCCGCCGGAACGGACCGCCGCCCACGTGCTCGCCAAGGCCGTCGACCGGATCGCCGCCGATCCCTACCCCCTGCGCTTCGACGGGCCCGGGGCCGACACGGTGCGGGCGCTGGCGGCGGAGGGCGGCGGCCTCACGCGTGCGCTGGTCGCCAACGACTGGTTGTTCGGACCCCTGATCGCGCGGCGGATGGGCGCCGATCCGGTATCGGCCGCCATGCTGCGCACCACAACCGCCCCGACCATGCTGGAGGGCTCGCCCAAGGCCAACGTCCTGCCACAGCGCGCGACGGCGGTGATCAACCACCGCCTGCACCCGCGCGACCGCTCGGCCGACGTGCTGGCCCGCGCCCGCCGGGCCGTCCACGATCTGCCGGTGAAGGTCGAAGCGGTTCCGGGGGGCGCGGAGGCGTCCGCGGTCTCCTCCACCGACTCCGCCGCCTGGCGGCTGCTCTCGACCTTGGCGCGCGAGAGCACCGGCGCGCCGGTCGCGCCCTACATGGTCGGCGGGGCGACCGACGGGCGGCACTTCGTCGGCGTCGCCCGCGACGTCTATCGCTTCTACCCGGCGGTGGTGACGCCTCGGGAACTGGAGAGTTTTCACGGTACGAACGAGCGGCTGTCGGTGGAGAACCTCGGCCGTATGGCGACGTTCTATGCCAGGCTGGTGGCGACGGCGGCGGGTCCCGTCCTGTCCGCTCCCGCCGAATGAGGAGGGCTCCATGGCCGACACGGCCGTCCGGCGCAGGCTGCTGAAGACCGCCCTGTCGCTGCCCGCTCCGGTGCTGCGCGCGGTGTCGGGCGGCGGGGTGGTCTGGCGCGGGGGGCGCACGCTCGATCCCGCCTTCCAGTTCCTGCAACGCAACTGGCGCAGGCCCGGCGCGCTCGCCGACCTCGGCGTCGAGCAGGCGCGGGCCGGCTGGGCGCGCATGGTGGAGACAGCGGGCGGAAAGCCGTGTCCCGGCGTCCGCACCGAGACGGTGATGCTGGACGGCCCGGCCGGTCCGCTGACCACCCGCCTCTACCGGCCCGAGCGCCAGGACCCGCAGGCGCCCATGCTGGTGTTCTTCCACGGCGGCGCGGGGGTGGTCGGCGACCTCGACACCGACGACGCGCTGTGCACCCATCTGGCCGACGTGGCGCGTTGCGCGGTGCTTGCGCCCGACTACCGGCTGGCGCCGGAGCACCGGTTCCCGGCCGGGTTCGAGGACGCGCTCGTCGCCTATCTTTGGGCGCGAGAGAACGGCTGGCGCTACGGCGCGGCGGAAAGCGTCGCCGCTGTCGGCGGCGTCTCGACGGGCGGCGGCTTCGCGGCCGCGATCTGCCATGAAGCGCGGCGTGCGGGAGAGCCGCAGCCGGCCTTGCAGCTGATGATCTGCCCCGTTCTGGACGTCGCGGCCGAGCACCAGTCGATGCAGACCTACGCCGACGCATGGCCGCTGTCGCGTGAAGCGCTGGATTGGGTGCTGCGGCAGTACCTGGGGCCGGACGCCGACCCGGCCGACCCGCGCCTGTCGCCGTTCCGCGCCGACGACGTCTCCGGCCTGGCGCCGGCGATCCTCGTCACCGCCGGGTTCGACCCTTTGGTCGATCAGGGCGAGCTCTACGCCCGCAAGCTGAAGGCGGCGGGCGTACCGGTGGTCTACCGCTGCTACGACCGCCTGGCGCACGCCTTCACCACCTTCGCCGGCGTCGTACCCTGCGCCGAGGTGGCCTGCCGCGAGATCGCGGGCCTCCTGCGCGAAGGTTGTGAGGGACGCGTGGACGCGGCGATCAGGGTTGCCGACCGCCAGGAAGACGAGCGCACCCTGGTGATCTAGCTCTCCAGCAGCTTCAGCCCGAAGATGCCGATCACGATCAGCGCCAGGCAGGCGAGCCGCGCGGGCGAGGCGGACTCGCCCAGGAAGGTGATCCCCATCAGCACCGTGCCCACCGCCCCGATCCCGGTCCACACCGCATAGGCCGTCCCGATCGGCAGGTCCTTCGCCGCCAGCCCCAGCAGCCCCATGCTGGCGATCATGGCCAGCACGGTCAGGATCGACGGCACGGGCTTGGTGAACCCATCCGCGTACTTCAGCCCGACCGCCCAGGCGATCTCCAGCAGTCCGGCGACGAGCAGCATGATCCAGGCCATGGCCGGGGTTTAGCGGGTCAGCGCGGACGGTGCGAGCCGATCCTCCCCCGTCGCGCAGCGAAACGGGGGAGGGGACCGCCCGTAGGGTGGTGGTGGGGGCGTCCGTCGCACTACATGGGCGTGCTAAGTCCGCCTCAATGACCTCCGGATACCGAGTGCCCGCCTACGCCCCCTTCACCGCCGGAGCCTGTCCTCGGGCCGAGCTTCGCTCGGAGCCGTGGGGCGCTCCCCCTTTCAGTGCCCCGCTCCGCTTCACTTCGCAGGGGAGGATCCGTTGAGCCGCGCTCCGCTGATCGCCTTGAAGGACGTGCGGCTGCAGGACGGGCCTGCGCCTCTTTTCGACGGGGTGGACCTGGCGCTGGAGCCGGGCGTGCGCGCCTGCCTCGTGGGCCGCAATGGAGCCGGCAAGTCGACCCTGCTGCGGGTTCTGACCGGCCAGGTGGAGCCCGACGCCGGGGACCGCACCGTCAGCCCCGCCGCCCGCATCGCCTTCGTTCCGCAGGAGCCGGTGGCGACCGGCGCGACGCTGCGCGACTACGCCTCCAGCGGCGGCGCGCCCGAGTACGCGGCCGACGCCGCGCTCCAGACCTTCGGCCTCGATCCCGACAAGCCGACCCTGCGCCTCTCTGGCGGAGAGCTGCGCCGCGCTGCGCTGGCCAAGGCGTTCGCCGAGGAGCCGGACCTGATCCTGCTGGACGAGCCGACCAACCACCTCGACATCTTCGCCATCGAAGCCCTGGAGGAGGAGCTGCGCGCCAGCCGCGCCGCCGCCCTGATCGTCAGCCACGACCGGGCGTTCCTGGAGCGCGTCACCCGCCGCTGCTTCTGGCTGGCCTGGCGCAAGGTCCGAACCCTGGACGAGGGCTTCGCCGCCTTCGACGCCTGGGCGGAGAAGATCGAGGCGGAGGAGGCCGAGTCGCTGCGCCGCCTGACCAAGGCGATCGAGCGCGAGACCTACACCTTCTACCGCTCCATCACCGCCCAGCGGACCCGAAACGAAGGTCGGGCCCGAAACCTGGAGAAGATGCGCCAGGAGCGCGCCCGGCTGGTCAAGGACCTGCCCAAGACGCTCGACCTTTCCATCGACGCCGGCGGGGTGTCGGGCAAGCTGGTGGCGGAGCTGAAGGGGGTGGGCAAGGGCTTCGGCGAGCGCACCCTGCTGAAATCCTTCACCACCCGCGTGATCCGCGGCGACCGCATCGCCATCGTCGGGCCGAACGGGGCGGGCAAGACGACCCTGGTGAAGATCATGCTGGGCGAGACCGCGCCCGACGCCGGCACGGTGCGGCTGGGAGCGGGGTTGCAGCCGGTCTACCTCGACCAGACCCGCGACGACCTGAAGAGCGACATGACCCTGTGGGACGCGCTCACGCCCGGCGGCGGCGACCAGGTGATGGTGCGCGGCTCCCCGAAGCACGTCGCCGCCTACGCCAAGGACTTCCTGTTCCGCGAGGGCCAGCTGCGCCAGCCGGTCTCGACCCTGTCGGGCGGCGAGCGCAACCGCCTGCTGCTGGCCCGCGCCCTGGCCAAGCCCGCCAACCTGCTGGTGCTGGACGAGCCAACCAACGACCTGGACATGGACACGCTCGACCTGCTCGAGGATCTGCTGGCCGACTACGACGGGACGCTGATTCTGGTCAGTCACGACCGCGACTTCATCGACCGGCTGGCGACCTCGACCATCGCGCTCGACGGGCGCGGGAACGCGGTGGAGACACCGGGCGGCTGGGCCGACTTCGTGCGGCAGAATCCGGACTTCTTCGAGCATCCGAAAATCGTGACGCCGGTGAAGCCCGCGCCCCCGGCGGAGCGGCCGGAGCCGCGCCGGGCGAACAAGCTCTCCTACAAGGACCAGCGCCGCCTGGAGGAGCTGGAGGCGCTCACCCCCAGGCTCGCGGGCGAGATCGCCGCGCACGAGAAGACGCTGGAGGACGCGACCCTCTACGCCCGCGATCCGAAGCGCTTCGCCCAGGTGATGCAGGCGCTCGACAAGGCCCGCGCCACCCTGGCCGCGGCCGAGGACGAGTGGCTGGCGCTGGAGGAAAAGCGCGAGTCCCTGGGCGCGTGAGATGCAAACGGCGACGCTTCGACGCGGACGCGTTGCAATGCGGGCCCGCGCGACATAGCTTCCGCGCCTGATTTCCGGCCGCAACTTCCGCGCGCCTCACGACGGAGCTCCCATGTTCGCGACCCCGGCCTACGCGCAAGACGCGGCCGCCGCCGCATCCCAAGCCGGCCCGATGGACTTCCTGATCCAGTTCGCCCCCATCATCGCCATGGTGGTGCTGGCCTACTTCCTGCTGATCCGCCCCCAGCAGCGCCGCCTGAAGGCGCACCAGGAGATGGTGACCAAGCTGAAGCGCGGCGACACCGTGGTGCTGTCCAGCGGCATGATCGGCAAGGTCACCCGCGTGGAGGAGGCCGAGGCCATGGTCGAGGTCGCCACCGGCGTGAACGTGCGAGTGGTCAAGGCGATGGTGTCGGAGGTCCGCACCCGCGGCGAACCGGCCGCCGCCAACGACGCCAAGTCCTGAGCGCGTAAGGCTCGCCTCCATGATCCGTCTGTCGCGCTGGAAGGTCGTCCTCGTCGTCGTGGCGACCCTGCTGGCGATTCTGTTCGCCCTGCCGAACGTGCTGCCGCAGAAGACGCGCGAGGCGCTGCCCGGCTTCATGCCGACCAAGACGCTGAACCTCGGCATCGACCTGCAGGGCGGTTCGTACCTGCTGATGGAGGTGGACACCGCCGCGCTCCGCCGCGAGCGCATGGCCAACCTGCTCGACGACGTCCGGCGCACGCTTCGCGACGAGCAGATACGCTTCACCGACCCCGCCGCGCCCGGCGTGCGGGTCAGCGTCCGCATCGCCGACCCGGCGCAGATGGACGCCGCCGTCGAGGCGCTGGGCCGCCTGTCGGCGATCGATCCGAACACCGGCCAGCGGCCGCTGACGGTGGCCGCGGCGCCGGACCAGCAGGTGTTCCTGACCTACACCCCCGAGGCGCTGCGAGCCGAGGAGGACAACGCGGTCAAGGAATCCATCGAGGTGATCCGCCGCCGGGTCGACGAGTCCGGCGTCAAGGAGATCAACCCCGTCCGCCAGGGCCGCAACCGCATCGTCGTCGTCGCCCCGGGCGAGAGCGACCCCGAGCGGCTGAAGACCCTGATCGGCACCACCGCCAAGCTCTCCTTCCACGCCCTCGACGAGGAGGCAGCGGCCTCCGGCGGTCGGGTGCCCGCCAGTTCGATGGTGGTCCGCGGCGAAGGCGGCGAGCCGCTGGTGGTCAAGCGCCGCGCCGTCGTCACCGGCGAGATGCTGACCGGCGCCAAGGCGACCTTCGACCAGAACAGCCAGCCGGCCGTCTCAATCACCTTCGACAGCCAGGGCGCGCGCCGGTTCGGCAGCTACACCGCCCAGAACGTCGGCCGCTCGTTCGCCATCGTGCTGGACGAGGAGGCGATCTCGGTCGCCACCATCCAGGAGCCGATTCCCGGCGGCAACGGCCAGATCAGCAACATGGGCTCGGCCCAGCGCGCCTCCGATCTCGCCGTCCTGCTGCGCGCGGGCGCCTTGCCGGCGCCGCTGCGGGTCGAGGAGCAGCGCACCGTCGGCGCCGAACTCGGCCAGGACGCGGTCGACGCCGGCATGACTTCCACCGTGATCGCCCTGCTCTCGGCCCTGGTGTTCATGGTGCTGGCCTACGGCTTCCTGTTCGGCGGGGTGTCGGTGGTCGCCCTGATCGTCAACGGAATCATGATCATCGCCGCCATGTCCCTGACCGGCGCGTCGCTGTCGCTGCCCGGCATCGCCGGCCTGATCCTGACGCTGGCGGTCGCCGTCGACGCCAACGTGCTGATCTACGAGCGGATGCGCGACGAGGTTCGCGCCGGGCGGCCGGTGATCTCGGCCATGGAGGCGGGTTTCTCGCGCGCCATGGAGACCATCCTGGACGCCAACATCACTACCCTGGCCGCGGCCGTAATCATGTTCGTGCTGGGCGCCGGTCCGGTGAAGGGCTTCGCCTGGACGCTCACCATCGGCGTGTTCACCTCGGTGTTCACCGCGGTGATGATCACCCAGGTGCTGCTGGCCCTGTGGTACCGCGCGGCCCGTCCCAAAACCCTTCCGATCGCGTGACCGACCGATGCGCTGGCCTCTGATCAAGTACCTGCCCGACAAGACCAACCTGCGGTTCGTGGCCTTCGCCCGCGTCGCGGCGGTCCTGTCCGCGATCGCCGTGATCGTGTCGCTGTTCTTCTCCGTCTGGCCGGCCACGCCGCCGTGCGGCGGGCTGAACTGCGGCGTCGACTTCCGCGGCGGCACCGTGCTGGAGCTGACCACCGCCCCGCGCGACGCCGACCTCGGCCGCATCCGCGGAACCGTCAGCGCCATGGGCATGGGCGACGTCCAGGTGCAGGCGTTCGGCAAGCCGACCGACGTGCGGCTCAGCTTCGAGACCCCGCTGCGCGAAAACCCGGCCCAGGCGGTGGAGCGGGTCAAGGCGCGCCTGACCCAGGAACTGGGCCAGGTCCGCTATACCCGCACCGAGGTGGTCGGCCCCAAGGTTTCAGGCGAGCTGTTCACCAAGGGCGTAGCCGCCCTGCTGCTCGCGATCGGCCTGATGCTGGTCTACATCTGGTTCCGCTTCGGCCTGACCTTCGGGGTGGGCGCGGTGGTGGCCCTGTTCCATGACGTGATCCTGACCTTCGGCCTGTTCGCCCTGACCCGGCTGGAGTTCAACCTGACCTCGGTCGCCGCGATCCTGACCATCATCGGCTATTCGATGAACGACACCGTCGTGGTGCTCGACCGGGTGCGCGAGAACCTGCGCAAGTACAAGAAGATGCCGCTCGGCGAACTGATCGACCTGTCGGTCAACGAGACCCTGTCGCGCACCCTGATCACCGGCGTCACCGGCCTGATGGCCCTGGGCGGCCTGGCGATCTTCGGCGGGGAGGCGCTGTTCTCCTTCTCCGTCGCCATGATCTTTGGCATCATCATCGGCACCTACTCGTCGATCTTCGTCGCCGCCCCGGTGCTGCTGATGCTGGGCGTCAAGCGCGGCGACGAAGCCGAACCGGTGGACCTCAGCGTCGGCACCCGCTCGCAGCGGCCCTGATCGCTCCGCTTCGCTGCGGCCGGGTGACGGTGAAGTCACGGCTCCCGCCGCAACGCGTCCGCCAGCGGCTCCGTCCCCTCCACGACCGTCCCGGAGAGGCCTAGCCATCCGGCCATGGCGGTCAGGTCCGCGGCCAGCGACGGCGCGACGCGGTCCGGTTTGGCCCCCGGTTCCAGGTGGGCGGCCTTGACGCGCAGCACCCCGGCTTGCCGATCTGCCTTCAGGTCGAGCCTGGCCGGAATCGTGTCGTTCAGCAGGTAGGGCAGGACGTAGTAGCCGAAGCTGCGCTGGTCGGCCGGGGTGTAGATCTCCAGCCGGTAGCGGAAGCCGAACAGCCGCTCGGCCCGTTCGCGCCGCCATACCAGCGAGTCGAAGGGCGACAGCAGGGCGCTGGTCCTCGCCCGCGCCGGGACGACGGCGTCAGGGTGCAGCCATGCGGGCCGGTCCCAACCCTCGACCGTGGCCGGCAGCAGCAGGCCCGCACTTTCCAGCTCGGCGATCCGCGCCCGCGTCTCGACCGGTCCCATGCGGAAGTAATCCCGCAGGTCCGTCTCGGTGGAGGCGCCCATGGCCCTGGCGGCGATCAGCACCAGTTCGCGCTGCGCCTCCTCGGCCCTCGGCGTGGGCGCGTTCGCGACCGCGGGCGGCAGGGCTCGCTCGGTCAGATCGTACACCCGCTCGAAGCCGCGCCGGGTGGCGGTGGTGACGATCCCGGCCCAGAACAGCCACTCCAGCGCCCGCTTGCCGTCGCTCCAGCCCCACCAGGAGCCCTTCGCCTTGCCGCCCTCGCTGAGTTCTCCCGCGCTCAGGGGGCCTCGGCGGCGGATCTCGTCGGCGACGGAGTCGATGAACGGGCCCCTCTCGGCCGCGAACCGGCGCAGCCCCCCGTAGCCCGCCTCGCCCGCCCGCGCCCGCGCCATTCGCCAGCGGAACAGCGGCTGTCGCTCGACCGGGATCAGCGACGCCTCATGGCCCCAGTACTCGAACAGCCGCCGCCTGCGCCCCCACGCAGCCTCCTCCAGCAGGGCGGGCGGGTACGGCCCCAACCGGGCAAACGGCGGCAGGTAGTGCGAGCGGGCCAGCACGTTGACCGAATCGATCTGGATCAGCCCGACCCGGTCGAACACCCGGTCCAGGTGCGCGCGCTTCGGCTCGCCGCGCGGACGGCGGTCCAGCAGCCCCTGGGCGGCGATCGCCAGGCGCCGCGCCTCGGCGGCGGAGAGGGTGACGGGCTTCAACAGTCGCGCTCCATGCCTCCGTTTAGCGCGACTGCGGCGGGCGCCGCCAACCGCCTTTGCCTCTCCCGCCCCGCCCTGCTAGGCAGGCGCCGCGACATTTCAGGAGGCGAGACCATGGCCGGTGAAGGCTGGAACATGCCCAAGGGCGAGCTGATGCGGGGCAAGAAGGGCCTCGTCATGGGCGTCGCCAACCAGAACTCCATCGCCTGGGGCATCGCCTCGCAACTCGCCGCGCAGGGCGCGGAGATGGCCTTCACCTACCTCGGCGAAGGGCTGGAGCGGCGCGTGCGGCCGTTGGCCGAGAGCATCGGGGTCGAGGCCCTGATCCCCGCCGACGTCACCGACGACGCCTCGATGGACCAGGCTTTCGCCGCGATCGAGGAGCGGTTCGGCACGCTGGACTTCCTGGTCCACTCCGTCGCCTTCGCCAACAAGGACGAGCTGAAGGGCTCGTTCGTCGACAACACCACCCGCGAGGGTTTCCTGACGGCGATGAACGTCTCGGCCTTCAGCTTCGTCGACAGCGCCCGGCGCGCGGCGAAATTGATGCCGAACGGCGGGTCGATCGTGACCATGACCTACTTGGGCTCCGAGCGGGTGATCCCGAACTACAACACCATGGGCGTGGCCAAAGCGGCGCTGGAGGCGGCCACCCGCTACGCCGCCCGCGACCTCGGGCCGAAGGGAATCCGGGTCAACGCCATCTCGGCCGGCGCCATGCGCACCCTGTCGCTGGCCGGCATCTCCGGCGGCCGGGGCATGCTGGCCCAAGGCCGCGCGTTCAGCGCCCTGAAGGAGGACACCAGCATGGAAGGGGTGGCCGGCTGCGCGCTGTGGCTGCTGTCCGACCTCGGCCTGTCGACCACCGGCGAAGTGGTGCACGTCGACGCCGGTTTCCACATGATGGGCATGCCCGACGGCGAAGGCGCGGAGGGCTGAGGCCCGGCCTGCGGCGGAACCCCCCCGGTAAGCCTTCGTTACCCCTTCTCGTCAGTACGCGTGCTGCTTTCAGAAGGGGCCGTCATGGCCGCCATGCCTTTACCTTTCCTGTTCGGCCGGTTGTTCGGCCTGCTTTCCCTCATCGTTCTCGCCACCGGCGTCTGGTTCGTGGTCGACTGGTTCGACGAGGACCTGCGCAGCGACGCGTGGTTGTGGACCGGCGCGGTGCTGATCGCCCTGTCCCTGTTCGGCCGCCTGCCGATGATGCTGATGTTCCGCAAGGAACAGGACCGCTCGCTCGACATGCCTGAAGGAACGGTCGAGGCCGTGGGCGGAGCCGGCGGCAGCCGCCTCCACATCGAATGCTTCGGCCCCAAGGACGCCAGGCCGATCATCCTGACCCACGGCTGGGGCCTGAACCGCACCATCTGGGCGCGCACGATCCGCAACCTGTCCCAGCACTACCAGGTGCTGGTCTGGGACCTGCCGGGCCTGGGCAAGTCCAGCCGCCCGCTGGACGGCGTCTATTCGCTGGAGCGCTTCGCCTGCGACCTGAAGTCGGTGCTGACCCTGGCCGAGGGCCGGCCGGCGATCCTGGTCGGCCACTCCATCGGCGGCATGACCATCCTGACGCTCGCCAGAGACCATCCGGAGCTGTTCCGGCGCGAGGTGGCGGGCGTGGCCCTGATCAACACCACGGCGATGATGCCGCTGCGCACCGCCTTCATGGACAAGTTCCTGCTGGCCGCCCGCAAGCCGCTGATCGAGCCGCTGCTGCGGGTCGAAATCTGGCTGTCGCCCTTGATGAGCTTCATGAACTGGCTCGGCTACATGAACGGGACCGCCCACCTGCTGGCTCGCTTCTTCGGTTTCGGCGACCACCCCTCGCGCCAGGAGGTGGACCATGTCGCGCGCCTGTCCGCCAAGCACCCGGCCGGCGTCCAGGCCAAGGGCATGTGCGCCATGCTGCGCTGGGACGCCGAGGAGGTTCCGGCCCGCCTGCAGGTCCCGACCCTGGTGATCGGCGGCAAGCGCGACCTGCTGACCAAGTTCGAGGCCAGCGAGTTCATGGCCGAAGCCGCCCCCCAAGGCGAGCTGGAGACCATGGAGGCGGCCGGCCACTGCGGCCTGATCGAGCTGTCGGAGCAGTACGACGAGTGCCTGCACCGCTTCTCGGAGCGGGTGTTCGACCGCGTCGACCAGCTGAACAAGGCCCGCCACGCCGACCAGCTGCGCCGCTCGCCCGAGATCTGGGGCGAGGCGCACCGCGAGCCCCGCACATGGGGCGAGGAGCCGCGGGACGGCGACGACACGCCCTCCTGCGCGGACGACGCCGGCCGCCCCGCGGGCCGGGCCTGACGGCGACGGTCCGCAACGGGAGTCCGGCGATGGCGATGAAGAAGCTGGCGCTGAAGACCATGACCTATTCGGTGATGCACCTGATCGTCGCGGTCTCGGTCGCCTACGCCCTGACCCGCGACTGGCGCATCGCGCTGGCGGTGGGCTTGATCGAGCCTGCGGTGCAGACGGTGGCCTTCGCCCTGCACGAGCGCGTCTGGGCTCGGGTCGAACGCCGGAGGGCTGAAAGTCCGGGCCCGGACAGCGTCCCGACGACTGTCTGAGGCGCCCCTCGAACCGTGATCGAACCGTCGCAGACAGCGCCTAGGCTGCGGACCGTGAGTCGAGAGGTCCGCCCGTGTCGCACGTCGTTCCCGCCGCCTTGGCCGTCGCCGCCCTGGTCGCCGCGGCCTGCGCGGGCGTGAGCGCGCCGACGTCGCAGAGGGCGGAGGGCGCCCCGCTGGTGATCGCCCACCGCGGCGCGTCGGGCGAGCGGCCCGAGCACACACTGGCCGCCTATCGGCTGGCGATCGCCCAGGGCGCGGACTTCATCGAGCCCGACCTGGTGCTGACCCGCGACGGCGTGTTCGTGGTCCGCCACGAAAACGAGATCTCCGGCACGACGGACGTCGCCGACCGGCCCCAGTTCGCCGCCCGCAAGACCACCCGCGTCGTCGACGGCGAGACTGTTGCGGGCTGGTTCACCGAGGACTTCACCCTGGCCGAGCTGAAGACCCTGCGGACCAGGGAACGCCTGCCGCAGCTTCGGCCCGGCAACGCCGCCCACGACGGCCGCGAGCCGATCCCGACCTTCGAGGAGGTGGTGGCGCTGGCCCGGGCCGAGAGCGAACGCGCCGGGCGCACCATCGGGGTGTATCCGGAGCTGAAGCACCCCGCCTATTTCGCCGCCGCCGGCCTGCCGATGGAGGCGCGCTTCGCCGAGCTGCTGAAGCGGCTGGGTCTGGACCGCGCCGACTCGCCGATCTTCGTCCAGTGCTTCGAGGTCGGACCGCTCAAGACGCTGAACGGGCTGGTTGAGTCGCCGCTGGTGCAGCTGGTCGCCGCTTCCGGCGGGCCCGCGGACGTCCCCGGGCGGACCTATGCGGAAATGCTGACCCCCCAGGGCCTGCGCGAGATCGCCGCCTACGCCGACGGGCTCGGGCCGGAGAAGACCCTGATCCTGCCCCGCGACGCGGAGGGGCGCTCGCTCGCCCCCACCACCCTGGTCGCCGACGCCCACGCCGCGGGCCTGAAGGTGCATCCCTGGACCTTCCGGGCCGAGAACTATTTCCTGCCGCTGGAGCTGCGGCGGGGGCTGAAGCTCAGGCCCGACTACATGCGCCTGCACGGCGAGCTGGAGGCGGAGCTCGAGCAGTTTTACGCGCTGGGCGTCGACGGGGTGTTCAGCGACTTCCCCGGCCGAGCCGTGGCGGCGCGCGATCAGCGCCGGGCCCGATAGGGGATCGCCGAGGTCAGCACCGGCGCGTCGGCCCAGCCCTTGGACTGCAGCACCGCCAGCATGGCCAGCCGCTGCACCCCCGCCGTGTTCGACGGCCCCAGGATGATGCGGTCCAGCGCCCGCCTGAGGTCGAAAGCCGCCCCCAGCTGCAGCCGCAGGATCGGCAGTATGCCGCCCGCCTCCTCGCGCAGGTCGTAGCGCAGTCCTCCCACGTTCTCGGCGAAGGCCCCGCGCACGTGCAGCAGGCGGATCTCGTGCTCCTCGCCGAAGGCCGGGTGCTTGTGCGACACCGCCATGGCCATCAGGGCATGGGCGGCCAGGTCCAGCACCTCGTCCGCGTCGAAACCGTCGCGGGCCAGGACCGCGAACAGGTTGGCGAAGAAGGCGTCCAGCCGCGCGTGGAACTGCGCCTCGCTCTCGTAGAACATCGCCGTCCAGATAACCGGCAAACCGTCCAGCCCCTTGAGCAGGCCAGACTTGTCGAACACCAGGCAGGCGCCGTCGCCGTCCGCCCCGTAGGCCCGCCACATGGCCAGCCGGCCGTCCTGGTGGCTGGAACGGTCGTGGCCCGACAGGCAGAACACGAAAGCGTCGCCGGTGACGTGCTTGAACGCGTGGTGGAAGCGCTGGAGCAGGGCCTCGTAGGCCTCGCGATTGGGACCTTCTTCCCGGGCGGCCGCCTCCAGCCGGGCGCGCACGAACTCGGCGCCGGCGGTCACCTCGCTGACGTCGTTCAGAGTCTGGACGTGCGACAGCCACACCTCCTCGCTGAGCACGATGGCGGAGGCGGTCTTCGACGTCGTGTAGTGGGCCAGGGCCTCATAGCGGGCGAGCACCGCCATCGACGCCTCGCGCAGGGGCGCCTGAAGTTCGTCCAGCAGTTCCTGGCGTCTATCCACCCAGCACCTGTTCCACCCAGGCCGGCACGGCCTCGCCCGCGGGACCATACCGCTTTTCGTCGAACATCCAGGCGTTGTCCGACGGTTCCAGGTTGATCTCGCAGGTGCGGATCCCGGCCGCGCGCGCCTCCTGCACGAATCCGGCGGCCGGATAGACCGAGCCGGAGGTGCCGACGGAGACGAACAGGTCGGCCTCGCCCAGGGCCTCGTAGATCGCGTCCAGGTGCATGGGCGTCTCGCCGAACCAGACCACGTCGGGCCGCAGGAAGCCCGGCGTCCCGCACCGCGCGCAGGGCGTCTCCACCGACAGGGCCCCGCGGTCCGGGGTCACCGCGCCGCAGACGGCGCAGCGGGTTTTCAGCAGCTCGCCGTGCATGTGCACGACCTCGGGCCAGCCGCCCTGCTCGTGCAGGTCGTCGACGTTCTGGGTGCACAGGAACAGCGATCCCCCGCGCGCCTTCAGCTCCTCGCCAAGTCGGGCCAGCGCCCGGTGCGCGGCGTTCGGCCGGGCCTCGGCCAGGTTCTCGCGCCGGGCGTTGTAGAAGCCGTGCACCAGGCCAGGGTCGCGGGCGAAGCCTTCGGGCGTGGCGACCTCGTTCAGGTCGTACTTCGCCCAGATTCCGGCCGCGTCGCGGAAGGTGGACAGGCCGCTCTCGGCCGACACACCGGCTCCGGTCAGGACGAAAATCTTCACTGATTCCTCCCGGCGGCTTATGCAGGGCGGCCTAGCACCCCGGAACGGAGCCGGTCGAGCCGCGTTCCCGGACCGCGGGGGCGAAGGCTGCACGGAGGCTCGTCCATGCGTTCGACCGTTCTCGCCCTGGCCGCGGGCCTGGCGCTCGCCGCCCCGTCTTTCGCCGCCGCCCCGGCGCCCAAGAAGCCGGTCGACATCCAGCGCTTCATGGGCCGCTGGCACGAGATCGCCCGCACCCCCAACGCCAACCAGAAGGGCTGCACCAAGGCGACCATGGACTGGGCGTCCCTGGGCAAGGGTCGGTTCTCGGTGGTCCAGGCCTGCACCAAGCCGTCGGGGCGCAAGACCTGGAAAGGCTCCGCCACGATCGCCGACGCCCGGACCAACGCCAAGCTGACGCTCAGCCTCATGGGCGGGGTGATCAAGCAGGAGTACTGGGTGCTCGACCGCGCCGACGACTACTCCTGGGCGATCGTGGGCACGCCCGGCGGCAACTACGTCTGGGTGCTGTCGCGAACGGCCGCTCCCGCCGCCGCGGAGCGCTCGGCGATCCTGGCCCGGGTCAAGGCGCTCGGCTACGACACCGCCCGGCTGGAACAATCCGCCTGAGCCGCTGTCGCGGCGCTTGATCGCCGAACGGATCGGGAACAGAGTGGCGGCCGCATGGACGCCGCGATCGCCCTGGTCTTCAGCCGCCCGGAAACCACCGAAGCCGTAACCCGCGGCGCGGCGCGGCTGTTCGCGGCCCTCGGCTGGGCCCCGTTGTACGAGGTCGGTCTGCCGAACGGGCGGCGGGCGGACGTGATGGCCCTGGGGCCGAAGGGCGAGATCGCCATCGTCGAGGTCAAGTCCGGCGTCGAGGACTACCGCACCGACCGCAAGTGGGGCGAGTACCTTCCCTGGTGCGACCTGTTCTACTTCGCCGTCGCGCCGGAGTTCCCGCGCGAGATACTGCCCGAGGGCCCCGGGCTGATCGTGGCCGACGGCTTCGGCGGCGCGGTTCTGACGCCCCCGCCCGCCACGCCCCTGGCCGGTGCGCGGCGCAAGGCGCTGACCCTGGCCTTCGCTCGCCTGGCCGCATCGCGCGCAACCGTCGTCGGCATTTGATCCGCCGGTAAGAGGGAGCGGGCGGGCAGGGGAGGGAGGAGGATCGTGTCCTGTCGCCCAAAGCGGGCGGCGTCTCATTGTCGGCTGCGGCCGAACCGCCTACACAGCCGCCCCCGGACGCGTCGAGGTTTCCCATGCTGCTCGCCCTTTCCTCCTGGCCCGAGATCGAGGCGCAGCTGTCGCGGTCGAAGACGGTGGTGATCCCGATCGGGTCGAACGAGCAGCACGGGCCCACCGGCCTGCTCGGCACCGACTGGTTGTGCCCGGAGATCATCGCCCAGGCCGCCGAACGCGCCGACGCCGGCCTGCTGGTGGCGCCGACCTTCAACATCGGCATGGCCCAGCACCACCTGGCGTTCCCGGGCACGATCTCCCTGCGCCCCTCGACCTTCATGGCGGCCATCGCCGACTGGGTGTCGTCCCTGACCCGCCACGGCTTCGAGCGACTGTATTTTCTGAACGGCCACGGCGGCAACGTCGCCACCATCGAGGCGACCTTCGCCGAGATCTACGCCGAATGGAGCTTCGCCGAAGAGCGCACGCCGTTCATCCTGAAGCTCAAGAACTGGTGGGACCTGCCCGGCGTCGACAAGCTGGCCTACGAGCTGTTCCCCACCGGCCACGGCAGCCACGCAACGCCTTCGGAGATCGCGGTGACCCAGGCCGCTTACCCCGAACGGATCAAGACCGCGGACTACAGCCCGCAGATCGCTCCCACCGGTCCGATCCGGGACGCCCTGGACTACCGCGCCCGCTTCCCCGACGGCCGCATCGGCTCCGATCCCGCCCAGGCGAGCCCGGAGAAAGGCCAGAAGCTGATCGACCTGGCATCGCGCGCCCTGCTGGACGACGTCGCCGCCTTCACCGCCGAGGCGATGCCGGGGCTCTGAGGCTTCTCAGCAGGGGCGGCCGCAGCCGCGGACCACGACCACCCGGCGGGTCGAAGGCTGCACCGGCGGACGCGCCTCGACCCCGCCGGCCAGGGGACCGGCGAAGAACTCAGGCTCCAGCCACAGGGCGACGGGGACTTGTTGCGGCGGCTCGAGATCGGCCGGAACGCCGGCGCTCGGCGTCGGCGACGAAAGCCGCGCGCGCACCTCGGTTCGGCCGCAGACCACCGGCGAACCGGTCGGCTCGGCGCAGGCGTAGGCGGCCGCCTCTTCGCCGGAGCGGGCCGTGATCTCGCGCCGCGGCGGCGCCCCGGCCAGGGCGGCCGAGGCGAGCGTCAGCAGGGCGGTCAGGGCGAGAAGAAAGGCGCGCACCCGCGGGGTCTCCGCCGGGCGGAGGCGCCCGGTCGGAAAAGGTTAACGCCGCCGCAAGGCCGGCTCCACGCCGTGCGCGCGGCGGGGGAATCAGAAGTCTACCGCCAGCCCCTTTCGCTCCCAGTCGCCGAAGCGGGTGGGCTCCTGGCCCTTGGGGCCGTCGTGCTCGGGCGGAAGGTCGGCCGGAGCGGCCGCGGCCCGCCGGGCGGCGGCCTCCTCCAGCGCCCGGCGCGCGGCGGGGCTCAGCGGCTTGTCCGGCGCGGCGCCCTCCACGGGCGGCTGCGGCGTTGCGGGCGTGTCGGTCATGGCGCTCCGATCTTGAGCGTGAGCGGGATCGCTTCCACATAGGACGTGTCGGGCCGGGGATCATCCCCGCCGCCGCATTCGGGGACGCGGATGAACCACCTGAAGACCTTCATGCTGCTGGCGGCGCTGACGGCGCTGTTCGTGGGCGTCGGCTGGCTGATCGGCGGAGCGACCGGCATGCTGGTCGCCTTCGTGCTGGCTGCGGCCATGAACCTGTTTTCCTACTGGAACGCCGACAAGATCGTCCTGCGCATGTACCGGGCCCAGGAGGTGGACGAGACCCACCCCGACGCTCTGGTGCGCACCTACGTGATCGACACCAAGGCGCTGGCCGACCGCGCCGGCCTGCCCCGGCCGCGCGTGTGCGTGATCGACAGCGAACAGCCCAACGCCTTCGCCACCGGCCGCGACCCGGACCACGCCGCGGTCGCCGCCACCACCGGCCTGCTGCGGCTGCTGACCCGCGACGAGATCCGCGGGGTGATGGCGCACGAGCTGGCGCACGTGAAGAACCGCGACACCCTGACCATGACCGTCACCGCCACGGTCGCAGGCGCGATCTCGGCGATCGCCAACTTCGCCCTGTTCTTCGGCGGCGACCGCGAGCGGCCCGGCGGGATCATCGGGCTGCTGGCGATCTCGATGCTGGCGCCCATGGCCGCGGCCCTGGTGCAGATGGCGATCAGCCGCTCGCGCGAGTACGAGGCCGACCGGGTCGGCGCCGAGATCGCCGGCGACCCGCACGCGCTCGCCTCCGCGCTGCAGAAGATCGACGCCTACGCCAAGGGTCTGGTCAACACCGGCGCCCAGCGCAATCCGGCCACCGCGCACATGTTCATCATCGACCCGCTGGCCGGCGGGCGCGGCGACAACCTGTTCTCGACCCACCCCTCGACCCACAACCGCGTCGAGGCCCTGATGGGCCTGGGCGTGCGGCTGGGTGTCAAGCCGCGGGCGGCCGCGACCGCCGTTCCGACCACGCCGGAGCCGGTCCGCGCCGCGCGGGGGCCGTGGGGCTGACCGAACCGATTCCAATCGGCGCGGGGCTGTTCTAGGAGGCGGGGATGTACGACGCCCCCGCCTCCGCCGATCCCGCCCTGCCGCGCACCGACTGGACTTTGGACCAGGTCGAGGCGCTGTTCGCCCTGCCGTTCACCGAGCTGGTGTTCCGGGCCGCCGAGGTCCACCGCCGCTGGTTCGACCCGTCCGAGGTCCAGCTGTCGCAGCTGCTGTCGGTCAAGACCGGCGGGTGCGCCGAGAACTGCGGCTATTGCAGCCAGTCGGCGCATTTCGACACCGGGCTGAAGGCCTCGCGCCTGATGGAGCCGGACGCGGTCGTGGCCGAGGCCGAGCGGGCCAGGGCCGGCGGGGCGCAGCGCTTCTGCATGGGCGCGGCCTGGCGCGAGCTGAAGGATCGGGACCTGCCCAAGCTCGTCGCCATGATCTCCGGCGTAAAGGCGCTGGGCCTGGAGACCTGCGCCACGCTCGGCATGCTGACGCCGGAGCAGGCGAAGGCGCTGAAGGCGGCCGGGCTCGACTACTACAACCACAACCTCGACACCGGCCCGGAGCACTACGCCGCGGTGGTGACCACGCGCACCTACCAGGACCGGCTGGACACCCTGGCCGCGGTTCGGGCGGCGGGGATGAGCACCTGTTGCGGCGGCATACTGGGGCTGGGCGAGAGCCGTCGCGACCGGGCCGGCCTGCTGCACGCCCTGGCGACGCTGCCGGAGCATCCCGACAGCGTGCCGATCAACGCCCTGGTGCCGATCGCGGGCACGCCCCTGGCGGGCGCGGACCCGGTGGACGGGATCGAGTTCGTGCGCACGGTCGCGGTCGCGCGGCTGGTCTGCCCCAAGTCCGTCGTGCGGCTGTCGGCGGGGCGCGAGGGCATGAGCCGCGAGCTGCAGGCCCTGTGCTTCCTGGCCGGCGCCAATTCGATTTTCGTCGGCGGCCGGCTGCTGACCACCCCCAATCCGGAGCAGGACGAGGACGCGCGGCTGTTCGCCGACCTGGGCCTCAGGCCCATGGGGACGGCGGCTCAGGCGACGTAGAACCGCTTGGCCTCGGCGCGCGCCTCGGGATCCAGGGCCCGCTTCACCCGGCTCGCCAGCGCGCGGGCGGTGATCGGCTTGACCATGAACTCGTCCACCCCCGCCGCCCGGGCGGCGATCACCACCTCGCGCTCGGCGTGGCCGGTGGCCATCACCACCGGCGCGTCGCGGCTGACGCCGGACGGGTCCGCCCGCAGCCGGCGCACGAACTCCAGCCCGTCCATCGGCTTCATCATCAGGTCGGTGACGATCAGATCGACCTTGTAGCGCCGGCACAGCGCCAGGGCGTCGCCCCCGTCGCCCGCCCACAGCACCTGCTCGAACCCCATCGCCCGCAACAGGGCGGTGATCAGCACGCGCATGGGTTCGTGATCGTCGACGACCAGGACGTGGAGGGTACGCAGCGACTTGTCCGGCATGAGTGCAATCTTTCGCCGAACAGGTTCACGCCGCGTTACCGCCGGCCTCAGCGCTCCTCGTCGAACCGGCAGGAAACCAGGTCCGCCAGCGCCGCCACCGCGGCCTCCGCGTCGGGCCCCTCGGCTTCGATGTCGATGGTCGAGCCCTTGCCGGCCCCCAGCATCAGCAGGCCCATGATCGAGCGGGCGTCCACCGTCGCGCCGTCGCGGGTGACCTGGACCGACGACTCGAAACCTGAGGCGGCCTTGACGAACTTGGCGGAGGCGCGGGCGTGCAGGCCGCGCTCGTTGCAGATCTCCACCGTCCGTTTCGCCATCGCCTACTTCTCGCCGGCCAGCACGTAGGAGGCGACGGAGATGTACTTGCGCCCGGCGTCCTGGGCGTGGGCGACGCAGGCCTGCAGGCTCTCGCGGTGGCGCACGCTGGCCAGCTTGATCAGCATGGGCAGGTTCAGCCCCGCGATCACCTCCGCCCCAGTCTGCTCCATCACCGAAATGGCGAGGTTGGAAGGCGTGCCGCCGAACATATCGGTCAGCAGGATCACGCCGCGGCCCTCGTCGACGGCGGAGGCGGCGTCCAGGATGTCCCGGCGGCGGCGCTCCATGTCGTCTTCGGGCCCGATGCAGACGGCGGCGACCCCGCGCTGGGGCCCCACCACGTGCTCCATGGCGGAGATGAATTCGGCCGCGAGCCCGCCGTGGGTGACGATCACCAGCCCGATCATCGGACGCCTTCTGAAGTTACCTCGGCGCGCGGGGCCGGGAACGGCTCCGCGCGCGACGGGTCTAGATAGGCCGATCCCGCGCCGCCTCCAAGCGGGCGCGTCGAAAGCGCGCGGTTCAGCTTGAACAGCGCCGACGCTTCCAGCGCGTGCAGCCGCAGGTGCGGCAGGCTCAGGCCCGACAGTTCCAGGCTCTCCGGCTCCGGCAGCCGCTCGATCTCCCCCGGCTCGCAGGTCGCCGCCAGGCGCACTTGCGCGAACGGCAGGCGGTCGGCGGCCACCAGCCCCAGGCCGCGCGCCTCCACCAGGTCCTGGATCGCCTCCGGCGCCTTGGCGAACACGGCGCCGCCCGAACTCCACACGACCGTGTAGTCGTCCGACACCAGCCGCCAACCCGCCTCCAGGGCGCGCAGGGCCAGGTCGCTCTTGCCGGACCCGGACTCCCCGAACAGCAGGGCCGCGCGCCAGCCGCCGTCCTGGCGCTTGGCCACCGACGTGGCGTGGACGATCACGCCTTCGCCTCGGGCAGCTCGACCAGGAAGCGCGCGCCCTGCACCGCCCCGTCCGCGTCCGCGCGGTTCTCGGCCCAGATCCGGCCGCCGTGCGCCTCGACGATCTGGCGGGCGATCGACAGCCCCAGCCCCGAGTTGCCGCCGAACGCCGCCCCCTTCGGCCGCGAGGTGTAGAAGCGCTGGAACACCGTCTCCAGGTTCTCCGGGGGAATGCCCGGCCCGTCGTCCTCCACCCGCACGCGGATCGGCGTGTCGGGCGCGCCGGAGCGGTCGAGCGACACGCGCACCTCGCCGTTCGGCGGCGAGAACGAGCGGGCGTTGTCGACCAGGTTGCGGAACACCTGGCCCAGCGGCCCCTCGCGCCCCGCCACGCAGAACGGCCCCTCGCCGTCGGCGCCGTAGCGCACCTTCGGCTCGTCCTTCTTGCGGCCGTTCTTGTAGACCGAGGCGATGTCGGCCAGCAGCCGCTCGATCTCCACCCGCCGCGGCGTGTCGCGCGACAGCTCCGCGTCCAGGCGCGAGGCGTTGGAGATGTCGGTGATCAGCCGGTCCAGCCGCTGCACGTCCTGCTTCAGCAGGCCCGCCAGCCGCGCCTTGGCCTTTTCGTCCTTGACCAGATCCAGCGTCTCCACCGCCGAGCGGATCGAGGTCAGCGGGTTCTTGATCTCGTGCGAGACGTCGGCGGCGAACCGGTCGATGGCGTCCATGCGGGTGGACAGGGTCTCGGTCATGGTCTGCAGCGAGCGGGCCAGGTCGCCGATCTCGTCCTCGCGTTCCTCCAAATCAGGCAGGGAGATCGCCCTCGCCCGCGACAGCCGAACCTGGTCGGCCGCCACCGACAGACGCAGGATCGGCCGCACCACGAAGTAGTGCAGCAGCAGCGACGACAGCAGGGTCACCGCCAGCGCCACCAGGGCGAAGGGCAACAGCGCCATGCGCTGGGCGGCGATGATCTCGTCGACGTCGGCGGCTTCCAGCGTCAGCACGCCCAGCACCGCCTGCACCCGGTGGATCGGGATCGACACCGAGATGGCGTCGTCGCCGGTCTCGGACCGGCGCACGGCCGCGACCTTCTCGCCCTTCAGCGCCCGGGCGACCTCCGCCTCCAGCGCCGCGCGCGCCACCGCCAGCCGCTCGGCCTCGTCCTTCTCGCTCTCGCCGCCCCGGGGCTTCTCGCCGGGCTTGCGCGCCGGCGCCAATGGCGAGACCTCGATGCGTTCCGAGACCAAATAGCTGTCGGCGATCAGGTTTCCGTCGGCGTCGAACAGGCGCGCGCGCTGGCCGCGCGGCACGAAGGTGTCCTGCAGCACCAGCGCCGCCACCCCGGGCTCGATCATCGGCTCGGGCGCGCCCTGCGTCGCCGTCTCGGCGATGAGGTTGCCGATCAGCTCGCCCTGGACCGACAGGGACTCCAGCCGCGTCTCCACCAGCCCGCGCCGGAGCTCGTTCAGCACCAGGGCGCCGACGACAAGGATCAGCAGGCCGGCCAGGTTGAGGAAGACGATCAGCCGCCCGAGCCGCGACCCGCCGAAGCGCCAGGCCGGGCGGGGCCGCTGCGGCTCAGCTCTCGCGGTATCGATATCCGACCCCATAGAGCGTCTCGATCGCGTCGAACTCCGGATCGACCACCCGGAACTTCTTGCGCATCCGCTTGATGTGGCTGTCGATGGTGCGGTCGTCGACGTACACCTGGTCGTCGTAGGCGGCGTCCATCAGGTTGTCGCGGCTCTTCACGAAGCCGGGCCGCTGGGCCAGGGCCTGCAGCAGCAGGAACTCGGTGACCGTCAGCTTCACCGCCTTGCCGTCCCAGGTGCACTCGTGCCGCGCCGGGTCCAGCCCCAGCTTGCCGCGCTTCAGCGCCTTGGAGGCGTTCGCGTCCACCGGTCCGTCGGCCTCGACGCCTTCGACGCCCGCGCGGCGCAGCACCGCCTTCACCCGCTCGATCAGCAGGCGCTGGGAGAACGGCTTGTGGATGTAGTCGTCGGCCCCGAGGTTGAAGCCCAGGATCTCGTCGATCTCCTCGTCCTTGGACGTCAGGATGATCACCGGCAGGTTCGAGGTCTGGCGCAGCCGCCGCAGCACCTCCATGCCGTCCATGCGGGGCATCTTCACGTCCAGGATCGCCAGGTCCGGCGGATCGCTCTCCAGCGCGGCCAGGCCCGCGGCGCCGTCGTAATAGGCCTTGATCGCGTGGCCGTGGCTCTCCAGCGCCATCGAGACCGAGGTCACGATGTTCTCGTCGTCGTCCACCAGGGTGATCTTCGCCATGACTCCGTCCGCGCGGCTTTGTGACAGCGGAAGCTAGCGAGCGCTTCGACTCGAAGCAAACCCTCACGCTTCAACGCGGTCTTAAGGGCTGGGGTTCAAAGTCGAGCGATCGGGTTCTCAAGCGAGCGTCGACGTATGGAGCGGGGCCAGGTCCACTACGAGCTGTTCGTGCGCCGGACGCCCCAGTCGTCCTGGGCGCTGCAGCTGGCGACCGAAAACCGCGTGCAGGCGCTGGAGACCGCCGAGGAGATGCTGGCCGAGGGCCGCGTCGCCGCCGTGCGGGTGACCAAGGAGACGCTCGATTCCTCCACCCGCGAATTCGACAGCGTCACCCTGCTGACCAAGGGCGCGCCCGAGCAGGCCCGCCGCAAGGTCGTGCGCGAGAGCGCCGCGGAGTCGCCCTGCCTGTCGCCCGCCGACCTCCTGACCCTGCACGCGCGCGAGACCATCGCACGGGTGCTGGACGACTGGCTGCGCCGCAACCGCGTCACCCCGTTCGAGCTGCTGCACCGCCCCGACGTCGCCGAAAAGTTGGAGGCCTCCGGCACCGAGCTCCAGCACGCGATCCAGAAGGTCGCCGTGCCGGAGAGCCAGTCGGGCGGCAAGCCGGTCCACGACTGCATCCGCCACTATCAGCGCCTGGCCGACCAGGCGGCGGAGCGGGTGATCTCCGCCGCCCGCAAGGGCCGTTTCCCGGACCTGTCGAAGGAAAGCCTGGGCGAAGCCGCGTGGCGCCTGGCGGATGATCCGGAGGCGCTGTTCCTGCTGGGCGGCGCGGTGGCCCAGGCGCTGGCGTCGGCCGAGAGCTGGGGCGCCAAGGCCGACCGGCTGCTGGACCTGTGGGAGAGCGCGCCCGCCGAGGAGCCGCTGCACGGCCTCTGCCGCGCGGTGATCGAGCCGCTGCTGGCCGAGATGACCAACGCCCGCGCCGCCTTGTCGGAGCTGCTGGGCGGCAAGCGCGACCTCGGCGGCGACCTGCTGGCCCTGGCCTGCCTGGCCGCCCCGAACGAGGTCGAGACCCTGACCGGCATGGACGCGCGGCTGAAGCGGGTGCTGCCGGAGCTGACCGGCACCGCCCGGCGGCTGGGCGCCCACGTCGCCGCCGGCGCCTTCAAGAGCCTGAACAGCCAGATCGCCCGCCGCGTGCTGACCGAGCTGCTCGGCCCTCGCCGGCTGCGCCCGACCGACCCCAAGGGCGAGATCGAGACCCTGCGCGCTCTGGCGATGATCCTGACCGCCTCGGCCGGGCGGCTGATCGCGCCCGAGGACGTGCAGGCGGTGTTCTTCGAGCGATCCAAGACCCTGGTCGCCGCCGACTTCCTCGAGGGCTACCTGGCGCAGACCGAGACGGCGCTAGGGGAGGCGGAGGCGCTGGTGCGGCTGTGCGAGAACGTCACCGGCGGCCTCAACAAGCGGCAGGCGGGCCGTTGGCTGACGGCCTCGGTCACCGCCCACCGGTTCGAGCGCGACCTGCGCGACGGCGCCGACAGCCCCGCCGTGCGGCTGGCCGCCCTGGCCGCCCTCCAGCGTTCGATCCGCAAGGCCGGCCTGCCCCAGAACGACGCCGACCCGGTGCTGGCCAAGATCGGCGACGTGGGCGGGCTGATCGAAGCCGACGCCCGCCTGACCGCCCAGCTCGCCCGCGCCCCCGCCCCGATCGGCCAGCGGCTCGGCCTGTTGCTGAAGCTCGCCTCGGGCGACGCCGCTCCGCTGGGGCCCGCCGCCGAACGCGCCCGCGCCGAGGCCCTGCGCCTAATGAAATCCCCCGAGCTCCGCGCCGAAATCGCCGCCCAGCCCGAGTTGACGGAGAAGCTGCGGGCGCTGGCGGCCGCGGCTTAGGAGGTTCTCTCCCCGTCGTGAGAAGGTCGGCCGGGTCTCACCCCCCGCGCACCAGGGCGTCGAAGAAGGCGCCCGCCTTCTCCCGCGCGTCCTTGGCCGCTTCGGCGTTGGCGGGGACGCTCTGGCGCTTCTTGCCGGGGTCGTCGAAGCTGTGGGTGGCGCCGGGGTAGACGGTCAGCTCCACGTCCGAGCCCAGCTTGCGGCTGCGCGCGACCAGCTCCTGGCACAGCTTGGGCGAGACCTCTTCGTCCTCCGTGCCGATGAACACCCTGACCGGCGCGTAGGCGGTGTAGCCCTTGGCGTCGAAGCGCTTCTTCAGCCCGCAGCCGGGGTAGAAGGACAGGCCGGCTTTGAAGCCCAGCTTGCGCATGTCGCCGACCTTGTCGTCGGCCATGGCGGCCAGCGTCGCGCTGCCGCCGTTGGACCAGCCCATCAGGCCCACCCGCGCGCCGTCCACGTCGGGGCGCGAGCGCAGGTACTTCAGCGCGCCGTAGGCGTCGAGCGGGCGGACGGTGACCTCGTTGATGGAGTCCGGCCGGTCGTTGTAGGTGCCGGCCGCGAACCCCCCCGGGTAGCCGCGCGGCCCGAAGCCGTCGACGACGATCGCCACATAGCCCCGCTCGGCCCAGTAACGCGCCCACCACTTGTGGCGCATCGACAGGGTCTCGGCGGTGTAGACCCCCTTGGCCGCCGAGGAGTAGGCGCCCGCGCGCCCGTGCATCAGCACCACCGCCGGCGCCCCCTTCGCCGTCGTGGCGGGGGCCTTGAACACGTAGCCCACCAGCTGGGTCTTGGCGTCGTCGACGCTGGGGAAGGTCACGCGCTCGACCGCGATCCGCGACGGCGCGGCGGCCGACGCGGGGGCGTCGTCGTCGTCCTGGGCCGCGACCGGGGTCAGGGCGAAGGCGCCGAGCGCCAGCGACAGGGCGAGGGTCCGGAAAAGGGCCATGGCGTCGTCTCCTCAGGCGTCCACTGGGGCGCCCGCGCGGAAGGCGCGGTAGCGTTCCTGGGTCTCGGCGTTCGGCGGATACAGCCCCGGCAGCGGGCGGCCGGCCTCGACCTCCGACACCACCCAGGCCTCCAGCGCCTCCTGCTCCACGCCGAGGGCGGCGACCTCCTCGACGAGCGCCTGCGGGATCACCACCGCCCCGTCCTCGTCGGCCACGATCACGTCGTCGGGGAAGATCGCCACCCCGCCGCAGCCGACCGGCTCCTGCCAGCCGACGAAGGTCAGGCCCGCCACCGACGGCGGCGCGGCCACTCCCGCGCACCAGACCGGCAGGCCGGTGCCGCGCACGCCGGCGGCGTCGCGGATCACCCCGTCGGTGATCAGGGCGGCGACCCCGCGCTTGACCATTCGTGCGCACAGGATGTCGCCGAAGATGCCGGCGTCCGGCACGCCCCCCGCGTCCACCACCGCGATCACCCCCTCGGGCATGTCCTCGATCGCACCCCGGGTGGAGCGGGGCGAGGACCAGGACTCCGGCGTCGCCAGATCCTCCCGCGCCGGCACGAAGCGCAGGGTGAAGGCGCGGCCGGCCACCCGGCGCGTATCCCCCATGAAAGGCAGCGCGCCGCGCAGCCAGACGTTTCGCAGACCCTTCTTCAGCAGGACCGTGGTCAGGGTGGCGGTGGAGATGGTCTCCAGCCGGGCTTTCAGGGCGGGGTCCAGGGTCATGGCGGCTCTCAGAGGCTGGGGATCAGGCCGCCGTCCACGCGGACGATCGAGCCAGTGACGTAGGCGGCTTGGCGGCCGGCCAGGAAGGCGACGACGGCGCCGTATTCGGCCGGATCGCCGAGCCGGCCCATGGGGATGCTCGCCAGGCTCTCGGCCTCGACCTGCTCGACGCTGCGGCCCTCTCGCTCGGCCCGCTTCTCGTCGAGGAAGCGGATGCGGTCGGTGGCGATGCGGCCGGGCAGGACGACGTTGACCGTCACCCCGTCCCTGGCCACCTCGCGCGACAGGGTCTTGGACCAGCCGACCAGAGACAGGCGCAGCGCGTTGGACATGGCCAGGTTCGGAATCGGCGCGACCACGCCCGACGAGGTCGAGGTGATCACCCGCCCCCACCTGCGTTCGCGCATGCCCGGCAGCACCCGGTCGGTGGTGGCGATCAGCGACAGCACCAGGGTCTCGAAGTTCTTCAGCCACGCGGCCGGTTCCTGACCGGCCGCGGGCGTCGGCGGCGGTCCGCCGGTGTTGTTGACCAGGATGTCCACAGGCCCCAGCCGCCGCTCGACCTCCGAGACGTTCGGGTCGATCACGGTCCGATCCGCCAGGTCCCAGGTCAGCGGCAGCGCCCGGCCTCCGCGGGCCTCGATCTCGTCCGCCAGCGCGCGCAGCTCGTCGCCGCGCCGGGCCGCCACCGCGACCTTGGCGCCCTCCGCCGCCAGCGACAGGGCGACCGCGCGCCCCAGCCCGCTGGAGGCGCCCAGCACCAGCGCCGTCTTGCCGGCGATCCCCAGGTCCATGCGTCTGTCTCCTCAGGCGGCCGCGGGCTGCAGCCGGGCGCGGGCGTCGCGCCGGGCCAGCCGGGCCAGCAGATATTCGACTTCGGCCCGCGCGGCGTCGGTCAGGGATGCGCCGGGCTTCCTCTGCGCGTCGCAGGCGATGGCCCCGCGCCGCATCAGCACGTGCTTGCGCACCGCCAGGCCAACGCCCGGCTGCTGCTCGTAGCGCAGCAGCGGCAGGTGGGCGTCGAACAGGTCGTGCGCCTCGTCGCGCCGGCCGTCCCGCGCCAGGCCGAACAGCTCGCTCAGCATGTCGGGGAAGGCGTAGCCGGTCATCGCCCCGTCGGCGCCGCGCTCGGTCTCGAAATCCAGGAACAGGCCGCCGTTGCCGCACAGGATGGAGATGCGGCGCATCGCGCCTTCGCGCTCCCACTTGCGCAGCGTCGATATCTTCTCCAGCCCCGGCCAGTCCTCGTGCTTCAGCATCACGCAGGACGGGTTGTCCGTGACGACGCGGCGGATTACCCCGGGCGTGATCACCACCTGCAAGGTCAGCGGGTAGTCCTGCAGCACCCAGGGCACGTCCGGCCCGATCGCCTCCACGGCCTGGCCGAAGTAGCTCACGATCTGGTCGTCGGTGCGCAAGGACGGCGGCGAGCCGATCATCACCCCGGCGGCGCCCAGGTCCATCACGCTGCGCGCCAGGGCGCGCATGGCGGCGAAGCCCGGTGCCGAGACGCCGACCACCACCGGCAGGCGGGTGCGCCGGATCACGCGCGCGGCGATCTCCACCGCCTCGGCGTGGTCGAGCTTGGGCGCCTCTCCCAGTATGCCCAGGATGGTCAGGCCGGTGACGCCGCTCTCGACGTAGAAGTCGGTCATGCGGTCGACCGACTCGAAATCCACCCGTCCGTCGGAATGGAAGGGGGTCACGGCGATGGCATAGACGCCGCCAGTGTTTTGGTCGAAACGACAGTCCGAATCGACAGGGCTGTCGATGCTCATGGCGCCACCGCCACGGCGCCCGGCCGGCGCGGATCGGCGGCCCCGTAGAAGCGGCCCTTCTCGATCAGAATGGACTGGGCGCTGCCCATGGTCTCCTCAGGGTCCACCTCGTGGCCCTTGGCCTTCAGCAGGGCCACCGTGTCGGGGTTGAAGCCGGGCTCCACGTCCAGATCGTCCGGCTTCCACTGCTGATGGATGCGTGGCGCGTGGGTGGCGGCGGCGACGTTCATGCCGTGATCCACCACGTTCACGATCACCTGAAAGATGGTGTTCAGGATCGTCGATCCGCCCGGCGTTCCGGTTATCAGCCAAGGCTTTCCGTCCTTGAACACGATGGTCGGGGCCATGGTCGACATCATCCGCTTGCCCGGCGCGAAGGCGTTGGCCGGACTGGTCGCCAGCGCCTGCTCCTCGGCGCTGGAGCGGTAGGCGAAGTTGCGCATCTGGTCGTTCAGGATGAACCCGGCCCCGGCGATCACCGCGCCAGACCCGTAGGAGGAGCCGAGGGTGTAGGTGTTGGACACCACGTTGCCGGCGGCGTCCGCCACGGAGAAGTGGGTGGTGTTGTTGCCCTCGTAGCGCCACGGATCGCCCGGCGCGATCTCCGGCGTCTCCAGCGCCCGGTCGCGACGGATCAGCTTCGCCCGCTCCGCCGCGTAGGCTTTCGAAGTCATGCCGGCCAGCGGCACCTTCACGAAATCCGGGTCGCCGACGTAGCGAGTGCGGTCGGCGTAGGCGAGCTTCATGGTCTCTGCCAGCAGGTGCGTCGCCTCGGCCGAACCGGCCCCCAGGCTCTTCACGTCGAAGGCCTCCAGGATGTTCAGCATCTGCAGCACCGCAACCCCGCCGCCGCTGGGGGGCGGCATGGTGACCACCGTGTGGCCGCGATAGGTGGTGGTGATCGGCTCTCGCTCCACCGCCCGGTAGCGGGCCAGGTCCTCGAGCGTGATCAGGCCGCCGTGGGCCAGCATGTCGGCGACGATCCTCTCGGCCACCGGTCCCTTGTAGAAGCCGTCCGCGCCGTTCTTCGCAATCTGCCGCAGCGTCCAGACCAGCTCCGGCTGCCGGAACCGCTCGCCGGGCTGGTATGCGGTCCCGTCGGCCTTGAAGAAGATCCTGCGGCCCGCTTCGGTGACCGACATCCGGTCCTTGGCCCAGGCGAGGGCGAACGCCTCGTCGTGGGTCAGGATCACGCCCTTGTCGGCCAACTCGACGGCGGGCGCGAGCAGGGTCTTCCAGGGCAGCTTGCCCCACTTGCGGTGGGCCAGCCACAGGCCCGCCACCGTGCCGGGAACGTCGGAGGCGGTGTGGCCCTTGCGGGCGCGGTCGTTCACCTGACCCTTGTCGTCCAGGAAGAACTCGCGCGTGGCCGACAGCGGGGCGACGCCTCGGTAGTCGATCGCCACCGTCTTCCCCGTGCCGGCCATGTACACCAGCATGAAGCCGTCGCCGCCGATGTTGCCGGCGCGCGGCAGGGTGACCGCCTCGACAAAGGCCACCGCCACCGCCGCGTCGACCGCATTGCCGCCCTTGCGCAGGATCTCCGCCCCGACCCTGCTCGCCGGTTCGCTCTGGGTGACCACCATGCCCCGGTCGCCCACCGTCGGGTGCTGGATGCTGTCGTAGTCGAGCAGCTGCTGCGTCTGCGCCCAGGCGGGAGCGCCCAGGGACAGACAGAGCGCGGCGGCCGCGACGGCGAAATAGCGGATCAGGGACACGGGCGGGTTTCTCCTCAGACGTCCTTGGCCGACCGGTACTCCGCCACGTCGATCTCCTTCTCCCAGCGCGCCACGGCGGTGGCGATCGACAGGTCGCAGGTGACGTTGGGGACGGTGCGGATCATGTCCAGGATGCGGTCGAAGGGCAGGATGAAGCCGACGATGATGGCGGTCTGCTCCGGCCCGATGCCGATGGCCGACAGCACCGTCGCCAGCACGAAGAGCGAGCCGGACGGCACGGGCGCGGCGCCCATGGCGACGATGGTGGTGGTCACCGCCACCAGCAGGTAGTCGGCCAGCGTCAGGTCGACGCCGAACGCCTGGGCGGCGAACAGGGTCAGCATGGCGACGTACATGGCCGTGCCGTCCATGCCGATGGTCGCGCCCAGCGGCAGCACGGTCGAGGAGATCGACGGCTTGATGCCGAGGTTCTCCTCCGCCACCCGGATCGCCACGGGAAGGGTGGCGGAGCTGGAGGAGGTGGAGAAGCCGACCACGATCGCGTCGGCCACCCCGCGATAGAACGGGATCAGCGGCAGCCAAGCCAGCACCCGCACCACGGTCGCGTGGGTGACGAAGGTCTGGATCAGGGCGCCGATCAGCACGCAGATCGCCAGCTGGAACACGTTGATGAAGGTGGCCGGGCCGTTGGTGCCCATCACCACCGCGATCAGGGCGAACACGCCGAACGGCGCCACCTGCATAACGAAGTCGACCACCCGCAGCATCACCTCGGAGCCGGACGCGAGCAGCTTGGCCACCGGCTGGCCCGCCTCGCCCGCGGCGATCACCGCGGCGCCGATGACGATGGCGAAGAAGATGATCGCCAGGGTCTCGCCCTCGGCCAGCGCCTTGATCGGGTTCAGCGGCACGATGCCCAGGAACAGTTCCGACGGCGACTTTGGCGCCGCCACCGCCTGCGGCGCGACGTTGGCGAGGTCGGCTCCGACCCCCGGTGCGAACAGGGTCGCCAGGGTCAGGCCGATGGTCACCGCCACCAGGGTGGTCAGCACGTACATGCCGATGGTCTTGACGCCGATGCTTCCCAAACGCCGCGCGTCGCCGAGCTGGGCCACGCCGGAGGCGATGATCATGAAGACCAGGGGGGCCACGATCATACGGATCAGCCGCACGAACAGGTCGCCGATCCATTTGATCGCGGTGGCGCCCTCGCCCCACAGGTAGCCGGTGATCGCCCCCAGCAGGAGGCCGATCAGGATGCGCTGCCACAGGGGCACGCCGAACCAGACGCCGGCGATGCGGCCGAGCGGGCCGCGCTTTTTCGGCGCAGGATTTTCAAGGGTTTCGGTCATGGGCAGTTCCAGTCAGGGCGTGCGGGTTTGCGCAGGGCGCGCCCGGCCGCGACTCCGGCCGGACGGCCATCCTCTACGGCGGCCCGGCCGTTGACCAGCACGTGCACCACGCCTTCGGACAGGCGCGTGGGATTTTGGTAGTCGGCCAATTCCGCTAGCCTTTCCCGGTCGAAGACGACCACATCGGCGATCAATCCGGGCTTCAGGTAGCCGCGTTCGGTCAGGCCGAAGATGTCGGCGGTCAGGCCGCTGCTGCGGCGCACGAACTGCTCGGGCGTCAGCGCCGGGTCGTCGCGCACGAACTTGCGCCAGCGCAGCGGGAAGCTGCCGTACTTCCGCGGATGACCCGCCGTGGCGTCGGAGCTCGACACCACCCAGTCGCGCACCGCGAAATTGCGAATGTCCGCCTCGCTCATGTTGAAGGAGGCCACCCGGGCGTCGCCCTCGTCGCGCACGATGCGGATCGCGGCCTCCAGCGGATCGACGTTCCAGCCGTCCGCCACCGCCTCCAGCCGCTCGCCGGCGTGCGGGCCGGAGGTGATCAGCAGCGAACCGGCGCCGCCCCGCCGATGCAGGTTGGCGGCCATGTCGGCGCGCAGGCGCTCGCGCAGCGCCGGGTCGCCCAGGCGCGCCTTCAGCGCCGCCTCGCCCCCGTCCATGGCCCAGCGGGGAACCAGCGCGTTCGACACCCGCGTGCCCGACGCGCTCCACGGATACTGGTCGGCGCTCACCCGCCGGCCCGCCGCGCGCTCGGCCTCGATCCGCGCGATCACCTCGCCGGAGCGGCCGTGCATTTCGTGTCCCTGGGCCTTGATGTGGGCGAAGTGCACCGGCAGCCCCGCCTCGCGGCCGACGGTCAAAGCCTCTTCCACCGCCGCGATCAGGCCGACGTTGTCGGTGCCCTCGCTCCGCAGGTGCGTCTCGTACAGGCCGCCGCGCGCCGCCGCCTCCCGGGCCAGCGCCACGACCTCGTCGGTCTTCGCGTAGGACTGGGGCGCGTAGTAGAGCCCGGCGGAGAAGCCGAGCGCGCCCTCGCACATGCCGCCGGCCACCAGCCGCTTCATCCGCGCCAGCTCGTCGGACGTGGGCGCCCGGTCGGCTTCACCCACCACATCGCGCCGCACCGCGCCGAAGCCGACGAAGCTCGCGACGTTCACCCCGATCCCGCCCGCCTCGGCGCGCGCGAGGGTCTCGGCGACGGCGGGCGAGCCGTCGCCGTCGTTGCCGATGAACACGGTGGTGACGCCCTGCATCAGGTGGTTGGCCGCGCCCCTACGCTCGGGCTCCTCGGCCAGCAGGTCCGAACCTGAGTGGGTGTGCGGATCGATGAACCCCGGCGCGACGATCAGGCCCGAAGCGTCCAGGGTGCGCGCGGCTTTCACACGCGCGCCGCCGGCGTCGCCGACGAACACGATCCGGTCGCCCCGGACGCCGACGTCGGCCCGTCGGGCGGGCGCGCCGGAGCCGTCGATCACCGTGCCCCCGGTGATCAGCAGATCGACAGCCGGCGCCCGGCCGAACGCACAGCCCGCCAGGGCGAGGGCGGTCCCGGCGGCGACCGCCGCGCGACGCCGCTTCCTCGCTTCCTTCACCGAAGACCTCCCCGCGCGGATCAGAAGCGCTTGCGCAGCGACGCGTACCAGGTCCGGCCGCGCGGCGAGTGCAGGTCGCCGATGTAGCCGAGGTCGGCGTCGGAGATCGGCGGCATCTTGTCCTCGAGGTTGCGCACCCCGACCCGCAGCCGCAGGTCGTCGACGACCCCTTCGTCGAAGGTGACCTGGAAGTAGAGGTTGTGGGTGCGGTACTGCTGGACGCGCCACAGGGTCCCGTCGGCCAGAGCGGCGCTGGTGTCGTTCACGCCCCCGACGTAGCTGGTGTACCAGCCGGCGCCGACCATCCCCATCCGCCAGGTCATGCTGCCCGAGCCCCGCCACTTCGGCCGGCCGTTCTCCTCGATCAGGTCTTCCGCGCCGGCGATGTTGATGAACGGGTCGATCGTGCCCGCCGCCTGGGCGGCCAGCAGGGCCTGCTGCTCGGGCCCGGGCGCCTGGTAGAAGGTCATCAGCCGGGCGAAGTTCACGTTGAGGTCGAAATCGCCGAACGGAGTGTCGTTCAGCTCCCAGTCCACGGTGATGTCGACGCCCTCGACCTCACGCGGGCTGAGGTTTCGGTAGTCGTCGATCACCTGCACGACCTGCCCCACTGGAGCGATGTTGCTGCCGCTGAAGAAGGCGATCTCGGCCGCCGTGGGCGCCGCGCGGATGACGTTGGCGTTGGAGCCGCCGTTCACCCGCTCCAGGTAGTCCAGTGTCAGGTGGTTGGCGTCGCCGAAGATGCCGATGATGTCGGTCTGCTCGATCTTCCAGTAATCGCCGGTCAGGGTGAACCGCCCCAGCTCCGGCGGCAGGAACCCGGGCTGGAAAACGAAACCGGCGGTGAAGTTCTCCGACTCCTCCGGCTTCAGCGTCTCGCTGCCCGACCGGTTGCTCTGCACCGAAACGCTCGGCCCGACCACGTCCGGGTCGCTGGTGCAGGCGTTGAAGTTGGAAATCAGGCCCTTGCGCAGCGCCGCCTCGCAGCGGATCCAGTCGGTGCGGCCGTTGCTGCGCAGGATGCCTTGCTCGTGGATCTGCGGCAGGTTGGGCGCGCGGAACCCTTCGGAATAGGACGCCCGCAGCAGCAGGAAATCGAGCGGTCGCCAGCCCAGCGCCACCTTCGGCTTCAGCACGTCGCCGAACGCCGTGTAGTTCTCCCAGCGCGCGGCCAGCTGCAGGTCGAGTTCCCGGACCAGCGGAACGTTCATGTCGCCGGAGACGAGCGGCACGGCGAATTCGACGTAGGCCGCCTGCACGTTGCGCGCGCCGGAGGTGTCGGGCGTCGGGCTGACGCCCATCACGTCGCTGATCGGCGCGATACCGGCTCCGGAGAGCGGGGTGAAATTGATGGTGCCGTCCAGCCGGGCGTCACGGTCGTCGCCGTAGGTCTCGCGCCGCAGCTCGAGCCCGGTGGCCACGCCGACATCGCCGCCCGGCAGGCTGAACAGGTCGCGCTTGGACAGCTTCAGGTCCCACATGGCCATCGAGGTGTGGCTCTTGCGGGTGACCGGCACGGCGATGCTGTCGATCACGCTCTGCGGGTTGGGCGAGGAGTCGAGCGCCCCCGGATTGGCCGGGTCGCCGCCGTTGAAGGGATTGTAGGCTTCAGGCGTGTTCAGGGCGAGCGACTGCTGCCACAGGGTCATGCTGACCGAGCGCATCACGTCCTCGGTCTCGGCGCGCGAGTACAGCAGGGCGCTTTCCCAGTCCCACCCGGCGAACTCGCCGCGCAGACCCGCGAGATAGCGGGTGACGAACTGCTCGACCTCGACGGTCTGGTCGCCGACGTCGACGGGACGATAGTCCAGCAGTTCGAAGGTGACGCCCGCGGCCGGCGCATTGGTGACCGGCGTGCGGTTCGGGCTGCCGGTCGGACCGAACGGGTTCCAGTAGTTCGCCGCCGGCACGAAGATCCGCTGGGTCGCCAGCGGCGTGTCCTGCTCGCGCGCTCCCAGGTAGTCCGAGAAGAACAGTCCGACCTCGGCGAAAGCCTCGAGCCCGCCGTCGAACTCGTGATTGAAGAAGGTGAACAGGTTGTAGCGGTCCACCTCGCCGATCAGCGTCCGCGGGTGATTGTCGTTGTAGCGCAGGTTCTCGTCTTCACCGATCGTAGACACGGTGCTGTTGTCGAAGCAGACGCCGTTGGTGATCGGCCCGATGCAGCTCGGAGGCGAGCCGCCGTTCGTCGCCGGCTGGACATGGAAGATGCCGCTGGTGGTCAGGTTCTGACCGTTGATCGTCAAGGTGGTCGTCACCGGCGCATAGGACGCGTTCACCCGCTGGAATTCGGCCCAGATCGTGTCGGTGGAGGTGTTGCGCCAATCGGTGTCGCCCTGGAACGGCGTGCCGACGACCAGCGAACGCATGTCGGAGTTGCGGGAGAAGTCGCGCTCGCTTGCATAAAGCGCGTCGCGGTGGGTGTAGGAGCCGAACAGCGAGATGTTGCTGCGGCCGCCGTTGAAGTCGCGGCCCCACTCGAAGTCGAAGTCGTACTCCTGCATGTCCGAGTTGGAGATGTCGGACGCCTCCACCCCGATGGTCAGGCCGTCGAAGCTGTCCTTCAGCACGGTGTTGATCACGCCCGCCACCGCGTCGGTGCCGTAGATCGCCGCGGCGCCGTCGCGCAGCACCTCCACCCGGCGCACGCCCAGCACCGGGATGGTGTTGGTGTTCACCGTCGCCACCGGCACCAGGTTCTCCACCTGGATCGCCGGGTGCAGCACCATGCGCCGGCCGTTCAGCAGCATCAGGGTGTTGCCGGTGCCCAGGCCCCGCAGGTTGATCGAGGCGGTGTCGCCGCGCGCGTCGTTGACGCCGCCGGCCATGCGCGATTCGTTGAAGCTGACGTCGCCGGCCTGGGGAATGGAGCGGAACAGCTCGTCGCCGCTGCTGGGGGCGGCCGCATCGATCTCCTCGGAGCCCATCACCGTCACCGGCAGCACGCCCGCCGGATTGGCCCCGCGGATCTGAGTGCCTACGACGACGATCTCATCTTCGGCGGGCGCCGGTTCTTCCGCCTGCTCGGGCTCCTGCGCCCAGGCGGCGCCGGCGGCGAGCATCGATGCTCCGGCGAGCAGAAAGACCCTCAGACTACGGCTGAAACGCTTGGACATGACCCCTCCGATGTTCCCCAGGAGAGTTCTTGTCGTCGCGACTCCCCCGCGGGAGTTTCACCCCGGCGCGCGCTCACACTCAAGCCTCGGCCGTTTCCCACCCTTCTCAACCTCATAGCCCGAGGTTATGCGCGGACTCGCCCCAGAACCCGGCGGCTGTGGGCATCATGCGCCCTTCGGAGAAGCCGAAGCCGCCCGCTCGGTCCTGCTTCATCCACCAGGGACCGTCGAGATCGGCGAAGTCGGCCTGGGCGGCCAGCAGGGCGGCGGGGGCTATGGAGAGCGAGGTGGAGATCATGCAGCCGACCATCACCTGAAAGCCCATGGCGCGGGCGGCGCGCAGCATGGCCGCGCCCTCGGTCAGGCCGCCGGTCTTGTCCAGCTTGACGTTGACCGCCTGGTAGCGGCCGCGCAGACGTTCGAGATCGGCGGAGGTGTGAGCGGACTCGTCGGCGCAGACGCTCACCGCCGGCGTCCAACCCTCCAGCCGGGCCTCCTCGGCGGCGGGCAGCGGCTGTTCCAGCAGGTCGACGTTGAGGCCGGACAGGAACGGCTGCAGTTCGTCCAGCAGGTCGAACGTCCAGCTCTCGTTGGGATCGACGATCAGGCGGGCGGCGGGGGCGGCGTCGGCGACGGCGCGGATGCGCGCCTTCGGATCCTCGGCGTCGACCTTGATCTTCAGCAGCGGCGCGTGGGCGACCGCGGCGGCGGCTTGCGCCATGCGGTCGGGGTGGTCGAGGCTGACGGTCACCGCCGTCGCCAGCCCCTCGGGCGGGGCGAGGCCCAAGGCGCGGGCGACGGAGAGGCCGGACAGGCGCGCCTCCAGATCCCACAGGGCGCAGTCCACGGCGTTGCGGGCGGCGCCGGGCGGCAGCAAGGCCGTCAGCAGCGACCGGTCCGCCCCGGTTTCCAGCGCGCGCCGCACGCCTTCGACCTGCTCGAGCACGCTGTCGGGCGTCTCCCCGTAGCGGGCGTAGGGCACGCTTTCGCCCCGGCCGGTCGCGCCGTCCTGAGACAGCTCCACGACCACCACCTCGGCCTCGGTCTTGACCCCGCGCGAGATGCGGAACGGGCGGCTTAGCGGCCAGCGCTCGCGCGCGACGCCGAGAGTTCGAAACATTCCGACAGCCTGTCCACGATCAGATCCGCGCCCATCGCCACCGGGTCCTGGCAGGGCAAGCCCAGGTCCTCCGCCACCTCGGCGCACAGCCGCCGGGCGGCTTCCGGCGCCATGGCGGAGGTGTTCAGCGCCACCCCGACGGCGATCGCCGAGGGGCTGGTGACGCGCGCCGCCTCGAGGTTCGCCTCCAGGCACGTGCGCAGGTCGGGCAGCGGCCGGCCGGGCAGGCCGCGCATGTGCGGGCGGCCGGGCTCGTGGCACAGCACCAGGGCGTCCGGCTGGGCGCCGTGCAGCAGCCCCAGCGACACGCCCGCGTAAGACGGGTGAAACAGCGAGCCCTGGCCCTCGACCACGTCCCAGCCGCCGTCGTAACGGGCCGGCGCCACGACCTCGGCGGCGCCGGCGATGAAGTCGGCGACCACCGCGTCGATCGGGATTCCCTGCCCGGCCACCAGAATGCCGGTCTGGCCGGTGGCGCGGAAGTCGGCGGCGAAGCCCCTGCGGCGCAGTTCGCGCTCGATCGCCAGGCTGGCGTACATCTTGCCGACCGAACAGTCGGTGCCGACCGTCAGCAGGCGCCGCCCCGGGCGCGGCGCGCCCTTGCCGACCGGCAGGTCCCCGGGCGGCTCGCGCACGTCGAACAGCCTGCGGCCGGTCTGCTCGGCCGCGGCGCGGATCTCCGGCCGGTCGGCGAGCCGCTGGTGCAGGCCCGAGGCCACGTTCAGCCCGGCCTTCAGCGCCGCGACGATCTCGGGAACCGCGGCTTCCGACAGCACGCCGCCGGCGTTGGCCTCGCCCACCACCAGGGTGCGGGCGCCCAGCGCCACCGCGTCGACGTAGCCGAGGTCGGGCAGCCCGAGGTCGACCGTGCAGCCGGGCAGCCGCCGCTGGCCCAGGCACCGCTCGCGCCGCCATTCGGCCAGGCCCCGGGCGGTCTTGATCGCCAGCGGATCGGTCGCGGCGCCGAGATAGAGCAGGTAAGGCGACGGGATCACGGTCGGGTCTCTCCGCGCGGCTCACCGGCCGCATCGGCGACGATCCTCCAACGGCCGCGCCCGGACCGCCATTTCAAAGCGGGCGGGACCTCATAGCGTGCGGTTATGCCCGCGACGCCTCGGCCGCGACTTGGCGCACCACTTCCACGAAGCGGCGGGCCAGATGCGACAGCGGCCGATCTTCCAGGTGGATGCAGTAGACGCCGAAGCCCAGCGGCGGGTCCAGCGGCCGGAACTCCAGCCCCTCGCGGGGCACGGAGGCGGCGGTGAAACTGTCGACCACCGCCACGCCGACGCCCAGGCGCACCAGCGGCACGGCCATGTAGAAGGCGCCGACCGAGATCACCTCGCGCACGTTCAGCCCGCGCCGCTCCACCTCGCGCGAGAAGATGTCGCTGACCGGGCCGGTGGCGCCGGATCCCACGTAGTCGCGCCCCTCCAGCCTGGCGAGGTCGAGGCGGTCGGGCGCGGGCGTCCCGTACTCTCCGGCGCGGAACACCGCGGTCAGCTCGCCGGACGCGATCTCCAGCGTCGACAGCCGGGGGTGCTCGGCGGGATTGTAAGCCAGCGCCAGGTCGCTCTCGCGCTCGTACAGCGAGCGCAGCACCTCGTCGTGGTGCAGGGTCTGAACGTCGAAGGTGACGTCGGGATGGGCGGCGCGGAAGCGGGCGACGGCGGCCGGCGCCACGCCCAGGCCCAGCGCCGGCAGCACCGCCACCCGGATGTGCCCGCCCTGGCCGGACTTCAAGTTGCGGGCGGCCTGCTTCAGCGACTCCAGCCGGTCGTAGACTTCGCTGACCTCGCGGAACAGGGCGTGGGCCTCGTCGGTGGGGGTCAGCCGCCCTTTCAGGCGGCGGAACAGGCGGAAGCCCAGCTGGTCCTCGGCGTGCTTCAGCACCTTGCTGACCGACGGCTGGGAG
>Ga0196974_1000045_pt1 | contig 61979 bp, 97 predicted proteins | sample S1_1013CmetaG_FD_155477 | JGI IMG/M metagenome (GOLD analysis project Ga0196974, IMG submission 155477) | Soil microbial communities from Anza Borrego desert, Southern California, United States - S1_10-13C | ecosystem: Environmental > Terrestrial > Soil > Desert | place: USA: California...
GGGCTCCAATAGGTCGATCCCCCACTTCGCTGGGGACAGAGATCGGTTTATCGTCGATCGTCATTTCAAGATGGTCGAGAGAGACGCCATTACGTTTAATGATTTCTTCGGCTAGTTCGATGTCAGGTTCGTTTTGGGGTAACATAAGGGTTCCTTTTCCCGAACGTAATATTCTGTCCGAGCCTGACAAGCTTTATTTTCCTATCAAAACCCACTGATCCTATCCTGACTTCCAAAACTATGACTCAATGAAATATTCCGATATCATCCAATCTTCACCTCTACCCAAACTTCTCGTCCGGCCAGAGCAAGTCATTGAAATGGTAGAAAGCCCTCAACTCTTCAAAGACATGGAGAGTGCAGGCTGGATCAAGCCAGTCGTCGATCACCATCGCCAGAAACTTTACAGAGTAGAGCACATCCGCGCCGCCATCGATCGATTAGAACTCAATGGCTATCCGAAAAAGAAAGCTGCATGAAGCAAGGAGGACTCAACCAAGCTTTTCAAGCGTTCGTAGCCCATCTCGTGGATAAATCCTTCGAACAAATCTGCCAAGAGCGGACCGCATTCGCATGGCTCAATGCCTTAGATGAAGGAGCCGAGTTCTTTGAAAGGGAAAGGGCCGTTTATCAGGAGTGCGACTTTTGCCACAAAAGCTACGGCCTCTTCTTCATCTGGTTTACCGAAGAAGGCAAAGCCCGTTGCATCCACTGCGAAACCGTTCACATATTCACTCCGCCACCTAAATTTAGCTCCCCGCCTAACAGCATCTAAATTTGGATACTCGCCACCCTGAATAGTGGTGGTCACCCCAACGCCTCAATATCCTCATCGGCAGGTTCCAAATGTCCGTAGTTATTTTGCACAACCTCCACCTTGTCTCCCATCCATTGGGCGACCTTGTAGATGGACTTTCCAGCGGACACCAGGATCGAGGCGAAGCTTCGTCTCATCGTATGGGGAGTCACCCAGCCGAACCCTTGGGCTTTCATATAATCCATAAACGGCCGTCGGAAATCATAGCGATAACGCCACCTTCGGTGCTTCAGGTCGGCATAAAGCGCAAAATCCAGCGGATCCAAGCCTTTCAGATAGTCCTTCAGAAAGCGTCGAAAAGAGCCCGTCAGAGGGATCGCTCTTTCCTCCCTGTCTTTAATCTTAAACTCCCGTTCCCCCTCACGAATGCGGTGCTTATCGGCTTTCCTCACATGCAGGATACCTTCCTCCAGATCGAACCAATCGCGCCTGGCTTCCACAATCTCTTCGCGCCGAAGCCCAGCGTCGAAGCCGCAGAATAGAATAAAGCGCATCTCATCATTGGGAGCGTTCTCGATCAACTTCTTCTTATCCTTGCGTCTCACCCAAGGTTTTTTCGAGATACGGTTCGTTTTGGAAAGTTTTACCTTAGCTACAGGGTTTTCGATTCTCACTCGTTTGACTTCCACGGCCCAGCGGAAAAAAGAGCGTAGCGTCATCAAATACCCTTGGATCGTGTCTTCTGTGAGGAACTTAGGATCATCCTCAGAATACTTTTTCACCTTCTTCCGGAGGTAAGCGTAGTAAGCGGAAATCTGATCTCTCGAGACATTAGCTGTCGTTGATCGAGAGGGCAGCCAGGTGCAGAAAGCCAGGAGCGTCTTTTCCTTAGCGTTGCGAGAGTTGGGGGAGTAGCGGTTCTCGCGCACTTGGTAGGCCAGGAACTCCTGCACATCATCCTTAATCGTCCGTTCCGACTGAACCAGGGGGTTAATCCTCACCTCCATCAACCGCTTCACGGCGACCGAAGCATCCCTAGTCTGCAAATTCACCCAAACTCGTTTCCCATCCTCCATTTTAGAAAAGTAGTACCCATTGCGGCGGAGGTAGAGATTCTTCATCTAAGGAATTTGTGATAAACAGTATCACAAAAGCAAGTCCTTCCTTAGTTTACTATAGTCTATTATAGAGGAGGAAGGTGGTGCGCTGTACAGGACTCGAACCTGTGACCCCCACCATGTCAAGGTGGATTTCCCAGAGGGAGTATCACAAGAATCGTATCACAAATTCAAAACCCCACCGCGCAGAACAACAAGTTATTCACAACCTATCAAAAGACAAGATTACCACAAGCCAATTGCTGTGGCACTATCCTGATACGTCTTGTCCAGTTCTCGCAACTTCGGAAGCAGGCTCGGCACCCTTCGACTGATCCATTCCTCAAAGTCTCCTTGGGAGATTTCCTTTGCCATTCCTCCCACCTTGATAGGTTGGCGCCCTTTCACGCTGGATCGTAGCTGTCGGATTGCCTTTTGCTCGTCACCAGAAGCTTCAATGAATTCAGCTTTGATGTTCATCGCTTCGTCTACGTCCCCAATCAATAAGGCTTCCTGCATGCGATCATAGTAGGGCGAATTTGGCGTTCGGGGATACTTCCCACCAACTGGAGGTAGATCCTCTCCCAATTCCTTCGCCCATCGATTGCCGGCACGTCGGATTTCAGCCACATCCTTTTTAGCCGCATGGATCTTAGCCGCCTTCCATTCCCCAACCAATTGCTCGGAATAGGGCCCAGCGTTCTCTTTAAGGAGAGATGTCACGTAGTTGTAGTTCGGATACTCTCCCAGAACAAAGTCATTCAGATCCCTCATTGTCAGGCGTTCTTGCTGCCACCCACGCATGATCAAGTTGTTCCAGATATTGACGAAAGGCCCGATGCTTGGGGGATCAAGAGGACTCTTCGCTCTCCCTCGAGAGACTACACTCTCCATATTCGAAGCCCAGTCGCCGATGATTCCGAACCCTCCCGCATAGACAGCATCGTGAAATAGGCGTTGCAGTATCAGTGAGACTCCTCGAAGTTCGTTCTCGTTATAGGTATTCGAGATTTCTTCAAAAGAGGCATCCAGCCGGTTCTTCCCAAAAAGCCTTTCTCTCAGCCAGTAAAGGCTGAAGCCTGTTCCGGCCGTAAAGGCCAGCCACAGGAGCAATGGGCGATAGTCTCTGACCTTTTTGCCATCGACTTCATACCCGACGATAGCAGGCTTTAGGATGTCCACTTCAACCCTTCGAAGCATCTGGATCCCGAACTTCTGGAACTGAAACAAAAACTTCGCTGCAGGGTTTTCCATCCACAGCGGGACCTGTCGCATGTCATAACCAAATTGAGTCACATTCGCAGCGGCCCGCATCAACTTCTTCCCCTCATTCCCCGAGAGCCCTTGTTTTTTAAGCTTCTCCAAGTCGATGCCATATTTCTTCAGCTTGGCTTGAAAGATTAACGATTCTTGGCTCTTGGGATTCGCCTCCACCTTCTTCATTCCCCACCTTGCCCAATTGAGTCCTGCCGCCGCCGCCGTCGATCGCGTGAACTTTTCCACCATGGAGAACCCACCGAGCTTAAGCGATACAGAAGCAATCTTTTGCTGTAATTCCGTGAAATCACTCATCTCCGCCATGCCAGCAAGCAAATCGGATCGGAGCACACCAGCCTCTTCAGCATCACGGATTTGCTTGCCGTATTGATGCAGCGAGGCCAATCCAGGCAAGGCGTTCGACAACCCGAACTCTGGAATAGTGTTTACGAAAATCGTTGAGGCATTTCGCATCGATGTCCAAATATTCCCCAGCTTCGACGCTGTCGTATAGGTTCGGAGCCATGCCATCGTATCGTAGAACCATCCTAACTTTCGCTTCTCGTAGATCGTGTCTCGGATATGAGCCACATAAAGTTGAGTATTTCTGCTCAGATTCCCCTCAATCGCCTTCTGGAAAGCGTCCTTGTCATTCCCGATGGCCTGCCCAAAAGCTTTGATCTGAGAGATACGTTTTGCCCAGGAAGCGATGAAATAGGGGACAACCTCCTCAAATCCTCTCTCATAGAACCAGTCTGGGAGCTTACCCAATCGGGCCATTTCCAAGTTCGCAAAGAACTTGTTCTCAACTTCAAGAGTGAGATTTTGCTGGATGAAGAGCTTTAATTTCTCAGCATCTTCAATCCCTGTCTCCTCTCGAAGGATCTCAATGGCTTCCAGGTAAAGCTTCGGATTTGAATCTGGATCTTCCAAAGCCTCGCGTACATCTCTTCGTAAGATTCTCGGCCAATAAGCATCTCCAAAGTCTCCAATTGGGCGCCATCCACCTTTCGCTCTCGGATCGATCACATGGACGTTGAGTTGTTTATTTACCTTCCCCGTCCACACAAACATCTTCTTCACCGCGTCGACAAACTTCTTTCCGCCATCACTCATTTTGGCGTATAAGGCATCGGCTTCAGCTTGGATCTCTGGAGTCCTACCGCTTTCGCGGATCTTCATGTACTCCTCAAACTCTTTGGAAGCCACCTTCAGATCTGCTTTCTTGAGACTTCGAACGATGTCATTAAATGGCTTCGAGAGTCGCCCAACGAGATCGGCATTCAGATCATAGTACTCATCAATCTTATCAGCCAGAGACGAAAGCCTTCCGCCTGCTTTCCGCAAAGTATCCGTCGTGGATTTGTAAATAAGCCCGCCATTCCGCAATCGCTGCCACGCGCTGGGGATCATCTCTCCCCGAAGCTTCTTTCTTAATTCTTCAGCCGCCAGAGTCGCTTCTTTGCCGAGAAAGGCTCCGGCTTTCGCTTGTTTTTCCACTGCAGGAGTGGACTCCGTTTCCCTCGTGAAAAGTGTCTGTCCTTCTCCAAGCACACTCTCCTTCATGGCGGGAGTGATGTCGATCGAGTGAGCCTTAAACGTCCCCACCTCTTCCTCCTCACCATTCATAACATCTTCTTCTTGGACTGCTGCAATTTCCAGGCCTCCAACCTTCGCCCCCCACTTCTTCCCATACTTCGCCATGAACTGAGGAAGGATTTGATCATAAAATCCCTTCATGCCAACGCCCCCGATTTTTAATCCTTCGCCTTCGAAAACCTCAGTTCCACCAGCGGGAATATTCTTAGATTTCTCAGCCAGATCTTTTCCGACATACTCACTTAGTTTTTCAATAGGAACTTCCTGGGCTACCTGGGTTTGTTCATTTGCATAAGCACGATTAGGGAGTAACGCTTTTACGTTGTATAATTCCTTGTCATCATTAATGACTTTCTGGATTAGCAACTTATCAACTTGCTTACTCAAATCATACCTTGCCGCCTGCTGTTCTCCCGTAGTCCAGGCAACTTTGTCGTAGCTGGGAACGTATTTGATTGACTGGCTTTTACCACCATTTAAAATAGCGTCATGCTTATTCAAATACTCTGCCAGCAATGCGGAGCTAGGTTCAGAACCTTTATGTGTCAAATCGACAAGAACGCTGGGAGATTTTGTTCTGTTAGATGTAGACAGATTTCCCCCATCACCAGAGAGAAGATCGCCCGCTCTAAGAGGGGAGGTAAGCCACACAACTTCTCTCGGTTTAATATCCGATGTCTTCAATGTGGGAAGGAGTTCCTTATTTGTCCCTGCCACAAGGGACGCCGTAAGTGCTGTTCTAAGGCTTGTTCCAACCTTTTTAAGCGCATTCCTAATCCCAAGCGATATCGTCGTTCTACTATCGGCGGGGAGCGACTGGATGACCACGTTCGGATTGCTTACCAACTTCTTGGTAGAGATCGAGTTCGAGGCAAGAGCGTTCATCACATTAACGGGCAAATTCATGACAACAGCATCTCGAACCTGCTCGTAATTCATGAGCGGAAGCATAGAGATCTCCACCGGAGACAGGACGCCGCCGGACGGATCTTCACTCCCAAAGAAATTCTGCACCATTTCCCGAACGCTCTCTGGCTTGGTGATGTTATTCCAATCGCTACTACCTGACTCCGCAGCCCAACGCAGCATTCGCTTCATCACGAGCTCATGCCAGGTTTTCTTGAATGGAGCGTCGGAAACCCGTCCTTCCTCTTTGAGAGCATATTTTAAATCTCGCAGTTCAATCAATTTGTCGGCCATCGAAGAATGTTCATCAGGCAACCCGTTCTTGCTCGGACTCGCTTCAATGGCAGCCTTTAACCATTTAGGCGCATCCTGCGTCTCTTTTTCTAAGAGTTCAATGCGTGACGGATCGACCTTGTATCCCTCCTTCTTCCCTTTCTGATGCCAATCACTCTGCACCTCTTCAACGAAGAGCACTTTCTTTCCATCGGAGTCCGTCCGCTCATTGAATCGCACATGAGCAAGAACATTTGGCTCATCGAAGTGTGAAGATTGGAAATTCTCAGTTGTCGAAAAATGTCCACGCTTTGCCTGAATATAGGCGCGTGATGCAGCTCCGTGGTTTTCCCAATCTTCCCAAGCTTCCTCTTTACTGAGATTGTAATTCAGTTTGGCCCATTCAGGGAAACTATCGAAATCCTCATGAGCGCGGACGGGCAACGTAAACAACAACTCTCGATAGTTCTGTCCTCCTGGAAGTTGGTATTGAGAGAATTTTGTTTCCCCAGCAACGCTGCCTATGAATGAAACATCACGTTCAGTTAAGCCCAATCCAACCCTCAAAGCTTTAAGACGAGAATCCGCTTCATGATGGCCGATTTGACCACCACGGTCTCTCAAATTAAGAATCTTTTCCTCTTCTGCTTTATACTTTTCGATTGCAGATTTCTTTTCTGGAGAGAAAGTCGTGCCCTTCACCACCTCCTCCACCTTCACCTCGTTCTGCTGCAGAAAATCCAATACCTCTTGCTTTGTTACCTTCTCTTTCCCCTGCAGAAAATCTTGGAGTCCTACCCATTTGATCTCCTCAGTCTTCACTCCATTCTGAGGGTTCATCACGATTCCCATGATCTGGCCCGCTGAAGCTGCATTCGGCATCTTCTTCTCAATCACTCTTTGAAGTTGAGAGAAAAATGGAGGAGCGATTGCAGGTTCTGTTTCCCGTGTCCAAAACATCCCGTTCTCAGGAGACTCCAAAAACTTCTTCAATTCTCCTTCAGGATTGGAAAGGATCACATCAATGGGAACTGTATGCCCATCATAGGTCTTTCTAAAATTTCCTCCATGCGCGTCGACGGCCAAGACGTTGTCTTTAGGTCGATAAAACTTATTGAGATCAACTTGCTGAAAACCGAACTTCTTAAGGAAATCGGAGATCTCCGATTTTGAAGGATCCGTCCCCAGAATCAAAGGTTGAGAAATGACGATATGGACATCGCCATTCGAATCTTCGATTAGCCCCTCAAACCCTACATCTTGGTTAAAAACTTTATTAAAGAGATTCCAGCGGGCAATATATTCAAGAGGTGTCGCATCCTCTAAGACAATCTCTCCATTTTTCAGGAAAGGAGTTGCTCCATACATGGAGCCTTGGGTGACTTTAAAAACTAAGCCCGTTTTTTGGTCGAGGTAGACGTCATGCTCACGACCACTGTCAACAAGAGGGTTACGGCTGATCAGCTCGTCGTAACGGAACTCTTCTTGTAACCGGACCAGGTCTTGTAAGGCATTTCGCTCAATTTCCGCTGCCTCACCCCGGTCCCCGGCCTTGAGATATACTTGGCGTACTCCTCGAACTCCTCGGAGGTGAACTTCGGCGGATTTAAGGAGATCCTTTTTAGATCTTCGAGTGTCGTCGTTACGGCGGCTTTCATTGGACTCTCCTAAGTTACCATCGGTTGTGTCTCTTGTAAAGAGCTCGCCCTGACTTCCAGGGTCTTTAAATAGGTCTCGGGTATTGTCCCCACCTTTCTTTCCACTCTCTTTGGATTTTTCAAATTCCTGCTGAGCCTGAAGCTTTCGCAAGGATTCCATGGATGGCTTGGGAACTTCGAAAAGAGGTTTTCCTTCCGTCTCACGCGTCTGGAGAGCAGGCACTCCTTCTAGGGCCGATTCAATATCCTGAACCGTTCGCTTTAGGATCTCTCCCATCACGCCTTGGTCAACTTGGCGAGCGATCTGTCGGAGTCTGAATAGAGATTCTCTTACCCAATCCACGATCTTATTGAGGATAGCCAGCCAGCGAGTATCTGTGGTGAGATTATCCGCTCGGAGTTGGACGAATTGGCGGGCAAGTTCTGCCGCCATCACGATCACATCTCTTGGCTTTTTATCCAGATGCTCGATTAGAGCTTCATATGTCGTAATGCTCGAGGGTTGAGACAAGTCTTTATTCCCTTGGTAGAGATTCCAGGAATCGACCATTGCTTGCTCGATTGACTCGGCCTTAGTGATTTCTCCACGGCTTCGGTATTCAGACGCAAGATCCCGAATCTCACCAACGAGATCACCTAAATCTTTTCGAACGTAAGCGTCAAACGATCCTTTGCCAGACGTCTTCCATCGATCTCGTAAAATCGAAAGATGAACAGCATGAATCAGTTCTTCTTGGAATTGATCGCGGATGAGGGTGGTGCCAGCCTCTTCATTTCCCTTCGCTTCGGCATCCCGCAAGACTCGGGCAGGATCGTATTTGACGACTATTGTGCCGTCTGCCAGAAAATGCGCTCTGGGCAATTCCCCGTCGGAGGTTTCAAGTACTTCGGATCCGAAGGCTCGAAGGGCATCCCGTAAGCTAGATGTACTGCGTGATCGCTGTAAAGCGAGGCGTAATCCACGTCCCCCTCCGTCGGACGAGCGAAGCTGAAGATCCTGCCTTCCTTCTCGATTCTCTTGAGAAGTTCCTGTTTCCTGATCTCCTCGATGCTGTCCTCCAGTCGATTCATCGGTGGAAACATAAGCCTTCTTCACCTCTTCGTCAATACGGCGTCTTTCGCCTATTCCTTTTTTCTTCTTCGGCTTGGCAGGAAGAGCCTTTTCCAAAGCATCAGCCATGGAGACTAACTTCGGCTTGGACTCTTCTTCCTTTCGGAGCTTATCGAGCTTGGCCAAGTACTCCGCTTGCCCCACCGTTCCCTTCGGAATCTTCACCCCATTTTGCTTCAGGAGAGCGATTCCCGTATCCGTCAGCACGGGTTCGCCATTCGGTCCCGTTTCCAAGAAACCCGCTTTAGCCAGTCGTGCCTTCGATTCCTTCGTCGGCTGTCCACCTTTGAGCACAGCTTCGAGATTGATGAAATCAGACTTGGTTTGAGCTTCTTCGGTTTGTTGGGCCAGTTGCTCTTCAGCGGAAACTTGTTTCGGCACCAACATCTCCAAAGCTTCTGAGATCTTCTGGCGCAGAGGTTCGGGCCAGGTGATCTTCACCATCTGGTCAGGATTGATGGCGTTAGGCACTTCGATGGATCCTCCCGCAGCCAATTGTCGAATCGCTTGCAGATCCACTTCGCTTCCCGTCCCGAGATTTTCCCAGGCTTGGGCGAGTTCTTGTGTTGCCGCTGCAACCTCGGGCGTGATCTCAAAATTGTCAGAGGCTTGTCCAGGGAGATGGGAAACAGCTTCCGAAGGCTCAGGCAACGCTCCAGGGATCGTTACTCCAGTCCCTTGCACTCCGTTGATATCAACATCATGGCCCTGGAGTTCTTCAACCGGAGCTTGCGGTTGGGTGCTCGGAAGTTCAGGAGGCAACTGAACAGAGGAAACCGGAGTCGTCAGAGCTTCCCACGCAGTTTTCCAATCGCCTTTCTGCAGAGCCAACATGGCTCGCATCTCCAGAGTCTTAGATTGCTGTCGGTCCTTGCGATAGTCAGAGTTCTTCCAGTCTTCCTTAAAATCTTCGATAAAATTAGTCAGCCCTTCCTTGATTTGCTTCGCGCTCTCAGGAGCATTCGCAAGGGCCGAGGCACCTACTGCCGGTCCCACCGCCATCATTTCTTGCACCGCATTGGCCACCCGTTCCCGAGAGGTCATGTTCTCAGCCAAGAAATCATACGTCGCTTGAGGCAGTCCTTCTCGCGTCGCACCACTAGCAACATCCATAGCCCCGTGTGCAAGCTTTTGGGAGAGAGAAGCCCCCTTCGTCGCCTTGATGGTATTGGCCGCATTTTTCACAAGCCCCATGGCTGTTACCGTGGCAATCGGTCCAAAAGGATCAGTTGCGCCACCCATCCATCCGGCGCCTGCAGCTTCCTTCACAGAATCAGGAGTACGGTTTAGAAGTTCGGCAAGATCTCCATGGCCAGAAGCTGAGAGAGCCATTAAGAGTTCTGGAGTTTGGAGGAGGTCAGAGGCGAGTTGCCCCGTCTTTCGCGCTCGATCTTCATCCTCACGTCGGAGTCGATATTGGTAGTTTGGTGTCGAAATATTCTCGATCAACTTCGCAAGAGCTTCCGCATCGCCAGAGCGGATTCTCTTCACCAAAGCCTGATTATCTGGATGTTCGATGGAATGAATGTCCTGTTTGAGATCCAGCCCCTTCCACTTCGTTCCATATCGTTCACGGTCAATCGTCGAGCTATAAATCTGTTCTTCTCGGGTCCGTCCAGCAAGCTGCAGTCGAGCGGCCGCTTTCTTCATCTTCTCTTCGTCCCCATCAGCCATCGCTTCCGCATACTCCGTCGCTGCGGATTCAATCACTTCTTTGGCCTTACTGCGGTTAAGAAGGAGATTTTCCTTCACCGTCTGCCCGCTATTTCGCAAAGCTTCTTGCAATCGCAATGCCGCCAGTTCTTCAGTCGAAAGATCTTCAACCTTCTTTTTCCCAGCCACATCAAAAACATCTTTGGAAAGTCCGAGAGCTTGTAAGCCGAGAGAAGAGATTCCCCCAAGCATGGAAGCACCAAGGCCGGCAACCGATCCTGCAGTTTGTTCGGCAACCCCCTTCTTCTCTTTGGGATCCACGAACATATCTTTCGCAGCTGTTCCCACGTCCTTAGCCACATTTTTCCACCATTCCACATCCGTCGGGCGTAGCTTCACCGTCTTCACCGCTTCACGGATCTTTACGGGATCCACTTGGGTTGGCTGTTCTTCAAATCGAGATTTAAACTGCGCGATTGCTTGGGGGGTAAATTCAAAGCCATTCGGCAACTGCACCCCGAGCTTCTTCATCGCAACCCGCGCTGTTGCTGGGAGGATGGCGCCAGTCTCAACCCCATCGAGAACCTCAAAAGGCTTTGGAACGAACTCCAAATCTTCCTTCTTCTTGGGCTCAAAGCGGGCCAAGAAATCTTTATCCAATTCAAGATCGGAAGGCACTTCCGGTAAGGAAGCTTCAGCCTCCAATTCTTCAACCTTCGGCACCACCACCCGATTCGAATTCAAATCATTTTGCGCCACATATTTGCCAGCAGGGCCAGCCACCTTGACATCAGGAGCATCTTCGAAGTCATCCCAGTTGAATTCACGCTTAGCCACAACTTGGCTATTGGCTATTGGCTGATTGGCGATTTGAGTAGGAGGTTCATAATCCGGGAAATCATCCCAGTTAAACGACTTTGCTTTCGGTGCCGATGGAGAGACTACAGATTCAGGCGCGTCCTCAAAATCATCCCAATTGAACGTAGGAGGCATAAGACTTACTCTCCTTGGATAAGTTCCCCACCTGCAGTCAGAGCGTCTTGCAACATATCTCTCGGGATCATCTTCACTCGTCCCGTTTGAGGATTACGCACCGCAACGCTCACCCCTTCGTCAAAAGGCGTCTCCATCACATCGGGCTTTTTGAAGCTTTTCAGGACGTCAACACCGCCTTCTTTCTCAAGCTTCTGAGAGAACCGATCGCGCTCACCCAAAAGCTTCGCTTTCTGATCATTGAATTTCCCGATCTCAGTTCGGATTCCAGTGATCGCTTTGGGTGAGAGCTTATTCCCACTCGCATCCACCCCTTTTTTAATGAGTCCTTCGAGTTGATTGATCTTCTTCTCCCGTCGAGTGATCTCCGTGTTGAAAGCGTTCCAGTAGTTGTTAGCTTTCTGCGAGGCACGTTTCGCTCCTGGAGAGGGTTTCCCATCGGCTCCCGTCTCATAATCCGCTTCCAGCCACCCTTCAGGATCATTCCATTTCTTCGAGGGATTCGGATTTACGGGCGCACCGTTAGGGGTCCGCACGTCCACAGGAGTAATAATGATGTTTCCATCGGCATCTTCGCTTTGCTCGTTGAACACGATATTCCCAGCCGCATCTTTGGTCTTCAGGAGAGGCACTTTCCCTTCCTCGTAATTGGTAGGCTCACCATATTCTCCACTGTCCATACTCCAGGGAGCACCAAGCTTTGTCTTTCCCTTCCACCGATCCCGAGTCGGTTCAAATTGCACCGCACCAGATTCATGCAAGGCAGGATACTCACCTTGGATTGCATTCGTTTCAGGATCCATTTGTCGGATCATGATCTCTCGCGTCGAAGGATTCGTATACCGTCGTTCCTTCGCCACGGGGTTCAAAGTCTTCTGTGCCCGCTTCATCTTTGCGTCTTGGAGGATCTGTTCATCTTCAGAAAGTAGCGGTTTCGGAGGCTTCACCAGCTTTTTCATATCTCCACCGCGCCCCACATAGTCCTGCAATTCTTGTGGATCATACTGCCCGGATTCGATGAGGCTTTGCGCAAGAGCTCTAGACTTAGTTAGATTCTCATAATGCTCTGCTTCCTGGCGGTAGACTTCCGCCTCTGGATTGTTCGAATACGGCCGTGTTCGTGTTTTCGGCATAAAAAGCCTTTGTAATTACACTCGGTTGATCGCAGATCCTAATCGGATGAAGTTTCCTGCTTTCGCAATGTTATTCACTGCGGTTCCTCTACTGGAACCTCTATTATTATAAGACGCCACCACTCTTGGATTTACCGCAGGCCCGCCAGTTACATAATCACGGACATCCTTCTGCCAATTCGCTGTAGGGTCGTAGGTGGAAGCATTTCCAGGTCCAGGTCTTCCGATTGTACTCTGCACAAAAGCATCTCGGTCATACGGGCCATTTAAGGAAGAAGCTCCCAGTTTAGGAGCACCCATCGATCGCTTCCCTGTAATATCGATGAAAGACCCGCCCATCGCCATTTGCCTGCTTGAATCTGCTCGTCGTTTCTCAGCATTAGCCACTCGGTTTGCTGAAAGTTGTGCATTGATCATCGAAGCGTTTTTTAAGTCCATACCCTCGTCGAAACGTCGTCGGTTCTCATCCATCTGTTCGAGTTGCATCAGCAGACTTTGTCGGGAGCTATTGGCCCGTGTATCAGCGTCCAATCGAGATTTAGCCAGGGCATTGGCTCTTGCCCGTTCCATCTCGTTTTCATCGGCACTGGCCATATCGGGGAAATCCGAGTATTTGCGTCGGATCTCATCGCGCCGCGTGTTATACACCTGGTTGATGTAATCGGCTGCCGTGTTGGCATTCTTATCGACTAACTCTGGACTCAACGTGTCCATCAAAGCTTGCCTGGAAGAAGAGTGTTGGAAGCTCCCTCCATGTTTAGTTCCTAAGTTCATATTCCCCGAATTTCCGGTGGAACTGATTGCGAATGATTGTGTCGGCCATGCCATAAGATTTCTCCTAGTAAAAAAGAAAACGGCTCACCCGCTTGTGAAACGAGTGAGCCGTCGAAAACGATTGGGGCTCCTAAAATTTGTGAGTTAGATAATGTTCCCTATTTCATACTGTTTTTCAACTACGAACCGAATCTAATCTTGTTCAATAGAGCCTTCCGCTTGGCACAGCCTTTGCATTCCTTGATACCGAGTGCCTGAGTTACTTTGGATACAACGTCGCCAAGGCCAATACCCTTCGGCTTTTCCTCGACCTTTTGTCCTGGAGGAAAGGATTTCTCAATCGCAGCTATCCACCCTTCAGACATCGTCTGTTTCCGGCGCCAAGTCGCATACTGCCTTTCCCGTTTAGAAGGATCCATCCTCTCTGCCATCTTCGCCCAAGCGTAGAAATTACTCATGTCACCTCAAAATCTCCTACTAACACCACCAGAGGATCTCCAGCCTGCCACCCCGATCCATCGCCATCGCCCCCCTGGCAAGTCCCCAACGTAGGATCAACCACTCCGTCCACCTCTGCCACAAAATCAGAGGTCCATACGCCACCAGGGACAGCGTCTTGCCATGTATAAAAAATGCTATCCGTGGTAAATGGAACGGGCCCTGTCTGCCCGAAAATAAAATTAGCACCCCCTCCCGCCGCTTTTCCAAGGTAAAGATAGCATTTGGATCGACGAAGCATGCTTGCTGGATAATTCGTCATATTCGCCGTTACCCTAGCGTGAGTTCTTTCAATTGTGCTTTCAGTAGCTGGGGTTGATGAAGTAATCCATTTCCTGGGAGCCCTAGGACCTGACGCTGAATAACTTGGCGTTAGGGCAGCGATAGCAGCACAAGTCGCCTCACAGGAATCGCCATACGCGACCCAAGCGTGAACTGCAAACCATCCCGAGCAATCCGTATAACTACCCGCAAGCGTGTAGGCAACCAATCGCGTAACACCCTCCATCAACTTCTCGACCGTTGCTTCCATGAGGTCGCAAAACGCCGAGCTATTGACTGGCACGTGCGAGTCAGAGTCCCCAAACCTTGCGGCATCTACCGTTCCAAAACCTCCCTCACCACCGATTGTGAATTTTATCCCATCGGCATCCGTCCCGAACTCATTTCGAAACCAATCGTAGCCTGAACCAGATTGGATGATGTTATTCTCGTAAGTAGTATGTGGGGCAAGTGCTGGGAAAGCAGACAACCCAGCAACTTCCCCATCTGGATAGACATTATCATCAAGCCAAACCTGGGGATAGGCTCCACCCGATACATTACGTCCCCAAAGGTACCACGTATCGAGGAGATGGCCTTGGCCACCCGGCCACAGCCAATAATCGATCTCCTTCAAAAATAACCGCCAACCTTCATACCGTTCATCACAAGCCGTACCCGAATCATCTCCGTTCGCCTGTTCCGCCGGATTATTCAAAATGTAGTCTTCGTCACTCCAATCATGGCCAGTCACCGCCGGAAGAGACCCACTATTAGCTAGTTCAAGTCGTTCCTGAATCCCAATGGACAGAATATCCATCGAATCCATCACTCCAGAGCAACAAGAGCATGAGGGAGAATCACACCCATCTTCCTCAATCACCGTAATATCTTCGGCCGCAGGTTGGGTGACGTTGGCAAAAGGAGTGTCGGAGCAAGATCCTGTAGACTGGTAACAACCTCCTCCATACTTCACCACCGCTCCCACACCAAATCCTTCCAAGACAGAAGTATGGAGCTGAATCTGCCCACTCACAGGGGTTGTGCATGTCTCAAAAAGCAGATACTGGCACCCATTATCAGTGCAAGGAGATCTGGAGCATGGATCATCACCGTGCCCCGTCGCCGTTACTTCTTCATAATCCTCCAACCCAAGGATGCGCCCAGTTACATCCGCCCCCTCCACCTCATCCCCCTTCTCAAAACAAGCAGGATTTCCGCCACAAGCATCAAAGACTCGGATTACAGAAGGATTGGATCCAGAGGATAAGCTTTGGATATAAAACCGTGTATCCTCATCAAGTTCCTCCACGCACTGGCTTCCACAAGGGGAATACTCATCATACGTCCCTTCCAAGTTATCCGTGTTACTCGGCGCACACTCACAATCCCGAGCTTGTCGGATCAAGTCCGAAGAATCCACCGTCTCAGGTGGGAAGTTATACGCTTCCCTCGTCAGCTTGGGATAACCTTTGGGCCGTTCTTCTCTCATATCGCATCAGGGAAGCTTTCACACCCGCTTTGCAGGATAATGTCTTCAGGATCTTCAGCAATCGGCTCAAATTGGTAAGCAGGTCGAAGCATCGAACTATACCTTTTCCGTTCTTCACTATGTGGCCCTTCAGGAATCGGTCCTTCCTCATCGGCAGGTCGCGCCTTATTCTTCCAGCGTTTAGCCTGCTTCATTCGAAGTTCACGGGCAGGAGAGATATATCTTCGTCTCATAAAATTAAGCTTGTCCTGTAACTTTCAGGCTTAGGGACATCTCGCGCAGCCCCCAGCCGGTTAACTGCGTTACCGCTCGGAAGATGAATTTGATCTGCTTGCCTCGAGCTGGAAGATGTCGCTTGAAAGATCGTTCCGTGGCTACATTGATTCGAAATTTCGCCGCAATCGAAGTCGATTCATCAGTATAAACTTCCACGTACAGATACCCCATCGAGTTCTTGATAAAGGTTCCTTTGAGGAAAAAGATACTCTTGTAAAGGTCAGGCTCTCCAAAATCCATCCAACCGGTTTCATAGACTCCATACCACCCGCCAATCACATACTTATCTCCGGCAGCCACCGTCACCGCATCCGTCAAATCTTCAGTCTGCGCCGAGGAGCTTTGCGTCCCTACGATCATCTTAGCCCCTTTTACTGTCGTAGAGGTATAAACGATTGCGAGTTTTCCTTTGGAATTCGATCCAGGGCTGATCTCACCGGCTACGCTTGTGAGTTCACTCAAACTTGAGGAAGGGAAGGTATCGTTAGCTAAGGAAGCCGAGTTTTCATAATCATCCACGATATAGGCTTTCCCAAGCGTATCGACGCCGACATGGAAAGAGCGTGTATTATCTCCGATCTCAGTTACGGCCGTAATTCGAGGAGGCACTTTCTCGGTCCATTCCCCTGTGTAATCGTCGTACACGTCCACAACATACCGCATCGCTCCCAGAGAGCATCCCGAAGCGGGCCGATGGAGCTCGTAGAACCCTTCCTTGCGATCATAGCGAGCAAAGGCAAACTCCATCAGGTTCATGTTGTACCGACTTTGCTTCGCAAATCGGTTACGCATCTTTTCGGAGACACATCGGGTCGAGTTCCCGTCAAAAGCGTACACCTGCATATCCGTCCCCATATAGAGGAGAAATCCATCTCGATCTTCCTTGATCGTCTTATCGGAGAGCGTTCCGCACTTGGCCCGAGTCCTCTTTCTCTGAGAAATCAGAGGATCAAAGTACCAAATCGTTTCCTTGAGCCATGCGTATATCTTATTTCCATGCTCCCGAAGAGCAGTGATTTCTTCCTGGACCCCACGGTCAGCATGGTCTCCGGCGATTCCCACATCGAATTTAAAGGCAGGCTTCCAGGATTCAGATTTTACAAGGCCCGTCGTACTCAGATCAGCGTAGTACACCCGCGTTTTCAGCCCAAAGATCGAATAACTCACCCCTGATTCAGTGGATCCCTTGTAAGCCGTCGCAAGAGTCAGAGTCGTCCCGCTGATTGCGGTGATGCCATATCTCGGTCCTCCAGCACGTTGGAAATAAAAAGGGGCTTCCGCATTTCTTGTATACAGTTCAGGAGGAGGCGCCACCGTGAGTTGCACGGTCGTTGAGTCAAAGGTCACATTCGCCGTTCCCTCATTAAAAGGCCTCGCTCCACCCCAAAAGATTCGTGTAGCTGTCTTAGCTACGTACTTGCATGGGGGAGGGCGATAATTCGTGTAGGAGACTGCAGATCCCAAAGCACTATCAGCCTGGGTCAGTTGGTAGGTCCCGCTCACGTTGTCCACCGTGCGATCCAGAAGCAGCGTTGCAGGCACTCCATTGGCGTTGCGATAGATCCGGATCTTATCGAAGCGCGAATTACTTGAAGCTACCACCGTCACAGCAAGGCTTTGGTTGGCGAGAACCTTTACCGTAGGCGCGGTCGCAAAAGGGCATGTCTCAAAGTCCCTTGCCGAATCATAATACGTATAGAGAGCCGTGTAGCTTCCCGTCAGTCCCGTCCCACCTCCGGCTGCGATCGTAGGCACGGGCGCTGCATCGGCCCCTGCTTCACGAATCGTTGTCCCGCTGATGATCTTATTATGGTCCCACCCATTGAGCAAATAAGTCTCTCCGTTGACTGTCAGAGCGCGATAAGGCGCTCCAGAGGCGAGACCCGAGATATCGGTCGTAGAAGCGCTCTGGGAAGAGAAATTTGGTCGATCCCCAAGATCTTCAATCCCAAAGATTCCGAGGCAGAGGTTTGCATAGAGGCGATCAATCACCGCCATCAGCCGAAGATTTCCAATCGTAGCTATCCGCAGAACTGCATCTGAGTTCATGTATTACAAAAAGTGAGGAGCCAAAAGCACGCATACACAGCCAATCAGTAAAGCCCCGATGAGAATGAGTTGAATCGCTTCCATATTAGTAAGAGATGTGTTGGAGCATCCAATTGGTCGACATATAGAGGAAGGAGGCCGATCCACGCCCTGTAAAGTTCGTGTCACCTATCCCCAAGAGATCGAGTTGGTTGGTTGTTCCAGAAAGTGCGTTTTGATGCATAAACCTCACGTTTGTAGAGGTGTTGTTAATCACATAGAGAAGCTGGCCATCGCGTCCGCTTGAGAACCCCGTAAAAACGATATTTGTCCCAGTCGTGTTCGTAATCCAAAGGATAGAAACATTGGCTACCGAATAGTTGTCATTTGTCACCGCCGTGCTGAATCCAGCCGAAGCGTAGGCAAACCGCACATCTTGAGTCACCGCCAGCGTTCCGCGCACCGTCGTATTACTGAGAATCGAAGTCCCGTTGTTAGTTTGCGTATAGCCTGCAGCAATCGTCACATTATTACTGAACATGGCGGAGTTGGTATGGATCACCTGGTTAATCACGTTCGATCCGTAGAACACGATTGAATTATTTGTATTGATCAGCACCGATTGCGTTCTCGTCCCGACCGGCACCTGGCCAAACACCATCGAAAGAGGTAAAGGCAGGAAAATCCCGATCACCAGGATCCACATACAAATTTCCATCAAAGTCAGTTTTTTCATAAAATCCTTCTAAGCAATGGTCACAGCGTAGAGGCCAAGTCCGTTATCCGCCTGGAGCTTCCACTTGTTTCCGTTGGAATCGGTAAAGACCGGCCCAAACCCAGAGGCGAAAGCCTGGTCGCTCGTATACCGCGTCGTGTAAAAAGGCACTCTCCCATGCTTCTCATAGAAGTAGTTCATTGCTTTATCGTCGGCACCAATCTGCGTATACGTGTTATTGATCGTATCCTTAAACATCATGTACTGGCCCGCCGTGAGCACCAGATTGGCCGAGATCGTAGCTCCAGAGTAACTCACCGTATTGTCTGGAGAGCTATTGGTGGAAAAGTCAGGCGTCGCATTCCACCACTCCCCATTGGGTGCTTGGATGAGGAGTCGAGCCCCTTCATCGAAGAGATAGTCCACGTTATTAACGAAGCCGAAATCTAAAGCGGTTCCATTACAGGTCAGGCTATTCCAGGCGCCGAAGACAGAGATCCCACCCAAAGGCCGGAGCACAAAGTTCTTAGCTTCACGCGCCATCGCCACTCCGAGGTTGGAGGATTCCGTAATCGTGTTGATCCCACGAAACTGAGCTATTTTTACATCTTCAAGCATAGGGGTTATTGCAACACGCTCGAGGGGTAGAAAGGTTGCACTTCACTCGGTTCTTGGTACTCGTCTTTGAGCTTAGCTAAGTGGTAAGTGTAAGTGTCCCGCAGCGTCTTCTTTTCGCTTTCGGATAACTCGAAACCGGAGAATTCCGTCATCATCAGCTTGGATAAGGGCAGGAGAACGGTTTGATGAAATTCTTCAGGAATCTCAGATACCGAACTTGTCGCACTCAGAGTCGAAGGCTTCTTCCAGCCATCGAAAGAAAGCGCATACGCTTGATCTGGGAACGGGTAGACGTTAATTAAGCGCCGACTGATATTGCTAGAATCCTGGATCTGTCCCCAAGTCGTGCAAAAGGTCGGTTGACTCACATCGGGAGTAGCCACCACGCTGATGCCAGCTTTCAGCCAGAACCCATAATCCGTCCCATCGAGCCCGAGATAACCTTGCTCTTGGTCAAAGCTTTCCTGGTCAAAAAAGGCGAGCACATGATGGCCAGCGAGCTTCATCGATCGAGGTTTAATCGATCCACAATCTGTAGGAGCTAGCACTCCATCGAAATACATCGTGAAAGAGGCCGCGCTATTGGTCGCCGCAAGAATGGGTTCGGTAAAAGTAAGGACCGATCCAGCGTAACTTGCTACACGCAGAGGAAATCCATTACCAGAGATCACCACATGTCCGCCGATCCAGGTATCGTCAGGGGTTTGGCCGGTTACCGTCCCAGTCGTCCCGAGCTTGGTGATATTGATCGTTCCCGTTGCCGATGCCTTTAGGAGAACGGAGAACTTCTTCCTACGGAAAGAGTACTGCCCTTCATTTAGGATACTGTTATGGGCTGCCTGGATCTTATTCACGATATACGTGCGCAACGAGGTCGAGGCCGTGATTACGCCATCGGTATCCAAGAGGCCCATCATCGCCAAAATATCTGTTTCAATTTCCAGCCGAGTCATAATCATCCTTCTCTGGAGGTTTCACAGGTTCACAAATCATTCGCACTCCCTTGGCTTCACGTTCAGCCTTGATGCACCAACTGCAATCCTCCTGGAATCCATAGAGCCGATGTCTACGGCAGGGTTGCCGTCGTGGTTCATTTCCCACCTGTTTCTCTTCTCCGTGCATATCAAATGAGCGCCCATCGCCACTCCAGTGAGACGTTCGTATTGATAGGAATCCCGAGCTCCCGAGCTACACGCGGGAACATGTCTAGGCCCGCACCGTTAGAAATAAAAATCGTCTTTTTCGTCCCATCAGGGTTGGGGACCGTAGGCAACTCATCGGAGTCGAGTCTCACCTTGCAGGGTTTACCCTTAAAGATTTCAGCGCGTGGCCGCTCGGTTCCGAACACATACGCATCGTCATCGATGCAGAAAGGGCCAATATCCACCACTTGCGCAAAAGTCGTTCGATCACCGTAGCGTAATTGCACCCAACGATGTCGGGCCTTCGAGCTAGGCAGGGCGATTCCAGGGAAATGCTCTCCAAGCCAGGGACTCCAGGCAAGAACCTGCTCCTCACAATGCGTGGCAAACACCCTGCACCATTCCGTTCCGTTCATAACCCAAGACCCTCCTTCGCCTTACTCCACAAATCATCAGGATCACGCAGTTCCTTCTGCCACCGATTCAAAGTGATGAAGTATTCCAAATACTGCGCTTCAATATGGTAAAGCTGGTTCCAATACATATCCATAAAGTCCCACACACCGTATCCAGGCTGCAGATCAACTCCGTACTCTTTCTTGAATTGCACCCGATACTTTCCGATCAAAGTGTTATACTTATCCCGAGCATTGGGAGTGATAATCGCGCCCTTCACCTCACCACGAGAGTTGCGCGTATAGCGGATAAACCCGCTGTTATAGGCGTCGTATTGTCGTGGCGTCGAAGAATCGTAACTGTAAGCCCCATCCTTGATTGGATCCGGAGTTACAACCGAGCATCCAAGTAAGATCAGGCTTGATAAGATTATTGTAAGTATTTTCATTGAAGTTACTCATCGGAACTGGTATCACCCTTAGAATGAAGATCTGCCCTAAATGTAAAATCGTAAAAGGTGCTAACGAGTTTTACAGAAGCTCCACGACCGCCACAGGGCTCTCTTCGTGGTGTAAGTCCTGCGATAGAGAAAAGGCCGTAAATTTTAAGAAAAAATTCCCTGAAAAAATAAAGGAGCGACAGAAGAAGTATTACGAAAGCCACCAATGGGAGGATTATATAAAGGGGGTTAAATGGAGGAAGGCCAATCCAGAAAAGGCACTCGCAATACGTCAACGTTATAGACAAAAAAATAAGCTTAAAATTCTTGAATACGAAAAATTGAATTACAACAAAATAAGAGCCCGCAAGCGCCTGAATACGGCTATTAAAAGAGGAAAGATTCCGAGCCCAAAAACTTTTCCATGCGCTAAATGCGGAGGAAAATCCGACCAATATCATCATCACATGGGATATGATAAAGAGAACTGGCTTAATGCCATTCCCGTTTGCATTCAATGCCACAACGCATTTCATGGTAAAATATCAGTTAATCGTCACTTAGCTTAAGTTTTTCCTAACAGCATCTTCATCGGCATTTCGGATAGCTTTGGCATTTTTATCGTCCTCGTTATTTTTCTTTTGCGCTTCGTCTCGTCGCTTCATTTCCGGCGTGTTATTCAGATCCGACCTCTTGGAAGCGAAACCAAACACCGCCCCAATCGCTCCAAAAAATCCCTTAATGCTCTCCCAAATCACGGAACCTCCACTTGAGGTTGAACATCATCAAGAATCGAAGTTGCCGCGTTCTCACAACCGCGGGCGAGAGATTCGAGCACCTGTAGAGCAAGCTTTGGATCACCCTTTACCTTCGCGTAATACCCCTCATAAAAACCGCTCACCACCTTGGCTAGAGAAGCGAATTGGCTCTTCTTCCCGCCGAAAACAATAATGGTGCTTTGAATCTCTTCCACCGAGGGCACCTTCCCGCCGCTCAGAGACCGGATCCCGTGGGCGATCGCATACATATAGTTGGCCACTTCCTGTCGCTCCTTCGGGTCTTCAATTGAAGAGATAGCGATCACACTCACCGCCTGGGCCACAGCCGGAAGAAAGTCCACCGACTCCTCCACCACTTGTCGGGGAGTCAGGTTCCCGCACCCAGAAAACACAGAGAACGTCGCAAAGATTCCAAAGGCAACCATCACTCCGCTAAACCAACGAACTACAGTTTTAAAATTCATTTGCTCTCCTTCTTAATAATTTCATCCGTCCTTACCTGGTGATTGAGGCTATGAGCTACCACTTCTCTCAGAAACAGAATCGAAGCCGCCGCAAACCCCGCATCGAAATACCCGCTTTTCAGAACGAGATACTCGAAAGCGAGAAACACGATCAAAGTGGCAAGGCAAATCACCGTACTCCGAGATCGCATGGGGTTCGGAAGAATCGGCCCTTTTACCGGAGTAATCGTAGAGTCAGGGCTCATTGGATAAGCTTCCCGTTTTTATCGATCTCGATAAGGAAAGGATCTTTCTTCTTAATCCCAACCTCATCCACAGAAACCCGCCGCATATTCCTCTCCTGCAAATCCCGCAACCACTTAATATCGGCTTCCATCCGGGCCAGTCGCACATCGATCGATCGCAGAGAGTCATCCGCTCCTTTTCCACCTGCTTGCAACTCTGAGATATCCGAAGCGTGATTCTTCAACGTCTCCTCGAGTCGCACCTGCCACTTGCCCAGGTTGTTAGCCGACACTGCGTAGGCCACCAAAAAGGCAAGCACCAAACTGATAAGCTTATCCCAGTTATTGAGCAGGAAGCGTTTCACGTTAATTAGACTTCACCTGGATCAGGAGCTCGGTATTCGCAGGAAAAGAAATTCTGATGAGAATCAAAATTCCAGGGATTAATTGCGGTATTTCGAACGGGCTCCAAAGGAATCCATCCGTCTCGAACCGCCTGATTATGGAGAAGAATAAAGGCTTCTTTGTCTGGGTGAGTTATGGCTTTTCGATGCTTGAATGTGTTGTATTCTTTAGGTACTTGCATAGTTGTTCCTCTGTTAAAGTCCGGTTCTCAACCAAGAATTGGTATCGATTAAAATATTTCCGTCACCGCTTACGATGTTGGTGACACACACGATTCGATTCGTGCTGATAAAGGCCGAGAGATTTACAATGTTAGTCTTGAGCGAACCGCTTCCAATGATTCCCCCTAAAGACCATTGATTCGTCTGAGTAAGATCTAGGCTGATGTCGTCGATTCTGACAGTAGCCGTTCCCGTATTCGCAGCTGCCTTGGCCGAAACACTGAAATGGGCGCGTCGCGCTGAATTAGTCCAAAGCTGATTTAAAGCCGGAGTGATGTTCTGAGAGATATCGTAAGGAGCAATATTCGTTTTCGCATAAATCGTTCCAGCGATATCCAACTTTGCTCTTGGGGTTGCAGTTCCAATGCCGATATTTCCATTATTGGCCGACTTATCGATGAAGAGGCGAATATCAGTGTCATAAAAGAAAATCGTGTCATCTCCGTTTGAGAAATAATCCTGTCCCATCTGGAATCCATTGGCCGCCCCTTGCCGGAAAAAGAACCGCGTCTGCCCCGTTGCGCTTGTCGATTCAATAACGAAAGCAGTATTTCCACCACTCACAGCATGGAAAACCGTGTTTCCAATAACGCCATTTAACAGATCTCCATTTGTGATTTTAAGGCCGTTGGTAACATAAAGAATCTCCACCACATTCGAACTTCCGAAGAGGTAAGTATTCCCATCGGTGATATGTAAGCCGTTCGTCCCGTAATAAATCCCGTTATTGGTAATTCCCGAGGTTGTGATAGAGGAGAGGAACTCCGTAGGCGTCGATCCACCCGATGAAAGGTTGGGATTGGTCCCACCACCGCCTTCACGCAAGTTTGTCCCTTGCCCAAAGGCCAAGATCGCCACTGCCATAAGAACGGCTAAAACAACTGCAGCGCCTTTTTTCATTGAAAAGTCCTTCGTTTAATTCCCAAGCGGTTGGGCTACGATTTCCACCTTGCTTGTCGTCACGATCGAGCTTTTGATCCCCACGCGGAACACGGGGGCCATGCGATTGAAGCGCTCGGGATAAGAGTTCCCGTTCGTCACGATCATCGTCATCACCCGCGTGTAATAGTCATACCGAAGCTCCCGCCCGCTGATAGAATTAGTCACCGTTACAGGTTCAGACCACCAATTGGTTTCCGCTGCATCCGTTACCGTCGCCCATTGGAACACCATGTATGCATTCACGTTGGTTTGAGGCACAGTTACCCGCGCTCGCATAAAGACAGCATTAAATCCATCGAGACCGACAGGGGCCGTATACTCGTAGTCGCTATTCGTCAGCACCATCGACGGGCGAATCGTATCTTCTTTCCCCATGGTGAAGAGTTCGCCCGCAGCATAAGCAAAACTCAGAAATAACCAGACCACCGCTGCACTCAGAAGAAGTTTATTCTTCATACAGTTCTCCTTCGTAAGAGAGTGGGTAAGAGATCATCCTACCCACTCCCAAGTTTTTCGCTTAGCTGGCTTAGTCGAGCCAGTAAATCGCCATGCTGCCGTGGTTTGCAGCGGTGCCGTTTTCGATCACGATACCGTTGGTAAACCGCACTGGATGGCGGAAGGTGTTGTTACGAGTGTTCGACAAGGTAGCGGCCGTAAAGGCTCCACCAGTCGACACGCCCGTTTGTCCCATGCCAATCGGTCCACCGAATTGATCGGGGATGATCTTCTTGGCATTGGCCGTCGATCCCGCAAGGGAAGGACTGGCAAGCGTCACCTCAGATAGAGATGCGTTGTAGAAGCTAACCCTCCAGTTAGCAGTCGTAGTATTACCTTCAGAGGCAGACACGATCTCAACGCCTGCAAGCAACCCAGGGCCGCTTACAATCTGTTGAGTTTGCGCCGTACCGTCGAAGGAGACGACTTTGCTCTTACACCCGGTGAAGAGTTCCACAGCTTTGGTCAAAGCGGCTGGATCACGAGAACCCGTGCCATCATTGCCAAGTTGTGCCTGTGCGTACGGCAAAGCCAGAAGCATTGCCGCCACCATGATGATGAATTTTTTGATTACGTTCATAATTATTGTCCTTTCGATCCCTTGGCTTTGCCCTTAGCTTTCGCTTTAGGTTTCACTTCAGGATCTGTTGGTTTGGACTCCGCAGGTGCAGAAGCGGGATTCACTTCCTGCGAAGGAGTTACTGCAGCCGGAGCTGGTTCTTCCTTCTTGGCAGGAGCTTTCTTGTCATCCTCGATGGTTACAGCGAGGCCAGGCACAAACATTCCAAACGGCTGAATCTTGTGATTGCTCGTTAAGAGTTTGTCTGCGTCCTCTGCCGACTCCGCCTTGTAAGCGTAAGCGTCGAACTTCTCGTTCCATTGGAACGGATAGCTCTTCGCATCGATGATGATGTCTCCGATTTCTCCTCGAAATGGATACTCCCGATATAAAACCCAAATTTGCACTTTCATAAGTCCTTACCTGTCAGGGGTTATAAACCTGTTGCCACCTTCGCGATGACGAAGTTAGGGAACTTCCCGTCACGTCGTTGTGCTGGGGTTTGTCCGAAGACAGCTTCCACAGCCGCGCCGTTTACGAAGTTGTAGTCCTGGTTATCGACTTGCAGCGCTTCACGGCCGGAGCCGCCTTCGCCGTTATTTCCATAACCACGGAGTAACGCATTCGCTCCAGTGATGATCACATGGGCATAAGCCACACCCTGCTTGTTACAAGGAACAATGAGGGAGTTAGCGTCATGCTTGCCGTCCGGGTTGGTCGTGCCAGCCACGTTACGAGTCACAGCGGTAAGTTTATTACCGTTATTGCCCGTTGAACCTGTGTAGCTGATGATCTCGAACTTGCTTGGGTTGTTGGTCGCACCAGGAAGATCGATGATCTTCGCGTAATAGGTATTCGAGTCAGTGACCGCTGAATCACCAGGTAGGAACGTGAAGTCATATCCAGGGAAATCCCGGAAATACTTACGAGTTGTTCCAGATCCATCCGAACCACCACCATCAATGTCGGTCACTGAGGTGAAGTTCGTGGTCGCTGTTCTCAGCAACGCACGAGGTTCCAGAGGGCTACCGATGGCGCCGTTCTTTGGATTGTCATGGTCAGGCAAGAAGATTTCATAAGGAGCGATCCCCATGTACGTCTTGTTCGAGAAACACCCCGTAAAGAGCGGGTTTTTCTCATCTGCCCCGCCTTCGCGAGCGCGTCCCATGAGCTGGGCGTTATTCCATGCCGAATCATTGACCAAGCTTCGCAACACACGGTGCGTCGCCCAGAGAATGAAGTAAGGCACTTCATTGCCTTCTTCTCGGGAGATGTTCGCCGGCTTAGCTCCAAGAGTCAGGAGCTTGATCGAAGCATCGCTGAAAAGCCCAGTGCTCAAGCGATCCGATGTCGTCAAAGCGTCATCTGTCGCCTTAGCTCCAGGGTAGATCAGGTTGTTCGATCGTCCGCTCGCCGTGTAAGCACCGCTTTTAATCAAGCGCAGAAGCGCATAGATTTGCTTGCGTCGTGCCATCCAGCGGGAGAGCAACTTCGTGAATTCCATCTTGCGTTTCGCAAAAGTGAATCCTTTGAAGCGCCGATCGGCAGCCACACCATGTCGCACCCAATCAATTTTGAGCTGATAGGTGTTCAGGTTCAGCTTTTCTTCGTTTCCGATTAGGCTATCGCTTCCGGTCTGCCCTTCGTCCACGAGTTCGGACCCTACCGTGAAGTTCATGGTTTGAGCCCCACCTACCGAGAGATCATCTTTCTCGATAATCGGCATGTTACTGCCTTCAGGCCCTTGAAATCGACTCAACCACTCGTTCTCAATCACACCATCCTGCATCGCCTTAGCCCAAAGCTGGGCCACGATGCTGGGTGAAAGCGAACTATGGTCATTTAATACCGATGCATTAATTGAGTTTAATGCCATATACCGTTCCTCCTACGACTCCGCTTCGCGTACGAATTACCGCCGCTTGCGAGCCGCCATTTGTTCTGTGATCTCAGCAATCACCTCCATCCGTTTTAAGGACGGGATTTTGTTGATCTCACCTATTAACTGCTCGGCTGTAACTGGAGGTTTGCCACCAGGGCTACTACTCGTAATTACCGCCGCGTTCTTTCGATGAACGGTCGCATTTGACTTTACCGAGGGCACTTCTGCGGCTTTCGCAGGAGGGGCCTTTGCTTTCAGGGGAGGAAGATCAAGGCCTTTAAGATCCATCACATACTCGAGGGCTTTTCGAAACACCTTCGGAGTCAGAGTAATGGGATCTTTCTGGGCTTTCCACTTCGCTACCGTCTGAGTTACTTCCTTGAAGAGCGGGCTATCAGGGTCGTCGAGATCAAGATCTGGATCATCCAGCTCCTGCATTCTCTCAACATCCTCATCCCACAGTTCATCCCGCTTCGCTTTGAGGTCTTTCTCAGCGGTTTCGAACTTGGTTTCCCAAGATTTCCCTTCATTGGCCTTAGCTTCCTCTCGCTTCGCTTTCGCATCCTCTTCCCTTGCTTTTGCGAGCTTGAGATCGGATTTTGCGTCAATGAGTTCTTCTTGGGCTGCCAACTCCTCATCAGCATTCAGGGCTTCCTTAGCTTTCTTGAGCTTCTCGCGGGCTGCATCGATTCGGCTTTGGGCTTCATCAAGCGGACTTACAGTCTTAGTAGGTTTCTCAGCTCTCTCCTCTTTCCCTCCGAGTTCCTCCTTCGCTTTCAGTGCGCTTTCAGCCAGCTTTTCGAGAAGTTGATCGTGTTTGGCCGCCTTATCCAAAATGCGGTTCCAACGATCATCCTTCACGTTTTTGTAACCCTTCTTGAAGTCCCGCTTCCCCTTGGCTTCAAGCACCTCTTCCTCTTCTTTCCCTTCTTCGGTCTGAGTTACTTCCTTCTTCTCCTCCGCCTTAGGCGGATTCGGGGCTTCAGGCTCACCGCCTAACTCCTCCTCAATCGGATCCAGATCATTCAGGCGTTCAGCCTTGCGCTGATTCTCGCCCTTCTGGAAGGCTTCCTCCACCGCTAGAGCTTGCTCAAGCGAGTTCCCTTGTGTCTTCGGTAAAGTCAAAGAACGACTATCATCTGACCCACTGCCTTGCAGGTCTCGGCTTCCTTCCTCGGCATTCGCTGCCGTTTCCGTGGCGCTAACTGTTTCTTGGTCCATCGAGATCAACTCTGTTGGATGTTCTGGCCCGAGGATCTACCTCTGGCTTTCCGCCCCTTTACCGGCATCACGCAGGCAAAAAAAAAGACGGTGGACGCTTCCAGATTCAGCTCGGAAGAGTCCACCGTCTTATGAGATTGGGGTGGCTAAGTTAGTTAGTTATTACTGCTATGTCATAATAAAAAAAGCCGCACCAAGCATGTTACGCTCAGTGCGGCGTCGGTAAATCGATTGGGCCGCTTTAAAATTTAAGAACCTTGCTACTTACGCATACTTTTTCTCTTCTGTCAATAACTTATCGAGCCGTTGCGTGTATTTAGCATCATCCCACATGATCGCTCCATCCCTTACATTGAGGAGTACTTGGCCACTAAACCTCTTCTCTTCGAGCACAACGCCGAGAACCGACAATTTCGCCCTATCGGATGGTCGCTTTTTAGGAACTTCGTTCATGCTCCAGGATTCTCCTCGTCTTCCATGTCGATCTTACCATCGAGTTCCTTCACAAAGACGTCCAGTAACTCGCCGGATTCCAGGCGTAACAGGATACTATGCTCCACGCGGGCTGCTTCCAGTTCTTCATCCTTACACTTCAGGTTAAAGATTCGCGCCTGCAAATCCTGCACGCGTTCATTCAGGCTAAACCGTAGAGCCAGCCAGAAAGGATTGGCGTCTCGCGTCGTTAGTTCCACCTTGCGTCCCTTAAAATCTTTCTCATTCATAGAGGTTAATAGCCAAAAGTTGGGCGTGTTCGCTTCTTTTTAGACTTTTTCTTGCCGTTCTGAGTCCATACCTGCTTCTTTACATTCTCAGGTACGTCAGAGCTTGTCGTCGCGTTGATTGAGGGGAGGGATTCCATAAATCAGTTCTTCTTTTTAAACTTCTCCGCATGGGCAAACATTTCGTCATGGAGATCGGGCCTGCCATGTCGTCTTAAAATCGCTCCTACATGGTCTTTTAACGTCTTAGCTACAAGTTCAGCCTCCCGAGGAAACACGTTTTTCCAGTCCTGATAAGCATCAGCTGGTATCTTTTCTGAGATGAGTCGAAGCGAGAGCCGCTCAATCACATCAACCAACTCCTCAATTTCGTTATGTGTTTTAAGAGCATCTTCTGGCACTCGTTTTGTGCAGAGCCAGCCAGGAGCAAACAAAGCTCGAATACTCGCCGCTAACTCCCTGTATCGCTCTTCCATAGGAGGGGTAAATCTTCCCCAATCTGGATGAGATAGAAATGCTAAGAGTTCCATTGCCCTCTCCATTTTCTCTTCCATGTCGCTACTGGATTTACTGTTAAATGGTTTCATTTCTCATCAAGAGCAGCTTTGCTCCAGGGAGGTACTAAATGCAGATTTCGAATATGCAGGCCAAAAGTCTCAAGGAGACGCCCCACACTTACTTGATCTTCTCCGGAGAATTCCTTTTGCACATGCCACACATCAGATCCATCTTCTCGGGCAAGGGTCGCCCTGATGCCATAACCAGGAGCCCCATCATTGGGCTTGAAGATCTCTATGCTTTTAACGAACCACTGTTTCATAAATGGGCTACACTCTTTCCATTTCCTTCACTTGAGCTACGAGTTCTTCATAAGTCTTCTTTGGAGTCGTAAATTCCCCTTCCAAATAACTGCCATTGCGTTCCGCTCTCCTCTTTAGTCTGAGCCTGTTACGTTTATAGATATTAAGCACTCGTTGATATTCTTGATTGGTTGCGGGAGCCGGATTTGCACCGACGATCTTCTCCTTATGAGGGAGACGGATTGCTCCTTTCCTATCCCGCGTCAAAATCACGCCGCCATCTCCTGAGGAGGAGGCTCCGGTTGAGGTTGTTGCTGCGCAGGCGCCTGCTGAATAATCTCTTGGATCGTCCCCACAAGCATCATCAGCTCATTCACAACTGATTTCTCAGGCGTTTTATCCATGCCTCCGCCCTGGATTTGCTGTGCTGCCGCTTGGATCTTGCCCGCCACTTCAGCCAGGAGCGCATCTTGGTTCTGGTTGGCCTGCAATTCTTCCATGGAAGGCAAGATCGAGTCCGCTTCGATAATCCCAATCGAATTGAGTAATTGAATGAAGAGGTCTCGGAGTCGCACCTGATACTCAGGAGGCGTACCAATCCAAGTTTGGACGATCTGCAGAGCTCCCTGGATTGCTTGGGCCCGTTGTTGCTGCCCATACTTGGAGAGCACAATCTTCACGTCAAAGTCGAGTTCTCGGATGTCTTCAGGGTTGACCCGCGCCACCACCTCATGGAGGCCCTTGTTGTACCGGAACACGCGCACTTGCTCCACGTTCTGTTGAATCAGTCGCACATTACCCGATATTTCGCGCTCGAAAGACCCCTGGCATCGTCGGATGAACATCCGGTAGAGTTTATTACCTTCTTCGATGATGCTCTTAGTTCCCGTCGCCGTCGCCGTACTGGGCAGGCTCGAAACGTCGCCCTGTGCCGCGTTGGAGATCCCAGTAATCAACTGGATGAGAGACACGAAGAACTGGAAGATCTGCCATTCAAAGGCCTCCATCTGTGGCATCACGTAGTAACCAAATGAATCCGCCGCGTTTGCACTCTCTTTTAAAAGAGTTTGGTCTCCAGGTTTAATATCGCGGGGCGGAGGCTTTATAAAGTTGCCTTGCTTCACCCAGGCAAGAGGGTTAGCCGACATGCTCGAGCGGTAATTCACTCGGTTAAAGACCTTATCCACAAAGTCTTGGGCCATCTTCAAGTAATCGTAAGGCCCGTAACTCCACCACCTGCCAGGATTTTGGAAGAACCCGTGGACTTCAAATGGAAGCTTGCAATCGGCATACACATTCACGAGGAGCTCGTACCACACGATGAGTTTCGTCGATCGCTCCATCAGCACGATGATTTCTTCGACAATCCCATCTCCATCGATGTCGTATTTCAGGTAACATTCAGCGAATTGCAGGGTTTTAAAGAGTTGATCTTGCGTATCTACTCCCATGATCGATGAGGCCGATTCACCGAGATAGGTCTTGGGCGCCGACTTATTGGCCTTATCCCCCTCGTTTTCAGTCTTGGAAGTCGCATCGGGTAAACCTTTCAACTTCTGCAAGTTCTCGAGCACCCAGCGGGAGTTCTTAAAAGCTTCTTCGGAGAGATCCCCATCCATCGACTGCATCACTTTCTCCATGATTTCGTGCAGTTTCTGGTCAAACACATGGGCGACCACGGGCGATTTCTTGATCTCGCTTACCGTCATGTCACACCAAAAGTCTTCAAAAGGGATCAACTCACTCTTTGCGTTGTCGTAATGCGTAATTGAGTCTTTGATCGGCACATCCACATACTCATGATTTGGGGTGATCTCAGGCCCCATCATCTCGACGCCTTCAGGATCCAGGAACTTGAGGTAACGCCGATCTCGACCAAGCCCCATGGTGAGAGGGCTGGCTTTCAAAATCACTTCAGGGTGTCCTTCCTGCACGGGCTGTCCATCCTGTCCCATCACAGGTCCATCAGGGCCATGCAGTTGCGTCTCGATTCGAGTAAAGTAAGATCGTTCTACAGCCCAAGAGCGTTTCTTGATCGCCGTTCCTTCCGTGCAAGTTACCCAAAGCGTTTCACTCCCGCTTTGGCGGAAGTTCATCTGTTCCATGATCTCCCAGAGCCAATACTTCGTGAATTGATCGGCCGCTTCCTTATCATCCACGTCTTGGGCTTTGGCGATAAAAGGCTGATCGTTAGCCAGTAACTCATCTTCCACCTTCGAGGCGTAGGAGGTTGCTACCCCTTTCACAAGTGGCACACCGATATTGGAGAGTTGATAGATCGACCCCGCCTTCGCACGATGGCTAAAGTCATCCATATGTTCCTTACGGATCTCTTGCACCCGTTTCACGCGGTCGCGTCGTCCAGCTTCAATCGCCTTCATCCGTTCATCGATGATTGTGGCCAGTCGTTCCAAACGAAAAGTGTCCAGCACCGGAGGAGCTGCGAGTTTCATCTTCAAAGTCTTCATTGATGCTCCAATTCAAACCCACCGGGTTTAAGATAAAGGTTCCCTTCCTGCAGGGCCGCGAGAAAGGCCCACTCACACTTACGAAAATTCTTATGTCTCAACCACAGGAGAGATTCAGAGGCGTAATCTCTAGGTCGCACATCGAGTTGATAGAGGAGGATAAGCTTATCCCCATTGGTTTCCTTGATGTTCCCCGTCTTAGAAACGAGATAGTAGAGTTTTACATACTCCTGGCGTCGCCAAGGGTCCAGGCGCTGGGCCATTGCCATTTGTCCGAGAATATCATGCACCATCCCGTCCTTGGCCCGCCACCGGTCCTTCGCATGCTTCATCATCATGTCGCCAGCTAGCATCTTTGCGTAGATCCCGAGCGAGACGAGGAGCACTGCAAAAGTTCCATACTTCAAAGCGTTAGAGAACCATCCACGAACCGAGAAACGCGACTCACCGTGAGTTGCCGGCGCCGCTACGATTCCGCTAGCAGCGATTGCCGCGAGCATCATAAAGAGTCCACCGAGAGGGTTCCACGTAGAACAAATGAGGAAAGCGACCAAAACACCCGCAAACCCTCTCACATACCAGTGTCTTACTCGGATATTCACCCAGTTACGAATGAGAGCGATCGAATAGAGGCAGATCCCGAATCCTACCCAGCCTATCGTTACCAGTAACTCAATCGGCCAGGAGTGGAAACGGTCGTAAATCGCCATATCTCCACCGGCAAGAGCCTGCCAACCTCGCTTTACATCAGATCCTTCGCGGTCGATCAGAGCTCTTTGAGAATCCACCCCCCATCCGAATGGGAAGATCCCATGGGCATAAGCTTGTTTAGCAAGTTCAGAGCGCGGCCCGCTTCCTACCGAAGAGAAACTGTAGTGCTTGAGTTTATATCGCAGGGTAGGGGAAAAAGAGAGCGCCACCCCGAAGAGCAGCGCCATTGCAACGAAGATCGCGAAGACGATACGTGCACGCTGTATCGTCGTCATCATGCTTTTTGCTGAATAATGGAGGTAAACAACGAAAGCACACCCGAGTAAGAGGGCCAGGAGAGAAGAGCGCACTCCATGGAGGCCAATCACAGTAAAAGCCCAGATCATGGTTCCGAGCGCAAACACCCATCGCAGAGAGGTGAAGGAGCGATCCAGGAGATCGCCTTTAAACTTCGAGTCAAGAGCCCACGCCAGTAAGTAAGGAGCTACCAAAGCCGCTAGGTGACAGACCCCCATCTTTACCGAGAACACCGCTTCCACGAGATTCCACCCGGAATCTTGCTCGAAATACCACCGAGAAAGGCAGTAAAGACCAGTTACCGATAAAAGCAGAGCTACTAAAGTCCAGGCATAGAGTTCAAACGGTCGATCAGGGCTTACCTCATTACCATCTTCGTCATGCTCTATCGGTTTGATCTTCCAGAAACAAAGCCAGGCAAAGATCCAGATCGTCGCGAGAGTCAACCATCCTTCCACACGGATCGGCTCACCCACAAATCCTTGAAAAAGAGTGGTGCACACAGAAGTTGCCGTCGAATAAGCTGAGATCAAGAGCACCGCCACCCCGAGTTTCAACAGAAGTCCGCCGTCACGATAAGCGGAACGGAAGTCGACGAGAAAGAAAGAGGCGATTACGAGAAAGCATTGCTTGGCAAGATCGGTATGAAGTCCGAACCATGGATCCCAGGGTAGAAGAAAGAAACCGAGCAGGACCAGGTATCTCACGCTGGTTTCCCTTCCGCGTAAGTCTTCGAGAACCGCTTCTTAGATTCCTCAAAAGCCTTTCGTCCGTCGACCACAGCGGCCGACACCATCGCATCCGCTTCCCGCGCCTTACGGTTGCCAGCGATCTCATCGAGAATCTTGGCTTTAAAGGACGTCTCCCACCTCTCCTCGAGAGATTTAAGTTGAGACGCAAAGAATCGCTGGAAAAGCGACGAATCGAAAATCCGTTGAGATAAAGTCATGGTAGTGGATGTCGCACCGCTCCAAAGACAAGCACATCACTACCAACGGAAAGGATAAGATAAGAAGAGCGAGCGTTGAAACAAATAACTCAAGGGAGCAATACTGTCAAGGACCCAGTTGACTTACTCCTGACTTTTCGGCTTCTTCTTAGCCATCCGCTTAGCAATCGGTCCACGCAGCAAGATCCACTTCTTACACTTACTGCATTCGATCTCTGGCGTATAAGGCCAGTGGGCAGAGAATTCAAACTTACCGCAGTGGGGGCAGAGATAGCTTCCCACCTCAAAACCTTCCTGCACGAGATAACCCACTGCCTTGATGATCTTGGGGTCCATTTAGTAGTCTCCAATCACCGTCTCCCCATCCAGGAGGACTCCATCGCCATCGTCTTCAAACACAGGTTTCTCACGCAGACTATCGGGGACATAGTCTTTGAAGGGTCGTTTCGGAGGTTCGGGGGCCATCTTGGGAGCAGGGCGAGATCGCAGAGCGTAACGGATGGAGTCCCCTGCGTGATCGTCGCACGTCGTATCCACGTCTTCAGGTCGATCTGGATCATGGATCAGCTTCGGGATCGTTGTAATAGGTCCATGGTCCCCCTTGAGGCTGGGAATGTCGAAGAAAGCAATCCAGGCACGTTTAGGGAGATAGTCATGCTCCGTTCTTAGATGTTCCTCCTTCTTCTTTCCTTCAGGGGTCAGCATTCGGGGCATGGGACGCAAGAAAGCCGACATATGCTGCCATCCAGCCACACGATCTCCCTTTTGAGCTCTTACGATCGTCAACTTCCCATTCGCATACTTCTGCCAGAGCTCGTAATGGCTCATGTCTTGCGCTCGGACCACTTGAGAGTTTGCACTTCCCTTCGACCAACAGGCGTCATCCGCGTACCACACCACCCCAGGAGCTCCGGATAGGAGCCATTGCGCTTGCTGTTCATGCTCCCAACCGGCGCAGGAAATCCCGCGGTAAAAAACGATTGCTCCATCTTCGGTGATACACCCTTCATTGGCCGACCATGGCTTGGCCCGTCCCCAATCGATCCCGCCGATTCGTGGATAAGACAATGGAATCCCCCATTGATCGGTATCTGGCCCAGGCTCCCAAGGAGCAATCACATGCACATCTTGGTCCCATTCCGTGAAATACTGCCCTTCAATCACATCCCAAGAGCCATCCATGAGGGCTTTACGCATATGCTCTGGAAGAGACCCGAGGGTTTCAGTGAAGTAACTCGGATGCAAATGCGGATTATCCGTCGCCTTCGCTCGTACATAGCCGAAATACTCAGGCTTCAGGGCTTCAGGCTCATGGCGAAAGTCGCTGTCCACCCACAACTTTTTAACCCATAAATGGCCGATCCCAGTTGGGTTCGTTCCTGCAGCAAACTTACAATGCTCAAGTCCAGGCCAGCGCAGGCGCCAGATCAGGTTATCAAAGACAGGTCGCTCATTGAGGGTTAACTCCTCCACACCCATCGCTCCGAACTCAGCAGAACGGTACTTTCCAGGGTCATCCAGGTTCAAACAACGAATAATCCCGCTGCCCCACTGCTCGTGAAGACGGAATTCTCGCAAAGTCCCATGCCACGTTCCGAGCCATTCAGGAAACTCAGTTACGATCTTACTAATCTGCCTGCTTTGAAGAGCTGGATAATCCTCACAAAAGAGGCCGGTCTCAACTCGTTTCAGCCCATATTTCTTAAAGACAGAAATCAGAAAGACAACAAGGAACCATCTAAGCCAGAACGATTTACCCCCACCACCAGCGCCTCCATAGAGGGTATACTTCTTTCTCTTCGTTACGTCGAAAGCTTCCCGCTGCCGAGGAGTGAATTCTGGGAACTTAGCGGTCACACAACTTCCAGACTGCTATCCCATTGGATCGTCAGGCCACCCTTACTATTCGGAGATACATCCAGCTTATCTTTGAGAAACCCAGCTGCCTTGCCGATTAACTCCATAGCTTTGATGTCATCAGAAAGCGTTGTCTCGAGTCCTCGCTTCGTTTTAATGATACTGCGGACTGCATGCCGATCAGTCCGAGTAAACGCTTCCTCTACGACAAGGCCCTGCTCGTCGACAAAGTCTAAGACACTAGCCTTCGCTTTCTCACTCAGCATCGCGAAATACTCTCGTCGAGTCATCCCGATATCGTTTTCCACCAGCTCCCGCTGTTTAGCCAAGATCTTCTGAAAGTTAGGGTTTGTCAGCAACTTACAGCTTTCGACCGTAGCTGTGCGTAGCTTCACATGAGGTCGTGCTTTGAGATAGGCTTGAGCCCCATTCTCGTTGTTTTTGAGATACTCGACGGCGAACTTCTCCCACCAAAGAGGTATTTGGCCCTTTCTCATTTCCCCCTCCGATTTAAGAGTTCCTTCGTCAGTTGATTGGAGAGGAATCGTAGCTGGCAAGGCCGGAGGGACTTGAAGGAAATTGCTCCCTCTGTGATCTGACGTCGTAGAATCCAGTAACGAAGGCGAGATACCTTCTCATCAAACTCGTAATCTGCTCCCATAGGATCCACCTATCGGTTGCGCCCCCAGGTCCCCACACCACCCCATCATCCAATGAGGGAAATAAAAAAGGCGAGCCCGCGCTTCACGCGCAAACTCGCCTGTGTAAAAACATTGAAGGCTATTTCTTAGATACTTACTTACTCTAAGTCAGAGAGAGTGTCAATCTACTCAGTACCTTGCAGGCCTCAACTTCTTCTCTCCATAGTCCTTAACGAAATCGAGAATGCCATCGGTGAATAACGCCTCCCTTGATCGCTCGAAGCTGTTAGTAGTAGTGACCTTGTCGAACTTCGAACTCATCCCCTTGGTCTCTATGTACCTTCCATTTTCCGACCAACTTGCGTGCCGATTCGTTGTCACGCTTTTTATGCGAGAACTCTCGATCCTCTCATACGTTTCAGTGAAAGAGATTCTTCCATCATTCCCGCCCAGAACCTTCACTCCCTCCTTGCGCTCCAAGACGTACTTTGCCTGGGCCAAAGGCATCCCTGCACTCAACTCCATGTAGGGGAACCATCGGTCTCGTGAAGTGTCACTTGCTTTCTCAGAGACTCTTCCCATTGATTCATTCATGTAATCATTCGCGTAAGGCCCTTTTTTGTAGATCACTTTCAACTGTCCTTCTACCTCGTCCTCCACTTGGAAGATGAAGTTAGAGGCACCCGTCCCGCCCTCACTTGCGTGGACCACGAGCCAGCCTTTCACTTCTTTAGCTGGAAGACGTTGGGAGTTTTCAAAAGATTCTCCAAAAAGACGGATCACCAGCACTACCAGGAAAATAATCGCCCCAAAGAGGAGCTTTCCGCCTACCCATGAGATGTGACGCTGAGAGAACATTATTGATCCTGCTTTTCTATCTTCCTCACTTTAAACCACACCCTCTCTATCTTGCTATCAGACTTCGATAGCAAACTCCACTCCCACGACTCTCCAGTTTCCGTATCCAGCAACACAGAAGATTTCTCATCCTGATCTACCACACTGTAAATCTGATACCGCCCTCTAAACGCAGAATCTGCAGCAGCGTGCCCCTTATCTCCACCGCCAATCAAACTCCCAAAAATAAACATGCACACACAAAGAATGCAGATGTTTTGTGTTTTCATGAATTGACTGCTTCAGGTTGCTTAGGAGGATCAAATTTCGTTAAGAACATCCGACTTTCCTTGGATGGATTCTTTTCAATCTCAGTCGGGAGCCATGCCACAATTTTCTCTCCGATTTCAGGCCACTCCTTCGTAAGTCCACGCACATGCTGCCTGATCTCCTCTCTCCTATCCTCAGTCTTAGCGTTGTGAAACATCAACTTTACAAAATCCCAAAATTCGCATGTAGCGTGAATCGTCAATCCCTCCATAGGGGATTGTGTTTCGCCCAAGATTGCTACTGAATCAAGCGAAATTAGTCATTTCTGTCATTTTAACTACATTTTGTGAACAACTGTGAATAAGTAGTATCCCTACTTCTTCAAAGTTTCATCCCACCAGGCGATAATCTTATCGGCAAAGGCTGGGTTTCTTTCAGAAAGCTTTCGCATTAACATGCGATATTCCGCTCGCCTATCTTCACTGAGTTTCGGCCAGCGTTGATGGATGTCCTTCCAAAGAATCATTGTTTCTTCAGAGAATTCACGTCTCTTCGGGTCGTCAGTGATTGACTCATCAGGAAAAAAGGATTTGCGAATCGATTTTTGTCGCGCAGCCCACTCGTCGAGTTTATGGAAAACCATCTCCTGCACTGGCAAGGGAGGCACTCGTCCCCCAGGAGCTTCACCTTTAAGCCAACGCCCTACCGTGGTCTGATCATAGCCGCCGATTATCTCCGCGACGTCTGATTGGCGTAGTCCAAGCTCATCCATTCTCCTCTGCAGTCCAGTAGCAAAATCAATCACTATCGTCGTTCCATTCATAGAAATTAGCACAAATCCTATATATCGGAAAAGTGTAACACATTTCTGAAGAAATATGACAAAGTCATATTGACATCGTCGTATGACAATGGCATAGAGACACCGTCACATTGATTGTGACCGGCACGGGCGCCGTAAAACAACTGGTAGCGCAGAATGAAAAAGAGATCTAAAACTCCAAATTCTTTAACGGCATCAAGTCGCATTCGGTTTCGTCTTGAGCGTTCATCGCTTACTGCGTTGCCAACCCTAGCCCGGTTTGCGGCTTTGATGCCCTTCAAGAATTCGAGCGCGAGCTTAGCGGACTTGGGACTGAGTGACGGGAGAGGCAGCATATTTGAAGGAGAGGGTCATTTAGTTTCGTCCCCCTTATACGTCAAGAGGGGCAAAGAGAGGTATGGGGTATTTACCCGCTATGTAGCATCACCCCTAAACCATTGCAAGTCATGAATCTACCCAATCATTCCGACACCGCTTTCGCCAGCCTCTTTTATCAAGAGCTTGCTGAGTTTACTCCCACGTCCGTGTTACTGGACGACGATTTAGTCCGCGATTCAGAAGCGGACATCCTGTCCGAAATCAAACCAACCAACTGATCCTATCCTATTATGTTCAAAACCCAAGAAGATCCTATCAAGCCGGAATTCGATGTCGTTACATCGGATTCATTACAATCCCTCACGCGAGCGGAGATCGATATTCAGATCGCCACCGCACACCGCTTCCCTCGGTCGCTGTCCAAATTCAAGCAAAAGGCTTTGGAAATGGCCACGCTCGACCAGGAGACTGCGGAGTCTTGTTTCTACTGTCTGCCTCGAGGTGGAAAGCAGATCCAAGGACCATCGGCTCGCTTAGCTGAAATCGTCGCTTCGGCTTGGGGAAATATCCGGGCTGGAGCTCGGGTTATCGCCAACGACGGGAAGACCATCACATCACAAGCTATCTGCCATGATCTCGAAACCAACACCGCCATCACCATCGAAGTTAAACGCCGCATCACGGACAAAGCGGGCAAAACCTTCACCGAAGACATGCAAGTGGTCGCTGGCAACGCAGCTTGTTCGATCGCGCTTAGGAACGGTTTATTTAAGACGATCCCCTTTGCGTACGTCCGCAGCATCTACGAAGAAGCCAAGAGGACGGCAATTGGCGATGCTACGACGCTTGTGCAGAGAAGAACGCACGCTCTCCAACATTTTGCGAAAATGGGCATTGCAGAAGCTCGCGTCCTCTCTGTCCTTGGAAAAGCCAAACTCGAAGATGTCGGACTCGAGGATCTCGAGACGCTCACGGGTATTAAAACGGCCATCAAAGAAGGGGATGTCACGCTCGACGAAGCATTCCCGGAAGTAGCTCCAGTCAATAAACCCAAAATCTCGAAGGAGACTCCCAAAGCTCCCGAGCCAGCCAAACAAGAAGCTTCTCCCGCGGCACCCGTTGAAGCCCTAAGCCCTACGCCACCTATCAGCCACGTTCTTTCAGACACAGGAGGAGAGAAGACCCAGAAGATGCTCGCCCTATGCAAAGAGCACGATCTGGAAGTCTCCCTTGCCCGTGAATACCTCCAGGCAATGGGCCACGAGAGCTTTGAAGAAATGGCAGATGGTTATTTTCAATCTGTCATCTCCAAACCCGCAAGATTCGTTTCTCTCATTAAATCGTCGATGAAAGCAGGTGCCAAGTGATCGACCAAAACGGCATCCGCTACCGTCTCCTTAGTGTAGGCGAGTCTATCCGCCCAGGAGATGAATCCCTGGCTTTCGCCGATCTCGAAGGAGGGTGGAAACCAGAGTCTATCGGATTCACTTACGACCAAGCTTTTGCAGAGACCCACGCCGTCCGCAGAAGGATCCTGGATGTCACAGGCAAGAAGTACGAATGCCAACACCACACCGTCTCTAATCTCGCATTACTCACGCCGCTCATTGATGAGGGTTGGAGAATCCTTTTCGCCCGTCATCTCAAGACAGGGAGAGATATCGAAGTCCTCCTTCACAGAGGAGATCCCGCCACCGTCGTCGCCCAAGCCGTCCGTCCAGATCCTATGTCCCATTGATTTTATGATCCGCGCCTCATCTCTTTATCGTTATCGTCTCTGCCCAGGCTCCCTAGCCTTGGAAGCCAAGTGCCCCGAGTTACCTCCGTCAGAGGATGCTTCCGCTGGCGCACTCCAACACGCAGTTTTATCCGGTACTGCGGATATGAAGCTCCTTACATCCGAGCAACGCGCTGCCGTCCAGTGGTGTCACGCGGATACCGAGTTACTCATTGAAAGGACCTTTGGAGAGGTAAGGCCTAAGATCTTCTGCGAAATCGAGATGGACTTAGATGGATTCATTTCTGGCCACCCAGATTTCATCGCAGTGCATAAAGACACAGCCATCGTCCTAGATCGAAAGTTCGGCAGAAACGAAGTCGATCCAGCGGAGATTAACGACCAAATCCGTGCTTACTCTCTCATGACTCAAGAGACTTTCGGAGTTGAATACGTCTTAGGCGGAATTCAACAACCTCACGCATCACTTGACTCCCGTCGCTCGCTTACCATGTACGGGCCAAAAGAATTATCCGAAGCCAAGATCGATCTTAAAACCGTCCACAACGAAGCCCAGAAGCCAGATGCACCTTTAAATCCTGGCAAGGAGCAATGTCGGTATTGCCGAGCCAAAGCCATTTGTCCAGCAGTCTCCAAGTGGGAAAGCTCCATCGTTAAACTCGATCTAAGTCTTATTCCCATGGAGCACGCGGCCGAGCTCTACGTCCAAGCCGATGTCTTAGGCAAACGCTCCGCAGAGGTTAAACAGATCATTTACAACATGGTCCAGAATGCCCAGGCAGAGAACCGTCCTACACCAGGTTTCGAGCTCAAACCAGGCATTCCCAAACGCCAAGTGGAATCAGCGCAAGCCGCCTTCGATGCCCTCCGCTCCCTCTGTCCTGATCTTAAAGATGAAGTTTTCGCCCGCCTCTTTACCGAGTGCTGTTCCGTAGGCATTGGAGCGTTAGATAGCCTCGTAGCTCGTGCCAAGAACTTATCCGAAGGTAATGCAAAGAAATTAGTTACCGGCGCTCTCAAAGAAGCCGGCTGCCTCTCCTACACGAAACCCCAAGCCTCTCTGAAGTTAGTCAAAGAAGAAAAAGCCGCCGCGTGAGTCAGAAATTGTATCAAATCAAGGATTGGAACGTGCACTTCGAAAACTACAAGTCTCGCGTCTTGGACCAGTGTGGGTTCGTCTGTGTGCCCAATAAGCAACACGGCATGGGTTTTACCAGGATCATGCTAGATCCGAACGGGGCCGCTGTTTACGGGATTTGGCAGCTCATCGTGGGCGCCTGCTCCCAACAACGAAAACCTCGTCAAGGATGGCTCACGGATAATGGCAAACCCGATGGCCATCCATGGACCGCAGAAGACCTCGCGTTGAAGTTTAGACGCCCGATTGAAGAGATCCAAAACGCCCTAAAAGTACTCTCCTCTCCGGCCATTGGGTGGTTAGTAATACAAGACTTCTCCGCTCAAGATACTGCAGTATCCCGCACCCATCCCCGCAGTATCCCGCAAGAAACCCCGCAGTATCTTGAGGAAGTCCCCGCAGTATCTGAAGCGGAACCCCGCAATATTCCGAGCGGAGGTGACGAAAGAAAGAAAGAAAGAAAGAAAGAAGGAAAGGAAGGCGGAGACTCCGCTCCGCAACCTTCCCGCACTTTGGAAAATCCCGCAGATGCGGAGATCGGACATGCGGAGATCAACCTCATTGGACTAACTGCAGCCTTTCCGTGGCTGGATGTCCGTCACGAGTTCGAGAAATACAAAAAACATTGTCGCATCAACCATCGCAAGATCGATTCCGAGCGGTTCACCAGCTGGCTCAATCGTTGCGAGCGTCCAGTCATCGTCGAGGATGCAGCCGTCAAACCACCCAAAGTCTACTCCGCCGCCGAGCACGAAGCCGCTCGGAAAGAACGCTTCAAAGAACATCTTGCCGACACATGAACCTGATCCTCTCCCAACTTTTTGCCGTCCTGCTGCTTATGAGCGAACCTGCCGTCCAAACCATGCCTCAATCAAACGAGGCAGAGATCGCCGTCCTTGGCGCCTTTCTCACGAGCGAGGATGCCGTTGCAGATTTCGCTTCTCGGGTCTCCAAAGATCATTTTTACCAACGCTCCCACGGAATCATTTTTTCCTCGATCGAAGCCCTGCACAACGAGGGTAAACCCGCCGATCTCATCACCGTCACCGACCACCTGCGCACCGCTGGAAAGTTAGATGAAATCGGAGGCAGTTTTTACCTTTCACGCCTCACGGTCGCCTTCCCTACCTCTGCCCACTGCGAGCAATACGTCGAGATCCTGGATGCCAAGTACCGCTTACGCCGAATCCTCGAGAGCGCAGCCGATGTCACCGCGTCGATTTACACCGGATCCGAACTCGCCGAAGTCCTGCCGAAATTGGAAGAGAGTGTGTTCGAGATCGCCGAGAGCCGCAAGACCGAGAACCTCACCACTTCGTCCGTCGATTACTTCGTCGCCGAAGTGCAGCGCAAAATCAATGGCGAGAAAGTTACGGGCATGAAGACAGGGGTTTTCGAGTGGGATCGCGCCGTAGGAGGTCTCGTCAAATCTCGATTGTACGTCATCGCTGCAAGGCCAGGGGATGGCAAGACCGCACTGGCTACCCAGATGATCCGCAGATTTTGCAACGAGAAAGAGCCCGTCATGATCTTCTCGCAGGATATGGCGCCAGAGATGTTCATCGCTCGCGCAGCGTGCAGCGAAGCAGGCTTTGCCTACTCCGATTACGAAGCCAATCGCCTATCAGCGCTGAGCCTTCGCACCATCGAGCGAGCCGCATTAAGCCTCAAAGCTTCCCCCCTTCACATCCATTCCCCATCGTCACTGACTGCTACAGAATTTCGTTCCGCAGTACGCAAAGCCAAGAGACTCCATGGCATCAAAGCCGTGTTCTTAGATCATATTCAACTCATCGATACTGGGAAGGACGAGTTACGCGAGGGACTTACCAAAGCATCCTTACAAATCGTTCGGTCCGTTAAAGACACCGGTATACCCCACGTCATTATCTCACAATTGAATCGTGAGGCCGAGAAGACGGGGAGACCTAGTCCGAGTCACATCAAAGAGTTCGACCAGTTATTCGCCGATTGCGACGTCATGGCGTTGATTTACAGCGAGGTTAGTCCAGCCACGTTAGCTCCAGGTCAGATGCGACCGATGAAGATCTACTTTGGAAAGAACCGCTACGGCTCCCAGACCGAGGAAGAAATGCTCTTCGATGGACAAACGCTTAATTTCCGATCCAAAGCCTTTGGAGGGCGGGTATGAAGAATTCGAATATCGAGTGGGCGGATCCAATAAACAACAAGGCAACAGGCCGACAGCTTGGAGCTTATAAGAGCGCCGCTAAAAAGTCAGGATGCAGCCTTGAGGACTGGATGTTGAACCGCTCATTTGGAAGAGCCCGATGTTATCGATGCAAGACATGGAAGCTGACCTCAGCATTCACAATCGACTTATCAAGAAAATCTGGAAAGACCAGTATCTGCAAGAGCTGTATGTCAGAAGCCTCTACGGCATCACGATATAAAATATCGAGATCCAAATTAAAAGAATTTCGCGAAAAACACGGGAACCTTTGTGCGATTTGCTCATCCACTCAGATATTGTACATCGACCATAACCACAAGACGGGCGAGTTAAGAGGTCTTCTATGCCCAAGGTGTAACTCCGCAATCGGATTATTTGCTGAGGATCCACACCGCTTGTCTGCCGCAATCAATTACCTTGGAAAATACAATGGGTAAAACAAACATAGAATGGGCAGATTTTACCTTCAACCCCTGGAAAATCTGCACTCCTGTTTCTCCAGGTTGCGTGAACTGCTATGCCGCAGCAATGGCCAAACGTTTTGGATGGGGGGAGTATAGGAAAGGAGTTCCGAGGCAACGCACGAGCGAAACTTACTGGAAGCAACCGCTGATGTGGAATCAGACTTTTGTTTGTGATGTGTGTGGAGCACCTACCCGAGATAAGCTCAGCCCTCGTTGCTCCCATTGTGGCGTTATCGGTTTTTGGAGAAAGCCCCGTGTCTTCTGTGCATCGTTAGCCGACGTTTTTGATCCCGAAGCACCTGATCAATGGCGAGATGATTTATTTCAACTGATCGTTAATACTCCGAATCTCGATTGGCTCTTCCTCACTAAAAGGCCTGAAAACGCACTTCAAATCTACAACGATCTTTCGCTGAGTCAGTGGAATGGAATTAAAGAAAATCTTTGGCTTGGTGTTTCTGTGGAGAACCAAGAGCAGGCTGATAAGCGAATCCCCGAGCTCCTAAAAATTCCCGCAAAAGTCCGATTCCTCAGCATGGAGCCATTGCTTGGACCTGTGAATCTAGAAAATTACTTTGAGAGATTCGATCATTCCGATAACTGCGAGAATGACTTTTGCGCCTTGGCAGGAGGAATCGATGACTGTGATGGAGTAGTAAGCAAGGGGGTTGACTGGGTGATTGTCGGAGGAGAATCGGGTCCTGGAAAGCGCAAGTTTGAAACCTCTTGGGCCTATTCGCTTCGAGACCAGTGCAAAGCGGCCAGCGTTCCGTTTTTCATGAAGCAGATCGACAAGGTCCAGCCCATTCCAGAGGACTTACTCATCCGAGAATTTCCGAGGACTCCTTATACCATCGTAAAAACTTTAAACGCATGAAATCCCTTTCTCGACAAGACCGTAACTGGCGACGAACTGCATTAAGTGGTCCTCCTCCTGAGGTCGAAAGACTGTCATTTGCAGCGTCCCTCCTCGTGGAGGTTTGGGGGTTGTCGGATTCCACTCATCACTTCTCATTTCTAACTTCTCACTCTTCATGAAACCTCTCCTCCTCTTCTACCTCCATCTCCGCCTCAACCACTTACTGGAGAAACTCCGATTTCCACTACCGGAAACCGATCGCATCAAGATCCAGTATCAAATCGAGCGATTAGCCAGAAAGCGTTACCAGCTCATTAAACTCTAAGTCACATCTGTCCTATATGCTCCTATCCCTTTCAAAAATCTTCTTCCCTTGGCGCCTTGGCGTCTTGGCGAGAGATCATTCTGCCTCTCCTCACAATCAAATCCTAGTCCGATGTCCAAACCCAAGAACCACCTCAACCAAGTCATCCTCAGTGGAAACCTCATCAAAGAAGTCGACTTACGATTCACACCAAGAGGCAAAGCTATTGCCGAGACCTGCGTCGCGAGCCAGAAAACATGGAAAGATCCAGAGGGCAACGAGCATGAAGAGACCGATCTCGTCAACATCACCTTCTGGGGCAAAAGAGCAGAGATGGCAGCCGCAGTCTTGCGCAAAGGGGGTTTTGTCGATGTCGAGGGGAGACTTAAATTCGAGAAGTGGAACGATAAGAGCGGGGAAAAGCGCAGCGCATTGAAAGTCGAAGTCATCCACGTCCGTTACCCCACCGAGTTAAACCCATAGAGCGCACCAATGAAAATGGCCAAAGCACCCAGAGGAGAATGGGAAAGAGTGATGAAGTTCGCCCAGGAACTTGAACATGAAATCAAATATCGGGAGAAAACAAACGAACAACTCGGGGCTTGGGTTCGCAAGGCCCCCCCTCTGTTTCGCGTCATATTCGGTTATCAAGTTCTTGTCGATAATTGCTGTGACCCCAACGAGGACATATTGGAATTTAAACCGGAACTCAGAGCGATAGCAGAATCCAAGTCCATCGAATGTGGAAAGTATTCCATTAAGCGCCATCAAAATGGCCATCTCTGGATAAGCAATGAGATAGGCGAAGGGATGCAGGTTAACGATGAATTATTCGAGAAAGCACTCCACGCCTTCTTCCAAGAACATTTCTAAACTTCTCCCTTCTCATTTCTAACTCCTCACTTTCTCCCATGCTCCTCCCCGAACCCGATCTCTTCAACTACCGCCAAGGCGAAGTCCTTAAAAAGGAAGGAGCCGAGCGCGTCGTCGATTCCGAGGGAACATGGAAGGCAAGAGCCCTAGCTGTCGTCAAACACATCAGCGAGACCCACCCATGTTTCACGGCGGACGATATTCGGTATCACGCATCGGCCAAAGGCATTGGAGATCCGAGGCATCAAAACTCCTGGGGCGCCATCCTCATGGCGTGTTCCAAGCGAGGGATGATTGAGAAGACCGGCAAATACAAAAAATCCACCTTCAAATCCAACCACGCTCGGATGATTCCTGAGTGGACGAAGAAATTATGAACTCCCTTAGCTCCTACCCATCCATCTACGCAATCGGCCACAAGGCTATCCAGAACATCTTCGAATCCGATGTCATCGTAGAAGAGAAGATCGATGGCTCCCAATTCAGCTTCGGCACGCACAAGGGAGAGCTCTTCTGTCGATCCAAAGGTCAGAGCCTCATCATCGAAGAGCCGGAGAAGCTTTTCGCTAAAGCTGTACAGGTTGTTAAGACTCTTGATCTTCGAGAAGGGTGGACCTACCGCGCCGAATATCTCCGCACTCCGAAGCACAATACCCTAGCTTACGGAAGGATTCCGAATAACCACATCATCATCTTCGATATTGAGACCAGCGTCCAAACCTTCCTCTCACACGAAGGCAAATATCACGAAGCGCAACGGTTAGGCCTGGAATGCGTCCCCGCACTTTTCCAAGGCAAGGTGGAGAACCTGGATCAATTCAAAACATTCCTGGAAAAAGATAGCGTCTTAGGCGGGTGCAAAGTCGAAGGAGTAGTCGTCAAAAACTACAACATCTTCACCGATCGCAAACAGATTGCTGTCGGCAAATTTGTCTCCGAAGCCTTCAAAGAAAAACACACCACCGAATGGAAGAAAACCAACCCAGGCCGACAGGATGTCATCGAGTTACTCGTCCAGGAGTACAAGACCGATGCCAGATGGCGTAAAGCCATCCAACATCTCAGGGATGATGGAAAGCTAGAAGGATCTCCCAGAGATATCGGCAATCTCATTCGGGAAGTGCCAGAGGACATTCTCAAAGAATCTGGCGAAGAGATCAAAATAAGGCTGTTTGATTTCTTCTGGCCCCACATCCGTCGTGGAGTCATTCGCGGATTTCCAGAGTTCTACAAAGAAGAACTAGCCAAGAACGCATTCACCCCTACTGCCCCCTAATCACCCTTCATTACCCATAATTACCCCTTCTTCCCATGAAACCCATCATCGACTACCTCATCCTCGCCTTTCTCTTCATCGGCCTCAGCGGGCTCAACGCCTATTACGGAGAGTGGGAGACAGCCAGCGCATGGTTCGTAGCCTTTGTCTTCTACACCTTGTGGCACGCAAGTCTGTACCTCGTTTCCACCACGCAGAAGAAGGAAATCAATAACAACACAACCACCAGCAACCAACCCTCTTACCTCCCATAGGCTATCGGCTATTTGCGATTGGCTATTACTTCCCCATGCCCCACCTCTTCGAAATCACCTTACTGCGGGTCCGCAAGGATCGAGTCACCGTTCGGGTCCGAGCCAAGAACGAGAAGGAAGCCAGGGAGAGAATCGACCAGATCAAAGCAACCGACGGCATCGATTGGGGTAAGACCAAAACTCAACTTCACATCCGCAACTGCCAAGAAATCAAACCCATCATCGTTAAATGAACAATACAGTTACAAGCGATCCCGCCTACCAAGCCGAGCAAGAAAAGATTCAGCTCATGGGCCGAGTCTACCGCGATCGTGCCAGCAAAGAAGAGCTAGCGAGCTTAGCCAAAAAGAGCTGCAAGAAATGCTACGGCAGGGGGCATCTTGGGGTGCAATTCGGCAAAGATCATCTCATTTCCTGTTCCTGCGCCAGGAAAACAATCCGCGCCTACGCCGTCAAAGCCACCACGCCGAAGCCATAATTACTCTCAACTATCCACTCTCAACCTTCTTCCCCATGGACCTCCTTCTCTCCATCCTCTTCTCCCTCATCGTAGGCCTGGCCATCGGCGCCATCCTAGAATTCCGTTACATCGCCTGGAGGGTCCGCTCCTTCCATAAGAAGTGCGATCACCTGGGGGATAACTACGGCCGAGCCACCGTCGAAGAACTCTCAGAAGACTTACACATCCATTTATGAAAACTATCAAACTCCACAGACAAGCCAGAGACTACATCCTTCAACTCTACCGCCATCGGCCCGTTAAAGAAGCCGCCAAAGAGGCAGGCTGTTCCCAGGGAATGGCCAGCCTACGTTACCGAATTCTAGGAATCCGCCGCCCTCACGATCACCGCTGCAAAGCATAACTTCCCGAAGGTCGCGCCGTAGCTCATAGAGCGAAGGCGGATCACTCCCTCACTCCTAACTTCTCACTCCACATGAAGCCTCTCCACAACCTATCCCACCGCCGAAGACTGGGCGACAACATCACCACTTTCAGAAAAGAGCAAGGTCTTACCCAGACAGCCTTAGCTGAAAAGATCGATGCCCACTGGACTTACATCTCAAGGATTGAAAGAGGCTGTGTCAACCTCCCCATCGATACCTTGGTCAGGATCTGCAAGGCACTCAATTGTCCACCGAGCCAGTTACTCTAAATGAAACTCATCATTTCAACCCTCCTTCTGTCAGCCATCATCCTCATCGGTGTTGGCACCTATTCGGCCAACGTTCCAAAGTGCGAACCATTCCCTGAGAAAGAGCACTACCTCCATCAGCGCAGCAGGGAATCCATACAGGCAATTCTCAATCAAAACGAACTCTTATACCCAAAACCCGGCCATGTCATCCGAGCCCTGCACGACACCAACGGCAACGCCTTCTGTCGCATCACCTTCAAATGGGCTCCCAAGGACCCCGATCCCAAAGAAATCCTCAAACAAAAAGCCATCGAAGCTCATCAGAAAAAAATCGAAGATGCCAAAAAAGCCGAGGAACTCCGGCTCCAGCAGGACATAGCCAAATTCAAAAAGCTCCTCAAACAAGTCCTGCAGCTCGACGTCGAGCCGGATGGCACCTCCTATAAGATCGACAAAGTAACCATCAGTTTATCGTATGGCACCACCAACGGGTTCGACGTCCTAACGTGGGATGGAGCAACCCAAAGCTATCGCACAGAATCAAAATCCGCAGTCTATCACCTGCGAGCTGTTTCTCCAAACACCCACTGGCGCCAGCTTCACCACAATTCCGCCTACAACGGAATCATCATCCACAACCTCTCAGATCTAGGAGCCCTGCTCTCCCAATAAGTCCTATACGTCCTATATGTCCACTCTTCGCCACATCTCCAAAGCTCAATCCCGCAGGCTCTACAAATACCGTAAAGCCAGAAAAGAGTATTTAGAAGAGCACCCCGTGTGCGAAGTCTGCGATCACCAAAGAGCTACAGAGATCCATCACAAGAAGGGGAAACTAGGAGTGTTACTTTGGGATAAGAGATTCTTCCTGGCTACGGATTTCGAATGTCACCGGCGCCTGGAGAACAACCGAGCCGCTGCCCGAGCCAAAGGCTACCTCCTCGATCGAGTGGCGGAGAGTAATTACCGGAGGGAAACTTTATGAAAAATATCCACCAAAGAATCAAAGACAAGCTCGCTAAAGGAGAGACGATCTACTCTAAAGCCGCCGGAAGATGGGGAGAGATTATTGGAGTTGATGATCCTCCTTACAGCCTTGTGCGCTTTAAGCTTCATCGGACACCGAAAAGAATTGCCGTTACATCATTCCTTGGAGGAGATCCTGTTCGCTTAATCAGGGGATGGCGTCTTCGGGAGTGGTTGCTTGTGAATGTATGGAACAAATCGACAAGTAACCGTCAGCAAGGCAAGCGAGCACAAAGAACCCAATAATTTATGAGCACACCACAACACTACAGGCTTTTGAACGAAGGAGAAATCATCCAAGAGGGGGATGAGTATATAAGCACGATGAGCGAATGGGTCTCATGTGAAGAGAGTCACGGCTTAATAGGACATAAGGTAGAAGCTATTGAAACTAAGTTTCGCCGCCCCATCTCTTACTTCGTAGATGAGGGAGACAAGCATATTGTTGAATCGCGGTCGCGGTCTTCTTCGGGGGAGTCATCCGTCAAGATAGCGTCACCGCCACCAATAGATCCACCTTACGACCTAGATCGAAATGCGAATGGATGGACGATTAGTAAGAGATATGAAGATAGTGCCAAGAAAGCTTATGTCTTTCTATCCCTCCAAGAACTCTTTGAGTGGCTGAGTCCGATAGAGGAAGGGAGGAAGGGATGACCGACAAAGAAAGAATCCTTACGGCTCTTGTAAGAGAGCTGAGGACTACTTTTTGCTTAGCCAAAAATCCGAAGGGATGGGGTGAGGAGCACTTTGAAGGTCGTGGCGGTAGCGGTGTTTATACACACTTTGCTCCTTGGATTACGAAGCTGACTCCGGGGATGTTGGTTTTATGTGAAACAATGATGTTGAATGAGTTCTCTATTGGCATCGTTGTTAGTCAAATCGCATCAGATACGTGCATTATCAGAGAGATTGGAACTTCGAGGGAGTGCAAGGTAGGCAATGAAAACTTTACTCCCATCATCGGGATGAGCGAAGAAAAACTCCTTGAGGGAGATAAATACCTCTTCAGGATAAAACTCTTAAAGGCACTCAGAAAAGCAGATGACTATTGGCATCGGTTCGGTGGAGTGAGGTTTGATGGCGATAAAGCTATTATCACTGTTTGCGAAAGATATGGCGGAATGCTTTCCGGCGACAAGGAAAGTGTTCCTTACGAGATAGAAATTCCGTGGTCTAAACGTGCGTCAATAAAGTCAATCGTCGCAGCTATGTTGGCTCAAGGATTTGGGAAGCGAGAGTTTGTCCGAAAAACTTCTGAAACCACTCCAACCCCTAGCGACACCCACAACTCCAAAAATATATGATTCCTCCTCCTCCAACATGGTTACAAGAAAAGGTGGTTTCTTTAGAAATGTCCCTAAGCTTGTGGGGAGAGATTATAGCTCTAACAGTCGTCATGACTCTCATTATTTGTGGCATTGCCTACTTCGGCTTCAGAGGCATCGTCTACACCTTCAAATCCTTCCGAGACTTATTTAAATCATGACAACTCACACGCAATTCATTGAGCAAGATATTGCCCTTCTCGACTCCGTGATTGAGATGAAGAAAAGCCTTAATTGGCCCGTAGATCATGCTCCCGTGAATCCTTGGGGATACAAGAATCTGCATCTTGTTCAGATACAGCCCGATTCAGGGCAAGTATTCCTAACTTACTCGAACTTCCAAACAACGCTTCAGCTTCAGAAGCTCCATATCAAAGACCTCTTTGAGTTGATTGTTTGCCTTCAGAAGATGCTCAAACGAGAAGAGGTTGTCACTCCGAGCGAGAGCGCACAGGAATCCCAAAAGTGAATCCACACCAACTTAAACGCCTTTTCCCGCATGTCTCAAAATCCGTACTCCGAGCCAATCAAGATAACCCTGATGATCCCGGAAGCTCCAAGGAGTCCGAACAGGTGGATCAAACACGGTTTAGCGAAACATGCGGAAGTGAAGAGATGGGAGCACAATATCGCCTGTGCCGTGTTGAGATTGAGTTCTACACAAAGCATGCCGTCAAATTGGATGAAGATAATCGCCGATACGTTGCGAAGCCAATCCTCGATGCATTGGTCAACCTTGGTTTCGCTAGCGATGACAAAGATATCACGACGGAAACCACGCAAAGGGTGGGTAAAGCTAACTCTGATATTTGAGAGAATTAACTAATTTTATGCTAACTGAAATTCAAATAAACGAAATGCTAGAGGCTGCAAAGCCATCCATTATCAACGGGTTTAAAGAGGAGATCTCTAAAAACATCACATGGGAGATTCGCGAGAAAGCTGCGGCCGTCATACAGAAAGAGGTTGAGGCTTGGGTTAAGGAGAATGTTATTCCTGAAGTTCTTAAGGGGTTAACGGAAAGAAAAGAGGGGTTTATCGGCTTAGGCGTGGAGTTCGGTCAACAGGCCGTGCAACTCATTTCTCAAAGCATGACGGATACGCTCAAGAAGAAGTTGGAGAGTTCTTGGGAAAGAAAGAAAATCTTTACGGCGATGATGGACTAATTCTATGAAACCCTCCCTCTACCTCCTCACCCTCCTCCTCTTCGCATCGGGCTGCACCAAACGAGAAGAAAAGCCCCATACGTGGAATCCTGTAAGCAACTCCCCAAAAATCTCTGTCTCTCAAGATAAAGACTCTTGGATCATCTCTAACAATCACGGGAGAGAAGAACACAAGTATGGGTTAATTGTGGGGCCTGTCTTACATCGGGGAGTTGACTATCGCTTAACCTTTTCCGTGAAGGCAGAGAAAGCCAATGGCTTAGCTCTTACGGTGGTTACGAATACGGCCCACAACACTTGGTATCAAGCCGAAGTCTTCCCGCATGGCTCTACCTTCGATTGGCAGAAACGGTCCTATCAGTTCAGGCCGAGCGCAGAGACGCAAGTGATGTTCTTGAGTCAGGACCATGGGCGCGTGGAATTGAGAGACATTCAGATTGAGAGGGTGAAGTGATGGCTGCCGATCCTATTATTTTGTGGCCCGTAATCACTCCTGAAGAGATTTGGAAGGATTGCGAGGAATGGGTTAAGCGAAAAGGCGGCCTTTCCGATGATAACCCGAATCAAATGATGGCGGCAGCGGGAGCTGATCCCGGAATATGTTCTTGCCCGAATTGCCACGAGCACCATTGGAGCTATGGGAGGATTCATAAGTGCCCTACCTGTAGCTTTATCTATCCCTCGGATTGGTGGCCTATGTATGCCTATGGGTGTTCTTCAGGGAGAGGCAGGCTTAGCTTCGAACACATAGATGAGAGGCGGAGAGGGCATCCTTATTGGAAGTATGGATTTGAGCATCCTGTGGAAGACGCTTGGGAAACTCACGATAAGCTACCTTGGAAGGAATTGATTGGAGATTGCTATATCTTCGGAGGAGATTTTTCCACGGCAACGGATTATCTGCCTTTAATTCAGGAAGCCACCAAACGAGAGAAGACCTTATGACACCTAGAACGAAAAAGAATCCCAATAAGAAAGTTAAGCAAGTCCGATTACCTTCCAAGCCCTCTGCCCTGATCCGATTAGCCTTAAGTGATTTGAGGAAGGTGGAGAAGGATAAGAGGTACAAGGTTAATATGAGATTTTGGCATCTCCCCATCAGCGTACGGAGGTGTAACGTTTGTTTAGCGGGGGCGGTAATAGCTCAAACGTTAGAAGCTTTTCCACAGCAAAGTATTTCTCCCGGACTGCTGCCTTACAGTAAGAGATCTAGGTTGAGGGCCTTGGATTGTTTTCGGCAGGGTCATTGCGGGGCAGCTTTTACTTGGTTGGGATTAAGGAAGGGGGACGGGAAGAGGTTTGGGCGAAATATATGTGATTACAGCCGGGACTCTCAATCCTTCCACTCCGACATGTCCCGCCTCGCCGACGACTTAGAGAGGGAGGGGTACTAAAATATGAAGGTATTATGTGCCGCAATCGCTCTTACGTTGCTTGTCGGTTACACCGCGCTCGCAAAAACGCAATACGTGCCCGGATGGAGTACTATTCCGGGTTTGAGAGTTGAGAGGGAAGACTATCAAGAAAAGAGGGAGCTAGCTGAGAAGTTTCTCAGTGCTGTGATTATTGCCGACAACATTAAGCCCAACAAGATTCCGAAGCTTTTAAAGGAAGATCGAATGGTTCAGGTCCGCCTTGCTTGGCATTACGCTGAAGAGTTCCTTGATCGAGGAGAGAATTATAGATGGAAATTTAATGAAGAGGTTGATTCTCCCACTCCTCCCAATGAAACCAACCGAAAGCCAACTCCATGACCTCACAAAACACAACAACTGCCAAACAGGCTTTTGAGACGCTTACTCAAGTCATGCGTGAAGATCCGTATTATGCGTGGGTGTGGCATTCTAATATCATGATGCCCATTTACGATGGAGCGAAAGGAAAGCTGACTATCGAAGAAGCCGAGAAGATCTCCAAAGATCTCATGAGACATCTATTTGAAATAAGAGAAGTAAAGTTTCCAAACGAAATATAACCCCATGACACCCAAAGACATTACGACTCCCCAAGAAGTTGCTGCCAAGCCGAACTTAGAGGAGATAAGGGCGCGACTTCAGCGCTTGAAGGAATATCGCGAGAAGCGAAGGAAAGCGGCTGAATCTTCTGATCCGGGAAGTAAGCACGCATGCACTCAAGCGATTGCAGCTCTCCCTCTCGAAGCCGACATAGAAGCGCTGATTGATATGGTGGAGGATGCCAAGGAGCGGATCGAGGGGGCATTGCAATGGTTTTCAGAAGATGATTTGGAAGCAGTCCGAGTGAATCTTGGAGGGGATGCGGCTAGGGATTTCGGTTACGCTGTTAACAGACTAAGAGCGACTATTGAGTTTCTTTCCACCTCTCCAACAAGTGGGGGGACGAAGTGAGCGAAGTAAAAATAAGCTATGTTGTGCAATGGCGCTCTCGAAATGGCTGCCTTATCGAGATGGAGTTTAAACGCCTAAAGGACGCCCGAAAAGAACAGCGGAAGCATAAGGATGCTGAGATCTACGAATTAACCCGCATCCTCTAACAACTCACAAGGAATGATATGAAGACAAAAAAAGTAGAACTGTTTATGGATATTTACCCCGGATGGCAAGATGCGCCTGAGCCATACCTGTGCGCCTACTCAAGTCCGGGAATGAGTGTAAAGGCTCTTGATGCCAAGCGAATTAAAATCACAGTCGAATTACCTATCTTCGGTGGAAAGGCTGATACCGACTTAGAGACAGGCTCTGTAAGCGAAGAGGTTAAGGAGGGTTTTAAGCCATAAACCATTTCGTTGATGTCGCCAATATGGTCCAAATGAAAGAAAATGTATGAATCCCCCTAACGACGTTACAACTCCCCCTCCTTTAACTTCTCAGGAGATAGAGAGATTGAGAGAGCTACTAGGCATAGGCTTGGTTGATGGATGGGTAATATCTGATGAGGAAACAATCCGCTCCCTCCTCCCCCGCCTCTTAGCTGAGCTGAGTCAGGAGAAGGAGTGGCATGCCGTTATGTCTAAGATTGCTTCAGATAATCAGGTGAGAAACGCTTATTTATTAGACACCCTTGAAGGGGTGGAGAAAATAAATTCAGATCTCGCAAAGGAGCTAGAGGGATACAAGCAACGAGTGGTGGAGATTGCAAAAGAAGGCGAAACGATTCTCCAACAAAATCAGTCCCTTTCCGAACAAGTGAAAGCACTTGAGAAGGAGAATACAGACATTTCCGACAAACTGATAAGAGAGCGTGTTAGGAGTGGGGATTTACAGGAGGGATTGAAATACTATCAATTCAAGCTCCAATCACTTGAAGCAAGCGCGGGGGAGATGAGGCAGTTCATTCAGTGGATGCATGACGTTCAACTCTCGGATCACGTCATCGATCAGGACAAGCTTCATGCGCGAATAGACAGATTACTCTCCTCCGACGCAGGGAAGGGGCTGCTAAGCGAGTTAGGGGAACTGAGGAGAGAGAATGCGAAGCTGAAAGAGGAGATTCTTGAGGCGCAAAAAGCAGAAGAAGCAGCCCTCAACATGGAACTTGGACCTCCGCTTTCGGGGAAGGAAATATTTATTCAGGCGTGTGAGTCGCTAAAAACCCGAGAGGTTCAACACGCTCCATCTCTACAGCAAGAAATCAACTCCCTCTCAAATTCCGAGACGAAGAAGGAGGGTGTATGAATCTTGCCGATTTGATGGCGGCCTACTCTCAGGCGAGAAGGATTGGACAGATCATCCAACGGCACGACCCTAGCGGGACGATGCGGAAGGCTTCGAATGGCAAGCAACACGACTTAATCAAGAAGATGGACGACTCCGAGCTTGCTGAATTGTTTTCATACATCGAGAGGACGGATGAAATGATATGTGACTTTGGCAGGTCTTATGACGTGAAACTCTCCCAAAATTGCGGGGCTAGACAGGAAGAGAGGAAGGAGAAATGAGCAACGAACCTATAAAGCTTTGCCTGCCCAAGAAGCTTCTTAATAAAAAGAAGACTCAAGCTCAGCGCCTCCAAGAAGCTGAAAAATTGATTGAAGTCATGAAGGAGGCTTTGGATAGCTGCTGTCATGTTTATGGACAGTATTGGGTCAATGAAGAAGCAGTCAAGGCCGCCCTCGCCGCTCACAAGAAATGGAAGGAAGGCAAGGAATGAAAGCAGCAGTTACTCTAATTCTGATATTTCTCATATCAACATTTCCCGTATTCCTTTTGTGTTGCAAGTTCGAGGGGTGGAAGGTTGCCGCTACGGTATTCGCCCTAACCTTAGCGACTGTTAGTTGGATTGCCTTCTCAATTTTGCTTGTGGAGGCATTAATAGGACAATGACCCATTTTATGCGAGAGCAACGAAACCAATTAAGTGTGGCAGGATGGCGCTACGAAAAGGAGATATCCTTAGGCGATGCTATCCGTAACAAGCGTGCGATTGGAAAGTCAGAGAGTGGAGATATCCACCACATAAGAACCTGCAACTGTGCCGACGCCACGCTCTCGCAGAAACTTTGAAAGGAATGAAATGACAACTGAAACGATAGACAAACTATATTTAGAATTATCCCAATTCACTACAGCTAAAACAAAGCGTGAGCTTGCACTGTATGAAGCGGTAAGCCTTCTCAATTCGATGGTGGAATCGGGAGAGAGCCATTCAAAGCAATCCCGTGAGGTTGTAAATCGAGCCTTAAACTTTGGATACGCAAGCGACCAAGAGCGAATGACATTACCATGAAACAACCACAACTCCCAAAAAAGTCGGGTGCTACGCGGAAGAGTGTAAGGGTTCCTGAACCTCTATGGCCTGAATGGTGGGCAGCAATCCATCCTCGTGGCGGAGTGCTTCAAGTTAGTCCCACAAGATATGGGCTTCGGATGTATGAGAGATGTAGTGACGCTAAGAAAATCCGTATCGTTAGAGTGAAAGTTGAGGAATTATGACATCGAAACAGCGAATCAAGAAGGTGAAGGGATTATCTCTCGAAGAACACAAGACTTTGCATGTAATTCTTCAGAATTGGCATCATCGAAACAATATAGAGATTCAATTTGTGCAACCGATTCAAGTTTTCAACTCAATCCCTTCTGAGGTTAATGTTGGATATCATAGTGCTATGGTTAAAGATTTAGTGAGCCTTGTAAGAAAACTCCATAAAAAGTTGTCGCTGCCCCGCTCAGCAAGGAAGGGGAGGAAATGACGCAGGACGATAAGCTAAAAGCGGTAATTGATTGGTATGAAGCTAATACTCAATTCAAGAAGCAGCTTCAGCGATACAAGGAGGAGGCTACCTTTTGGCAAGGCAAGTACCGCATTGTGAAGCAGGAGAATAACGCCTTAAGGAAGAAGCTTTATCCGAAGAAATGCTAACACCTATGACACCGAAAACGAAGCTTAAGCCCTTTTATCACAAGCTTTCTCAGAAGGAGCAAGTGAAGGTGCGTGAGAGTAGGATCACGATAGGGCAATTCAGGAAGAGATATCGTCAACCCTCTTGGTGCGATCACCCCGATGCTCTTGCGGGATTCTTAGGGTGTTGGTCTTTATTGGAGCTTCCGACTGTCATCCACGCCAAGAAAGATTGCATGAGATGTGAGTTTTGTAAGGGCGGCAAATATACAAATAAAATCTATGAATAGAGAAGTCCCATACGACCCCGAAGCAGTCTGCGACATCTGCGGAAAGAAAGGTGCGCATGACTATTTAGGTGATAACATCTGTTACGATTGCACCTCTCCAATAGCTCCCCCTAAAACGAAAGACATAAGTTTTGCGGAGTGGTGGAAGGTAATGTGCTTAGTTAGCGTTCCTAGTGAAGGAGGTAGAGATTTCGCAGAAGCAGCTTGGGGGTATCGGTTAGCTAGGTTTAATGAAATGCGAGAGTTTTATACGCAGCAAATCCGTGAGCTAGCAGACGAGAATGGGAGGCTGAGGGGGGAAATGTTGGAACTCAGGAAGTCACGCATAGACATTATGAAGGAGAACGGGAAATGGCGTCAGGCTTGGTATGATGAATGCATGAGAAGGGCTGAAATGGAGAGAGAGGTGGAGAGGTTGAAGGAGTCTGCAACATCCCCAAAAGTTTCGCCACAAGAGAAAGAGAAGTGAATGAAGCTATGTAAAGACTGTAAACACTTCGGATTTGTAAGATGGGACGGCAACGTCTGTTTAAAGACATCCAAGAACTACACAGAACTAAATTTGGTCACAGGAGATAAGCAAGTGGGTCAGCAAACCTGTTCCGAGCAAAGGCATAACGTAGTAGCTGAGAATGTATGTGGGCCGCAAGGAAGATGGTGGGAGAGGAAGGAATGAAAGACTTCATGCAATACCTAGGGTGCGGCTGTCTCATCCTCTGCTTGGGAAGCGCAGGTGGTATCAACTGCCTCATCAAAGCTGTAGCCACTCGAATCGAGAAAGAGCCAACCTCCCCCACGATTCAGAAGATCATCGAAGTGGATCGAATGACTCCCGAGGAGAGGAAGAAATTTAAAGTTTGGAGAACTATAACAATTCCAGTGGAGGAGAAAGAATGAGCGAACTATTCCAAGGCGAAGAAAAATGTCCCGATTGTGGCTTTCCATTCGAGAGGCAGGAGCAAACCTTCTACGTCAAAGGCAAATTCTACCCCGGCCTAGTCTGCACGGCTTGCTGTACCTTGCGAGAAGATCCTAAACAACCCATCCTTCCACAACCAAACCAATGAACAAACCACCCCCAGATCAACGTCGAGACCTCATTAACCTGGCTGTCCTCCTAATCAAGGAACTGGAGATCGCCAAAAAGATCCTCAAGAAACATGGCCTGGAGAAAGAATTTCAAAGAGCCCTGAAGAAGAAAGCTAAATCATGATCACACTTTGGGACGACTGTCCGCGATGCGATGGAGGTGGAGAGGTTTGGGAGAACGGTTTCAAAACTTGCCCAGAATGCAAAGGCACGAGAATTAAGCCCAACAGCATGGGAGAGGACATCCTATTCCTCATGGAATATTATCTCAAAACACGCACTCCCAAAGAAAAGAAGGATCTTGGATTATGAGCGATGCCGCCCACGACGAATTTGAGAAAGACTTCGAGATGGTCAAAAAAGCCACCACCTCACTAGGTGAGCATTTCGACTCCGTCCAGATCTTCGTCACAAGATACAGCAGTCAGGATCGCACTCTGAATGGCTCCTGGGGAGAAGGCAACTGGTTCTCCAGATACGGCCTAGTCCGAGAATGGCTTATCTCTGAAGAGGAACGCACCAAAGAAAAACAACGCGATCGATCTATATGAAGTCACTTAAGTCCAAACAACTCCCACCCATACACCCAGGCGAAGTCCTCCTAGAAGACTTCCTTAAACCCATGGGAGTTACCCGTTACCGCTTCGCCAAACAAAGCGGCATCTCCTTCCGTGCTCTGGGAGACATCGTCCGGAAGAAGTCAGGCGTAGGCATCACCACTGGCTTTCGTTTAGCCAAAGCTACCAAAACCAGCCCCTTGCTTTGGTTCAACTTACAGCATCAGTACAACGAAGAAATGAAACGCCTTTATCCACTCACCAAACCACCCAAGCCATGACCTACCACGAATTTCACGATCAAGTTTACTGCGAAGAGATGCGCCGAAGAAAAGGTCTTCCGAATGGATCCATCCAATGGAAAGGCACAGACGTGTGTATCGATCTTAACTGTCGATGTGGTGCCGACTTTCACTTCGATGGAGACTTCCTCTATTTCGTCCAATGTCCTTACTGCAAAGAAATCTTTGCTGTTGGAACCGTCGTCGATCTCATTCCACTCACACCGGAGCAACTCGCATTCATTCAAGAGGATCGCCCCAACCTCATCAAAACCCCAGAAAAATGCCCATGGGATTAAATATGACCTCCTACCAACGCCAAAAGCAACAAATCGAATACTGGAAACAAGTTGCTAAAAACATGCATCACATCGCCACTGAGCTTGAGAAGCAAATGAAACAAGCTGGCATTCCACCGAAGCCCATCATCGATCTGGGGCTCAAAGGAAGTGATTTTATCATGCCATGGGAAGGGCGACTCAACCTCTCGTCCGTCGTTCCAAGAATGAGCTTTGAATGAAAACCAAGATTGATCCAGAAGTTCCGCCACATCGCAAACGCATCAGTAAGGCGAGAAAACTCTTCGCTATCGAATCGCGCCATCACGAACCCAAAGGCGGAAGTCCTGGCCCATGGATGGATTTCCTCTATAAGTGGAGTAGCCATTCCAAATACCATACAAGAGAACAGCGCGATCAAGCCTTGGCCGACCTAAGAAAAGGCCAGCGCCAATGGATGGAATTTCGCCCCATTGATTTAAAGTCCATGTAAGTCCACTCCCATGACCACACCCAACGAAGAGGAAAGGTTAAGAGATGAGATTAGATCCCTACATCAACTCATTGAAATCAAACGCGATAAGTACGGTTGGCCTGTGGATCATAAACCTGTGGCCACGAATGCAGGCACGCTCATGGACGCCAATATTAATTGGGAGAGTGGGCAGGTTCTTCTCTCGACACCGTTCGGGATATCAACATTTCAAATTCAAAAGATGCACATCAAAGATCTCATAAACCTCATCAACTGCTTCAGGCTGAAACTTCAGTACCCATCCAATTCTGCGCCCACGACCCCTAATTCCCCATGAACCCCCAACACATCGACAAACTCCAACCTGGCCCAGAACTAGACGCCCTCGTGGCAGAGAAAGTGATGGGGTGGAAGGTTGTTGAGATTCATGAGCCTAGTGGCCGGAAAGTCATGAGGTGGCTTTCAGACCATGGGGAAGGACTTGGGATGTACGGTGTCGACGATTGGACCCCAAGCAGCGACATCACCCTAGCCTGGGAAGTCGTTGAGAAAATCCACAACCACGGCGAGTCATTCAAACCTTTAAGCCTCTCTCGGGCTACGGGGCTCGGCGAGCCATTCTCCAAATTCCTCTGGGAAGCCACCTTCAGAATGTATCCCGCGATTTGTTACGCCACCGCCGAGACCGCTCCTCACGCCATTTGCCTCGCTGCCTTAAAAGCCACCCTCAATCAAACTTCCTCAAAATAATGTCTCGTTCCAACAAAATCTCCCAATCCTGGCTTTCAAGATCGTATTGGAAGACCTCTTTCGTCTTCTTATTGAGGATGATCAGGATTTCAGCCAAGGGGCTCCCAATAGGTCGATCCCCCACTTCGCTGGGGACAGAGATCGGTTTATCGTCGATCGTCATTTCAAGATGGTCGAGAGAGACGCCATTACGTTTAATGATTTCTTCGGCTAGTTCGATGTCAGGTTCG